>VFQN01001841.1_pt1 | contig 34294 bp, 33 predicted proteins | sample 3512371 | NCBI WGS metagenome assembly VFQN01 (sample SAMN10412370, study PRJNA504923) | tailings metagenome | isolation source: Replicate 2 from Balatoc abandoned mine | place: Philippines: Itogon, Benguet | collected 2017-08-28 | reverse complement strand
TCTGTTCGGCAAGACCAACGTACCGACGCTGCTCGCCGACTGGCAGAGCTACAATGCGATCTACGGCTCGACGAACAACCCGTGGAACACCGCGCTGACGCCGGGCGGATCGTCGGGCGGATCCTCCGCGGCGCTTGCCGCTGGCCTCACCGGCATCGAAGCCGGCAGCGACATCGGCGCGTCGATCCGCAACCCTGCCCACTACTGCGGCGTGTTCGGTCTCAAGCCGACGTACGGCGTCATCCCGCCCCGCGGTCAGTCGCTACCCGGCTCCTACGTCGGCAGCGACATCTCGGTCGTCGGACCGATGACGCGCGGCGCCGCCGACCTCGACGTGATGCTCGATGTCATGAGCGGCGCCGATCTCATCGAGGAGAACTGCTGGAAGCTCGAGCTGCCGAAGCCGACCGCGACCTCGCTCAAAGGCTTGCGAGTTGCGGTCAAGCTCGGCGATCCCAACTGCGAAATCGACAGCGAGTATGGCGACGTCCTCCAGGCCTTCGTCGACAAGCTCGCCAAGGCAGGCGCGATCGTTAAGGAGATCGAACCCGCAGTCGACACCACGCGGCTGTACGAGGTCTACGTCCTGCTCCTACGGTCGGCGACGTCCGCGCGCACGAAGGACAGCGATATCGAAGCCCTCAAGGCCGCGTATCGGGCAGCGGGCCCCAATCCCGATCGCTACCTGGGCCTCATGATCAAGGGCGTCGAGCTCGCGCACCGCAACTGGATTCCGCTCAACAACGAACGTCACAAATTCCGCTTCGCGTTCGACGCGTTCTTTAGGGATTGGGATGTCCTGATCTGCCCCGCGGCGTCGTCCGCCGCCTGGCCGCACGATCCGAAGGGCGAGCGCTGGCAGCGCCAGATCACCGTTAACGGCAAGGACCAGCCAACGACGTCGCAGCTCTTCTGGGCCGGCTACTCGGGCGTTCTCTACCTGCCCTCGACCGTCGGTCCGGCTGGGTTCACCAAGTCCGGGCTGCCGGTCGGCTACCAGGCGATCGCGCGCCATGGCTACGACAAGACGGCGACCGCATTCAGCCGTTTCGTGGAGCGCGAGATCGGCGGCTTCGTGCCGCCGCCGGGCTACGACTGACGGTTTTCTTGGTGGCCGATTTCTTCTTCGCGGCGCGGACGGCCACCTCGGTCGAAAGCCGGCACCACGCCCGCATCTCCTCGTCGTCATCGAGGAGACGCTCTGGCGCGCGCCAGTAGGAGGTTAGAACGCGGTCGCCGCTTTTCGTGCCGTAGGTGAAGGGGCCGAGGCCCTCCGCCTCGAACGCCGCGACCGTGTCCGCGTCGGCCTTGAGATAGAGCACCTCGTCCGAGATGAGGCCGAACATCAGGCCGTCGCGAAACAGTCCCGCGCCGCCGAACATGCGCCGCGCGGCTACCCCGCCGAGCGGGCGCAATGCGTCCGTCAGATGCTCGACGAGGGCGCTATCGGCGGCCACGGCGGCACACTCATAGCCAGTGGCATTCGCGCCCGCCGCCCTGCCGGGCGCTCGTACCGCCCGTGCACTGCATCGACCGCCCGCAGGAGTGGCGCCCAATCACCGTCTTACCCGGCGAGATCGCGCCCGCCGGCCAGATGAACCGGCTGGCGAGCGTCGCATCCTTAGGGCACTCCTTCTTCTGCGCCATCGCCGGTTGCGCCGCGCAGACGAAGCCACCAAGGATCATGGCAGCAAACCGTATGTACCGCATGTGCGCCTCCTTCCTCGCGAAAATATCGCGGCAGCTCGACGTACGACTTACGCCGCCGCCTTGATGATCTGCGCCGCCTTCTCGCCGACCATGATCGCCGGCGCGTTGGTATTGCCGGACGGCATGGTCGGGAAGATCGATGCGTCGGCGATCCGCAGGCCGGAAATGCCGTGCACCATCAGCTTCTCGTCGACGACCGTGTTCGGCCCCGCCGGTCCCATCCGGCAGGTGCCGATCGGGTGATAGGCGGTCTGCGAATTGTTGCGGATGTAATGCAGGATCTCGTCGTCGGTGCGCACGTCGCGCCCCGGCGAATACTCGTCGCCGCGATAAGGCTCGAGCGCCGGCTGCGCGGCGATTTTGCGGATGATGTTGAAGCCATCGATCATCGCGCGCTGGTCGCGCACGTCGGTGAGGAAATTGAACAGGATCTTCGGCTGGTCGTCGGGATCGGCCGAGCGGATGTGAATCGAGCCGAGGCTCTCGGGGCGGAGCTGGTACACCGAGATCGTCATCGACGGGAATTCCTGCAGGATGCGCTTCTTCGGGTCCTTCACCGAGTACGGCACGATGTGCATCTGGACGTCCGGCGTCTCCATCTCCTTCTGCGTCTTGAGGAAGGCGAGGAGCGGCGCGGACGGCAAACTGAGGAAGCCGCCGCGCGTCGTCGCATAGCGCAGCGCCTCCTTGACCGAGCCAGGCCGCGCGCGCGTGTGTTGTATGATACCTTCGGCACCTTCACGCGCCAGATGATGCGGGCGTTGATGTGATCGCGCAGGTTCTCGCCGACGGCCGGCAACGCGTGTTTGACCTCGATGCCGTGCTGTTTGAGGATCTCGGGATTGCCGATGCCGGACAGCTCGAGAAGCTGCGGCGTCGCCACCGCGCCCGCCGACAGGATCACCTCGCGATTCGCGCGGACCTCGACTTGCTTGCCCCACTTCTCGTAGACGATGCCGACGCAGCGCTTGCCTTCGAGCACGATACGCCGTGTCGGCGCATCGGCGATGACGCGCAGGTTCGGCCGCTTCATGGCGGGCTTCAAGTAGCAGCGCGACACGCTCATGCGGACGCCGCGATGGATGCTCGTCTGCGTCTTGCAGATGCCTTCCTGGTCCTCGCTGTTGTAGTCGGGATTGATGCGGAAGCCGGCCTGCTCACCGGCCTTGAACAGCGCGTCGTAGAGCGGGTTCTGATCGGGCACGACCGAGACCTTCAACGGCCCGTCGGTGCCGCGGCCGTTGTCCGATCCGCCCTCGTAGTTTTCGATCTTCGTGAAGACCGGCGCCACATCCTGCCAGCTCCAGCCGCGCGCACCCATCTGCGCCCAGGTGTTGTAGTCGAGCGGCTGGCCACGCACCCACACGAGGCCGTTGATCGCACTTGAGCCGCCGAGGAGCTTGCCGCGTGGCACGGGGATCTTGCGGTTGCCGGTGCACGCCTCGGGCTCCGACTCGTAGAGCCAGTTGGCTGCCGGGTTGTGGATGAGGAGGCCGAAGCTCACCGGGAGCCACGAATACATGTGGCTGGCGCGGCCCGCCTCGACGAGCAGGACGCTGTTGTTCGGATTTTCGCTCAACCGCGATGCGAGCGCCGCGCCGGCCGACCCCGCGCCGACGACGATGTAATCGTACTGCTCCATGGTGTTCCCTGCCCCGTTTGCCGCGGACTTGATATCCGCTGTGGCGCCATTCGTAGCAATGAACGCGGCTCGATGACCAGTGGCCAGATGAATGGGCGGAGCTGGGTTGCATCGGCGGCCCGCATGATTGCCGATGCCGTCGTGACGGGATGGCGGCAGTCGCAGCCCTCCCCTAAGATGCATCCGGCACCAGTCCAACGATATCGAACCGTCACCAGAACGAGGAGGAAACCATGGCCGATCCCACGACTTTTCCCGGCATCGTCGAATGGTCCGGCGAGAACCCGGGCATCTCACTGAAGGAGACGCCGGACGGTCCGTTCGTCAGCCTCGCGAGCTTCTTCCGTGTCGTGCTGTCGCCACACGGCCGCGGCCACGCCCTCGTGCTCATGCAGTCGCCAAGCGATGCGAATCCGCCGCCCGAGCGCGGCAACTACTGCCTTCACGACAACGAGGCGCTGGCGCGCTACCTCGTCTCGGATTTCGTTTCCAACTTCGGCAGCTTCAAGGGCCTGCCCGGTCTCGCGGGCCTCAATTACCGCAAGCTGGACAGCGTCACCGCATCCGGCGACCCGGGCTCCACCTATCGGGAGACGGTCAAGGCCGGCGATCTCGATATCGTGCTGACGTGGGGCGGCCTCGGTAAACCGTTCTGCTTCGCGCTGCCGCCGGACAAATCAGCGACCGGGCGGCATTGGATGCCGAGCCTGTTCGTCGGCTGCAGCGAGGCGAGCATTACCGTCAATGGCCGTCGCCTGCCGGGCAAACCCATCCCACGGCAGGTCGCGGGGCAGACGATCACCACCGCGATGCTCGCGTTCTCGGAAACGTGGATCAAGACGTAGCGCGCGCGGCGACTAAGTCGTCGCCCGCGCCAGCACGGCGTGCAGGAGGACGTTGACGCCCGGCACCGTCGACGCGAGGTCGATGTCTTCGGCCTCGTTGTGGCTGATGCCATCCTTGCAGGGCGTGAAGATCATCGCCGAGGGGCAAACCTTGGTCAGGTGATAGGCGTCGTGCCCGGCCTGCGTCTGGATATCCATCGACGGCACACCGAGGCGCTGGGCCGTCTCGCGGATGAGCGCGATCAGGTCCGAATCGAACACCAAACCGCCGAAGCCCCAGCGCTCGGCGATCTCGATTTTCGTGCGCGAGCGGCGTGCCGACTCGGCGACCGCCGCCTCGACCTCAGCGACCATATCCGGTAGGCGCTCCTTGACGGGATGGCGGAAGTCGATCCACAGGTCGGCCTCGTCCGACAGGATGCCCGGCAGGTTGGGGCGCAAGTCGAGGCGCGCGACCGTGGTCTTGCCGTCCTCGGGCGCATAGCGCCAGCCGATGTCGTCGACGGCGATCGCCATGTAGGACGCGCCGACGAGGGCATTGTGGCGGCGCATCATCGGCGTCGGGCCCGAATGCGCGGTCTCACCGCGTACCGCGATGCGCATTCCCTGCATGGCGAAACCGCCGGTGACGATGCCCAGCGGCAGGCCGACCTGATCGAGGATCGGTCCCTGCTCGATGTGGAGCTCGAAATAGCTGTCGAGCTTGCGACCACCCACCGGCGCCTCGCCACGATAGCCGATGCGCGCAAGCTCGTCGGCGAACCGCACGCCCTCACGATCGCGACGATCCTCGACCCACGCGAGGTCGGCGCCGCCCGAGAAGGCGAGCGACGCCAGCATCGGCGGCGGGAAGCGCGCGCCCTCCTCGTTGGTCCAGTTGACGAGTTCGATCGCTCGCTTGGTCTTGATGCCGCGGTCGTCCAGCGTGCGCAGCACCTCGAGCCCGGCGATGACACCGAGCGGGCCGTCGAAACGGCCACCCTTCGCCTGCGAGTCGAGATGGCTGCCGACCAGCACCGGCGGCAGCGACCGGTCGGTGCCCTCGCGGCGCGCAAACATGTTGCCGACGCCGTCTACGGCGAGCGCGTAGCCACCTTCCTTGACCCAGCGCGCGAACAGATCGCGCACCGCCTTGTCTTCATCAGACAGCGCCAATCGGCGGACGCCGCCGCCGGGCGTGCGGCCGATCTCGGCGGACTCCATCAGCGTCTGCCACAGGCGGTCCGGGTTGATCGACAGGTTCGTGCTCACGGCATTCTCCGAGGCTTTGATGTCGCCCCAGGATTGCACGGGTATGGGGTGGTGTGATGCTATTTTTTTTCCGCCGACGCGTACGGCTTCGCCTACACGCGCGGCGGCACTGCCTCTCCGGTTGGCGATTTCACAGCGCGATCTTCGATCGCCACCGTGACGGAGCGCTCGAAGAGCGACTTGGCTGATGAAACCGGGCAAATGGCCGCGCCGGTGCCAGTAGCCGGAGGCGTTGGCATCCGCGGAAAGAAACTAACACCTCTTCTTTATTTCCGCCGCGAGCTCGCCGCGCACGGCTTCGGCGAGCGCTGCGACGCGCGCGCGATGCACGGCTTCGACGCTGTCGGCGCCGCTCTTGAATGTGTCGATCGCCCAATCGAGCTCGGCATTGGCAAAACGCAGCTTGCCGCACTCGAGCGTCGACTTGAGTGCGCGGTACGCAAACAGCCGCGTACCGTTGGCGAACTCCTCCGGCGTCGGCGCCCGGACCATCCATGACTGCGTCGGATCGGCGATCATCGCGCGCAGCACGGCGAGACAGTCGGCAGCCGGGCCGCAGTTGGTGAGGTCGGACTCCGATAGCGGCCGCGGCGGCGCTGGCGGCTGGGCAGGTGGCGTCGGCGAGACGGGTTTCGCCACGGGAGGCGGCGCCTCCATCTTCGGCGGCGAGATCGCGAGCGACGGCGGTTCGGGTCGCGCCGGCGCGGTCTGTTTGGGCACCGGGGAAGTGGATGGATGCGGAGCGGCGGGGCGCGCGGGCTCGAGCGGCACCCTTACGGAGCGCAACGGCGCCTGACGCTCAGGCGGTGCCTGCTCGACGACGGCGGGTGGCTGCTGCTGCGGCGGAAAGGTATAGACGACCTTGACCGGCTCCGGCTCGGAAGCTCCCTCGCGAGCTACGGTCGTGCGCTCGGTCCACTGGTCCTTGAGCGACTGGTACTCCGCCTCGGGCTCCTTGGCGCAGCCCGCAACCGCAAGCACCGGCAGCATCGCAAGGAGAGCCCTTGCGACGTGCGCCCGCCTTCGGGTTGCATGAACCCACATGAACTCGGTCCCGCCAAGACGAATAAATCAATTTCGTCTGTAAGCTTACGGGACACGAGTTAAGGGGCTGTTAAGGGCGGGTGGGGCGGCGCCCCCCCCCTCAATTGAACCGCACGATGCCGTAGAGGCGGACGGTGCGGCCGGGCTGGAGGACCTCGTCCTTCTTGAACGAGACGTGGTTGCGGATCTCTTCGTCGAGCAGGTTCTCGCCCTTGAGGCCGATCGTCATGCTCGTCGCGATCTGCCCCGGCTCGCGGCCGAGACCAAATGTGTAGCTGAGGTCGGCGTTCAGCATCGTGTAGCCGTCGGTCGGCGTATCCCGCGCATCGTCGGCCGCGACCTTGTCCTGGTCGAAGGCGTGCAGCGCGAAGACGCGGGCGAGCCAATTGGCGTCGCGATAGTAGACGCCGGCTCCGAGGCGATGCGGCGGGATGCGCGGGACGTTGCCGCCGCCCGCGAAGCTGGCGCGCACGAAGTCGTACTGGCCCTCGAAGCCGATCACACCGCGCCCGGCGGCAAAGGCATCCCATTGCGCCGACAGCTCGATGCCGCGAAAGGTCGCGTCGCGCTGGTCGAACACGAGCTGGGAGAGCTCGTCCTCGACGCCGCAGGTGTCGAGCGTGTCGCCGCAGCCGACGCCGGTGAACCGCTTGAATATGAAGTTGTTGAAGTGGGTATGGAACGCGGTGGCGTCGAAGCGGAAATCGCCGCGCGAGCGCTTGAGGCCGAACTCGACGGTCTCGGCCTTCTCGATGCCGAGGTTGGGATTGCCGATCTCGAAGGTGCCGGTCGCCTCGTGCACGCCCTTGGAGAACAGCTCCGCCACGTCCGGCGCGCGCTCGGTGTACTGGCCGGTGAGACGGGCCACGACACCATAGGGAAGCTGATACAGAAGGCCGAGGCTCGCACTTTTCGGCGCGAACGAGCGGCGCGCCGCGAACGGAGCCAGCGGATCGATCGGATCATCGAGATCGACGCCGGTGCCGCGGCTGTGCACGCTTTCGATGCGGGCAGCGGCCTGCAGGCGCAGATCGCGGGCCACCTTCAGCTCTTCGAACAGGAACGCGGCGACGCTTTCGGCGCCCGCCGCTGGATCGATGAGACCGTCGACTGGCTCGTCGACGCCGAAACCGCGCACGCGCTTCTCGCCCAATTGTGCGCCGGCCGCACCGCGCAGCTCTCCGAAGGCCGTCCGCAACGGCTGATGCTGAACCTCGAGCCGCGCCTCGTTCTCGCGGTTGGTGAAGCGCGTGCCGATGATGTCGCGCCCTTCGTCACCGTCGAAGACCACCTCGTTGTGGCCGTAACGCGTGGTGCCGAGCCAATAGCGGATCGCCTCGATGCCGTAGTCGCGCACCCGCCACTCGCCGCGCGATTGTATCTTCTCTTGGCGGAGGTCGATGCGCGGACGCTCTTCGGCCGCCTCGGCGCCGGGGCTGCCGTAGAGGCTCGTGGACTGCGAATAGGACACGCCCGCGAAACCATCCGCCCAGACGTACGAGCCGCCGAGGGAGGTGCCCTCGCTCTCGACGAAGGAGTTGACCTGGCGTCCCCGCGGCGTGCGGTAGTCTTCGGTCTGGCGGCGGAAGGCGTCGGCGTAGAGCACGAAATTGCCGGCGCCGGCGGTGACCTTGAAGCCGCCGTCGTGACCGCGATCGACGGCATTGAGGCCGCCCTTGAGCGCGGCGCTGAAGCCGCCCTCCGGCATCGCCTCGGGAATTCGACCGTTGGTGACATCGACGACGCCGCCGATCGCCGTGGAGCCGTAGCGCAGCGTCGCCGGGCCGCGGATGATCTCGACGCGTTCGGCTGCGAAGGGATCGATCGGCACCGCATGGTCCTCGGACAGGGCCGATACGTCATGGGTCCCGATGCCGTTCTCCTGCGTGCGCACGCGGTAGGAGTCGAGGCCCCGGATGATCGGACGGCTGGCGCCGGGCGCGAACGTCGACGAGGCGATGCCGGGGCGCAGCGCCAGCGAGTCGGCGATATTCGGGGCCGTCTGCGCCTCCATTTCGGGCGCGGTGACCACCGTCACTGCAGCGAAGCTTTCCTCGTCGATCACTAGCAGCTCAGGTGGCGGAGCGGCCGGAGCTTGCTGCGGAGCCGGCTGCGCGGTGGTCACGGGTCGTGCCGGTCCCTTTGGACGCGGGCGCTGAACCGGGCTGGGTGCCGTCACGACAAGGCCCGGAAGCTGGACCTGTGCCTCGACGGGACCCGTGAGAGCGCCTCCCACGGTGACAACAGCAACCGCGACTCCGATTGCCAGCCTGCTGATGCGCGCGTCCATGACGTCCCCCAGCAACCTGTTTTATGTAACATTATAACTGTTATGATGTATCATACCGCTGCAAGACAAGTAGCGGCGGGCGCCTGCGTGGAAGATGCCGAGGGGGTGTGGTGCCACCGCAACGGACGGCCGATGGCGATCCTCGTCGCGCTTCCTCGGCAGCCACACCCGCTACACGCTCGCTCAATCTTGATCGGCCGGTCGGCCACACCGTCTTGATCACCGCGGTCGAACATGGTGGAGAGCGTGGGAGAACCGTGACACGGTCGGACGAGATGCTGGACGACGCCGAGAAAGAGCTGCCGCCGCTCTCCGACTTCCGTCCGGGGGGTGCGAACGACAATTCACCCGAGGTTGTGAGCCTCGGCGACATCGCGGCCGACCCCGAATTCGCCCCACCGCGCGCGCCAGGAACTCGGGCGCTCGACACCGCGACGCTATTCGCTGCCGCGTCGGTTCATGCGGCCGCACTCCTCGCGCTGCTGGCGGTGCCGCCGGCCCTGCTCGGTGGCGGCGGCCGTTCGCTTGATGCCATCAGTGTTTCGATCGTATCGGCGAGCGCACTCGAATCCCGGGACGCGTCAGCGCCCGCGACGGCCGGCTCCGCAAGTGGCCCCGTCGCGCCGACCGAGGGCCAGGATACGGCCAGCGCCGACGCCTCGCCCGACAAGCAACCCGAGACCAAACCGCCGGAGCTCGAGCGCGAGCCAGAGCGCGAGACGCCCCGCGAGACACTGACGCCAGATAACGCCGCCGCTCCGCCCTTGCCCGCCCCAGAGTCCGCGCCGGAGGTGGCGCCGTCCGTCGTCGACGCCCCGCCGCCGAAAGAGCCGGTCGAGGAGCAGAAGACGGCTCTTGTCGAGCCGCCGCCGCGTCCACCGGAGCCGCCGGAGAAGCCACCGGAGGAAACCGCCGAGGCCGCGTCGCCCGATGCGCGCCAGGCGGGCGGTCTCGCCTCGCGCGGGGTTGCGCCCGAGCTGCCGCCGGCACCGGCTGCAGCCGCGGCCTTGCCCGGCGAAGTCCATGCCTACGGCGTCGCCTTGCAGGAGGCGCTGCTGGCTGTAGACCAGACCAAGGCGCGGCAGCGCCTCACGGCATCGCAGGCCCGCGGAACCACGGTCGTGCGCATCGCGATCCGCGCCGATGGGAGGCTTGACCGCGCTGAAGTCTCCTCATCGAGCGGGAGGCAAGAACTCGACGAGCTCGCGATCATGCTCGTCCGTCTGGCGGCGCTTCCGCCGATGCCGCCCGGGCTCTCGGATTCCGCACGGATATACCTGATCCCGATCGCGTTTAGGTAGTTCTCAGTCTCGCTCAAGCGCCCGTTCGCTCTGCTCAGGCGCTCCGCGGGTTGCGGCGCTCGCGCCGGGTCGCATTGCTCCCGGATCGCCTCCGGCGATGGCTCCCGGATCGCCTCCGGCGATGGCTCCCGGACGCACCCTCAGCGATGGCAGGCTCTCGCGATGCCCATTCATCATGCCCCGTGGTGGTCCACGAGATGCCTCGCTTTTGCCTGGGGCCAACGTTAGTCTCACTCCAAGGCAAATGATGACCAGCGGACGTCTGCGGTCGGCGTAACGGGGATCCAAGGTGTATATGCGGAGGCTTGCCCGTGACGACGGCTCCTGATCCCGCCGCCGCGCCGCCGACAAGCGCCGTTCCCGACCCGCCGCCGCCGAACCTCGACCTCGACTGGCGGGTGATCCGCGGCTTCTCGCGTTTCGCCAGCGGCTTCTGGCGCGGTAACGACGCACGACGCGCCTGGGGACTGACGATCGCGCTCGCGACCGTCCTCATCCTCAGCACATCGGCGACCGTCGTCCTCAACCACTGGACGCGCTGGTTCTTCGACGCGCTCGAGCGCCGCGACGCCGCAGCGCTCTGGCAATCGGCGCTCATCTTCCTCGCGATCGTCGCGTTCATGGCGGCGATCGGCGTCTGCATCGTGCTGACGCGCGAGCGGCTGCAGGTGCACTGGCGGGCGTGGATCGTCGGCGAGGTGGTCTCGCGCTGGCTCGATCGCCGCCGCTTCTACCATCTCGGCCACACCGGCACGCAGCCCGCCAACCCCGAGTACCGCATTGCCGACGACTCGCGCTGGGCGAGTGAGCCACTCGTAGACCTCGGCATCGGCCTACTGACCGCAACGATCTCGGCCGCCGCGTTCATCTCGATCCTGTGGTCTGTCGGTGGCTCGATTACGCTCCCGATCGGCGGCGCCAAAGTCACCATCCCCGCCTACATGGTGCTGCTCGCGGTGGTCTACGGCGTCACTGGCTCGCTGCTGACGATGTGGATCGGGCGGCGGCTCGTTGGCTACGTCGGCCGCAAGAACGAGGCCGAAGGCGACTTCCGCTTTGCGCTGATGCGGTTGCGCGACAACGCCGAGAGCGTCGCCCTGATGGGCGGCGAGAGGAGCGAGCGGCGCATTCTGGAGCGCATCTACGGCAACGTTGTCCGGCGCTGGCTGCTGATCGTCCAGCAGCATGGGCGCCTGACCTGGATCACCAATACGATCGGGCCGATGACGCCGCTGGTGCCGCTGCTGTTCGCGGCGCCGAAGTACCTCAACGGCGAGCTGACGCTCGGCGAGGTGACTCAGCTCGCCGCAGCCTTCGCGCAAGTGCAGATGGCGATCTCGTGGATCGTCGACAATTTCAGCCGCATCGCCGACTGGTACGCCTCAGCGCGGCGCGTGATGGACATGGTCGATGCGTGCGCCTCGATCGATGAACGGCTGGCGGCGGCACCGCGCCGCATCGAGATCACCTCTTCGCCGACCGAAGGCCTGACCCTCGATGGCGTCGCGGTCAACGATCCCGCCGGCCGGCCGTTGATTGCGCGCGCCGACCTGACACTGCCGCCGGCGACCTCGCTGTCGATCGCGGGCGATACCAGCTCCGGCAAGACGACGCTGATCCGCGCCATCGCCGGGCTCTGGCACGAAGGCCATGGCACCATTCAGGTCGGGGCCGGCGCCCGCATCATGATCGCGCCACAACAGGGCTACGTGCCGCTCGCGACGCTGCGCGAGGCACTGAGCTACCCCGACCAGGCGTCGGTCCATGACGACCTAGAGATTACGGCAGCGCTCGCGACCGCCGGGCTCGCCTCTCTCTCCCAGAAGCTCGACGACCCCGGGCGGTGGGACCTCTCACTCTCGACCGGCGAGCGCCAGCGCCTGGCGATCGCGCGCCTGATGCTGCATCGGCCCGACGTCATCATCCTCGACGACGCGCTGACCGCGCTCGACGACGCCGCGCGAGCCGAGCTGCTCGGGCGGTTGCGCGAGATGGTTCCCGAGGCCGCCATACTCAACGTCGGTCAGGCGCCGCGACCTGTCCCTGGCGCTGGCCGCGCGGTGGCGCTCGAGCGGCGAGGCGACGGCGCGGTGCTCGGGCATCCGCCGCAGCCCTACGACCCCAAGCGGCCGATGACGGCGGACCTGTAGCCGCGGCCTGCCTGCGAGCAGCGCTTCTATACCTGCCCATCTAAATATTCATTCATTTTTAGCGGCTCTCAGCTCGGAATAAGCCGTGAAAATGAATATCTCACAACAATAACTGTCCCAATTGCTTAATTTACGCCACTCAAACTTGTACGATTATTCATCTTGAGCGCCACCATAAGTATTAATGACGGATTTTACTTGCGGGGAGATCTTTTTGTCATGTAAACGCATGCTGTCACGCATGGGGATGCGCAAACGTCACCACCCCGTAGGAGAACTCCATGACTCGTCTGCTCGCTGCCCTTGGTACCGCCGGTCTCGTTGCCCTCGCCTCGGCCATGCCGGCCGCTTCGGCGCCCGTCAGCTTCGCTCCGGTCGCCGGCGTCTCGAACTCCGCCGTCACCACCGTCGCTGAGACAAAGGCGCCGAAGAAGAAGGCCGTGAAGAAGACCGCCAAGAAGAAGGCCCCGGCCAAGAAGGCTCCGGCCAAGAAAGCATCGTAAGGACCGCCGCACTGGCGGGCCGGCACGCCGTCGCGCCAGCCGCGGGTTCCATCAAGCCGCATCGGGATCACCTCCCGGTGCGGCTTTTTCCGTTTGGCAGGCATCGCCGCGCGCTACTGGATCAGGTATCGCCAAGCGGCTAGTACACGACCACGAGATTGCTCACGCGCCGCAGAAAATTGCCTGCCCGAGAAGGGAGGCGTCAGGGAGGGACCATGACCACGCCATCGATCGAAGTCCTGCACGAGCTGGTCGCTCCGGCGAAGAAGGCGCTGTCGAAAGAGACCTGGGACTACCTAATGGGTGGCGCCGACACCGAGACGACGTTGGAACGCAACCGCCTTGCCTTTGAAGCCCTCGCCTTCCGACCGCGCGTGCTGCGTGACGTCGCGACGGTCGACATGCGGACCACATTCCTCCGCCACTCGCTGCGCCTGCCGCTGATCCTGGCGCCGATCGGCTCGCTGCAGGACCTGTGCCCCGAAGGCGGCCTCGCGCCGACGCGGGCTGCCGCGCAGTTCGGCGTCCTCCACATGCTGAGCTCGGTGTGCAAGCCGGGCCTTGCCGAAGTCGCGTCCGCCGCGCCCGGCTATCCCAAGATCTTCCAGCTCTACGTGCGCGGCAATCCCGACTGGGTCGACGCGCGCGTCGCCGAGGCCGTCGCCAACGGCTACGCAGGGCTCTGCTTGACGGTCGACCTCGACTACTACGGCCGGCGCGAGCGCGACATCGCCAAGCGCTACAAGCCGACCGCGCGCCGCGCCTCCGGCAGCGAGGCCGCCGGCGATCCGTTCCAGCAGGCGTTCTCGTGGGCCGACGTCGCGCGCATCCGCAAGAATTGCCCGGTCCCGATGTTCCTCAAGGGCATTGCGACGGCGGAGGACGCCCGCATCGCCGTCGAGCACGGTATCGAAGTCGTCTACGTCTCGAACCACGGCGGGCGCCAGCTCGATCACGGTCGCGGCAGTCTCGCCGATCTCCCGGACGTCGTTGCTGCCGTTAAGGGCCAGTGCCGCATCGTCGTCGACGGCGGCATCTACCGCGGCGCTGACATCGTCAAGGCGATCGCGCTCGGCGCCGACGCGGTCGGCATCGGCCGCCTGCAGGGTCTCGCGCTTGCCGCCGGCGGGGAGGCGGCGCTGTTGCGTGCCCTCGAACTCCTCGAGGATGAAACGCGGCGCGTGCTCGGCCTCCTCGGCCTAACCAGCTTCGCGGGCCTCGACCGCAGCTTCCTGGCCGATGCGATCCCGCTGTCGCGTCGCGGCCTCGACAGCCCGTTCCCGCTGCTCAAGGAAGGGTATTGAGCGGCCGGCAACTCGGCTGTCGATATGTTCTCATATTGTTCTTGCGCCATCCATGGCATGGCGCTAGCGTCGCTGCAGGCTTGAACCGCAGTCGCGTAGCGCGGGGGCGCACATGTACGGCCAGATTTCCACGCTTGCATTCGTCGGCATCGAGGCGCGCCCGGTCGAGGTGCAGGTACGGATCAGCGGCGGCCGGCACGTCTTCGCAATCGTCGGTCTCCCGGACAAGGCCGTTGCGGAAAGCCGCGAGCGCGTCCGCAACGCGCTCCACGCCGTCGGCATGGCGCTCCCGTTCCGGCACATCACCGTCAACCTCGCGCCCGCGGACCTGCCCAAGGAAGGCAGCCACTTCGACCTCGCGATCGCCCTTGCGCTGATGGTTGCGACCGGGGCCATCGCCCCTGACGCCATCGAGGGTTACGCGGCAATCGGGGAACTCGCGCTCGACGGCTCGATCCGCGCGGTGCCGGGTGCTCTGCCCGCCGCGATCGGCGCGAACGCGCTCGGCAAGGGGCTCATCTGCCCGGCGAGCTGCGGCTCTGAAGCCGCCTGGGCGGCGGAGGACATGACCGTGCTCGCCGCCCCGCACCTGCTTTCGCTGGTCAATCATTTCAAGGGTACTCAGGTGATGGCGCGGCCCGTCCCCGGCGGCCCCTCCGTCCCAGAGACCCTGCTGGACCTCAAGGACGTCAAGGGTCAGGAGAGTGCCAAGCGGGCGCTGGAGATCGCCGCTGCCGGCGGGCATAACCTGCTCATGGTCGGCCCGCCCGGCTCGGGCAAGTCGATGCTGGCCGCGCGTCTCGCATCGATCCTGCCGCCGCTCGAGCCGCCAGAGATGCTCGAAGTGTCGATGATCAAAAGCCTCGCCGGAGAGCTCGCGGGTGGCCGTATCACCCGCGCGCGCCCCTACCGCGCACCGCATCACTCCGCGAGCATGGCGGCGCTGGTCGGCGGCGGCGTCCGCGCGCGGCCCGGCGAAGTCTCGCTCGCCCACCATGGCGTGCTCTTTCTCGACGAGCTTCCCGAGTTCCAGCCCAACGTGCTCGACGCACTGCGCCAGCCGCTCGAAACCGGCGAAACCGTCATCGCGCGCGCCAACCACCGCGTCACATACCCATCGCGCTTTCAGCTCGTCGCCGCCATGAACCCCTGCAAGTGCGGCGGCGGTGGACCCGGCGTGAGCTGCAAGCGCGGGCCTCGCTGCGCGACCGAGTACCAGTCGCGTCTCTCCGGTCCGTTCCTGGACCGCATCGACATGCAGATAGAGCTCGCACCGGTGTCGGCGGCCGATCTCGTGCTGCCGGCGCCGCAGGAAGGGAGCGCGGAGGTGCGCGCCCGCGTGTCCGCCGCACGCGCGCGCCAGGTTGCCCGCTTCGCCGGTCTCGGCGCGCCGCGCGTGCGCACCAACGCCGACTGCTCCGGCCAGATGCTCGATGAGGTGGCGCGGCCGGATGAAGCGGGTCTCGCGCTACTCCGCTCCGCCGCCGACGCCATGGGGCTCTCCGCCCGCGGCTTCCACCGCACGCTCAAGGTCGCGCGCACCATCGCCGATCTCGACGCCGCCGAGCGCGTCGCACGCCCCCATATCGCGGAGGCGCTGAGCTATCGCGGCGAAGCGATGCGATCACAGCACGCAGCCTGACAACAACATCGTTCGCGCAAGGAGAGACGTCACATGAAGCTGCTCGGTCAGGGTCTCTACTGGCAGGAGATGCCGGTCGGCGCCAAGTTCAAGACCTTCGGCCGCACGATCACGGAGACCGATATCGTCAACTTCATCTCGTGCACGGGTTTCCTCGAGGTGCTGTTCACCGACATGGAGTTCGTCAAGCACCATTCGACGATCAAGGGCCGCGTTGCGCCGGGCGCGCTGGTCTACGCGCTGGCGGAGGGCATGACCATGCTCGGCACCATCCAGGGTACCGGCCTCGCGTTCCTGCACATGGAGCTCGACGTGAAGGCGCCGACTTTCGCCGGCGACACCATCCACTGCGAGATCGAGGTCATCGAGCAGCGCCCGACGTCCAAAGGCAACCGTGGCCTCGTCCGCACCCGCAACACCGTCATCAACCAGCGCGGCGAGACCGTCCTCGTCTTCACACCGCTGAGGATGATGGCAGGGAGGCCTGAATAGCTTTCCGCGGACGCCCACGCCTTCGGCTACTGGCGCCGCGGCTGCTGCCTCGCGGTCGCATTCTCACCCCGCGGCCCTCGGCCGCCACTGGTTGGCCTACAATTCGGAGCGCTCGAAGAGCGCATTGGCTGATGCTACCGGGTGTCTGGACGCGCCGGCGGGAGTAGGCGAAGCCGTTGCCGACCGGCGCCAATAAAAAACGGCCGAAGGCGTCGGCGTCCGCGGAGAGCTAAAGACTCCTACCTATCGCAAGAAACCGATCATGCCGCTGCTTGCGAATCTCCTCGGGCGACATCTTGTCGAAGGCGGCGAGCGCCTTGGCGATCGCCTCGCCGGCGCGGCGCACAGCACCTTCCTTGTCGCGATGGGCGCCCCCAACCGGCTCGGTCACGATCTCGTCGATGACGCCGAGCTCGTGCAGGTCCTGCGCGGTGATCTTCATGCTCGTCGCTGCGTCGATGGCGCGCGTCGAATCCCGCCACAGGATCGACGCCGCGGCCTCCGGCGACGCGACCGTGTAGACCGCGTGCTCGAGCATCAGGATGCGGTTCGCCGACGCTATCGCAATCGCGCCGCCCGAGCCGCCCTCGCCGATGACCAACGTGATCATCGGCACGCCAAGCGACAGACACCGATCGGTCGAGCGGGCGATCGCCTCTGCCTGGCCGCGCTCCTCGGCGCCAACGCCCGGATAGGCGCCCGCGGTGTCGACCAGCGTGATCACCGGCATCGAGAACCGCTCGGCGAGATCCATCAGCCGCACGGCCTTGCGGTAACCCTCGGGCCGTGCCATGCCGAAGTTGTGCTTGATGCGCGTCTCGGTATCGTGCCCCTTCTCGTGGCCCATCACCACCACCGAGCGGCCGCGAAACGTGCCGATGCCGCCCATGATCGCCGCGTCGTCGGCGTAGTAGCGGTCGCCGGCGAGCGGCGTGAAGCCCTCGATGAGCTGGTCGATATAGTCGAGGCTGTGCGGGCGGTCCGGATGGCGCGCGACGGTCGTCTTCTGCCAGGGATTGAGCCCGCCATAGGTGTCGGCCAAAAGCTGCGCCGCCTTGCCCTCGAGCTTGGCGATCTCCTCGCCGATAACTACGCTCTCGCCGTCCGGCGTCAGGGCGCGCAGCTCCGCCACCCGGCTCTCCAGCTCGGCGATCGGCTTTTCGAAATCGAGATAGGTCGCCATGGTCTCGTGCCATCCTATTGCGGCCGGCAGCCGCATTCAGCCCGGGCCGGCGCCGCACCGCGCCCTCGGGCGGCCCCGGCTGCGGCAGTGCACATACGATTTGGCCGGGACATTCCCCAGGTCCGTCCTCCAAGTCAAGTGCGGGAGGAACAGATGGTGTCCGCACTGCATCTTCGGCTATGGACAACGGGGTGGCGCCGCGCCCGCGCCGGCCAGCGAGGGAAGGCTCCCGATGACCGACCCTATTGAGATCAACCGTCTGAACTGGAACGAGCGCGCCGTCATCCACGCCCGCGATACGACCGGCGACTACATGCTCGACCGGTTCCGCGCCGGCGAGGATGCGCTGCACGACATCGAGGCGGCCGAGATCGGCGACATCGCGGGCCGGCGTGTGCTCCACCTGCAATGCCACATCGGCCGAGACACGCTCTGCCTCGCCCGCCGCGGTGCAATCGCGACCGGCCTCGACTTCTCCGAAGAAGCGCTGCGCGTCGCCCGCGCACTCGCCGCCGAGACCGGCCTTGCAGCGACCTTCGTCCATGGCCGCGTCGAGGACACGCCGCGGCTGGCGCCGGGCCCGTTCGACCTCGTGTTCTCGACCTGGGGGACCATCTGCTGGCTGCCGGACATCGAGGCGTGGGCGCGGGCGATCGCGGCGGTGCTGGCACCCGGCGGCGCCTTCTACTTCGCCGATGCGCACCCCGGCTTCCAGATCATGGAAGACGTCGCCGGCCGCATGGCCGTGACCCACGATTTCGACACGCCGCCCGACCAGCCGCTGGAATTCAAGAGCGAGACAACCTACACCGGCGACCCGACGATCATGACCAGCCAGGCGACGCGCGAGTGGATCCATTCGCTGTCGTCCATCCTCGGCGCGCTGCTGGCCAACGGGCTCACGATCGAGATGTTCCGCGAGCACGAGGTCCTGCCGTGGCAGGGCCTGCCGCTACTTGTGCCGCAGACCGACCGCATGTGGCGGCTTCCCGACGGACACCCACGCTTTCCACTTTCCTTCTCGCTGCGCGCCCGCAAGCGCTCCTGACATGCGCGACAATTGACGACCGACGCGCTAGAAGAGGCGCGAAACCTCAATCAAGGCTGACTGCGCCATGCGGCTCCTGCTGCTCGCGGCGGCCGGCGGCGCGCTCGGCGCCGGCGCCCGCCATCTCGTCAATACATCGATGCTCGCGTTGCTGGGGCCAGGATTCCCGTGGGCCACGTTCACGGTCAATGTCCTCGGCTCCCTCCTCATGGGCATCGTGGTCGAAGGCCTGATGGCGATGAGCGGCGACCAGGCCGCTGCCTGGCGCGTCTTCCTCGCCACGGGCATCCTCGGCGGATTCACGACATTCTCGGCATTCTCGCTCGATGTGTGGGTGCTCTACGAACGCGGCCAATTCCTCGCGCTCTTCCTTTACGTCGCGTTCTCTTTCATACTTTCGGTCGCTGCGCTCATTCTCGGCATGGCGCTGGTGCGAGGCTTCAAATGAGCACGCCTGTCGAGACGATCACGGTCACGCGCGAGGAGGCGGGCATGCGCCTCGATCGCTGGTTCCGCGCCCACTTCCCCGAGGTCGGTCACGTCTACCTCCAAAAGCTCTTGCGCTCCGGCCAGGTTCGCGTCGACAGCCGCCGCGTCGAAGCGAACGCGCGCCTCGAAGCCGGCGCCGAGATCCGCGTGCCGCGCGTCGTGCGCGAGACACCCGCGCGCAAATCGGACGCGGCAACCGCCGCGCCCAGCGCCAGCAAGGAAGACCGCTCCTTCATCGAGAGCCTGATCCTCTACGAGGACGACGACGTGCTGGTTCTCGACAAGCCGTTCGGCATCGCGGTGCAGGGCGGGACCGGCACCAAGCGCCATCTCGACGGCATCCTCGCCGGCATGTCCGATCGTTTCGGCGACCGCCCGCGCCTCGTCCACCGCCTCGACCGCGACACGACCGGCGTGCTGCTGATCGCCAAGAAGCGCGACATCGCGGCGAAGCTCGGCCGCATCTTCCAGACCCGCACGGCGGCGAAAACCTACTGGGCGCTCGTCAAGGGCGTGCCGGTGCCGCGGCAGGGCAAGATCGAAGCCGCGCTGGTCAAGGCCTCGGGGCCCGACGGCGATCGCGTGCGCAAGGCGCAACCCGGCGAGCAGGACGCGGCGATGCACGCGACAACGCACTACTCGGTGATCGATCGCGTCGCCAATCGCGCCGCATGGGTGTCGCTCAAGCCGGTGACCGGCCGCCAGCATCAGCTTCGCGCGCATATGGCGATGATCGGCCACCCGATCATCGGCGACAACAAATACGAGGGCGGCATCACACAGATCATGGAGGCGCTGGAGCCCAAGTTGCATCTCCACGCGCGCCGCCTCGTGCTGCCACATCCGCGCGCCGGTAAACCGCCGATCGACGTCACCGCGCCGCTCCCCGCGCACATGCTCCGTTCGTTCGCGGCAGTCGGCCTCAACCCGAACCAGTTTGAGCACAGCGACGACAAACCGGCACCGAAAGCTAAGCCCCGGCGGTGAGCAGATCGTGCCTTCGGCACGAGTGGGCCGCAGCCCACACCCGCCCGGGGAGACCCCGGACCCCCTTCTTTTTGATACTTGGGCATCGCTTATGCGGTGGCGGTCGAAGACCGCGCCAATGAACCACCAACAGGCGAGGCAGTTCCGCGGCGGCAGTAGCCGAAGGCGTTGCCGACCGCGGCAATAAAAGGAAGACGCGAAGCCGTGCTCGCTCACCGATCTCCCAGAAACTCCCGCCGTACCGCCGCCGTGTGTGAGCCGAGCGCGGGAACGGCGCCGGGCGTATAGGTCTCGCCCATCCACTGTGCGGGTAGCGCAGGCAGCCGGATCGAACCTGCAGGCGTGTCGACGGTGATCGTGCGCAAGTGGGGGTGCTTGCTGAGACCCTCGTAGTCATTGACGCGGCCGAAGGCGATGTCGGCGGCGTCGAGCTTGGCGATCGCGACTTCGGCATCCTCGCTCGCGAACCACGCCGCGACGAGGCCATCGGTCTCCGGACGATTGGCGACGCGCGCCGCCGACGTCGCGAAGCGCGGATCGGTGCCGCATTCGGGCTTGCCGAGCACCTTGGTGCACAGCGCCCGCCACTCGCGATCATTTTGGATGCTGATGAGAACCGGCGTGCCGTCGCGCGTCGTGAAGACACCGTACGGCGCGAGCGAGATGTGCGAGAGGCCGATGCGGCGCGGCGGCGCGCCGTGGAGGCCCTGAAGCAGCGGTACGCTCATCAGCTCGGCCATGGCATCGAACATGGAGATGCGGATGTCGGCGCCGCGCCCCGTCGACGCGCGCCGCAGCAGCGCTTCGAGGATCGCCTCGTAGGCGTTGATCCCCGTCATCACGTCGACGATCGAGACGCCGACGCGGGCGGGCTCGGCGGCGCTGCCGGTAACCGATGCGAGACCCGACTCCGCCTGGATCAGGAGATCATAGGCCTTGCGGTTGGCGTAAGGACCGGTGTCGCCGTAGCCCGAGATCGAGCACGCGATGAGGCGCGGATGGCGCGCGCAGAGATCGGCAACGGGATAGCCGAGCTTCTCGAGTGCGCCCGGCTTGAGGTTCTGGACGAAGATATCGGCCTTCGCGATCAGCGCCTCGAAGAGCTGCTTGTCCTCGGGCTTGGTCAGGTCGACAGCGACGGACTCCTTGCCGCGGTTGAGCCAGATGAAATAGACGCTCTGCCCGCCCGCGAGCGCGTCGTAGCCGCGCGCGAAATCGCCCTCGGGCCGCTCGAGCTTGATCACACGAGCCCCGGCATCCGCGAGCCGCCGGCCGGTCATGGGCGCGGCGACCGCCTGATCGATCGAGACGACGAGCAGACCTTCGAGCGGCTTCGGCATTCCAGATTTTCCCTCAATGGACCCATCGTCGGGGCACCTGCAGCTTTTTATCGGGCTCGGGATGCGCCGTCCTGCCCTTTGTTCGGCAGAGCCCCATGCAGGCCGGCCCAAACGACAACGGCGCCCTCCGGATGGAGAGCGCCGTCCTGTCATTCGCAGTTCGCGTCGCGGACCTCAGGCCGACTGGATAGCGGACAGCTCCCACTGGCTCGCGGTACCGCGCACCGGGCGCGAGAAGGTCCACACCTCGGTGAGCTCAGTCGGCTCGTCGCGGCTGCCTTCGACCACGCGGCCGGTCGCAGACTCGATCGTCGCATCCTTGAGCGTGTAGCGCAGCGCCACCGTCGCGTACTCGAGGTGCTGCTCGCGCCAGGCTTCCGCGAGGTCGCCCTGCTCGAGCTTGACGTCGGACACGATGTTGAGAAGACCCTTCTTGGCGTTCTCATCGAGTTCGGCCGCAAAGTACGACAGCATCTCCGGCGTGAGCCGCGAACTCAACGCGTCGATGTCGTTACGGCCATAGGCCAGCTGAACCTCGCCGAGGAGACGCTCGAAGGCGTCGTAGTCGGACGGGCCGATCTTCAACTCGTCCACCGTGCCGCCGCCGGCGGTGCCGCTACGGTTGAGGATGTCGGCCGGATTGCGGCCGGTGTATCCCGGGCTTGCGGACGCCGTTGCCATCGCCGGCTTATTCCCGGTCGCACCGCGGAAGAGGCGGAACAGCAGGTAGATGATCCCGCCGACCAGGAGCATCTGGAGCATGAAGCCGAGCACGCTCGCGAGCGCGCCGGCGCCGAAGATGCCGACCAGCGCCGCGGCGAACAGACCGCCGAGCAGAAGACCCTTGAGACCGCCGAAGCGCGAAGCCTGCTGCGCCGCGCCGACGCCAGGCCGCGTCGCCTGATTCGCTGCCGTCGGCGAGCCGGGCTGGGTGGTCGACTTCGTAACCGGCTGAGCGGCCTTCGGAGCTGTATTGGTTGTCGGCGGTGTGCTGAATGTCTTAGAACCGCGGCTGCCGAAGCTGCCGCCGCGCCGGGCGTCGGCGTCCGTCGGGATCGTCGTTACCAGCACCGCAGCGCCAAGACCGACCATCGCAAGCCGGCCAAGCCACCGTTTCATCATCGACATTTTGCCTCCCATATCAAACCTATCGGCCCCGAACACTGAATCCGCGAGCCGGTGCACCATATATAGTGCGCCGCTGTTGCAAGTCCATCTTGCACCGCCAAAGACTTCGGCGGAATGACGGCAGTGGCGACGCATCGTGAAGGCCGATTTCAATTCGGCACGAAGACGTTAACGCCGCTGTCGTGGCGCACCCTGCCCGTCGCGCCGAGGTAGTCGCGTAACGTCATATCGCCGAGAAGTGCCGGATCGTCAGGCGTATTGGCCATGAACCGGCGCCCGTCAGCGAGCCGGCCGAAGAGGATGGCGTAAGTCGGCCCATTGCGATCGTGCATGACCGTATAGGTCTCGATAGTCCCGTCGCCCTCCGCCACGTCGACGACCGCAGGGCCCCGCGCGGCATCGATTTCCGCCTGATAGGTCGCGGGGTCTCGCGGCGCGAACGGCCGCTCCGGCGGCACGGTCGAATAGATGCCCGCCGATTGCTTGGTGACATAATTGCCGTTGGCGGTGATGAGGCCATACGAGCCCGGCGCGGCGCGCGCGCGCTTCATCATCTCCGCGATCGAATGCGTGACGTAGTTGTTGCCGGGTCCACCGAAGTAAGGAAGGCCGCCGGTGATCGTGAGGCCGCGCGCATCGTCAACCGGGATGCCCATTTCGCTGCACGCGATCTCCACCGCCGAAGGAAAGCAGCTGTAGATGTCGATGTGATCGATATCAGCGAGCGATTTGCCGGCCATCTCGAACGTCTCGCGGGCGACCGTGCGCATCGCCGGCGACGAGTGAAAGTTGATGCGATCGGATATGTACCAGTGGTCGTAGGCGTCGGCGCAGCCGTGCAGATAGACCCACTTTTCCCGGGGAATCCCGAGCGCCTTCGCCTTGGCGACCGACATCAGCACAAGCGCCGCCGCCTGGTCGATGTAGGCATTGGCGTTCATCAGCTTGGTGTAGGGAAAACCGATGTAGGGATTGTCGGCGCTGACGGTGGCGATCGCCTCGGCGCTGTAGCCGGCGCGACGGTCGGCGAGAGGATTGGCCTTCGCGACGGCGGCGAAATGGGCGAACAGCCTGCCCATTGCGGCGAGATGATCCGGAATCGAGCGCCCGAGGTGGCCACGGATGCCATTCTCGAACAACGGATAGGCAAAGATGGCGCCGGCCATGCGATGGCGCTGCTCCATCTCGTTCCAGCCGCGCTTCTCGACGCCCCACGTCTCGGGCTCGCCGCCGGCATCCTCGGACCACTCGAGCTGAAGCTTGGCGCGCTGGGCCGCCTTCTGCGTCGCTAGCGCCTCGCCGCCCGCGATCAGCGCCGCCTCGCATTTGCCGCGCGTGATCATCTCGAACAGCCGGTTCACACACCATTGCGGCATGTTTCCGCCGGCGTAGGTGTAGATGAGGCGGCGCGCCGCGTTGGCCCCGAGGCGGTTCGCCAGCGAGCGCGGCGGATTGCCGTAGCGGCCGAAGGGCGACGCGAACCGCCAGCTCGTATCCGAGAATGAGCGGATCATGACGACCGTATCGAGGGCCTCGAGCAGGGCCTTCCCGGCACCGGTATCGGCGGCGGCGAGGTGCGCCGCGTCCGTCGTGAGGTCCATCGGCGAAAGAGCTCTCGCCGGATCCTTTTCACGCTGCGTGAGCTGTCCGCATCCGACCAGGACCGGTGTCCGGCTGTCGTCCATTATAGTCCTCCCGAATACATCTTGACGGCGTAACGGAGGCAGCCTGCAGCCGCTCAGCCGTGATCGCGTTTACGATCCCGCAACGAATGTGAAGTGTTCGCGGCTCGACGATGGCATTGTTATGACCACGGCCTATCGGCCTTCAAACAGAGGCTAAAACCGCCCGCGGAATAAAAAAATCTTAGCGTCGCCCCCGTCGCCGGCCCGCAACGCCCTTGTGTCAAGTCGATCACGCGGGACTACTCTATAACTCTGAGGTTCAATTCGGTTAATATGCCACTATACTGCCAGCGTGGCGCTTTCAGCACAGGTCGATACATAGATTCATTTGAGCACATAATCGTTCATTTCGCGCTGCGGAAACTTTTCCGCTTGCACGACGTTTGTAGCGAACCTTACCATTTATTCATTGGCGCTCCCGGAGGAGGCTCCGAGGCGCCGTGGCAAGACGCAGGTGAAGATAGTACAGGAGGTTTCGATGCAGCTAAGACTTGGGCTGAACATCGCTGCCGCGATCATGTCTTTCGCGTTCCTCGCCGCAATCGTGTTGATGGTCTAGCCCGGCGTATGCGAGGGCAAGCCAAGTCTCCGATGGGAGACATGGCCGATCCTCGGGCCGGACACCGAAACTGCCAATGAGTGACAAGAAAGGCGCGGGTGCCCCTCGCGCCTTTCGACTTTTCAGACGTTAGGCGGCGACGCCGCTCACGCCGCCTTGGGGCGCAGCTTGGCGCCGGTCTTGGCCTGCAGCTCCTCCATGGTGACCCCGGGCGCCATGTCGACCACCTCGAAGCCCTTCGGGCCGATATCGATCACCGCGAGGTTCGTATAGACGCGTCCGACGGCGTTGGGCGCGGTGAGCGGCAGGTCGCAGCGCTCGAGCAGCTTCGGCCGGCCGTCCTTCGACGTGTGGTCCATGATCAGCCAGAGGTTCTTGGCGCCGACCGCGAGATCCATGGCGCCACCGACTGCGGGGACACCGTCCGTCAGCGAGGTCGTCCAGTTGGCGAAATCGCCGTTCTCGGCCACCTCGAACGCCCCAAGCACACACAGATCGATGTGCCCGCCGCGGATCATGCCGAAGCTATCCGCATGATGGACGATGCTCGCGCCCTTCACGAGGTTGACGTTCTGCTTGCCGGCATTGACGAGCCACGGCTCGATCGTCTCGGCCGTCGCGAGCCCGCCCATGCCGATGATGCCGTTCTCGGACTGGAAGATGACCTCGCGCCCCTTAACGAAGTTCGAGACGAGCAGCGGAAAACCTATGCCGAGATTGACGCACCAGCCTTCCGGGATGTCCTGCGCGAGGCGGGCGGCCGCCTGGGCACGGCTCCACGGCTTGAGAGTTTCGCTCGCACCTGCCGCGCGGGCTGCTGTGGTTGTCATAGTGCTTCCTCCGCGGATGGGCTGGATCAGCCGGTGGTTGCGAGACTTGGTGCGGGATCGCCATAGGGCACGTGCAGCACGCGCTTCACGAAAACGCCGGGCGTGTGGACGTTGTCGGGCTCGATATCGCCGAGCTCGACGATGTGCTGCGCCTGGACGATCGTGAGCTTGGCGGCCATCGCCATGATCGGGTTGAAGTTCCGACCCGACAGCTTGTAGGTCAGGTTGCCCCAGCGATCCGCCTGCCAGGCTTCCACCAGCGCCACATCGGCGAAGATCGCCTTCTCTAGAAGATACTTGCGGCCGTTGAACTCGCGGACCTCCTTGCCCTCGGCGAGCGCGGTGCCGTAGGCCGTCGCCGTGTAGAAGGCGGGAATGCCGGCGCCGGCGGCACGAATGCGCTCCGCGAGCGTTCCCTGCGGGACCAGCTCCAGCTCGAGCTTCCCCGCCTTGTGCTGCTCATCGAACACCACCGAGCCGGAGCTGCGCGGGAAGCTGCAGATGATCTTGCGCACCCGGCCCGCTGCCAGCAGCCGCACCAGCGGCTCGACCCGGCCCGAGCCCGCATTGTTGCCGACCAGCGTCAGATCCTTGGCGCCCTGCTCCAGCAGCCCTTCGATCAGGTGCTGCGGCTGCCCAACCGCGCCAAACCCCGCAAACATGACGGTGGAGCCGTCCTTGATCCCCTGCATCGCCTCGGCGATGGATTTGACGCGCTTGTCGATCATGTTCCCGTTCCAGCCCAGCTTCCCGGGTTTCTCGGGCCCCGGCGCCGGAGATGCTAACCGAAAACGGCGTGGATGCCATCCCGTAAGGCTGCCTCGCCCCCTGCGCCGGCCGCATGACCAGTGATTGCCCGCACGCTCGCGAGACAGTACCTTCCCGCGCCATGAAATTCGCCACCCCACTTCTCCGCGGCACGCTGATCCAGCGCTACAAGCGCTTCCTGGCCGACATCCGCCTCGACACCGGCGAGACGATCACTGCCACCTGCCCCAATACCGGCTCGATGATGGGCCTGACCACGCCCGGGCTGCCGGTATGGGTCTCGACCTCGGATAGCCAGACGCGGAAGTACAAGCACACCTGGGAAATGCTCGAGGTCGATCTCGGCAAAGGTCCGGGCCTCGTCGGCATCAACACAAACCACCCCAACCTGCTGGTCAGCGAGGCCATCACGGGCAAGCGGGTCGCTGCGCTCAAGGGCTATGCGAACCTCCGGCGCGAGGTGAAGTACGGCGTCAACAGCCGTATCGACATCCTGCTCGAGAGCGAAGGCAAGCCACCCGCGTATGTCGAGATCAAGAACGTCCACATGATGCGCAAGCCGGGTCTCGCCGAGTTTCCCGACAGCGTCACGGTCCGCGGCGTCAAGCATCTCGTCGAGATGAGCGAGATGGTGCGGGCCGGGCACCGCGCCGTGATGGTCTACCTGATCCAGCGCAACGACGCGAAGAAGCTGACGTTCGCGCGTGACGTCGATCCGACCTACGGCGAAGCGTTCGATGCCGCGCGCGCGCTCGGCGTCGAGGCCATCGCGCTCAAGTGCGCGATCACGCCTGAGGAAATCCGCGTCGACAAGGTGGTGCCGATCGAGGCGTGAGCGCTCGAACCGCGTCAATCCGGAAACTGCTCGACGTGCGTCTCGCCGGTGCGCCCGAAATAGAGCGCACGGCGCCCCGAGAACGACACGAGGTAGCCGGCGCAGCCCGCCGCTGCCGTCTTGCAGCAGAAGCCGAGGTAGGTGTAGCCCAGCGCGAGTTGCTGGGCCTCGCGGATCGCGGCCTGGATTGCGCGCGCGTCGAAATGCGGCGCCACTGGCACATCAATCCTATGCGTCGGCAGCTCGACGCTGTCGCCATCGGGGAGATAGTAGATCGCGACGCAACGCCGGTAGTCGACGAGGTAGCTCTCGAAGCCTTCACCCATCAACGTCCCGACAATTTCGGGAAACGCCATCGAGCCGTTCTCGGCGCCATCCAGGCACGCCTTGGCAATCGATCTCTGGTGGTCGTTCATCTACGTTCCGGCCTGCCGTTACGCGTACGACTTCTCGATCTCGATCGCCTTTTGCACCGCCGGTCGGGCCAGCATCCGATCGTGATGCGCCTCGAGGGCCCGATAGGCGTCAAGCGGGATCGTGAGACTGGACCGGAACCGCCAGTAGACGCGGAAAAGATGGATATCCGCGACCGAGTACTTTCCGATCGCCCACTCGCGACCGGCGAGTCGCAGGTTCGCGATCCTGAACGCGTCCGCCACGTGCTCCGGACCCTTCGCGCGAGAGGGGTGCATCGTCGAGGCGACGAACGACATCCACGAAACGACATCCGCCTCCGCTTCGAGGTCACCCTCGGGCCACAGGCCGGCGGCCGGATACTTGCGCGCGATGTAGTAAAGCGTGCTCGCAACCTCGGTCAGGATACGGCCGCTCTCGGTCCGCAACGCCGGCACCTTGCCGGCCGCGTTGATCGCGAGGTACTCCGGCGACCGCGTCGCCTGCTTGTTCATGTCGCGCAGATCGAGCTCGAAGGGTGCGCCGCACTCGATCAGGGCGATGTGCGTCGCGAGCGAGCTCGTCAGCGGCGAGAAGTAAAGTTTCAGCATCTGGCGTTCCCCCGTCGAAAGAGCCCGGCGCGCTTATGCCATCGCCTCGGCGACCCGTGACGGCGCAACAGCACCGCTGTCGTACATCGTGAAGATCGGCGCGTCCGTGAGGATCACCTCGTCATAGAAGCCGTAGCCGTTGAACTTGCCCGCAATGGCGCGGGCGTAGGCGCCGGTATTGCCGATCTCGATGTAGTCGCCCTCGCGGATCGACGCCGGCAGCATGAAGGGCCCCTTCATGTGGTCGATCGAGTCGCAGGTCGGGCCCCAGAACTGGAACGGGGCGAGCGCCTTCGGGTCGCGCACCTGGCGGCCGACGAGCCGGACCGGGAATGTGAAGCCGAGGTGCGCGGCGTCGAACAGCATCCCATAGCTGCCGTCATTGATGTAGAGATCGCCGCCGCGACGCGCATCGACGCGCACGATCAGGCTCTCGGCTTCCGCGACGAGCGCGCGGCCGGGCTCGCACATCAGCTTGCAATGGCTCGAAACGGGGAGCGCCGCGAAGCCGGCACCGATCGCCTTGACGAAGTCCGAGAGCGGCGCCTGTGGCTCGTCGGAGTAGCGGGCGGGAAATCCGCCGCCGACGTCGATGCCATCAATCACGACGCCGGCACGCGCGATGAGCTTGCCGGCCTCCGCGAGCGCGCCCGTGTACGCCTCGGGGGCGAGCGTCTGCGACCCGACATGAAACGAGATGCCTAGCGACTTCGCGACCTGTCGCGCCTTGGTCAGCAGCCGCGCGGCAGCCGCGCCGGTAATCCCGAACTTGTTCTCGAGCGGGATAACCGCGTCGACGGCCGGCACCGCAATACGGATCCACAGCTTGAGGTCGGTGGCGCCGCCGGTTTCGTCCATGATCTTCTTCAGCTCGTCCTCGCTGTCGAGCGAGAACGACCGGCAGCCGAGTGCGAATGCGCGGCGGATCGCATGGCGCGACTTCACCGGATGCATGAAATGGAACGTCGCGTCGGGGATCGTCTTGGCGTCCTCGAGCTCGGGAAGCGAGGCGACGTCAAAATGGCGGATTCCGGCGCCGTACAGCGCGCCGATCAGGAACGGCGTGCTGTTGGCCTTGTAGGCGTAGGCGATGTCGCCGGGAAAATTCGCGAGAAACCACCGCGCGGCCCGTCCCGCCGCTTGCGGGCGCAGGCCGATGATCGGCTTCTCGGGCTTGCGGGCTTGAATCAGCGCCGAGGCAGACGGAAATGTCTCCATCCCATGGGACCTCCACCAGTCGAACCAGACACCAGTCGATCAGGACCGGGCGAGCTGCAGGGGACCAGCAGAGATCGCCTCACAGGAAGTGCACATAAGTCGCGCGGGCCCGGGTGTAAAGACCCTTTCTGACAGACGGTCAACGCGCCGCGGCGAGGGGCTCAAACGTCGGTGATCGCCAATGGCGCCGGGGTGGCCAGAAAGGCGGCGCGCGTGCTATCAAACAGCCAACCGGCGTGGTCCGCCACAGCCACGATCCGCATCCCGCCTTCTCAACCTCCCTCCCCATCCACGCAAAAGGGATAAGCCATCATGAGCAGCAAACTCTTTGCGCCCATCAAGTTCCGCGACCTCGAACTGATGAACCGCGTCGTCGTCGCCCCGATGTGCCAGTACTCGGCCGAGAACGGCAACATGAACGACTGGCACATGCTCCATCTCGGCTCGCTCGCCAACTCCGGCGCCGGCCTCCTGATCGTCGAGGCGACGGGGGTCGAGCTGATCGGGCGGATCACGCCCGGCTGCACGGCGCTCGCCAACGATGAGAACGAGGCCGCGATGGCGCGCGTCATCGCCTCCTGCAAGCGCTTCGGTACGGCGAAGATCGGGATCCAGCTCGGCCATGCCGGCCGCAAGGCCTCGTGCAAGCGCCCGTGGGAAAGCACCAAAGGGCCGTCCGACCCGCTCGAGGATGGCAAGTGGCAGACGAAGTCCGCGTCCGCCCTCCCCTTCGCACCCGACTGGCACGTGCCGCAGGCCTACACGCTGCCTGAGATCGAGCAGCTCAAGGTGGCATTCGTCGAGGCGACCAAGCGGGCCGAGCGGATCGGCTTCGACCTGATCGAGATCCACGGCGCCCATGGCTACCTGATGCACCAGTTCCTCTCGCCGCTCTCCAACCAGCGCACCGACCAGTACGGCGGCAGCCGCGACAACCGCATCCGCCTGCCGCTCGAGGTCTTCGCCGCTATGCGCGAGGTTTGGCCGAAACACAAGCCGCTGGGCATCCGCATCTCGGCGGTGGACTGGGTCGACGGCGGTCTCACGATCGAGGATTCGATCTATTTCGCGGAGAAGCTGAAAGCCGCCGGTTGCGACTTCATCGACGTCTCCTCGGGCGGTAACGATCCACGCCAGAAGATCACCCTCGGACCCGGCTACCAGGTGCATTTCGCCGAGGCCATCAAGAAGGCGACCGGCATCCCCGTGATGGCGGTCGGCCTGATCACCGAGCCCGAGCAGGCCGAAGCGATCGTCGCCGGCGGCCGGGCCGACATGGTGGCCCTGGCGCGCGGGTTCCTCGACGACCCACACTGGGCCTGGCATGCGGCGTGGAAGCTCGGCGCCGATGTGCCGGTTTCTCCCCAGTATGCCCGTGCCACGATCAAGACGTGGCCGCCGGCGAAGCGGTATACCGAGCTCGTCAAGGCGGCGGAGTAAAGCGTCGCGCGGAGCGGAATATGGCCGGCACGCTGCATCCTAGGGTCTACTGGGTCGATGCACGGGACGTCGGGCGGCTGGCGGTGGTCAGCCGTCCGGAGGCTTCGCTGCTGCCGGAACACATGGCATCGCTGCGCAAGGCCGGCATCGACACGCTGGTGAGCCTGATGACCACCGACGAGGCGTTGGGCCTTGGCCTCGCCGACGAATCGGAGGCGGCGCGCGCCGCGGGCATCACATTCGACACGCTGGCGACGAGCGACTTTGCGGTGCCGCCATCGTTTGCGGCCGCCGGCGAAGTCATAGCGCGCATTTTGAAGGACGTCCGCGCCGGTCGCGGTGTCGGCGCCCACTGCTACGCCGGGCGCGGGCGCTCACCGATGTTCGTGGCCGCCGTGCTCGTCCATCACGGCTACGAGCCCGCGGTCGCGATAAACGCCGTGTCTGCTGCGCGCGGTGTCCGCATCCCGGAAACCGCCGCCCAGCAGCGCTGGATCTCCGAATACGCCGAATGGTGCCGCAGCGCGCAGACTAACTAACCGAGCAACATCACCGCCAGCGAGAGTACGGCGCCGATCGTCGCGAACGTGACGAGGCCGGCGCGGCCATCGACGAAGCTGTCCGGGAAGTTCTGCAGCACCAATGGCGCCATCAACAGCACGCCACCGCCGACGATCACCGCCGCATACCAGGGCAGCGCGATCCAGGCGATGAACAGCGCCACCAGCGCCGTCGCCCCGCTGGCCGCCATCGTCGCCCACAGGAGCGCCGCGCCGCCTGTCGACCTCAGCGTCTCGGCCCGGTGCTCGGACGGGAAATGACCGCTGGCCGTCAGCCCGTAGAGTGCCACCGTCAGCACCAGCAGCGCGAACACGACCAGCACGGCCCATTGTATCACTGCCATCGCCTATCCTGCTTGTTCATCGGCGGTCCGAGCCGGACCAGCGCGCGCATCCTCCGCTTGGTTCTATCCTACGGAATGCCCCGGACACCACTTTCCCCGATCCCAGGGTGCGGCGCCCAGCCGTTTCTGCTATGGGAGCGCCACGTTGCCGCCGATAAACGCCCCGACAGCCCCACAGCAGATCCCATTCGCGCCATGCCGCCCGCCGCCAGACAGACCGCCGCCGTCCGGCCCGAGTGGGCCGACGCCCGCCGGATCGTGGTCAAGATCGGCTCGGCGCTGCTGGTCGACCGCAAGACCGGGCGTCTGCGCTCGACCTGGCTCAACTCGATCGCCGACGACGTCAAATTTCTAACCGATCAGGGCCGCGAGGTGATCCTGGTCTCCTCCGGCGCCATCGCGCTCGGCCGCCACGTCCTCAAGCTGCCGAAAGGTGCGCTGCCGCTCGAGCATTCCCAAGCGGCGGCGGCCGTCGGCCAGATCAGCCTGTCGAGCGCCTACCAGGAGGTATTCCAGGCGCGCGGGCTGACGACGGCGCAGGTGCTGTTGACGCTCGGCGACACCGAGGAGCGGCGGCGCTATCTGAATGCGCGGCGCACCATCGACATGCTGCTCTCCTGCGGCGCCGTTCCGGTGGTCAACGAGAACGATACGGTGGCGACGACCGAGATCCGCTACGGCGACAACGATCGTCTCTCGGCGCGCGTCGCGACGATGATGAGCGCCGATTGCCTGATACTGCTCTCTGACATCGACGGGCTCTATACGGCGCCGCCCGCCAAGGATCCGACCGCGAAGCGTCTCGACGTCGTGCACGAGATCACGCCGGAGATCCTGTCGATGGCCGGCGACGCCGGCACCGAGCTCTCGAAGGGCGGCATGGTGACAAAGCTCGAAGCCGCGCGCATCGCGCTCGGCGCCGGCACCGACATGGTCATCACCGAGGGCGCCGCGCTGCACCCGCTGCGCCGGCTCGGCGAGGGCGCGCCGTGCACCTGGTTCCTGGCGCCCTCCGACCCGGTCGCTGCGCGCAAGCGCTGGATAGGCGGCAATCTCGAGCCACGCGGCGTGATCGTCGTCGATGCCGGCGCCGAACGTGCGCTCGGCCAAGGCAAGAGCCTGCTGCCGGCCGGCGTTGTCCGCGTGTCCGGCACATTCGATCGGGGCGACGCCGTCACCATCCGGGCCGTCGATGGGCGCGATCTCGGCCGCGGTCTGGTCGCCTATCCGAACGACGAAGCCACCGCTATTATGGGCAAGCGATCCGGTGAGATCGCCGCCATCCTCGGCCACGATGGCCGCGCCGAGCTGATCCACCGCGACGACATGGCACTCAACTCGGCCCTCAGCAAGACGGAGCGGACATGAACCGTCCCGAGCGCATCGACCAGGGCAGCATCGAACGGCTGATGCTCGATATCGGCGCCCGCGCGCGCGCCGCCGCGGCGGAGCTGGCTCTCGCGCCGGCTGATCAGAAGAATGCGGCGCTGAACGCGATGGCGGCCGCGCTGCGCCGTGCGCAGAACACGATCCTCGACGTCAACGCGCTCGACGTTGCCGACGTCAAGGCCGCAGGGCAGGCGTCGTCGTTCGTCGATCGTCTGACGCTCACGCCGGCGCGCATCGAGAGCATCGCCAAGGGCCTCGAGGACATCGCCGCGCTCGCCGATCCGGTTGGCGCAACCATGGCCGAGTGGGTACGGCCGAACGGGCTGAAGTTCGAGCGCGTGCGCGTGCCGATCGGCGTCATCGGCATCATCTACGAGAGCCGCCCCAACGTGACCGCAGACGCGGGCGGGCTGTGCCTCAAGTCGGGCAACGCCGCGATCCTGCGCACGGGCTCCGACGCCCAGCGCTCGGCGACCGCGATCCACGACTGTCTCGCCGCCGGCCTGCGCGAGGCGGGGCTGCCGGGAGCTGCGATCACGCTGGTGCCGACCACTGACCGCGCTGCCGTCGGCGAGATGCTCAAGGGTCTCGGCGGTGCCATCGACGTCATCGTGCCGCGCGGCGGCAAGGGTCTCGTCGGCCGCGTCCAGCAGGAAGCGCGCGTCCCCGTGTTCGCGCACCTCGAAGGCATCTGCCACACCTTCGTCGATCGCGGCGCGGACCTCGGCATCGCCATCCCGCTCGTGCTCAACGGCAAGCTCCGCCGTACGGGCGTGTGCGGCGCCACCGAATGCCTGCTCGTCGATCGCAACGCACCCGCGGACCACCTGACGCCGCTGGTCAAGGCGCTGCTCGACGCCGGCTGCGAGGTCCGTGGCGACGCCGCGACTGTAGCCGTCGACCCGCGCGTCAAGGCCGCGATGCCCACTGACTACGGCTGCGAATTCCTCGACGCCATCATCGCGGTGAAGACCGTCGACGGTCTCGACGAGGCTATCGCGCACATCGCGCGCTACGGCTCGCAGCACACCGACAGCATCATCACCGAGGCCCACGATACCGCCGAGCGCTTCCTGTCACGCGTCGACAGCGCCATCGTGCTGCACAACGCCTCGACGCAGTTCGCCGACGGCGGCGAGTTCGGCTTCGGCGCCGAGATCGGAATCGCGACCGGACGCCTGCACGCGCGCGGGCCAGTTGGCGTCGAGCAGCTCACGACCTTCAAGTACCGCGTCCGCGGCAACGGCCAGACGCGACCCTAGAGCATCATCCGACCGCACGGAATCGCCTTCGCGATTCAGCGGTCGGATAAA
>VFQN01001840.1_pt1 | contig 34307 bp, 49 predicted proteins | sample 3512371 | NCBI WGS metagenome assembly VFQN01 (sample SAMN10412370, study PRJNA504923) | tailings metagenome | isolation source: Replicate 2 from Balatoc abandoned mine | place: Philippines: Itogon, Benguet | collected 2017-08-28 | reverse complement strand
GGGAGGTGGGGTCCCCCGGGGGCAGCAGCAGGTGTCTTAGCATCGACCTGGACACCGATGCACACACGCGCAGCAGCAGCAGCGGCGGCGGAAGCAGCGTCGCCGATGGCAGCACTCCCCGCCACCGCGCCAGCGGCGGCGGCAGCGGCGGCGCAGTCAGTGACGGCGGCTGCGGCGGCGGTGACACAGCTGCCGTAACGCATGCCAACCCGCTGTGCGGCCACGTGAACCCGCTTTACGACGGAGGCGACAGCGCAGTACGTCTGTACGCGATGCCTGGAAGTGAGGAGCTCCCAGCTGCAGATCTGCATAACGCAAACGCTGGTCGGTTTGCGTATCGGGCCGCCGGTCGTGCTGCAGGGCAGTATGTTGGAGGGCTGCAGGAGCAGCAGTTGGGCAGCGCAACGCATGGCAACCCGCTGTGCGGCCAGGTGAACCCCCTGTTCGACGGGCCAGACGGTGCACCCCTAACTTACGTCCCTGGTAGCGAGGAGCTATCGGCGGCGGATAGAAATGGCGATGGCGGCAACGGACCTGCCATGGGGCACTATGCGGGCGGTCGTGCCGCAGGGTCGCACTATGGGGCCAGGGCGGGGGTACAGGAGGGTACGCAGGCGGGCGAGGCAACGCACGGCAATCCGCTGTGTGGCAACGTGAACCCGCTGTTTCACGGGGACGACGGCGCAGCCCTGCCGTACGCTCGAGCTGATAGCGGGGGGCTCTCGGCTGGGGAAGGGGGAGGAGGTGCCGACGGGTTGCTGCCAGGTGGATATGTGGCGGCTGGCCGGGCATCGGGGCTGGCGTATGGGGCAGGACAGGGGCAGCAGTCGGACAGCGCAACGCATGGCAACCCGCTGTGCGGCCAAATGAACCCGCTGTACGGTGGTGAAGGCGGTGCTGTGGTGCCGTACGGCGATGAGCCCGCGGCGGCTGGAGCGGTCAGGGGGTCTGACGTGAGGGGCTACGACGCGGATGCTCGCACTCGCACCTTGTACCGGAAGGAGCAGCAGGGGAAAACGGAGGCGGGTCTGGCCGAAGACCACGTGCACGCTAATCCCATGTACGACGCCGTACGGGGCGAGCAGCTTAACCCGCTGTACGACACGGCGGATGGAGAGGATGCTGCCGCTGCCCCTGGCGGCGCCGGCGGGCAGGCGACGACGGCGGGGCCACAGAAGCGACCCCACGACGCTGATGCTGGCGCTGACGCTGACGCTGGGACAGACGTGACCGCATGCACACTCAGCGAAATCGTTGCAGCGGAGGCCCACGAGCAGGAGGAGGTAGCTAATGATGACTGCGGCCCAGCACCTGCGGCAGCAGATGTGGTTCAGCCACGCAGCCGCAGCGGCAGCGGCTCCTGGCGGCAGCTGGCGCCGCAGCCGCTGGCGGTGCCGCCACCGCCGCCAGGCCTCGGCGTCGCCACGCCGCTGGCCGCTGGTGGTGCGGCGGCGGTGGGCAAGGTCGCGACGGCGGCGGCGCTGCTGCAGGGGCACACCGTCGCGCTGCTGGTGGCGGCGCCGCCGCTGTCGTACGCCGCCGGCTGCGGTGGCCCCGACGCTGACGCAATGCAACGGGCGGCGGAGCTCTTATGGGAGGCGGCGCAGCGCACGCCGCCTCGGACGCGTTCCCAGCGGCTGCGGGTGTCGTTGCCGTCGCTGCCGGAGGCGGCGGGCAGCGGCGGCGCCGACGGCGCTGCAGCGGCAGCGGAGGCGGATGGCGGCGGCGGCGGCGGTAGTCCAAGCGTGTGTGTGCGGCTGTTGCTGCTGGCGCAGGCGGAGGCGCTGCAGGGAGCAGCGGACGAGGCGCGGGGGGTGCTCGACAGTGCGGTGTGGCATTATGGCCGCGCGCAGGAGACGGCGGGGCTGGCGGTGAGTGGGTAGCAATGCAGTTATTTTTTGTTAATTAATATCATTATTAATTAAATTACTATTGTTATTATTGATTAACAAGCAGGTGTGGGGCTGGCGGTGAGTGGGTGGATGGCTTGTGTCCGCTGTGGTTCCTGGGGCCTTGGCTGCTGTGGGATATGGCTGCTCTTGCCTTACGGTAAGCGCGCCTAGTTAAAATGACATTCTTTCCATTATAGCGTAACTGCTCTGCACTGGTCACTTACGCATGGCCTTGCGTCCCCGCCTTCATCCTCCCTTCATCCTCCCTGCATTCTCCCTTCATCCTCCCTGTCTCCCGCTGTTTGCCCTGCAGGAGTACCCAAGTGACCTCAGCCAAGGCCCCAACAGCACCTCCAAGCGCCTCTCCACCTCCCCCACTGCCGCGACCCCGACCTTCACTTCCTCCACCGCCCCCTCCCCAACGGCTCTTCTTCTGGTGGCCCTCGCAGCCGCCACCACCCGCTGCGCCCTGAAAATGGCCGCCCGGCCGCCTCCCCCCGCCACCCCCTCTTCCCGCCTCCGCTCCCCCTCCGCCTCCCTCACCTCCTCCATCTCCTTCTCTCTCTCCTTCCGACGCCAACGCTCCAGCTCCACCGGGAGCCGCCCCTACACACCCACACCCGCGCCCGGGCCCACATCACCCTCCCCGCCTCCACTCTCCTGCCCCACACCCAAATCTCCGGGCCCTACGTCACCGTCTCTGGTCACCCCCCGGCCATCGCCGCAGCGTGTCACACCCGACGGCAAGGACAGTAACAGCACCGCCAGCGGCCCCTGCAGCGACATCCCAGGCTCGTCACCGCCCGTGCCCGACAGCGGTACCGCACTGTCGTACATGTGTACGGCAGAGGTGCTATCGGAGCTGGGCGTGCCGGTTGCCACGTGGCCGGCGGCGCCCGCCGACCCACGGGTCGTGGCGGCGGCGGCGGCGGCGCTGGGGCCGTTACGAGATGCCGTACGGATGGTGGGAGCGCCGTACGCGGGATGGCGAGACCCCCTGGCGGCCACGTCAGCTGAGGGTGTGCTTGCAGGGGAGGGGCTGGAGGTGGCACGTTCTAGTGGTGTTGATGGCAGCTGCGGGCTGTCAGGGGCGGACCTGGCTGTGGTGGGAGAGGCGGGGGCGCTGGTGGCTCGCCTTATGGCACTGGTGGGTCTGGCGGATGGTACCGGAGAGGTCAAGGAGGCAGACCTACAACAGCAGCAGCAGGGCTCGCAGAAGGAACAGGCAAACGGCGTTTCTAATGAAGATGGCGCCGCGAAGACTGAAGGCAACGAGGGCAGTGACGGGGCCGGCGCACCCACGGAGGGGCGATGGCGCTCGGCGGCGATGTCGGCGGCGGCGCAGGCTCGGGCGCTGTTGCTGCGGGCCCTGGGCCCCTCGCACGGGCGGTGCGCCGAGGCGGGGCTGCTGGAGGCGGTGTGTCTTATGGCCGTGGCGCCGCCGTGTGGCGCGTGCAGCTGCAACAGGGAGGGCGACGGGAAGGTGTGCAGCAGCAGCGACGGTGTGGTAAAGGTGCCGGGGGAGCAGGAGGGGCCGGCGTGCGACGCTGGGGAGGACGGCGGCAGCGGTTGCGAGGACGGGAACGGGACTGCCGCCAATGCCGGCGGAGCTGGTAGCAGCATCGACACCAGCAGCAGCAGCTGGGATGAGGCCTGGGAGTTGGCCAAGCCCGCCCTGAAGCTGCGGCAGCAGGTGGGTTGGGAGCTTGGGTAATAAGGGCTGGTTGATGGTTACCATGTGATAACATGCCAAGCCCTTTGAACGTTGGCTAGCACGTCTACCTTCGACGCGCTTTCCATTCTGCGTTCCTTCCTCGCAAAGTCATGTTCCCAGTGCAACGTCTGCGCCTCCTGTACTGTCTGGCGATCACCATGTTACTTGTGCACTACCTGACGCCGCCATGTTCCACTGATGCCCTTTACTTCGCCGCCAACACCTCCACTTGTACCTCCGTACTGCCCGTACAGCTGTACGGCGTGGACTCCCCCGCCGCGCTGCGCGTGCAGTGCCTGCTGGGCGTGGCAGCGGGCCGCGGCCTCGGCACGTGGCACGCCGCCGAGCCGCTGCTGCTGTCCGCCCACACCCTGCTGTGCGAGCGGTACGGCAGTACGGCACATGGAGAAGTACTGTTGGTGGCGGCGGCGTACGGCGCAGTCATGGCCGAGCACGGCAGGTGCGCCGTTGAGACGTTAGGGACGCTGGAGGGGACAACTTGTGACGGCGCGGGACCTGCTGCGTGCATATGACAGGGATGCGGGGGGTTCCAAGCTTCTACAAAGCAGCTTCTGCAAGCGATGGCGTTGAGAAGAATGAAACGCTTGAGTGTTGCATGCTTGGTACTCGTGGCGGCTGCCTATTGCTTCACCTACCGGGCCCTCGGCTGCTTATAAGGCCACAGTAGTGCGATCAGAGTGCGACCCTTACAACGTATCTGCCCTGAAACCTGGCCCTAAACCTGACCCCAACATCGCAACCGCAGGATTAATAGCGCCGCGGCCTTCACGTCCCGCGTGGCATTCAAGCTGCGCAGGCTGCAGCAGCACAAGCAACACCACCAACAGCAGCAGAGCCACGGCGACGTCGCTACAGCCTCGGCTCCTGTCGCCGCCTTCCTGCAGCTGCACCGCAAGGTGAGGCAGCAGTACAAGGAAGCTGCTGCAGCTGCTGCAGCTGCTGCTGAATCCGGTGCAGCAGCAAGCCCAGAGGCGGAGGAGCTGGCGCAGCAGCAGCAACAGGAGCAGCAGGAGGGGCCCGTGCGGCTTCTGGCCCCGCCGCCCCACGTGCCCGACTCCCCAGTCCTCCCGCCGGCCTCCACCTCCAGCGCCGCGACAAGCCCCTGGGAGGCACTCTCACTCCCTGCAGCTACCACTGCTGCTGCTGCTGCTGGCGACAGCCCCGCCCCTGGCGCTACTGGCAGCACCGCCGCCCGTGCTGCTGCCACCACCGCCGCCACCCCCGCTGCCGCTGGTGCGGGTGCGGGTGCGAGTGCGTCCGGTGTGGCGGTGGCGTGGCCGGGCGCCCGCCAGTTCGCGCTGTCCGACCGCTCCCTGCTGACCCCCGGGGCGTCAGCGTCAGCGCCGTCGGAGGCGGGCCCTGGGGTGTCGTCATCAGAGGCGGGCCCCGGGGTGCGCGTTGCCGGTGGTGGACAGCAGGGTGGCAAGTCGGGTGGTAGTGGTGGCGGTGTGGGTGGTGAGGGCATCGGTGAGGGGACGCAGCGTAGTGTGGGCTGCACAGGTGGTGAGGAAGAGGGTGTGTTGGGGCGTGTGGACAGCTGGGAGGTTAGGAATCTGGGACGCATGTGGAGCTTTGGCGGCGTGCGGGTGGCGTACGGGGATGAGGGAGAAGGGGCAGGGGCGGGGGCAGCGGACAAGCAGCGGTTGGATGGGGGCGGTGGTGGAGAGCAGGGGGGTGCGGGGGGCCTGGTGGGTCTTGAGCGGGAGTGGCATGCAGCAGGAGTGCGGTGACGCCGGTGAGGCCGTACGGGCGTGTGGATGAGGGGGTGGCGGTTGGGGGCGTGGGGGCGTACGTGCCATGGCGATCACGAGGGGTGGTAGCTGCGTTGTTGCTGAACACCACGCCTCCGTGGCGTTTTGGCACGTTAGAAGGTGTTAGTATTATTGACTCGTCAACTAAAACGCATCACACGCAACACTGCTGTTTCTTTGTCAGAAGGGAATGCCGGGGAAGAGGTGAGGGGGAAGAGGTGAGGGGCCCCGCCCCCAAATGTGCGCACACACAGAACAACTTCTGGAGCCCTTCCGTAACTGTATCAGCTTCGGCGCGCTCTGCTGCCTGCACCCGTTGAATGCACGTTGCGCATTTGCCTTGTGTTCTTGGCCATGATGCGAGACTTTCCTGTGCAGCGCTGCAACCCTTGCACTGCGTTTCCAGCGAGTCAGCCACAGTCAGCCAGCCATGGTCATGGCGGCCCCCGCATGCCAACAAGCGACTTCTGGCGCACGCTCTTGAAGCGTGGAGTTGAGCAACGTGCGCATAGCAGCATACACAATATACGACCTCGGTACGGTAATGCAACGCACATGCCGAGCAGCGAGCAGTGCGCATGCAACTTGCATGGCACTTGCATGGCGCCCCAACGTGACGGCTCTTCAGGGCCACCATGCCCACCATGCTGCGTCCACCGACCCCAGACGTCCAACTCACGCACGTCATGCCTGACGCGTTCGGCCTGGTAAGAACGGAGACACACCGCCAGCACCACGAACACCACCATGTCACCGTGCCGAGAGCAGCATACACACGACAAGCAACAAGCACATACGGTATATATGCATGCGCACATAAGCACGTGCCATCTGCCCAAAGGGCACCTACTCAACGCAACCATGGCAACGCAGCACATTGCGAGGCCCCCAACGACCCCAAGACGCTCGTCGTGGATGCACAGCCCTGCGTCCCGCTGAGACAAGCGGAGTCCTTATCGGTCTCCGCCCTATCCGCCTATCCCTACTGTGTCGCTCCCTGCACTCCTTCCCATGCTCCGCCCAGGCCCTATAGGGCCCTCCACTCATACCACGTGTGCCCCATGCTCCGGCTGTGTAAGCTGGCACGGAGGTCCTGCCCAAGGGTGTGGCCTACGTACTGCCGAAGCTTACCGGTACACCACTGCCTAGCATGGCAAAGGCACACGGCAACTGTGCTGCCGGCGGCCACGGGGCCGCACCTGGAAGGCAAGTGCCAGGCGCCCCGTCCGGCGCCCCGCCGCCGCGCTCCGGCCCACACCCCTACCTCTTACCACCCAGCGCACTGCTCAATAAGCCACCGGCCCATTCCCGCGACGCACAAACCCGCCTGTGTCACAAGGCGGTGTGCTATCCATGCCAGTCTGCCGCACCACAGCCTCCCTCACACTCCACCGTGTCCCGCAGTCCCTGTCACTCCCACCACGTTCCACAGCCCCTGTTGTTGGTTACTGAGGCGCCGGCTGCTCCTGGCCCGGCTGCCCCTGCCCCGGCACCTGGCCCTCCGCCCCTACTGCGGCGTCGGCTGCTCCTGCCCCGGCTGCCCGTGCCCCGGCACGTGGCCCTCCGCCCCTACTGCGGCGCGGGCTGCTCCTGGCCCGGCTGCCCCTGCCCCGGCACCTGGCCCGCCTCCATCTGGTCCAGGATCTCCAGGATCTGCGCGGCGGGCAGCAGGCCCTCCGTGCGCAGCGCCGGCTTGCCGTTCTCCTTGGGGATGAACACGATGGTGGGCAGGCCCTGGATCTGTGGAGGCGGGCGGAGGAAGGAGGAGGGAGGTGCGGACACGCGCTCACCACGATGCAGGATGTACCTCGGGACGCTGTGGTAACGGCAAAGAAACACGCTGCGTGGTGGTGTTGTATGGGTTTGGAGCAGACTATGGTGAACTGCGGGCCCTCCGCTATCGAATGGCCCAGCGTCCTATGCAGGACCCGTCCCCAGCCTCTTTCCTACACAACCAGCCAGCACGATGCAACGGCACAGGCCTGCATTAAGCCTTCCTTCTACACGTTTGCCCCCTCCATGGCCCCCCGGCCTCCCAGCCCTCACCCTCCCAGCAGTAGCTCCTCCCAGGCATCACCCGTCCGATGGCCCGCCTACCTCTCCCACCCCACAGGCTCCCTTTACGCCGCCCCTACCTTGAGCATGGCCGACAGGTCGGGGTTCTCGTCGACGTCCACCTTGACCACCCGCACCTTGCCGTCCATCCGCTCAGCCACCTGTTCCACAAGCAAACAACACATCGGGCCGAGCAAGATCTTTGGTATCGCGAAGCGCATGCAGCTACGCGCACGGCGCTCAGCACGAAGGCGCTGAGTAGCGCTCCCCTACTGGAGCTATCATCAGGAGTCATGTGCGCTCCCTGTGACAGCCAGCATGCTTCTGCTGCGAGTGGTGGTGCTGCTGCAGCTCCTGCTGCTGCTTGAGCGGCCTGCTACTGCTGAAGCAGGAGACGCGCCGCGGCAGCTGAACGGGGCCTCAGAGATGCTACCGGGCACGCAGGCCATACGCATGCCGACTCTGTCACCCATACAGGTGCCCTGAGGCCGCCACACCCCACGCACGCCATGGTCACGTAACGTGGACGCAGCACCGATGCTCTGTCGCACTCTGCTGCCATGCCCTCTTGAGCTTTGCCACCTGCCTGCCCCTCCTTTCCTCTCCTCTCCCTTCCCAGCCCCTCCGCTGTATCTGGCCACCTGCCATTCCTGTCCCGTCCGCCCCCTTCCGCCCCCTCTCTCCGCACCTGCTCCAGCTCGCGGGCCAGCAGCAGGCAAGGCCCGCACCACCTGCGTTTGGCACGGTCCACAAGAGCAGCCGGGGGTAAGGGACAATGACAGCAAATGTGCAAGACGCGATGCAGATGCGCACACACGTAGCACGGTCCACAAATTTAGCAGGGGTTAAGGGACAGTGACATAAGTTGTGCAAGGACGCGACGCGCCTGGCTACATGCTGATGACCATGATGTGGGCCGGCACAGCAAGGATACACAGTACCGATGTGGGTCGGCAGGATGTGGGTCGGGTAGGCAGGGCCGACAGCGCCATTCTGCATGAGTGCAACTACCGCATTTGTGCAGCAGTCGGAGTGGCGGGGTGGCCACAGAGCACCAGTTCGTTGGCATGTTGCCATGGGTGCCAATCCGAGGCTCCGGCCGCGAGGGGTGTCTGTCCATCGCCTCTCAGGCGGGGGTTGCACAACCTGAGCAGCGGCCCGGCAGTTGCACAACCTAGCCAGCCGCCGTACCCCAGACCTAGCACACTGCTTACGTGGCAAAGAAGTCGATGATGAGCGGCGTCTCGCGATTGGCGATAGCTACCTCCAGCTCCTCACCATTGACTTTGTCAATCTGCGCGCAGGCGGGGGCAGGAGGGATGGGGCTCATGATGTGGCAGCTGCATGGCTAGGGCCAGCCAGAGCTGCAAACGAATGGCCAAAGCGTTGGCGTGGCCCACAAGCCAGTTGCTCATAAAATTTGAATCCTGCTTTCAGCACTGATACTTATGATGTGCACCCGCTGTGCTCAAGTTGTGCCGGCGGTGTAGTGTCGGAGGTGTGGCAGGTGGAGCTGCTGTGCACACCGTGCGCGACCCTTGCTGCAAATAGCCCCTTGCAGTGATTCCGGGCATGTGTATCCATAACGGGTTCGAGATACCGTACCGACGCTGTCCTTACCAAACGGTAACCGGGGGCCCTAGCAATTAGGGGCACACGTTGCAATACAGCTGGCAGCGTTGCACAGTAACATCGTGATATGTATGCACACTCTCGCACCTTTGCTTGTGCAATGACGCTTCGGCGAGCGACATCGCGGCGTGCTTGGGACACAGTCGACCGGACGACGGTGTGCGCGAATGGAGACAACGCCACCCGGGGCACGACTTTGACTGTGCGCTCATGCATTGAAGCTGCTGCAGCAGCGCTACGAGTCGAAGTTGCCAATAGCTGGGCCATACTGACCGAATAAACAAAATGTCCCTTGTTCGGTACTTTGGTGGACAGGCGGCTCAAAGTGAGAAGTTACAGTAGAATTGTGTAGGTGCGTAGAAAAGCGGAGTGCGCAAGGCAGCCTATCTGTCGCTCTGGCAATTGGTCCCCAAAAGGTGGTTGAGGGGGATTGCCTCTCAATGCAGCATCCCCACGCTGCCCCAAGGAGGCCCTCAGGTACATGATATTGATCACGTAAGAAAGAGCTACCAATACACTTTCCTGAAGTACCCACCTGTCGTCTCGGCGTGCGATCCACTTTGGCGCGACCTCTAGGATTCATCGCTCTCGCCGGTTGTACTACCGAGACTGATAGCTGTGCACTAATACACTACTCAAACCTACGTTAGCAGTTGGTGGCGTGGGGTCGACCGCACACCAGCTTGCCCCACCTGCACTGAGTCGACCTACATAGCAGCGGGCAAAACATGGCGCAGTTGGAGTCTCAGTGGGCGTCTTTGATAGGCAGTAAGTGTGGCAGCCTTCCGCCGCTAACTTGTACATTGCCGCCGGGATGGTGTCCCCTACCCCGCAACCCGCCTTGGGCAACCCGTGCCGCCGTGTCAGAGTCTGCCTCAACCTCGCCACTTGCCCCGCGTCTGCTCACACTCGCAGCCCAAATAGCAGTCATCACGAACGACGGAAAGCACTACGTGGTAAGGACACCGCGGTAGTAATGCAGCTAGCGCGCACCCGCTGCCTGTGCAAAGGAGTGTGCCGTGGGTGAGGTGCAGCGGCGCACCCACAACACGTGCAGCCGCCCTGCAGGGTTCCGGATACTGTACAACACGGCAGCAGCTACTTCCAACAACCCACAATATCCAGCTCCCACACTGAGCTTCCACCCATGCCTATGTGCACGGAAGCTGCTGGGCCATTCCGTGTCCACCACTCCCCACGCGGCGCGGAGGCGGCGCTGGTGCAGAGCGTTGCAGTTCAGCAACCAACCGACTGCAACAGCACCTTTGTTGTCGCGTGATCACGCGCATGAAGCTCTCCATGTAACCGCTGTGCTGCCGTATCCGCTGCGCTCTGCCTGCCTCTGCGCAGGGCATCCTGCGCGGCTACGACCAGGCCACCAACCTGCTGCTGCAGGAGTGCCAGGAGCGAGTGTACAGCACAAAGGTGGGGCCCTGCCGTACAGCTGTACCCTGTGCTGCATTGGGGTCCTGCCGTACCTTGTGCTGTACTGGCCAGGAAGCGCCTTCGGGGCACGTTGAAAAGGCGATTGCAATGCGCCGCGGGCGGCGGGCTTGGTGCGCTGTGGGCTGTGCGTTGTGCTGCGTGGCTGGCACGCTAGTGCTGGTGCTGGCTCGTTTATCGCGCATGCAAGGAGCGCGGCTCTGCAAACCCAACATGTGCTGCAGCACGGCACGTGGCACGTGACAGGTGGCGGCTCTGACGTCCCGCCTCCCCTCGTTTGTTCCTCCCCTTCCCTGCAGTCCGGCGTGCAGGTCATCCAGAACCCAGGGGTGTACTGCATCCGAGGAGACAACGTGTGAGTGGGTGCAGGCCACGCACCGTCTGCCTTGGCTGGTGCTGGCTGCATGGAGTAGGAAGCACAGAAGGGAGCTATGCTACGTTTCAGCACCCGGCCGCGTGTGCTTTTGAGCCTCCGTTAGGGATTGTGCTTCCTCTAGGGAATGCGCAGGTCGCATGGCCTCTTAGCCCGCGCAACCCCCGCTCTTGTTGCGCGCATGCTTTTTAAGTGTTCACTCAGCTGTGCTACTGCATGTGGGCATGTGGCTGGACGCGCAGCCGGGCCTCAGCATCGTACCTGACTTTCCCCCCCGAACCCCGACTGCTAATACACGCCTAATACACATGCAGGGCCGTTGTTGGGGAGGTGGACGACGAGCTTGACGCGCAGCTGGACCTCAGCGCAATCCGGGCGCCGCCGCTGCAGCCCATCCGGCACTAGGGAGCTGGGGGAGGGGGACGGGATGCCGGGGTGGAGGTCGGGTGCAGCCCTTCCGGCACCAGCGGAAGGAAGGGGGTCGCGGCATTCCGGGCAGCGACAGAACTGGCGAGGTAGCCGGATGCAGCTGCTGATTGGGCACTAGGGGGCCTCGAGAAAAGCAGCATAGCGCCAGGAAGGCCGCGATGGAGGCAGGGCTGCAGGTCATTCGGAACTACGCAGGGGCCATGGCACGGCTCGAATATCGCAGGGCACAGCGCACAGCGCAATCCTGGAGGCCACGTGGGCATGGCACAGCAGGCTGCAGTCTGGGGGGTTGCGGGGAGGACGGAAGAGGATCTTGGGCGCGGAGGCGGCTGGGGCAGCTTGGCGCACATGATGGTGCACGTGATGGTGCAGCATGGTGGAGCTGTGGGGCGCGCTCGGGCGCTGCAGCGAGGCAGCGGCAAGGCGGGAGGGGGAGAGGTGCGGGAGCAAAGGAGACCCGGCCCGAGGACCGAGCATGCGAGATGAGGGCTGAGGACATGCAGTGGGCGTGTGGCGGCGAAGGGCGGGGAGGAGGGCTGGTGAAACTGCGATACCCCAGCGGGGTTGCGCCGTTCCGCAGGGTCGCTAGATGATGAGGCCTGCTGAGAGAACATGGATACGTAGAATGGGTTGCTGGACGAAATGCCCCTCTGCGTGTAGGGGCCAGCGTTGTTTGATGCGCACCTGCATGTGGTGTATAAATTGTGGCTCCTGGTGTTCACGGCGAAGCAGGAAGAATGGACACGCCGGTTGGAAGCATGGCGTGTCCTGGGCATGCCGGTGATTCGCTGGCGCCCGCGCGAGCGGGTTGGTCGTTGAGACGGTTGGAGGCGTTGGCACGCATCTGAGGAGGGGCCTCGCTCGGAAGGACTGACCGGGGACATGACGCCGCCGGATTTAAGGGCATACTGCACGCTACCATACGGGCAAGGCAAGGGATCAGGGCGGGGCCGGACACGTGGAGGCAGGGGCTGCGTACGTGCTGCCGTACAGTCAGTTTCTGTTTTTGTGCTGGCCTGGTGTAGTGGTACCGCGTGCGCCTCCAGCGCGTCAACTGTTGCGTGTTGGGCCACGCGGCCCTGCCATGCTGACCGTGAGCACGAGCAGAAGGAGGGACGAGATGGCAGAAAGGTGCCTACACAGTGTAATCCGGGCAGTCTGCCACAGGAACTTTGTGCACCAACAGAGCAGCGGTGCCGTCGTACGAACGGTTTGCGCTACGCTTTGCTCGTTTGGAGCAGATGGGAGCAGAGTCCTTGCCATCACCGCATTCACTCAGTTCAGCTCAGTTTCACGGCCTACCGTACAAGGTGACCGCTGCACGGGCCCATGCCGCCGCCGCCAAAAGCGTTCTTAGCTGGTCACCTAATACCAATGTGCGTTACGACCGTTACCTAATGTACTACACCCCGACAAGGTGGCAACAGGACTTCACGCACTTGACTCGGCCCTTGACGCATTGCGATTTCCGGTTCTACGCCTCATTCAACCGGACCCCATCACATGCCACGCAATACACCTGCACAACGCCTCCGCCCCCGCCCGCACCGCCGCCCACGCCCCCGCATCCGCAGCGCTGCCCCCACCACCTCCCCCACCTGCAGCCCCCTGCCCTTCTTGCACGGTCCCCGCAAGGGAGCTGCCTGCCGCACAGGTCAGGATCGGAAGCGCTAGCAGTAACGCCAACCTCCCTGCCACGTGCTCCGCGTGTGCATCAGCCCCCGACCCACACCACAGGCAGCATGGGTCCACACCCACATCCACACCACCACCCACGCCACCCGCACCTCCTCCGTGCACCTCCACACCGCCTCCGCCCCTTGCTGCCCCCACCCCACTACCGCCCTCTCCCCTCCCCTCCGCTCGTAACGCGCTGCTGCAGCTCACACCCCCGCGCACACCCGCAGCCTCCCCTGCCACCACCGCCGCCGCCGCCGCCAACCGCTGCAACAGTCCCAGCTCGTACAGCACCTCCGTACTGCAGGTGCCATACACCACACGCAAGGCACCCACACTCCTCGCCAGGCTGCGAGCCCCTTGGTGTGCCGCAGCCACCACCTGCTGCCCCCGCTCCAGCCCCTGCCCCCCGAAGCTGACACACTCCAGCGCCCGCAACGCCGCCTCCCCTTGCGCGTGCCACGTGGCACCCAGCACGCGCCCCGTGTACGGCAGTACGGCAGCCTGCAGCTCCACCGCACGCGCCAGCCGCCCACAGCCCTCCAGCAACACCCGCAGGTGCTTCTGCAGCTGCTGCTGCTCCAGCTGCTGCTGCTCCAGCTGCTGCTGCTGCCCTCCTCCCACACGCTTACCCACACCGTCCAGCTGCTGGCCCGTGTCCAACACCTCCAACACAGCACCCGCCTCATCCACCAGCTGCTGAGCCTGGCTCAGGGCCACCCCCGCCCGGCGCTCCGCAGCTGCCCCCAGCTCCGCGCCGCACCGCGCGCACCTCCCCGCCCAACCCGGCACAGCCCCAGCCCCTACCCGCCCGCTCGCCGCCTCGCTCCCCGCCTCCCCGACTGCCGTACAGGAAGCCCCGCCGCCGTACGCAACACTACCGTACTGTCCGTACACTACCTCCACGCCGTTATCCAGCTCGTCCAAGGCGCCGTCCAACCCACCCTTGCTGCGGGCCAGCGGCCGTGAGCCATCCTGGCCGCCCGGGCGGCCGCTGCTCCTGCTGCTGCTGTTGCTTCCTCCCATGCTGGTGGTGTTGGTGGACTGCAGCAGAAGAGCAGCGACTGCTCGGTCCCTAGGGAACACCCCTGCCCCAGGGGACATCCCCTGCACCTGGGCTTCGCCCTCATCGTGCCCAGGTCCAGGTCCAGGTGCGTCTGGCTCCGGAAGCAGCTCCTGGAGCGGTGGCGTGGTGCTGCCGCCTGCCACGCCCGCGGTACTGCCGGTGCTGCTGGTGATCACGTTGTTGTTGTGTGCGGCAGGTGTGTTGGAGGTCGTAGGCGAGGCGCCACACGCTGGGCACGCCAGGCCCCACACGGCTGCGTCCGTTCGGAGGCAGCGCTGTGGGGAGCTGCACGCGTCGCAGGCGCAGCGGAAGTGGTACTGGGTCTGTGGGGGGCAGCAGCAAGAGTGCACATGGAACTGTTGGTCAGTCGGGTCACCACGGGGGCACGCGGCCACGGCTGCGGTGGCGGACGATTTTGGTAGGCCGTGATAGACCGTCGTACGGATGGTTTGCCCACTTCACACGCTCAACGCTAACCAGATGGCAAAGCGCTTAGAACCCTGGCGCCACTGGCTTTTACATCATCCTACAAGCTCCCAAGCACCCACCTGCAGGGCGCGTTGGCGCAGCGGGGCGGGCGTCTTGCCCTCCTGTGGTCCGTAGCACACACACAGCTGCGTGCCGGGGGGCAGGGGTGCGGGGCAGGTGGTGCGGGCTACCAGCTGGAGACCACGGAACCTGCATGCCGTGAAGACACGCGTCACACGCGGTGAAGACGCGTAAGGAGTGGGGATGAAAGGGCATTGCATGGGTATGAAAGTGCTCATATTCTGCATGACATGCAAGGACAAACTTGTTCCTGCATGCACGGCGTGGAGGCAAAGGGTATAAGAGGAAGGGGCCATATGACCCTGTCGGCCGACGTGGTCTGCACAGGCGCTAAGGGCACGTCGCCCGGACGCATTTGGCAACATGATTGACTGACACTCAAGGTGGTTTCATCACACCGCACGCACCGGAACGCCACATTGGCCCTGCAGCTGTGGTTGAAGGCCGCAGCCTGCGGGTACACTGCCAGCGCCGTACGGTCCCGTACAGATGACGTGGCGTCGGGCCGTACGGCAATGCCGTTCGCACGGATGCGGCACAGCGCGAGGAAGACGTCCGCTGACGTCAGCGGGCCGCACGTGCCGACGGTGCCGACGCGTCCGGCACGTGTGGGCAGCAGGGCGGCGGGCGCTGGCGGGGGTTGTCGCTTGGCGCGTTCCGTTGCCACGGCGGTTGCCCGCCGTCGTACGGCAGCGGTTACAACCGCCAGTACGGCGTTGTACAGCAGGTCCGCTGGCTGCAGGCTGCAAAAGGACAGATGATGCAGAAGGCGTAAGACAAATGGAATGCTAAGCCGCAGGAGTAGCGTCGCCGTATGTGATAGCCCCTACTGTTAGCCATGACTCGACACGTGCAATAGCAGGATCCCTGCACCTTTCGTGCCACTACCAGACCCCCTCCCGCCCAGTCGGGTCTACGACCCGTGCCTTGGCCTCACCTGTCTCCGTGGTGCACCAAGTGCTGCAGGCCTGCACCTGCACCTGCACCTCCATCCCCGTTTCCATTTCCGGCACTTGCAGCACTAGGCTGGCCCGCGCCTCCGGCTGCCCCATCTTGTCCAGTGCCCTCCTCGTCGGCCTTAACACACAGTGCCATGCGGGCGGCTAGCAGAGCCTCATCTGGGAGCAGGTGGCTCCATGGGAGGCCGCACTCGGGGCCGTGGGGCACGTGGAAGGGGTCACGTTCCCTACAAAGGGCAATAGGGCGAGAGGAGCACGGACAAGGTGGAGGAACTGCAACTGTAACGGCTGTATGCTGGACAGTCGAAAGGTATGGTTTTATGGTTGCAAGCGCAGTCGAATGGGAGGGAAGAGGTCCGAGGCAGAGAAGAGAAGGCAGGGAGGGCAGGGGCCGTCTGCGCTGGGCAACAGGTGGCTCCAGGGAAGACCGTACTCGGGCCACGGGGCATATGCAAGGGGTCACGGTCCCTGCGGGGGAGAGGAGGCGGGCGAGAGGTGGGAGGACAGCAAGCATGGGGACAGCGGGGACAAACGTGTCTGCGTGGGGCTGTTTCCTAGATGTATGTCAGGTGCAGATGGCGGCCCCGAGCTATCCGAGTGTGGCATGCAGCGCCCACCTGCACTGCGGGCTGCAGTACGACACCATGGGGCAGCACGCGCACGGGTACGACACGGTTACGTGCTCCTGCCCGCCACCGCCGCCGCCTGCTGCTGCCGCTCCTGCTGCCCCTCCCGTGCCCACACGTGGCAGCTGCTCCGTGCAACACCAGCACAGCAGTAGGCCGGGAGACACAGCTCCGCTGCCGCCGCCACCGCCGCCGGCCCGCCGCCACCTCTTGCACAGCACCCACGCGGCGGGACGCTCCGCCAGCACGTCCACGGCAGGCGGCAGGCACGCCGCCGCCACCACGTGTCGGCCCAGTGCCGTACAGTGCGCCACAGCGACCCGTGGGTCCATGTGATCTGTCTTGAAGCCACTAGTAGGGACCCGTGGGTCCATGCTGCCACCGCAATTGTCACTGCCGTTGCCACCACCGCCGCCGCCGCTGCTGCTGCTGGTATTGAGCTGGCTACCCTGCGACGGCTGCTGTTGTTGGTCGCGTTCCTGCTCCTGTCGCAGCTGGAGCTGCAGCTCCGCCATCAGTGCCGCCACCTCATCTGTGGGCGCCACCGCCGCCGTACGCCCTCCTCCACCTGCCAAACAACAAAGAATCATCCTTGGTCCGCCGTGACGAGTTCCATCCAAACTGTTACACTTGCTGAGGGTTGCACAACTGATGCGAGGCAAGGCCCGCCCCTTCCTGCCCCTCCTCCACATGCATCCCCTCTACCCTTCCTTCGCCGCCATTTCCACCGCTATCCTTGTCTCCGCCGGGCCCACCACTGCTGGCCTGGCGGCAGTCCTCCAATGCCGCCTGCAAGTCCCAAAACAGCTCCGCCGTCGCCCCTCCCCCGCATGCCTCCCCTCCCCTCCCACTACCGCCGCCCCCACCGCTATCCCTGGCTTCACCCGGCCTACCACCGCTGGCCCGGACGCAGTCCTCCGCCGCCCCCTGCAGGTCCCCAAGCAGCCGCCGAGCCACGGCACGCCGGTAGTACGCCTACAAGAAAAGATTTAGGGCAAGAGCAGCAGGTTAACGACGAAGCAAGGCGCCGCCACAACTCCGGCTGATGCCCATAGCACGGCCAGACAACTACTCAGGACACAGCCGCCGCTGTGAACCGAAAGTGCGTCGAGTTATCCAAAGGTGCGCGCAGTGGCGGTTAACTACGGCACCGTCAACGGGACTTTGGCGGGACTTTGAAACCTCGACGGCTGTTGGCTGCAGCAGACGCAAGTGGGATCGTGGTATAAAGGAGTTCAAGAGCGAGGCTGTGCTTATGGACGCCTCCTTAGCAAACCGCAGGGCCTGGCAGGGGTAGCTGGCACTCGGTCCGTGCACCAGTACCCAACAATGCAGACGTCCGGTGTCATGCGCCTGGGATCAAACCGCACCTTGGAAAAGGTGGGGTCGAGCTGCACAGCGCAGTCAGCATCCTGGGAGGCCAGGAATGCAGCACTGGAGGTGGTGGTGGTGGTGGTGGTCGGAGCTGCTGACGTGTCACGTTCTCGGCCAACAATGGATGCCGCCGAAATTGCTGTCGGCGGGTGTGGTGCATGGGTGTGGTTCGGAGCAGCAACGGCGGCGGCAGCAGCGGCAGCAGCAGCGGCGTGCAGCTTGATCAGCGCTGCTGCACGGTTGCTGTAGAGGCGGCTGGCGGCGGCGCGCCCGGACTGGGAGGCCTCCTCCTGGTGCCGTAGCGCCTCTGCAGTAAGCACGAAGGAGGCATGGGTTTGTGGACGGTGTGTGGACGGTGCGATCACGAGCGCTTCCAGGAAGCCGTAGCTGGCGAGAGCGGAGAGGTGCCCAGGGGATGCGCAGGTGGACGGTGTCTCGTGAGAAACTTGCTGGGTAGCACGTGACTTGCAGGTTTGCTACAGGCACGGTCACTGCGTCCTGAGCTGTAACCAAAAGATTTAAAGGCATTGTAGACGTCTCAGTGAGGCACGGTACGGCCTGCAGCAGCGTAGCAACATGCCCACGTGTAACACGCTGTCACCTGTGAACACCTCAGATGTGCCCGTGCGCAAGCTGGCAGGCCCCTCCCTTCCCCCCCGCCCTGCCCCCGCCTACCTGTATAGGATTCAACAGCAGCTGCATAGCGACCCTTGCCGAAGAGCTCGTTACCGTGGGCCTTCGCTGCGTCCACAACGCCCTGCTCCGAAACGCACCCCTGCCGGGCAGTAGAGCATACCGGGCAAAGGTTAAAGCAGCACACTCAGCCTATCCGCCTGGCTAAAGCTGTCGCAAGAAGATGAATATGCCCAACCTGGACGTCGGGGCAAGTGAGCTGCTCAACCGCGGCAAGGGCGACGGGATGGCGGAGCAGAACGCGCTCCACTGCAGCTACAGCTCCCTGCCAGTCACTTGTACGCGCATATATAGCAGAAGATACTTGCTCATCGTCGGAAGCTAACCGTAGCAAGCGGTCAATCATATGTTTGAGGTGCAAGACTTTGTGCCGAACTGCAGCATCCAAATCGCTAACAACAACAGTAACAACAAGGTGAGCAAGCAGCTGGACAACAGGTAGGAACAGTGAAGGTGAAGTGCCATGCAGTTCGCGGCTAGTGACCCATGGGGCCGGAAGCAGATGACGACAACGCTTCCCCATTGACTTTTTCGCAGGCAAGCATGGTGGCATGCTCAGCATGCACTGTAGGGAACATGCTTATACGCAGCGTATGACACACAGCCTCCTTTCAAACGTGACGCATCTTAAGAGCCCTTTTTGCCTGTGCGTCAGAAAGCGGGCAACGTTGTTGCGTACCTGCCTTTGCCCAGGGACCAGCGCCTTGCCTTGCTGCAAACAGCATCAGTGCAACCAGATAGCCTCATATATTAGCATTAATGGTGGCGAAGGATGCCCTTGATTGGATCGCGGGCTCGCCGCTTTGTTCGAGGCTGCCCTTTCCAGACGTCTACTCGTCGCTGCCCCTGCTGCTCGCCATCTTGTCGCTTCCACACGTGCTGTATGCCTTCGTATGGTTGCTGCCGGGCGCTTGGCGGCGGTTGTTTGGGAAAAACTCGATCCAGGTGCGCTCAGCGAGGCGTTACCGGGTCAGCCGACTGAGCTGGAGCGCAACGCATGCACTGGGATGGATGGCACGTTGCCTGCCACATGGATCACAACTCTAATCAATGGTGCAATGCTATATATGTACTGGGCATCTCAGACTGGTGGGCTGCGAAGCGCGAACCGTACCCGCGCAGCATATTCGCGTGGCAGCACCGAGCCCCACGCACGCAGTCGGCACGTCTCTCACGCTCTCTCCTGTCCCTTGTCTCCGTTGCAACTTCCTGAACCCTTTGCGTCCTCCCCTTGCGCACCCCCGCCTCACCCCGCAGGCGCTGCTGGTGTGTGGTGTCGTGGGCAAGGGTGAGTGCCGTGCAGGGTCTCGCAGGCCTGTTGGTTGATGCCATAAAGTCAGCTCAGGAGCTAACCCACGCAAGCCCGGTTTCCTGCAACCCATGCTTCCCCTCTAGCCATGCTGTAGCAATATCACCTAACCTCTTTAGGCCTTCGCATGGCCATGATCGTAGCGGAGTATTCCTGCGCGTGTAGCCAAGGCAATTGCACACGTAATGGCGTGCTGGTACCACGTGTCGTGCCTTGACTGCCACGTGTCCTCGCTCCCACGCGTCGTGTCGCAGTGCTGCAAGGCACGTGGCTGCTGCTGTGGGCGTGGACCTCGCAGCCCACAGGGCTGTGCCTGCGCCACCCCATCGGCCGGTGGCAGTGGGTGGCGGCGGTGGTCATGTGCGGTTACGGGCAGGTGGGTTAGGGGACCCACGCGTGCGCGGGTGGGGTGAGACTGTGTCGCGGGTAGGTAAGAAGTACGGGCAGGTACGTGGTGAGACACATTAGTGTATGCTTGCCGGGTGCATGTCATGCCTACCTTCGGCACTGGTTTATTTTAGCAGTACTTGGTGATTACAGAGAAGCTGCTCGGGCAGGAGATGAAATTTTGCATGGCAGAGGTTTCGGTACTCGACCGTGTCGGGCTCCCAGCTGTCAGGGTGGGAAAGGCCATGCACGTGATGGACCTGAGTTCCCTCGCATGGCAGAGGTCTCGGCGCTGGACCTTGATGGGCTGTCGGCTGTCAGGGTGAGAGAAGCCCATCCACTCTATCCATTAGCGGGCTTCTCCGGCGGGGAAGGGAGCGCGCTCAGGCCTGTCCACTCGACGGCGCATGGAACGCAGTCCACAGCACGCCGTGCCATGCAATCCGCTGCGGCTCTGCACAACAATATGGCCCAGTGCAGCGTGCGCGTGTGGAGTCCTTGGCTCTCCACCGCACGCCTGTTTCTCGGCCCAAACGCTCCCTTTCCCACCTCTTCCCTGCAGGCCCTCAACCTGGGCACCTACCGGGCGCTGGGCAGCACCGGTGTGTATTACGGCTCCCGCCTTGGCCGCAGCGTCCCGTGGGTCAACGGGTGGCCCTTCAGCGCCGTGCCTCACCCCCAGGTGGGCAGCATGGACAACATGGAAAGCACGGGGAGGGGATGGGGACAGGGCAGCAGCAGCAACGTACGCAACACGTCGAGTTGCTTGTTGTGTCTGTGTGCGGGGTAAGGGCATCTGTAGCCTGCTGCTTTGCGCGGCTGGGGCCCTTGTCGAGCGCCGCACAAGGGCCCCAGGCGCGCAAAGCAGACAGGCCACAGATGCCCTTACCCCGCACACAGACACAACAACGCATGAGACGTGGCTGCCGGTCAATGTTGAGCAACTAGCACCTGCCGGCACTTGTGTAGACATGGAGCCTTCTGCCCCGCTCCCTCGCCCCGGTGGAAGTACTGCTACCCCAGTGCTAAGTTCGAGCCCTCACCCTCCCCCATAGCCGACCGCAGTACACCATAATTGTTACATAACTCGATGACTGTTCCCTGTGTGCCTTTCCTTATTATCCGGGGAAGTACGTGGGCAGCGCGCTGACCGTGTGGGGGCTGCTGGTGCTGCTGGCCTCCGCTCTGCCGATGCCCGCCGCCGCCGCCGTGGCCGTATGGTGGACGGGGCTGTACGTAGCCACTGGCATGCTGGAGCACTACTTTTAAAACGGCACAGTGGGGTGTGCTGCACGCCAGGTGTCATCGTGCGGCGTGCCACGTGGCACATTGTGGTGGGTGGGGCATGCTCGTAGCCACGGGCATGCTGGAGCACGGCACGTGGCACGTGTCAGTGTGAAGCGTGCCACTTGGCACGTGTCAAGCGGCGTCACCGGCATGCTGGAGCACGACTACTAGGCATGCTGCACGGCATACCACGTTTTGTCGTGCGGCGTGCCGCACGCCGCCTGTCGGCACGCGTGCCATGCGCCACGTGCAGGCGGCGCGCAGGTCGGAGTCCGCCGTGTCGCTGCCGCTGCTGGAAGCGGTTGCCGGCTGCCGACGTTAGCCGTTGGACGACAGGCTAAAGTAGGCCTCATGCTGAGAGTTGAACAAGATTCCTCCTTGGGCGGCTATTCGTCATTCGGGTTGCTACGTTGGGCATTGTTGCATTACGGTATTGGGGGACAGCAGCAACGGTAGCGCTGTACAGCAGACAAGCATTTGTGGTTTGGCGTTGGGTGGGGTGCGGGTTGTCGTCTTGTGCGCTGGTCTGCCCCCAGGAGTCGGCGGTGGGACGCTGACGCGCACTGAGCGTGTAGGAGATGCTTTGGCGGGATTCGGGTTGCATAATCGGGAGACAGTACACAGCGTGGTTAGCAGCATGACTAACGTGCTCGGTGATCAGTTGCTTGTGTTGGGTGTGCTGCACGGGGCAGGTGGCGCCACCATTTGCATCTTGCTTGCCCGGTTGTCGGACAGCCTCCTGCTTGTGCATCGCTGCGCGCCCACCGTACGGTACGGCTTGGCCGTGGTCGCAGCTCGCAGGCCAGTTGATTGCGCCAAAGGATGCTCGGGACGTTGGCGAAATTGTTGTTGCTGAGTCGTGGAAGCTGGGACGTGCGTGGGCGGTGCAGCATGCGCACGTCTTGTAGGAAGTATATATAGCTGCAGTTGGGGACCTGCAAAGGCCGGCGTGGTGTGGCTTTGGTACCTGGTGATAGCCAGCGGTGCTCTATCTGTTTCCTTGACGCGTGCCGTTTCAGCACGGCGCCAGTGGCGAAACACAAGCTTGAATACCTGATGGGCTGCAGGAACCGATTGTAGACCGCGGTGCTGCATGGTCACCTGCCTTACTGGAGCTTGGGGCGTGTCTTACGTTACACCGAAACCTGCTGCAGCGTACACCGTACGTCAGATATCCTTATGGTTCCTAGCTGCTCCCATGGTGAAAATGACCTGGCTTTGCGTGGAGGTTCAGGGGGAGACTAGCCGGGGCTACCAGACTCGTGCATGACTGCATGACAGGCTTTGAGCCTGAGACGGCTGGACTCCGGGCCTCTGAGAAGACTGCGCTTGTGCTGTGCGTGCACTGCGCCACGGGTGAGGCCCACCGACCCTCCTGGCCCGAAGACAGCGAAGGCCCGACAGCGGCTTTCAGATCTATAAAGCGGGCCCCAAAGTGTATGTGGAACGTGTTGGCATCCCTGTCCTGTGGATGAGCACGAATGAGCCCTCCAGGGGAGCCTCCTTTGATGCATGTATGTACCTCCCTTGATGTCCCTATGGATGTGCCTTACTGTGCCATACTAACTTGTGCACCCTTACCAGGCACACTCCGCGCACACGTAGTGCTCGTCCGCCAGGCGGGTTATGATAATTGCTATCAACCTAACCGCGAACGTACGACTTGCATACAGGGCTGCCGCCGACCATGCGTGCACCGAGCTACCCACCACCAGGAAGCTCTCTTTTTAGGTGTTACCAAGAATACTGCGTGCTAACAGCTTAATTAAGTGTATCACAGGTGCCAATTTGGTCAATTTGGGTCGACAAGGACGCGATGACCCGACAATTCGGCCAAAAGTCCTTAGCCCAGAAGGCGGCTTCCCTTAATATCTTTTCTTGAATGTCTGCGTATCAAGTAACGTAGGATGAGCAATGCTACAGGGTGTGCCATTGGTATATCGCGACGTGAGCCTCCCTTGCTGCTCCTGACACTGCTGCTAGCAGTGCAGCTCCTTGGGGCTTCCAGGCTTGCCGAGGGATGAGGCTCCGTTGGCATGCGTGCAGGGCTTGGCTGGCCCCAGCTTATCGCAAGATCGCATGCCATACACCCCGCGTATGTGTACCATAACAGCAATCAGCCTCGCTCCATTTCACCCCTGCGTGCAGTCCGCTGTGTGCAAGCACGTGGACCACCTGCGGCGGCACGGCTGGGTTCTGCCGCTGTGCGCGAAGTGCGGGCAGGAGCAATGCGGCCAAAAGGTAAGACAGAGCTCATTAGCGCCTACCACCGGGCAGCTGAAGACCGCGACAACGGTTGCGGGCAGGCACACGTGGCAGGCACACGGGCCGGGCACACGTGGCAGGCACACGGGCCGGGCACACGTGCCAGGCACGACCAACTGGCGGGTCAGGGCCGGCACAGGGCGGCATCACGGACGGAGAGCGCACCGGGCCACACACAGCGTGCGGGCCCCCGTAGACCTTGTAAGGACGTGCTAGGTCAGCGCTTTGCCTGGTTGCCGCACGCAGCGCACTGCATGTGTACCGCAGCAGGCATGCAACGCGGCCTGGGCTTTGGCGCCGTTTTGGGCGCAGCCCGCGCCACCTCATGCGTCCCGCTACCCCTGGCCCCCCGGATCGTCTTAGCGTGCAGGCACCGGTGTTTCCGTAATTCCCTGACGCCTTACACGGTTCCCTCGCGTTTCACGCGTACGTTACCCCCCGATCCTGCCCACAGGTGTTTGCACCCCTGGCATGGCAGCTGACCAACGGCACACGGGACCCACCCGCTAACCCACCCGCTAACCCACCCTCCCGGACCCTCCCCACAGGTGTTCGCACCCCTGGCATGGCAGCTGGCCGATGGCTCGCGGCGCTGGGGTTGCGCCACAGACGCGGTGAGCTGCTTCCGGGAGTCGCTGCAGGAGGCACGCGCGGCGGGGCGGCACGTGTTCGTGTCGGCTGAGGCCCTGAGCTACCTGGAGCAGAACAGGTGTGCAGCGAGTGCGATCGTGGAGTGCGATGCGGGAATGGGATATGCAGATCTCTGACAAGCATACAAGTAGGAAAGTGTCATTCACGGCCATATCCCGGAGTAGAAGAGGTGTGTGCATACCGGTATGGGGCCCAGGGTCATGCCTGTGTCGGGGCGTGACGTAGGGAAGGTGCAACTGCGAGGGGCTCGGGCAGGAGTGGCTTTGAAGGGCTGTGGCCTGTGGCGCCTTGCTGTGTCTGCTGGCTGCTTCGGAGACATCCTCGGGCTCATCAGGAACATCCTAGACCCTTCACTTCATTGCTGCATCATTTGATTGATAGCTGGGATGGGTGTGGGTATCAGGCGTGGAAATTGGGGCGTGCGATACGTGGCAAACCCCGCGGTTGGAAGCATCTTCTGGCACTGGCTGTCAGCAGGGAGCACCACTACCAGTATTGGTCCGTCCCACAGCCCGCTGCTGACACCACACCTCCATGTGCGCTTGCCCCAGGGTGCAGTACCTGGCTGAGTTGCTATGGTTTGCTGCGTTGCTTTGTCATTTAATTTCACATATTTTTACCATACAATATATCACCGTGGTCGTCTGTGGGTCCCACATCTGCCGACACCTCCGTCCATGCGGCGTTCCCCCAGGGTGCTGTACCTCGCTGAGTTGGGATGGGCTGCTTGATTTCCTTACCGTATCTTACCTGTCCCATGCCTTAATTTTCTTACCGTATCTTACCTGTCCCTTGCCTTAATTTCCTTACCGTATCTTACCTGTCCCATGCTTTAATTTCCTTACCGCATCTTACCTGTCCCATGCCTTAATTTTATTTCTTACCGTATCTTACCTGTCCCATGCCTTAATTTTATTTCTTACCGTATCTTACCTGTCCCATGCCTTAATTTTATTTCTTACCGTATCTTACCTGTCCCATGCCTTAATTTTATTTCTTACCGTATCTTACCTGTCCCATGCCTTAATTTTATTTCTTACCGTATCTTACCTGTCCCATGCGGCGTTCCCCCTAGGGTGCATTACCTCGCCGAGTTGCTGCAAGGCTTCGACGTGTCCATCGTCATCTACGTGCGAGATGCCCTTCCCTGGCTCATGAGCATGTACGCTCAAACCCAAACGGGTGGGTCGGTGGGTCGGTGCCTGGACAGACTGTTCATGCATGGTGACAGGCACATGGGTGTTCGTGCAACGGAACTCCACGGAAGGGGGCTGCTTGCAACCCCATTGTTGCCCTTCCAAGGCTCCTATCTTCCTGGGGAAAAACTCATATTTTTCGTTTAGAGCAACTTTGACCCCCTTGACCAGGCCCTTAATTAATGCACCAGATGATGAAAGTGTGTGCAATGTGCTGCTCTTTATGTGCTGCACCTACTGGTGCATCTCCCGTCCTCAAACGCCCTCCCCATCGTAAGATGAGCCCAGCCACCTAGGCATGTTTTTCGAAAAAATGAAATAAGATAGGAGCTTTGTGCCCTTCAGCAACCGCCCTCTGCGTCGCCAACGCCCACCCCGATCTGTAGGTTTCCGCTCGTCTCCACCCCTGCCCCAATCCCAGTCCCAGTTCCAACACCCACCCCAACCCCTAGGCTCCTCACACTTTACTATGTGTCTGCGTGTCCGGGATCTTGTATATCCCATTCCCGCATCCGCATATGCTACCCACCCCAACCCGTAGGCCTCTCCACCCCTGCCCCCACCGCAATCCCAATCCCAACACCCACCCCAACCCCCAGGCTCCTCCAGGAACCAGACGGAGTCCCTGGCCAGCTACTTCCTGCTGCGTGCAGCCACACAGCAGGGCACCCACAGCAACGCCATGCTCAACGGCGGCTATGGTGCACTGCTGTCGCGCTGGGCTGCGGCTTTCGGGTGCGTGCACACGGCGTGTGGAATAGCATTCATGCTGCAGCACATCAGTTATCCTACATGCCATCAGCGCACATGTAACATGTGGGGATCGCATATGTACCATGACGGGAGGCGTGGACTGTTCTGGCAAAGCGCAGAGCGCACCGGCCCACCCACGTGGAGCCTCAAAGCCCTTTACCACGTATCCATAGCTGTACTGCGCTAGTGCCCTCAGCGCACCGCTGCCACCCTGGCCACACTGCTAATCCGCACGCTCCTTCCTCGTCGTCCGTGCACCCACGTCCATGCAACTACGCAGCGAAGATGCCCTGCACCTGGTGTCTTACGAGGGCGTGAAGGCAGCTGGCCTGGACCCGTTCCTAGTCCTCCTGGACCGAGTTATGGGCCTGCCACCCGTGACAAGCAACCAAACAAGCGCTGCGTGGGTTAACTCACAGCCGCCCAGCCGTGTGGTAGCTGCCACCAGCTTCCTGGTACAGTTTATACAAGCCCGGTCGGACCTGCCGTCGCTGATCGAGTTCCGATGCGCACAGCGCTTCGCGGAGCGGCAGTTGCTGTCGCTGCTGCCGATATCGTGCAGACCTTTCGCGGACTGGACGGCAGCGTTCAACGAACGGGAGAGGGCGGCGGCGGCGAGCGTGGCACCGAAGGCGCACAGGTGGGCCGTGGGCGTGTTGTGCGAGGACAGTTGTGCGCTGTGGTGCGAGGGGACGCCGGGCGGGGCTCGGGGGACGGCTCCACAGGATGAGGGTCGGTAGAGGGTCAGTACGTACGTAGCCTGAAGGCGTCAGGGGGGGAGCTAGCTCGGTCGTCGAAACGCATGACCCTCGGGGGCAGGGGATGGCCGGCAGCGCCCATGGGTTATGTGTGTGAGGGCAGGGTGCACAAGCAACACGACGTATCCGTACCGCGTGATCAGCACAGCGCTGCGTACCGGTAACCACAGCTGCAGTTGAGTGACTTTTGCCAGATACTCTTTCGATGCCGGTGCCCCAGGCACTACTTTGAGCACCAGCCAGAGGCGAGCGCCCTTCCGGAGGTGTGCGACGTGGCGTATCCGCAGCTGTACCGTCAATGGGGAGAGCTGATGCCCAAGATACGGCTCGTGGTTGCGCAGACGCTGGCAGGGTGTCGCAAGCCACGGGTGATGAAGCCCTAACGCATGCAGCAAAGGGATGGATATGGCTTGGGCCGGCCGACATGCATGGCCCATGGCCCCATGCATTCATCATTGGAGCTGTTGGCTCTAACCGTACAGCGAGAGGGTTGCGTGCGAAACCCCGTGTCCCTGATCGCCGGGACCAGCCCTGCTTCCCGGTTGGGACGGGGCTGCATGACCTGTTCGGTAACTGGTGGCGAGCATTGCTTGAGTTGGCCAGTCATTACATGTCCACTCGCTCGTTTGCTAGGTCGTGGCTGCTGGCTGGGATGTGGCGTTGCAGAGTGGGCAGGAGCAGGGGTGTTCGAGTGTAGCTGGGCAGGAGTAGGGGTGTCCGAGTGTAGCTGGGCAGGAGTGTTCGAGTGTAGCTGTGCAGGTGGATACCTGCGAGGCTTGGCGGGGCGTGAACAGTGGTACCGTAGCGAGTGTGTGCTCCGCCGTTGGCACGTGCCCCGTCGGCACGGCGCCCCCTAGTCGAGGGCTGAAGTCGTCGGAAGCTATGCGTGTCTGCACCAGCCCGTCACACTGAGGCGCCTGAAATTGGTGTGGCAGGTCATGAACTCATGATGTCTGGTTTATGGCAGGTACTTTCCGTACTTGGCAAGTGGGGCCGCCATAGGGCCCCTCTTGCCCCTTTTCGGGTCAACAATGCAAGATATTTAACAAAAAATGCCTTGGTACCTGGTAAGTGGGGCTGCCGTGCTGCCACGGATTACCAATCCGAATGTCTGCCTGCAGTCAAGAGCACCGCCAACCATCATCATACAATCAAAGTCACGTTTCGGCTGTAGCCTCACGGGGATGGAGGTGGCACGTGGCGTCACCCCTGCTTGCCACGCTCAAGTGTCAAGCACTGCGCGACGACGTCTGCCGATCTTTGCCCGCCGCGGATATCATGCAGATGCGCTGCCTCGCATACGGTGGCGCTAGCAAGGTCGTTAGCCACTGCCAAGGGTACGGCCCAGGCACGGCGCCAAGGTGCCGCACAGTTCCCCCCATGGTGCCTGCTGTGCTACACTAGCCGCAGCTAGCCCTCAACCGCTTAAACTGGTACATTTGTAATAATACGAGAGCTACATAACATGTGAGTTTGTTGCCGCAGGCACTTGATAGCATCGGGCGTCGCGTGTCAAGTTCTGGGCCTTTCGGGTGGCTTCCATTGGCAGAACCAATACAAGGCGATGTGCAGATGCTATAGATACATACGTTAGGTCATGTCACAGTAGCAGATCGGCGCTTGGCGTGCTGGGCTTGGGCACATGCCGGGACTTGCGGAGCCCGCGCTTGTCGGCTGTTAGCGCTGACCTCTCCGGTGGCTTGGAACTGAAGCTGTCTAGATACATGACAAGCTGGGTGTCAGGGCGCAGCAGGCAGCTCCAGATCGCGCAAGAGCACAGGCCTGCCTCAGCAACGCACCTGTGTGCCCGCTATCCAGCACACCCAACCGCCCTTCAACCTCCCTCACCCAGGAACCAATCGCACGATGCACGTCGGGGTGCATAATTGCCTCTTCTTTATTCCACGTGCCTCACATGCCGCCGTTTCCTTTTGCCCCTCTCCCCCTCCTGCCCCCTGGACCCCTGCTCCCCTCCCCCCCTACCTCTTTACTGCCCACTGCCCCCTGCTCCACGCGCTGCAGCAGCGCAACACCTGCAGCACCAGCCCCGTCAGCACCAGCTACAACTACCAACTGTGCCCAACCACCACAGCCACCTGCTCCAGCTCCAGAAGGAGCAGCCCCGCCTGAGCACACGCCGCTCTACCGGCCTAGCTCTCCTTGACGCAGCTTGTTGTTGAGGCGAATATCAGAAATGCCTGTGGCCAAGCGCGACCCCGCCAACCCGGTGGTGTTCTTCGACATCACCATCGGGGGCGAGCCAGGTGGGTGGCGGTTGACGGTTGACGGTTGGAACCATGTGCGTCGGCGGTTGCTTTGGGCGCTGTTGAAACGGCGGGGAATGCACCCTGCCGCGTGTGTACCTGCACGGTGAGGCTCCAGCAACGCAATGGGGCAGGCACCCTGGTGTCAGCTGTCAGCCTCCGTCATGTTGCCTGCTGCAACCCGGTGGGCTGGGTGCTTCCACCGGGGCACTGTACCGTATCACGCACAGCGGTCTGCACCTCGCAGCGCACAAGCCGGATGCCCCACCTGCCACTGGCTCTACCACCCGTGCACCTGTGTGACACACCCTACCTAGTACGCCCCACACCCACCACCCCACACCTGTCAGTCTACCGGTACCCTCCTTGCAATCCCAAGGGTGCATCCTCGCAGTGGGCAAGGTGGTCTTCCAGCCGTTCAAGGACGTGATGCCCCCCGTGCATGCAAGAACAACCTTTCTTGTTCCTTGACTTGCTGTTGCAGTTGGCAAGGTGGTGTTTGAGCTGTACAAGGACGTGGTGCCCAAGACGGCGGAGAACTTCCGGGCGCTGTGCACGGGGGAGAAGGGCGTGGGCGAGAAGGGCAAGCCGCTGCACTACAAGGGCAGCACCTTCCACCGCGTCATCCCGGGTGCGTGGGTTAACGCACACAGACACGTACACGGGGCAGCAGGGTGTGTGCGACAAGGGCAGCTTCGTTGGCGTGCAGACGCACTCCCACGTTCGCGCATTAATGCTTGTCCCCGACGTGTTAGTGGGCACTGGGCAGGCTGCCGCAGGTGTATTACCGACTGTGTTCGTCGCTGTGGACAGCTGCGTCGTGCAGGTGCCGGGGGGCAACAGGGCGGACGTTACGCCTGCCCACTTGATTGCACGACCGCACGGCCAAGCTTGTTAGCCCGCTCCAGCGTTCCAAAACACAACGTCTCTGTTGCAAGCGCTGCCGTGCTCCCCGCTGTGCCTTGCTGCCCTGCTGTTCCACGCAGACTTCATGATCCAGGGCGGTGACTTCACGGCTGGGGACGGGACAGGTGGGAGCTTGGACGCACCATCTGCCTTGTTGGTTGTGGCCCAGTGGGCCCTAAGTGAACGCCTGCTGCGCGCTGCATGCCGCTCCATGCCTGCTAACGCCACCAATGAAGAGCCTGTACGTCGCGACCATTCTCGGCCGCAGTGGCACTCTCCCACGAGCAGTAGCGAGCAGCAGCTGCCGGGCTGTGCCTCGTAATCGCAGCCACTTGCCGGCCTGGCTCGTGTGTTAACATCGAGTTGGTGTGCCGTTACAACGTCTCCATCTGTGGTGTTTTTCGGCTTTGCCTGGTTTCTCTCCATGTCGTCCACAGGACTGCGCGCTATCCGCCCAACCATAAGCATTCATCGCCAGGCCTTGGAACGGCTGTACATGGAATAGTACTTACTACCGTAAAGCTCATGCAAAAGATAATGTAATGCTCATGCAACCCTTGTGTCTGAAATGCAATTGCAGGTGGCGAGTCCATTTACGGCGACCGGTTCGAGGATGAAGCGTTTCCCCTCCGCCACGACGTCCCTGGGCTGCTGTCCATGGCCAACGCGGGGCCCAACACCAACGGCAGCCAGTGAGTGGTGCATGTGTATTAGCGGGAGAGTGGGGTGTGTGTATTAGCAGGAGGTGCACACGCGTTGACACCTGGCCTGCTGTCCATGGCCAACGTGGGGCCCAACACCAACGGCAGCAGTGGGTATGGGACACGTGTGTTAGCGGGAAGGGTGTGGCGGGCGAACTGGTATGCCTGTGCCCACGTCCTGTGCCCACGGATCCCTCCTTCCTGCTCCTTCCAGGTTCTTCGTGACCACTGTCCCCACGGCCCACCTGGACAACAAGCACGTGGTGTTCGGCAGGGTGCTCAAGGTGTGTATTAAAGGGAGGGCCAGGAGGTGGAACGCATGGATGGGCATGGCAAGGTGGGGGACGGGCAGGACAGAAGATGGAGTGCATGTAGCTAGCACACAGATGAAGGGTAACGTGATTATGTTGGGGATTGCGACGATGCGTGTCAGTACGGGTGGTGCCGGTCTGACGGTCAAATGAAGGAGTTCATTAGGGGGGCGGGGTTGTGCGTCTTTCACAGCAGCTCATGCATTGCACAACGGTGCACATGGCTGAAAGTGCAAACGGGCCAGCAGCATGCCGCCTTTGTACCTGTGCAGCTAACCCACGCCCCTGGACCCACACCGCAGCGCATGACGTGGTAGAGCTGGTTGAGACGGAGCAGCTGTCATAACCCATACCCTGTAACCCACACCCCTTAACCCACATCGCGTACTTAACCCACAGGGCATGGGCGTGGTGCGCGAGGTTGAGCAGGTGGAGACGGAGCAGGACAGGGTGAGTGAAAGGGGGGGGGGGGCGGGTTGGGCGCCGCGCGGCCATGCGGAGAAGCATGTTGTGGTTTAACTACGGCTTGTAGGTCTGCGATGGGGCTCGACACATCGGCTTGCCATTACCTTAGACCAGCCGTCGCACGTCCTTGTAAGGAAGCCCGATTGGTGTAGACAAGAAAGCTGCAACATTGCGTCTTGGCAGGCACCCTGCTGAACATTGTTCCGACGCAAACGTGATATGACCGTCAGTGATAAGTACATGGCCCACTGCATAACTATAAGTATACCTATGACTGTACTTGGTTCCTTGTTTTCTTTCCGCAGCCCATCCAGCCGGTGGTAATCGCCGACTGTGGCGAGCTGTCGGACGAGCAGCTGGAGGGCGCCATGGCGGGCGGCGGCGGCATGGCGGGCGGCGCCTTCCCGTCGTACCCAGAGGACGCGGAGCAGCCCGAGGGTGCGTGCCGTGTGGTATGTGTGTGTTCAGGTGCCCACGGTGTGTTAGCCCTCTCCCACATAGTCTGGCATACCGTTTCCGTTGTGTTCAGAGGACGCGGAGCAGCCCGAGGGTGCGTGCCGTGTGGGATGCGTGTGTTGGGGGGACTGGTGTATTAGCTGCGCGCACGCCCAGCCTGAACAACGCTTTCCGTAGCCCAACAGGTTGCGAAGCCACCCCGGAATGTGCTCAAGCCCATGGCCCCGCACACGCGGAACCGTTACGGCTCCGTTACGCCGGGCTGTGGGGTGGACAAGTGGTGCAGAAGCGGTACCCTAACATGGGTTCGCAACCCTGTGAAAGTACTTAGGTGTTCTGCTTTTGAGTCCAAGGCTGCGGCCTCTGTCAATACCCGCAGGGGAGACGGAGGCTGAGTTCCGGCTGCGCGCTGGCGAGGCCATCCGCCTGGAGGGCAACGAGCTGTTCAAGGTGTGTATTACCCCACAGAATGGTGGATGTGTATTAGCTTGGCCGGGGTTGCATTTTGCAGCACGCTCGCCCGCTTGAGGTGCGCGACGGGCTGGTGTCAGATGACACGTAGCGAGCGGAGCGTGTTTTAAACGATGTGTGTATTAGCGGTCAAGGGCATGACGGTAGGCTATCGTGTACCGCAACGGCAGCGAGCTACCGTACTCTGTCGTACCACCCGCAGGCCGGCTCGTACGGCGATGCCGTACTGCGGTACAGCAGCGCGGTGCGGTACGTTGGGCAGGAGACGTTCGCCGACCCCGGGGCTGTCAGCGAGGAGCAGCGGGACGCGCTGGAGAAGGCGGTGGTCAGCTGCCTGCTCAACCGGTGGGTACAAGCTGATAATGGGGACGTTTCGAAACAAGCCAGGGCGGGCGTGGCCCCTGTCGCAGGGCACCTCCCGCACCCGCACCGTAGCCCGAGCTCTCCCGGCCCTGTTGTAGCTTACAACGCACCACGATTGACGGTGTTGACCAATCTCACTGCCGCTGCTCCGCCCCTCTCTACCTTCTTGCAGCGCCGCCTGCCGCCTCAAGCTCTCAAAGCCCGAGGGCGCCGCCGCCGACGCCACCGCCGTGCTGGAGCGGCAGCCGGACAATGTCAAGGCGCTGTTCAGGAGGGGGCAGGCGCTGGCGGCCCTCAAGGTGGGGACCTTCTGTTTTGGCGTTATGTGCTGAACACTGTGTTGCGACGGGTACAGGTGCAACGGGGTCGGGCGCGCCAAGGCGCTGTTCAGGAGGGGCCCAGGCACTGGCGTCCCTCAGGGTGGGTGGAAAGCTGAGGACATTCGGAGACAGCGGCAAGGGCTGAGGGGTGTCCAGGGGAGCAGGTGCTACAGAGATGGGGCCGGGGTGCGCCAAGGCGCTGTTCAGGAGGGGCAAGGCGCTTGCAGCGCACTAGGTGGGCAACAGAGGGGGTGGGCAAGGGCTTTGCATGGTGTGGGGGGACGCGGCAGGCGCTGTTCAGGAGGCGGCAGGCGCTGGCGGCCCTGAAGGTGGGCCAAAGCTGGGGGGCCACCAGGGCATCGGCGGGTGGAGGAACACTGCGATGCGGGAGGTCGCGCGTGGAGGGGGCAGGCATTCGCTGGTCCTCAGGTGGGCGGGCAGTGGTCCGAAGTGGAGTCGGTCCTGCTACTGCTCCTGCTGTGTGTTAGCCGCTGTACGGCAAACACGACGACATGAGCCGGGCTGTGTGCTGCTGTGCCGTACACGTACGGCTGCAGGCGTACGACGACGCCGTGGCGGACCTGAAGCGCGCGGCGGAGCTGGAGCCCACCGATAAGGGCGTGGCGGGTGGGTGGCAGAAGCACAGGGTTGCGGTCTACGAACGGTGTGCTGCGTCATTATGCGCTGCACAATATGTATTCTACACAGGTACCGCATTGCGCAGTGCTTCCTTCTGAATACGGTGCCGGCAGGTCACGATACAAGGCCTCTGCCCTGCTTACCGGCGTGTCCCGGTGCCCTGCCTCCACGTGCCTCCGCGTGTAGAGCTGCCTGCTGCCTGTGTGTACGGCAGCGCCGTACAACCCTGTACTGAGTACCGTACTGCTTGCCGACCTCTCCTTCCTCTTTCTTCCCCACAGCTGAGCTGGCTCGCGTGCGGAAGGTAGTGGACGAGCAGCGCAAGAAGGAGCGGGCCACGTACGCACGCATGTTTGGGTAAATGCTATACCCAACATGAAGCAAACCTTGCGGATAATGGGCGAAGCAGGGTGGTGGTCAGGGTACCGTACCTATGCCTGATCATCGCGCAGAGGGGTCCCAAGGAATTATTTTAGGGCTTCGCTCACGGGTTTTGAAAATTATTTTAATTTCTCGCGCAGCCCTGGGGAGGCTGGTATTGCCTTCGCGCA
>VFQN01001839.1_pt1 | contig 34317 bp, 25 predicted proteins | sample 3512371 | NCBI WGS metagenome assembly VFQN01 (sample SAMN10412370, study PRJNA504923) | tailings metagenome | isolation source: Replicate 2 from Balatoc abandoned mine | place: Philippines: Itogon, Benguet | collected 2017-08-28 | reverse complement strand
CGGCCGTGCCGCCCTCGACGCCCCTATGGCTGCGATAGAGCGCACCCCCTTGCAAACCGCGGAAGGCCAGGTCTGGCCGGCCTTGGCGGCGCGTGTGCGCGAGTGGGCCGCGGCCCGCGATCTGCCCTTGCGCGACGTCGTGGTGCTGCTGCCCTTCAGCGCCTTGCTGCCGCCGGCCCGCGAGGCCTTTGCACTCAGCGGCGGCTGGCAGCCGCGCATCGAGACCGTTCGCACCTTTGCCGCCTCGCTCGCGCCACCCGTTGCCGCGCAGCCGATGCAACTGAGCTTCGATGCGGCAGCCGATCGCCTGGTGGCGGCACGGCTGCTGCGCCTGCAGTCGGTGGGCGCCGCTTGGACGAAGACCGACCCGCGGCGCTTCGACCGTGCCGTGGCGGCCGTCGTCGAGACGGCCCAGGCGCTGGCCGGGGCGGCGCATGAACTGCCGCCCGCTGCGCGCGAGTCCTACTGGGCCGACGCGCGCCAGCGGCTCGCTCCCGGCGCGGGCCCGGGCACGCAGCAGCGCTGGCTGGCCCGCGTGGCACTCGAATGGGCCGCGCAGAGCGCGGCGCCGGCCACGGACCGGCTCTTCGAGTCCGAGCCCGCGGCCTGGGTGACCCTGCAGGCCGGCGGTGTCGACGGGCTGGTCGAGTCGCTGCTCGCCTCGGCGCGCTGCCCCTGCCTGGTCGTCGATGCCGATGCGGACGCCGGGCTCCCTGGGCACATCGACGCGCCGTCGCTGGCGCGCTGCTCGGGCTTCGAGGACGAGGCCCAGGCCGCGGCGGCCCAGGTGCTGGTGCACCTGGAACGCGGCGAGCATCCCGTGGCCCTGCTCGGCCTCGATCGCCAGCTGGTGCGGCGCATCCGGGCGCTGCTGGAACGGCAGAACGTGCCCCTGGCCGACGAGACGGGCTGGACGTTGTCGACCACGCGCGCGGCGGCGCTCGTGATGGCGATGCTGCGTGCGGCTTCGCCGCGCGCCGGCACCGACACCCTGTTCGACTGGCTCAAGGCCTTGCCGGGCTGGCCCGGCGTCGAGCTGGCGGACAGCCTCCTGCGCGAGATCGAGCGGGAGTGCCGGCGCCGCGCCATCTCGCGCGTCGAGCGTCTGGCCCAGGCCGAACTCGACCCGGCGCTGGCCGATCATGTCGCGCGCATCGATGCCGTGCTCGCGCCGCTGCGCGGCGGCCGGGCGACCGTGGCCGAATGGCTGGCGCGGCTGGCCGGTGCCCTGCGCGGCTGCGGCGCCTGGGACATGCTCTTGGCCGATGCGGCCGGCCAGGCCGTGCTGCGCGCCCTGCGCCTGGACGAGCCCTCGGCCGGCAGCGCGGCGTGGCACGAGGCGGCCAGCCAGGCCCGAATGGGGCTCGACGGTTTTGTCGCCTGGGCCGATGCGGTGCTGGAAGGCGGCAGCTTCACGCCGCCCGGGCCTGCGGCGGACGCGGTGCGTGTGGTGATCACCCCGCTGGCCCGCGCGATGCTGCGGCCGTTCGCCGCCGTGGTCTGCCCGGGGGCGGACGATCGCCACCTCGGCGCGGCGCCGGCGGCCCATCCGCTGCTGTCGGAGGCGGAGCAGGTCGCGCTGCGGCTGGGCGGCCGCGCGCAGCGCCAGCAGCGCGAGGCACTGGCCTTCGCGCAGGCGCTGGCGGCGCCGAGGGTCACCTTCCTGCGCCGCCATGTCGACACCAGCGGCGAACCGCTGGCCGACAGTCCGCTGCTGCAGCGCCTCGGCCTCGATCTCGCACTGCAGGGCAGGGCACTGACGACGTGGCAGGACCCGCGCGTTCGTCGGCAGCTCGCCTTGCGGCCCGTGGCACGCCCGCAGCCGGCGGCGAGTGACGCGCTGCCAGGCCGCGTGTCGGCCAGCGCGGTGGAGGCGCTGCGCGATTGCCCCTACCGCTTCTTCGCCCGCCACGTGCTCGGCCTGCGCGAGGACGACGAGCTCGAGGCCGAGCTCGTGAAGCGCGACTTCGGCGACTGGCTGCACCGCGTGCTGCACCGCTTCCACGCACAGCGCGAGGCGCCGGGCAGCGTCGACGAGGAGTCGCGGCAGCTGCACGCGATCGCGTTGCAGGAACAGGGCGCCCTCGGCCTGTCCGACGATGAGTTCCTGCCGTTCGCGGCATCGTTCGCCCGCCTCGTGCCGCGCTACCTCGAGTGGCTGCATCGGCGCGACGCCGACGGCGCGCAATGGCAGGCCGGTGAACGCGAGGCGCACAGCCGCCCGGCGGCGATGGGCGGTGTCGAGCTGTACGGCGTGATCGACCGCATCGACCGCGTCGATCATGGCGCGGCGCTGGAGCTGATCGACTACAAGACGACGTCGGTGGAGCGCCTCAAGGCGCGCGTGCGCGAGCCGCTCGAAGACACGCAGCTGGCCTTCTACGCCGCCTTGCTGTCCCCCGAAGCGGCACGGCCGCTGCGCGCCTGCTACCTGCCGCTGGACCAGGGCGACGCCATCAAGCCGATCGTGCATGGCGACGTGCAGCGCAGCGCCGAGGTGCTGGTGAAGGAGCTGGGCGCCGAGTTCGACCGCCTGCGCGTCGGTGCACCGCTGCCCGCGCTGGGCGAAGGCGAGGTCTGCGAGCACTGCGAGGCGCGCGGGCTGTGCCGCCGCGACCACTGGCCCGACGGGGGTGATGCATGAGCGGCGCACCCGCCTACCGCGCCGACGGTCGCCCCGTCTCGCGCGAGGCCTTCTACGCGCTGGCCTGCGACCCGCGGCGCAGCGTGGTGGTGGAGGCCTGCGCCGGCGCGGGCAAGACCTGGATGCTGGTGTCGCGCATCGTGCGTGCGCTGCTCGACGGTGCGCAGCCGCAGGAGATCCTGGCCATCACCTTCACGCGCAAGGCGGCCGGCGAGATGCGCGAGCGACTCGACGAGTGGCTGCGCGACTTCGCCGCGCCGACACTGAGCACCGCACAGCGCATCGAGGCCTTGCTCGCGCGCGGTGTACCGGCCGAGCACGCACCGGCGCTGGCCGACGCCCTGGCCGGCCTGCAGCGCCGCGTGCTCGACGCGGGTCGCGCCGTCGAGGTGCGCACCTTCCACGCCTGGTTCGCGCAGTTGCTGCGCGCGGCGCCCTTCGAACTGATCGACGAGATCGGCATCGACCCGGAAGGCGAACTGCTGCAGGACCTCACCGACCATCGCGGCGAGGTGATGCGGCGTTTCCATGCCGCACTGCTGCGCGACGAGGCGCGCCGTGCCGACCACGCCGCGCTGATCGCCGCGCGCGGGCGCAGCCAGGCGGCCAAGTGGTTCGACGCGGTGCTGGCGCGGCGCGTCGAGCTGGAGCTGGCCGATGACGATGGCGCGCTGGAAGACGCGGTGGCGCCGGCCGTGCCCGAGGGCGCCGCACCGCCGCGCGCCGAGATCGGCGGCGCGGCCTGGGGCGACGATCTGGCCGCGCTGGCCGGCACGCTGTGCGCCAGCGACAAGAAGACCCAGCGCGATGCCGGGCAGGCGCTGCAGCAGGCGCTGGCGCTGACCGACGACGAGGCGCGCTTTGCGGCGGTGTGGGCGGCGCTGTTCACCACCAGCGGAACGCCGCGCAAGCTCAATGGCGTGGCCGGCGTCGAGGCCACGCAGAACGCGCTGGAAGACATCGCGCGGCGCCAGCACCAGCACGACAGCCACCTCGAGCACGCCCGCATGGTTCGCCTGGCCCGCGTGCTGCTGGCCGAGTACGCGGCCTACAAGCGCGAGCGCGGCCTGCTCGACATGAACGACCTGGAGCGCGGCGCGCTGGCCCTGCTGCGCGACGCCACGCTGGCCGGCTGGGTGCAGGAGCGGCTGGACGCACGCATCCGCCACGTGCTGATCGACGAGTTCCAGGACACCAGCCCGCTGCAATGGCATGCGCTGCACGGCTGGCTGTCCGGATACGCCGGCGCGGGCGGCGGCGCCAGCGGGCAGCGGCCGCCCTCGGTGTTCGTGGTCGGCGACCCCAAGCAGAGCATCTACCGCTTCCGGCGCGCCGAGCCGCGCGTGTTCGGCGCGGTGCGCGAGTTCGTCGTCGAGGCGATGGGCGGCTGCGTGCTCGAGTGCGACCACACGCGCCGCAACGACCCGGGCGTGCTGGCGGCGCTTAATGCGGTGTTCACGCAGGCGCAGGCGCAGGGGGCCTACGAGGGCTTCCGCGAACACACCACGGAGTCGGCGTCAGAGCCCGGCCCGGCGCTGTTCAGGCTGCCGCGCGTGCCGCGGCCGGCCAAGGAGGCAGCAGCGGAGAGCGCCGAGCCCGCCCGCTGGCGCAACAGCCTCACCGAACCGCGCCGCGAGCCGGAGACGCAGCGCCGCCGCGCCGAGGCGGAGCAGGTGGCCGATGCCATCGTGCAGCAACTCGACGGCGGCGTGCCGCCGCAGGAAGTGATGGTGCTCAGCCGCACCCGGCAGCCGCTGCGCCTGCTGGCCGAGGCGCTGCAGCAGCGTCACGTGCCGCACGTGGCGGTCGACGAAACCTCGTTGATCGACGCCGCCGAGGCGCAGGACCTGGTGGCCGTGCTCGACGTGCTGGTGTCGCCGGGTCACCGGCTGTCGCTCGCCCGGGCCCTGCGCAGCCCCTTGTTCGATGCCGGCGACGAAGATCTGCTCGCGCTCGCCGGCTGCGCCGCCGCCGGCGATTGGTGGGGCGCGCTGACGTCGATCGACGGCGGCAGCGAGGCATTGCAGCGGGCGCGCGACCTGCTGACGCAGTGGCGCGAGGCGGCCCGTGTGCTGCCGCCGCACGACCTGCTCGACCGCATCGTCTCGCAGGGCGAACTGCGTGAGCGGCTGGCCTCGCGCGTGCCGGCAGACCGGCGCGCCACCGCGCTGGCCACCGTCGACGCCGTGCTGGCCCAGGCGCTGGCGCTCGACGGCGGCCGCTACGCCACGCCCTACGCTTTCGTGCGCGCGCTCAAGCGCCGCACGATCGCCGTGCCGGCGCCCGACCTCGGCGGCGCGGTGCGCCTGCTCACCGTGCACGGCGCCAAGGGGCTGGAGGCCGACGTCGTGTTCGTGATGGACGCCGACCCCGAGGCCGGCAAGGCCGAGACGGCCACGCTGCTGGTCGACTGGCCGGTGCAAGCGGCAGCGCCGAGGCGCTGCGCCTTCGTCTACAGCGAGAGCCGCTGCCCGCCCGCGCTGGCGCCGCTGATGGACGAGGAACGTCGCGCCCGCGAGCGCGAGGAGCTCAACGGCCTGTACGTGGCGATGACGCGGGCGCGGCGGCAGCTCGTCTTCAGCGCCACCGAGCCGCACCGTGGCAGCGCCGCGGCGAGCTGGTGGCAGCGCGTCGCCGCACACGCTGCGCCGTGGCAGGGGACGCTGGGCGACGGGGCCGGCGATGCGCGGCCGCGCGCCGAGCCGGCGCCCGAGGTCGTCGAACTGCCGCGCTGGTCGGCCGCGCCGGCGTCACCGGTCCTGCCGGCGGGCGTGGACGACAGCCCAGCCTCGCGGCTTGGACAGGCGGTGCACCGGGTGCTCGAATGGCACGCGGCCGGCAGCGATCTGCACACGCTGGCTGCCGGCGCTGCGGCGGAGTTCCACGCGCCCGCTGCCGAGGTGGTCCGGGTCGTGTCGCGCATTCTCGCCAGCCCCGAGTGCGCACGCTTCTTCGACGCCAGCGTGCTGCGCTGGGCGGCCAACGAGGTGCCGGTGAGCCGGGACGGCACGGTGCTGCGCATCGACCGGCTGGTGCGGCTCGACGAGGACGGCGTCGACACCTGGTGGGTGCTCGACTACAAGCTGAACCGGCGCCCCGAGGAACTGGCCGCCTACCACGAGCAGCTGGCCGCCTACCGGGCCGCGGTGGAGCAGGCGCAGCCGGGCGCTCGCGTGCGCAGCGCCTTCATCGCCGGCGACGGCCGGCTGATCGAATCCGGCTGATCGAATCCGGCGACGGGCCGGCGTGGAATGCGCACGATTGGCGGGGTTTCCCGGCGCTGATCGGGCGTTCCCATCGGTGGCGCGTCGCTTCCAATGGGCAGACGTCCACTGCCGTTCGCCATGGCCGCATCCGCCACGCCCGCTTCGCCCGTTCGCACCAGCCCGACCCGCAGCTTCGGCCGCTACGAGCTGCGCCAGCTGCTGGGCAAGAGCGCCGGCACCATGGCCTGGCTGGCGCTGGACACCCGGCTCGGCCAGGAAGTGATGCTGACGCTGCCGCGCGTGCAGCCGGCCGATGCGCAGGCCCTCGAGCACCGCGTGCGCGAGATGAAGCAGGCCGCGCGCCTGAACCACCCCCATCTCGCCCATGTGATCGAGGTCGGCGTGCAGGACCACTGGCCCTACCTGGCCTGCGACCGTGCGCTCGGCGTCACGCTGGGCGAGTGGCTGGCTGGCCAGCCGCCGCATGGGCCGCTGGAGCTGACCGGCCTGCTCTGCCAGGCGCTGCAGGGACTGGCCTTCGCGCACGAGGCCGGCGTCGCTCACCACGACCTGCAGCTCTACCACCTGCTGGTCAGCCCGCAGGGGCAGGTGCGGGTGGCCGCCTTCGGCGCCGTGGAGCAGCCCGCGTCCGCTTCGGGTGCGGCGGCCGAGCGCGGCATGGCCGTGGACGCCGGGTCGCTGCGCGCCCTGCGCGACGGTGCCCAGCGCGACGTGCTGGCCATCGGCGTGCTGCTGCACCAGTTGCTCGCCGGCGCGGCCGTGCTCGACGAGCCCGACATCTCGCTGGTCATCGCCCGCATGCAGCCGCAGGGGCGCGATCTCGTGCGCCTGCCCTGGACCACGCCGCAGCCGGTGCCCGAGGGCCTGCGCGCCATCGCCAACCGCTGCACCGCCACGCAGGAGCGCCAGCGCTACCACAACGCCCGCACGCTGCTGCGCGCGCTCGAAGGCTGGCGCGAGGTCGAGGCGCAGGGACAGGGCGATCCGATCGCGCTGCTGATCGACCGGCTGCGCACAGTCGGCCACCTGCCGGCGCTGCCCGGCATCACCCGGCGGCTGGCGCGGCTGTCGCTGACCGACAACCAGCGCACCGACGAGATGGCCGAGCTGCTGTTGCAGGACCTGGCGCTGTGCTTCGAGCTGCTGCGCACGGTGAACTCGGCGCAGGTGCGCGGCACGCAGGTGGCGGGCAACGGCCCGGTGCTGACGCTGCGCCGCGCCATCGCGCTGCTCGGCGTCGACGGCGTGCGCAGCGCCGCCAACGCGCTGCGCCACTGGCCGGGGCCGATGGGTGAGGGCGCTGCCGCGGCGATGGCCCGGCTGATCAACGTCGTGCGGCTGGCCGGCCACGCGGCGCAGGCGCTGCGCCCGCCCGGCTACGACCCCGAAGTGGTGTTCCTGGTGGCCGTGCTGCAGAACCTCGGCCGGCTGCTGGTGCAGTACCACTTCCCGGACGAATCCGAGCAGATCCGCCAGCTGATGCAGCCGGTGCCGCCGGCGCAGCCGGGCGGCAGCGAGCATCCGGGGCTCAGCGAGGAGTCGGCCTCCTATGCCGTGCTGGGCACCGACATCGAGTCGCTCGGCGCCGCGGTGGCGCGCCACTGGGGCCTGGGCGACGAGGTGCAGCACATGATCCGTCGCCTGCCGGTCAACAAGCCGGTACGCCATCCCGACAGCGACGCCGACATGCTGCGCGCCGCGGCCAGTGCGGCCAACGAGGCCGTCGACGCGATGACGCGGCTGCCCGCGGCGAAGATCCCGGCGGCGATCACGCAGGTGTCGCAGCGTTATGCGCGTGTGCTGGAACTCAGCCCGCGCGAGGTGCAGGAGGCGCTGCAGGGCGCTCGCGCCTCGCTGCAGAGCGGCACCGCGGCGGCAGCCATGCCGCGCACCGCCACGCAAGGCACGGTGCCCGAGGGCTCGGCGGCTCAGACCGCCGCGGGGGCGGCATGAGCGCGCCGGGCCGCGCCCAAGCGCGAATCCCGGAGCGCCTTGCGCGAAGGGGAGTCCAATGAGCGCGGTGCTGAACGCCGCACCCGCCCAGCGCCTCGGCCGCTTCGAGCTGCGCCGCGTGCTCGGCAAGGGCGCGCAGGCCAGTGTCTGGCTGGGCTTCGATCCGCGCCTCGAGCGCGAGGTGGCCGTCAAGGTCATCACGGCCGGCGCCGACGTCGATCCGCAGGACATCACCCACTGGCTGCAGGAGGCACGCAGCGTCAGCCGCCTCACGCACCCGAACATCGTGCCGGTGTTCGAGGCCGACGTGCAGGACGGCCGCCCCTACCTGGTCTTCGAGTTCGTGCCCGGCCGCACCCTGGCCGAGCACCTGCGCGCCCGCGGCAGCCTGCCGCCGCCGGAGGCGCTGGCGCTGATGCTGGGCGTGCTCGATGCGCTGCAGACCGCCCATGCGGCCGGCGTGGTGCACCGCGACCTCAAGCCCTCGAACATCCTGGTCGACGGCGGCGGCCGCGCGCGGGTGATGGATTTCGGCATCGCCGCGCGGCTGAACGATCGCCGCGGCCCGGCCGGGCAGGGCCTGGTGGTGGGCACGCCGAACTACATGTCGCCCGAGGCCACGCGCGGCGCTGCGCCGATGCCGGCGATGGACGTGTTCGCCGCCGGCCTGGTGCTCGTCGAGATGCTCGCCGGCCAGCCGCTGGTGCGCGAGCGAGACCCCTACGCCGCGATGCGCCGCATCGCCGAGCAGGACCTCGCCCTGCCGGCCGAGCTGCCCTCGACGGTGGACGACCCGCTGCGCGCGGTGCTGCGGCGCGCGATCGCACGCGACGCGGCGCAGCGTTATGCCGATGCGTCGGCCTTCGCCGATGCGTTGCGCCAGTGGATGACGCCGCGCGCCGCCGAGAACGACGCCGCCGCCGCGGCCAACAGCGGCACGCTCGACTTCCTGCTGCGCCGCATGCGCCACAAGAGCGACTTTCCGGCACTGTCGGATTCGATCGCGCGCATCCAGCGCATTGCCTCGTCCGAAAACGAGAGCCTGGCCAATCTCTCCAACGAGATCCTCAAGGATGTGGCGCTGACCAACAAGCTGCTGCGCCTGGTCAACAGCGCCCACTTCAGCCATGCCGGCGGCGGCAGCATCAGCACGGTGTCGCGCGCGGTGGCGCTGATCGGCTTCGCGGGCATCCGCAACATGGCGCTGAGCCTGGTGCTGCTCGAGCACATGCACGACAAGGGCCACGCCAACCAGCTCAAGGAGGAGTTCCTGCGCGCGCTGATGGCGGGCTCGCTGGCCGGCGAGATGTGCCGCGTGGCGCGCGAAGGCGAGGAAGCCTTCATCGGCGCGATGTTCCAGAACCTCGGCCGGCTGCTCACCGAGTACTACTTCCCGGAAGAGGCGCGGCAGATCCGCAGCGCGGTGGCGGCGAGCGTGCGCGATGCTTCCTCGCTGGCCGCCATGGTGCAGGCCGAGACGGCGGCGTCGATCGGCGTGCTCGGCCTGAGCTTCGAGGACCTCGGCCTGGGCATTGCGAAGAGTTGGGGTCTGCCCGACAACCTGCAGCGCTGCATGCGCCGTCCCGATGGCGAGCCGCCCGCGCGCGTGCCCGACAAGGCACCGGACCGACTGCGCTGGCTCACGCTGGCCGCCAACGAACTGACCGACACGCTGCTGCGCACCGAGGGCGATCCGACCGCGCGGCTGGCCGGCGTGGCCGAGCGTCACGCTCGTGCGATCGGCCTGAGCGTGCGCGAGATCCAGGCCGCCACCGAGCAGGCGCGCCAGCGCCTGGCGCAGGCGGCCGAGGCGATGAACCTGCAAGTGGCGCCGCACTCGCCGGCGCGGCGCCTGCTGGCCACCGTGGTGGTGGCGCCGCCGGCCGCTGCGGCCGATGCCGATACGCTCTCGCCGCACAGCCTGCAGGCCACCGTGGCCGCCTTCGAGGCCACGCGCATCGACGCCACGCTGGTCGAGCCGCCGCGAGAGAGCGCCGCCGAGGTGCTGGCCGCGGGCATCGCCGACATCACCAACTCGATGGTCGAGAGCTTCAAGCTCAACGAGGTGCTGCGCATGATCCTCGAGACCATGTTCCGCGCGCTCGGCTTCCGCCGCATCGTGTTCTGCCTGCGCGACCCGAAGACCGAGACACTGACCGGCCGTTTCGGCCTGGGAGACGACGCCGCGTCGGTGGCCGCGCAGTTCAAGGTGCCGCTGCGCGGCGGCAGCGACCTGTTCGCGCTGGTCTGCGCCAAGGGCGCCGACACGCTGATCAGCGACGCCACCGTGGCGAACATCGAGGTCAAGCTGCCGGCCTGGTACCGCACCGGCGTGCGCGCGCCGGCCTTCCTGCTGCTGCCGCTGATGATCAAGGGCGCGCCGTTCGCGCTGATCTACGCCGACAAGGCGCAACCGGGCGGTATCGCACTGGGGGAGAAGGAGCTCTCGCTGCTGCGCACCTTGCGCAACCAGGCCGTGATGGCCTTCAGGCAGTCCACATGAGACAGCCCGTTCCGGGCTGGTGTGGGTGACGAGCCTTACCCCCGGCACTGGTTGCAACGCTTAGGGCTGCTTGGTTCCCCACCTGACCCGGTTGGGCGCGCTCCCATGCGGGGAGGCCCGTCACCGCGCATTGTAGGCGAGGGGCGCGATGCCCCTTCGCAGGCTGCGTGGGCTCAGCGCAGCTGCAGCGCGTCGTCGCCCCACTCGAGGCCGAGCGACTCGACGATCAGGCGCTTCGGGCCGGCCTCGACGCGGCCGGCGACCATCGCCGCCACGCCTTGTGACTGCGCGATCTCCACGCAGCGCTGCGCCTCGCGGGCCGCGACGAAGAGGGCGAAGCCGGCGCCCATGTTGAGCGTGCCGTAGGCCTCGTGGTCGTCCTGCCGGGCATGCTGCTGGATGAACTTCAGCACCGGCGGCACCGGTGGCACGGCGTCGATGCGGTAGGTGAGCGTGGACTGGTGGCGCAGCAGCTTGCGCCAGCCGTGGCCGGTGATGTTGGCGCCGTAGTGCGGCACGATGCCGGCCTTCGCAAGGGCCTCGGTCACCGGCGAATAGAGCACCGTCGGCGCGAGCAGCGCCTCGCCGTAGCTCAGCCCCGGCGCCACCTCGGTGAGGTAGCCCTGCGGCAGCCGCTCGACCAGCTTGCGTGCCAGGCTCAGGCCGTTGGCGTGGATCCCGCTGGAGGCGAGCAGCACGATGGCGTCGCCGGCGCCGAGCCGATCGCCCAGCGACAGCCGCGTCTTCGGGTTGACGATGCCGGTGCAGCTGGCGGCCAGGTCGATGCGGCCGCCCTCGACGATGCCGGCCAGCGCCGGCGTCTCGCCGCCACCCCAGGCCACGCCGCAGGTGTCGCAGGCGCGCTTCCAGCCGGCCACCAGCGCCTGCGCGCGCTGTGCGTCGCCGAACCAGTCGGATCCGCCGGCGGCCCAGTAGGCCTGCACCACCAGCGGCGTGGCGCCCACGGTGATCAGGTCGTTGATGGCCATCGCGATGGTGTCCTGGGCGATGGCGTCGTAGAAGCTGCGGCCGGTGAGCGCCTTCATCTCGTCGGCCACCAGCGCCTTGGAGCCGAGGCACTCGACGATGCTGGCCAGGTAGAACGGCCCGACGTCGACCACGTAGGCCGATTCTCCGCGCGATGCCGCCACTTCCGAGAAGCCGTGCGGCGCGAGGTTGGCGGCGGTGGCCGCGGCGGCGCGCTGTGCGGCCACCTTCAGCGGGTCGATCAGCTCGTAGTTGACGCCGGCCTGTTCGTAGCTGAGCGTGCTGCTCGTGTCGGGGGCGGAATCGGGGCGGGCGGCGTCGGTCATGAGGCGGGATTATCGGTCAGCCGCTGCGGCCATCCGGCCGGCTCGGCAGGCAGGGCGGCCCGTAGAATGAACCGCATGAGTTACCTGGTGCTCGCCCGCAAGTACCGGCCGCGCAGCTTCGAGGCGATGGTCGGGCAGGAGCATGTCGTGCAGGCGCTGTCCAACGCGCTGACGCAGCAGCGGCTGCACCACGCCTACCTGTTCACCGGCACGCGTGGCGTGGGCAAGACCACGGTCTCGCGCATCCTTGCCAAGTCGCTCAACTGCACCGGTGTCGACGGGCGCGGCGGCATCACCGCCCAGCCCTGCGGCACGTGCGACGCCTGCCGCGACATCGACGCCGGCCGCTTCGTCGACTACGTGGAGCTCGACGCCGCCTCCAACCGCGGCGTCGAGGAGATCTCGCAGTTGCTCGACCAGGCCGTCTACAAGCCGGTGCTCGGCCGCTTCAAGGTCTACATGATCGACGAAGTGCACATGCTGTCGAACACCGCGTTCAACGCGATGCTCAAGACGCTGGAGGAGCCGCCCGAATACCTCAAGTTCGTGCTGGCCACCACCGACCCGCAGAAGGTGCCGCCCACCGTGCTGTCGCGCTGCCTGCAGTTCAACCTGCGGCCGATGGCGCCGCAGACGGTGCAGGAGCACCTCGCGGCGGTACTGGGCGAGGAGGGCATCGCCGCCGAGCCCGGCGCGCTGCGACTGCTGGCGCGCGCCGCACGCGGCTCGATGCGCGACGCACTGTCGCTGACCGACCAGGCGATTGCCTTCGGTGCCGGCACGCTGGCCGAGGCTGGCGTGCGTCAGATGCTCGGCGCGGTCGACCGCGGCCATGCGGTGCGCCTGGTCGAGGCGCTGACGGCGGGCGATGGCGCTGCCGTGATCGCCGCGGTCGACGGGCTGCGCGAGCTGGGCCTGTCGGCCAGCGGCACGCTGGAGGAGATGGCGGCCCTGCTGCAGCAGATGGCGGTGCAGCAGGCTGTGCCCGGCGCGCTCGACGCAAACGACCCGGACACGCCGACGGTCGAGCGACTGGCCGCCGGCTTGCCGGCCGACGAGACGCAGCTGCTCTACAGCATCGTCGTGCACGGACGCGGCGAACTGCCGCTCGCGCCCGACGAGTACAGCGGCCTTGTGATGGTGCTGCTGCGCATGCTGGCCTTCCGGCCGGCCGGCGCCGGCAGCGCCGAGCGGGCGGCGCCGCGGCCCGCGCCGGCGCAGCCCGCCAGGGCCCCGGTGGCGGCCCAGCCGGCGGCCGTGCCTTCCGCCCCGGCGCTGCGCGTGCCGGCACCGCCGCCGGTGGCGCGCTCGCCGGAGCCGCCACCCTGGGTCGATGCGCCCGACGAGTTCGAGGCCGCTGAAGTCCCGTCGCAATCGGCTGCACCCGTGCTTCAGCCGCCGCCGCGCAAGCCGCTTGCTGCCGTGGTGACCACGCCGCTGGGCGACCGCTGGGCCGCACTGACGGCGCAGATGGCCGGCGCCGGCAGCATCGGTGCGCTGGTGCGCGAGCTGGCCATGCAGTCCGAATGCACCGCGTTCGACGACACGGCGCAAGCCGTTCGCATCGGCCTGCGCGTCGAGCGCGAGACCCTGCGCAGCGCTGCCAACGTCGACAAGCTGCAGGCCGCCGTCGCCCAGGCGCTGGGCCGCCCGGTGCAACTGCAGGTCGAGGCCGGTATGGTCGAGGATTCGCCGGCGCGGCGGGACGCCGCCGAACGGGCGCGCCGCCAGGCCGAGGCCGAACAGATCATCCACGACGACCCGCTGGTGCAGGCCCTGATGGCGCAGTACAAGACCGCGCGCATCGTGCCCGGCTCGGTCAAGCCGCATTGATTCCGAAGGAGTAGCCACGATGATGAAGAACCAGCTGGCCGGCCTGATGAAGCAGGCCCAGGCGATGCAGGACAACCTGAAGAAGGCGCAGGAGGAACTCGCGCTGATCGAGGTCGAGGGCCAGTCCGGCGCCGGCCTGGTGAAGGTGACGATGACCTGCAAGCACGACGTCAAGCGCGTCGCCATCGACCCCAGCCTGCTTGCCGACGACAAGGACATGCTCGAGGACCTGGTGGCTGCCGCCTTCAACGACGCGATCCGCCGTGCCGAGCAGGTGAGCCAGGAGAAGATGGGCAAGCTGACCGCCGGCATGCCCTTGCCCCCGGGCATGAAGTTCCCGTTCTGAGCCCTTCGTGGCCGGATCTTCGCTCGACGCGCTGATCGAGGCGCTGCGCCGGCTGCCCGGCATCGGCGTGAAGTCGGCGCAGCGGCTGGCCTTCCACCTGCTGCAGCACGACCGCGAGGGCGCGCAGCGCCTTGCGCAGGCGCTGCAGTCCGCCTGCGCGAGCGTGCGTCACTGCGAGCGCTGCCACACCTTCACCGAGGCGCCGGTGTGCGACATCTGCCTCGACCCGCAGCGCGACGCGCGCCAGCTCTGCGTGGTGGAAACGCCGGCCGACCAGGCCGCGCTCGAGCGCACTGGCAGCTACCGCGGCCTGTACTTCGTGCTGATGGGCCGCATCAGCCCGCTCGACGGTCTGGGTGCGCGCGACATCGGCGTGGCCGAACTGCTGCAGCGCGCCGGCGACGGTGTGACGGAGGAGGTCATCGTCGCCACCAACTTCACCGCCGAGGGCGAGGCGACCGCGCACGTGATCGGCGAGGCGCTGAAGTCACGCGGCCTGAAGGTCACGCGGCTGGCGCGCGGCGTGCCGATCGGCAGCGAACTGGAATACGTCGACCTCGGCACCATCGCCCATGCGCTGAGCGACCGGCGCTGAACGCCGGCCGCCGCTACTTGCGCGCGCGCTTCTTCGGCGCGGCCGAAGCCTTCTTCGAGGTGGCGCCCTTGGGCTTCTTCGCGCTGGTGGCCGCCTTCGCCTTCGAACCCGCCTTGGCCGGCTTGTGCGCCACGTAGACGATGATCGACTGCCCAGGGCGGAAGCTCGACCCGGCGCTCACGCCGTTCCACTGCGCCACCTGCGCCGCGCTGACGCGGTAGCGCCGCGCCACACTGGCCACGCTGTCGCGCTTGCCGGCCTTCAGCGCCACCCGGCGCAGCCCCGGGCCCTCGGGCGCCAGCGACATGCTGGCGTTGTCGGCCAAGTGCTCGGACACGTCGGCTTCTCGCTGCGCGCTGCGCGGCACCAGCAGCGTGGAGCCGGCGCGGATGAGCATGCGCGGCGGGATCTTGTTCACCTCGCGCAGGTCGTCCTCGTCCATGCCCACCATGCGGGCAGCCTCGACCGGCTTGAGCGTCTTCGGCGCGACCCAGGCGGTCCAGCTGGCCAGGCGGCCGCGGTGCTGGGGCAGCTCGCGCACGAAGTGGTTGGCGTTGTCGTAGGGCAGCAGCACCTGCGGCGTGCCGGCGGCGAGGATCACCGGCTTGTTCAGCTGCGGGTTGAGCGCCTTGAACTCGTCCAGCGGCAGCCGGGCGAGCCGAGCGGCGAGCTCGACGTCGATGTCGCGCTCGATGCCCACGGCCAGGAAGTAGGGGTGGTTGGCCACCGGCGGCAGCTCGAGGCCGAAGTCGCCGGGGCGGGCGACGATGTTCTTCACCGCCTGCAGCTTGGGCACGTACCAGCGCGTCTCGTCCGGCATGCGCAGGCTCTCGTAGTCGGTGGCCTTGCCGGCGCGGCGGTTCCTCGCGATCGCCCGCTGCACGTTGCCCTCGCCCCAGTTGTAGGCCGCCAGGGCGAGGTGCCAGTCGCCGAACATGCCGTACAGACGCTCGAGGTAGTCGAGCGCGGCGCGGGTCGAGGCGAGCACGTCGCGCCGGTCGTCGCGGAACAGGTTCTGCCGCAGGTCGAAGTGGCGGCCGGTGGCCGGCATGAACTGCCAGATGCCCGAGGCCTTGGCGGAGGACAGCGCGGTCGGGTTGAAGGCGCTCTCGATGAAAGGCAGCAGCGCCAGTTCGGTGGGCAGGCCGCGCTTCTCGACCTCCTCGACGATGTGGAAGAGGTAGCGGCTGCCGCGCTCGGTCATGCGCTGCACGTAGTCGGGCCGGTCCGCATACCAGCGCTCGCGGTTGCGCACCAGGTCGCCGTCGAGGTCGGCGAGCGAGAAGCCGTCGCGCACGCGCTGCCACAGGTCGGCCCGCGCACTGCGGTCGTCGAGGTCGAGCGGCACGTCGGGGCGCAGCGGGTCGGTGGCGGCGGGCACGGGCGGCGGCGGCTCGGCGGCCGGCACGTCGGCAGGTGCGGATGCGGGCGGCGGCTCCACCGCAGGTGCCGGGGCCGGTTCGGCCGCGGGCGGCTGCGGCGATTCGACGGAAGTCTGCGGCGCGACGCCCGGCGTGGTGGCGCAACCCGCCAGCGCGGCCAGCATCAGCCAGGTGAGGGCGGACGCGGCCGCATGACGGAATCGGGTCATCGGAACTCGTTCTTCCAGCGGCGCAGCGCGGCGAACACCTCGGTGCCCTCGCTGCTGCTCGCACCCTGCGCGCGCGCCGAGGTGGTGACCTCGGCCTGGTCGCAGCGCAGGAAGGGATTGATGGCGCGCTCGACGGCGATCGTCGAGGGCAGCGTCGGCCGGCCCGCGGCGCGCAGGACCTCGCACTCGGCGCTGTAGCGCGCGAGCGCGGCGTTGCCCGGTTCGACGGCACGCGCGAACTTCAGGTTGGACAGCGTGTACTCGTGGGCGCAGCACACCCGCGTGTCGCCTGGCAGCGAGGCCAGGCGCGCGAGCGACGCGTGCATCTGCTCGGCCGTGCCCTCGAACAGCCGGCCGCAGCCGCCGGAGAACAGCGTGTCGCCGCAGAAGAGGATCGGGGCGCAGTCGCGCCCCGCGTGGAAGTAGGCGACGTGGCCGGCCGTGTGGCCGGGCACCTCGATCACCTCGAAGCGCAGGCCCAGCAGGTCGACGCTGTCGCCCTCGGCCACGGCCACGAAGGGCTCGGGGATGCGCTCTCGCTTCGGTCCGTAGACGGCGCCCTTCAGGTGGCTGCGCAGCGCGTCGACGCCGCCGACATGGTCGCCGTGATGGTGGGTCACTAGAATGCCCGACAGCGCCAGGTGCCGCTCGTCGAGCGCCGACAGCACCGGCGCGGCTTCCCCCGGGTCGACGACCACCGCATCGGTGCCGTCATGAAGCATCCAGATGTAGTTGTCGGTGAAGGCGGGCAGGGCAATCAGTTCCATGGCGCAAAGCGAGCGAATTATAGGTTTGGCCCAGTGGCTGGCCACGCCGGCGGGCCGATACCTGCTCGCGTGGGAACAGCACCATCTCGACCTCGCCGTGGCCGACCTGTTCGGCTTCCATGCACTGCAGGTGGGCCTGCCCGAACTCGACGCGCTGCGCAACAACCGCATGCCGCACCGCTGGGTGGCCAGCGACGAATCGAGCGGCGTCTGCGACGACTCCGAGGCGATGCCGCGGGCCGCCGTGGCGCTGCATCTCGACTACGACGCTCTGCCGTTCGACACCGCGAGCCTCGACCTGGTCGTGCTGCCGCACACGCTGGAGCTGGCCCACGATCCGCACCAGACGCTGCGCGAGGTCGAGCGCGTGTTGCGCCCGGAAGGACGCGTGGTGGTGGTGGGCTTCAACCCGGCCAGCCTGTGGGGCCTGCGCCAGAAGCTCGGCCGCATCCGCCGTGGCGTCGGGCTGGGCAAGCAGCAGCCACTGTTCCTGCCGCCCAGCGGCGAGTTCCTCGGCTACCGGCGCCTGCGCGACTGGCTGCAGTTGCTGAGCTTCGAAGTGGAGTCGGGGCGCTTCGGCTGCTATCGGCTGCCGGTGGTGTCGGAGCGCTGGCTGCAGCGCTGCGAATGGATGGACGTGCACGGCGAGCGCTGGTGGCCGGTGTTCGGCGCGGCGTACTTCGTCGTGGCCGTCAAGCGTGTGCGCGGCATGCGCCTCGTGGGCCTGGCGCGCGAGCAGCGCAAGCGCGCCCGGGCCGGCGCGGTGGTTGCCACGCAGAAGCGCCGCGAGCGCGAGGAAGAGACTGCATGACGGATTCGAAGTCGGCCATCCAGCGGCCGCACGTGACGATTTACACCGACGGCGCCTGCAAGGGCAACCCGGGCCCGGGCGGCTGGGGCGCCTGGCTGCGCACCGGCGAGCACGAGAAGGAGCTGTTCGGCGGTGAGGCGATGACCACCAACAACCGCATGGAGCTGACGGCGGTGATCGAGGCGCTCGCGTCGCTCAAGCGCACTTGCGACGTCACCGTTCACACCGATAGCGAATATGTGCGCAAGGGCATCACCGAATGGATCCACGGCTGGCAGCAGCGCGGCTGGAAGACGGCCGATCGCAAGCCGGTGAAGAACGCCGAGCTGTGGCAACGGCTCGATGCCTTGCGACACCTGCACCACGTGCAGTGGCGCTGGGTGAAGGGCCACGCGGGAGATCCGGGCAACGAGCGCGCCGACGCGCTGGCCAATCGCGGCGTGGCCTCGATCGGCTGATTGGTTGACGGAACCATGGGTTCGTGAAGTGAACGATACAGTTTACGTCCAAGAACGAAGGCACGAACCTTGAAAACGCTTCACACCCTCGTCGCCGTGATCGGCATCGCCGCCGCCGGTGGTGCCGCCTGGTGGTACCAGCACCAGCAGCCCACTGCGGGGGGCAGCGCCCAGACCCTCGCGCCGGCAGCAGCCCCTGCAGGTGCCGGCGCGCCCGGCGGCCCGTCCGCCGTCGAGGTCGCGCGTGCCAGCGCGCAGCGCCTCGAGGATGACGTGGTGGCCGTCGGCTCGTTGCGCTCGAAGCAGGGCGTGATGCTGCGGCCGGAGGTCAGCGGCCGCGTGGCACGCCTCGGCTTCGCGGACGGCCAGCGCGTGCGGCGCGGCCAGCTGCTGGTGCAGCTCGACGACACGCTGCAGCGTGCGCAGCTCCAGCAGGCGCAGGCGCAGGCCAGCATCGCGCGCACCAACCTGCAGCGCAATCGCGAGCTGCTGGCGCAGAACTTCGTCAGCGCCAGCGCGGTGGACCAGAGCGCTGCGGCGCTGGAGGTGGCCGAGGCCCAGGTGGCCCTGGCCAGCGCGCAGGTCGAACGCATGCGCATCGTCGCGCCCTTCGACGGTGTGGCGGGCATCGCCACGATCAACCTCGGCGACTACGTGAAGGACGGCGCCGACCTCGTCAACATCGAGGATGCCTCGTCGATGTCGGTCGACTTCCGCCTGCCGGAGCGCTATCTGTCGCGCCTGAAGGCCGGCCAGCCGGTCGACGTGCAGGTCGATGCGCTGCCGGGGCGCAGCTTCCAGGGCCGCATCGATGCGATCGACTCGCAGATCGATGCGCAGGGCCGGGCGCTGCTGGTGCGCGCGCGGCTGCCCAACCCGAAGGCCGAACTCAAGGCCGGCATGTTCGCGCGGGCGCGCACGGTGTTCGCGGTGCGCGAGCGGGCCGTGGTGGTGCCCGAGGAGGCCCTGGTGCCGCAGGGCGGCAAGCAGTTCCTGATCAAGGTGGTCGACGGCCCGGCCGGCAAGGTCTCGCAGCGACTGGAAGCGCGCATCGGCCTGCGCCTGCCGGGGCGCGTCGAGATCCTCGAGGGCCTGGTCGCCGGCGACCTCGTCGTCACCGCGGGCCAGGCGCGGCTGATGCGCAGCGACGGCCTGCCGCTGACGGTGGTCGAGGTCGGCACCGGCGCGGCGCCGGCGGCCAGCGCCCCGGTGCGTGCGGCCTCGGGCGTGCGCCCGGCGGCCTGAAGGAGGGCGGTGCGATGAAGCTGTCCGAGACCTCGATCCGCCGCCCGGTCTTCGCGACCGTGATGTCGCTGATGCTGGTGCTGATCGGCGCGGTGGCCTTCAAGGGGCTGCAGGTGCGCGAGTACCCGCGCATCGACGAGCCGGTGGTCAACGTGACCACCCGGCTGACCGGCGCTTCCTCCGAGGTCATCGAGTCGCAGGTGACCAAGCCGCTGGAAGACTCGATCTCCGGCATCGAGGGCATCGACATCATCACCTCGGTGTCGCGTGCCGAGCAGAGCCAGATCACCGCGCGCTTCAAGCTCAGCAAGAACCCGGAGGCCGCCGCCGCCGACGTGCGCGACCGTGTTTCGCGCGTGCGGGCGCGGCTGCCCGATGCCATCGACGAGCCGGTGATCGCCAAGGTCGAGGCCGACGCCACGCCGACCATCTGGCTGGCCTTCAGCAGCGAGACGCTGTCGCCGCTGCAGATCACCGACCTGATCAACCGCGTGGTCAAGCCGCGCCTGCAGACCGTGCCCGGTGTTGCCGAAGTCAACATCAACGGCGACCGGCTGTTCTCGATGCGCATCTGGGTCGACCCGGACAAGCTGGCGGCGGTGCGGCTGACCGTGCAGGACGTGGAAGACGCACTGCGCCGGCAGAACCTCGAGGTGCCCGCCGGCCGCATCGAGAGCCAGCAGCGCGAATTCAGCGTCACCGCCCGCACCGACCTCACCACGCCGGAGCAGTTCGGCGAGATCGCGCTGAAGAACGCCGCCGGCTACGTGGTGCGCCTGCGCGACGTGGCGCGCATCGAGCAGGCGGCGGCCAGCGAGCGCTCCAGCGTGCGGCTCAACGGCGTTCCCGCGGTGTCGATGGGCGTGATTCGCCAGGCCACGGCCAATCCGCTCGAGGTGGCGGCCGGCGTGCGCGAGCTGATCCCGAAGATCCAGCAGGACCTGCCGGCCGGGGTTCGCGTGCAGCAGGCCAACGACAACTCCGTCTTCATCGACCGCTCGATCAGGTCGGTCTACACCACGATCGCCGAGGCGGTGGTGCTGGTGGCGCTGGTGGTCTTCCTGTTCCTGCGCACGCTGCGGGCCTCGATCATCCCGCTGGTCACCATTCCCGTCAGCCTGATCGGCGCCTTCGGCCTGATGGCGGCGGCGGGCTTCACGATCAACACGCTGACCCTGCTCGCGCTGGTGCTGGCCATCGGCCTGGTGGTCGACGACGCCATCGTCGTGCTGGAGAACATCTTCCGCCACGTGGAGGAGGGGCTCACGCCCTTCCAGGCGGCGCTCAAGGGCGCCAAGGAGGTCGGCTTCGCGGTGGTGGCGATGACGATGACGCTGGCGGCGGTCTACGCGCCGCTGGCCTTCACGCCGGGGCGCACCGGGCGCCTGTTCGTCGAGTTCGCACTGACCCTGGCCGGCGCGGTGATCGTCTCCGGCTTCGTCGCGCTGACGCTGACGCCGATGATGTGCAGCAAGCTGCTGCGCCACGAGCCGCAGCCCAACCGCTTCGACCGCCTGATGGAGGCGATGCTGGTGGGCCTGAGCGCGCGCTACGAGACGGCGCTGCGCTGGGTGCTGGGGCGCCGCTGGCTGGTGATCGCCGTGATGCTGGCCTCGGGCGTGGCAAGCTGGCTGCTGTTCAAGAACATGCGCAGCGAGCTGGCGCCGGTGGAAGACCGCGGCGTGATCTTCACCTCGGTCAGCGCGCCGGACGGCTCGACACTGGAATACACCCAGCGCTACATGCAGGCGATCGAGCGGATTGGCATGAGCTACCCGGAGTTCGACCGCGTCTTCGTCGTCACCGGCAACCCGACCGTCTCGCAGGGCATCGCGATCCTGCGCACCGTCGACTGGAGCGAGCGCGAGCGCAAGACGCCCGAGCTGGTGCGCGAGCTGCAGCCGAAGTTCGCGCAGCTGCCCGGCGTGTCGGCGTTCCCGGTGACGCCGCCGTCGCTGGGGCAGGGCTTTCGCGAGCGGCCGATCAGCTTCGTGATCGTCAGCTCCGACAGCTACGCCAACATGGCCCAGGTGGCGCAGCAGATGGTCGCCGAGATGGCCAGGAACCCGGGCATCGTGCAGCCCGACATCGACCTGCGGCTGAACAAGCCCGAGCTGTTCATCCAGGTCGACCGCGACCGGGCGGCCGATGCCGGCATCGCCGTCGACCAGGTGGCGCGCACCATCGAGACGCTGCTCGGCGGCCGCAGCGTGACGCGCTACAAGCGCGACGCCGAGCAGTACGACGTGATCGTCCAGACCGAGAGCAAGGGCCGCACCACGCCGGAGGACATCGACCGCATGTTCGTGCGCGGCCGCGGCGACACCATGGTGCCGCTGGCCTCGCTGGTGAAGGTGACCGAATCGGTGAGCCCGCGCGAGCTGAACCACTTCAACCAGCGCCGCTCGGTGACCATCACCGCCAACCTCGCGCCCGGCTACGCGCTCGGCGAGGCGCTGCAGTTCATGGACGCCACCGCCGAGCGGGTGCTCAAGCCGGGCTACTCGACCGAGCTCAACGGCGTCTCGCGCGAGTTCCGCTCGTCCAGCGGCGCGCTCGGCCTGGTGTTCGTGCTGGCGCTGCTGTTCATCTTCCTGGTGCTTTCGGCGCAGTTCGAGAGCTTCGTCGACCCGCTGGTGATCATGCTGGCCGTGCCTCTGTCGATGGTCGGCGCGCTCGGTGCCATGCACCTGACCGGCGGGACGTTGAACGTCTATTCGCAGATCGGCCTGATCACACTGGTGGGCCTGATCACCAAGCACGGCATCCTGATCGTCGAGTTCAGCAACCAGCTGCGCCAGCAGGGGCGCGATGTGTTCGCGGCGGTCACCGAAGCCGCGGCGCTGCGCCTGCGGCCGATCCTGATGACGACGGCGGCGATGGTGCTCGGTGCCTTGCCGCTGGCGCTGGCCACGGGGGCCGGCGCCGAGAGCCGTCAGCAGATCGGCTGGGTGATCGTCGGCGGCATGAGCTTCGGCACGCTGCTCACCATCTTCGTCGTGCCGACGATGTACACGCTGTTCGCGCGCAAGGCGGTGCCGGGGGAGATCACGACGCCGGAAGCCACGGAGGCGGCGCCGGCGCACTGAGCCCCGGCTAGGTGCGCGCCTTCATGGCCTTGCGCGCCTGCACGAACTCGAAGGCGAACTGCACCGCGTCGTCGACCAGCTTCGCGTTCGCGGCGCGCTCCTTCTCCGTCAGGTAGAAGGCGAAATCCACCTCGTGGCGGATGTAGCGCGGCGGCAGGCGGTTCAGCGCCACGCAGGCCACGTCGGCCAGCAGCTCCGGGGTGGCCAGGTGCGCGAAGCGCCCGGCGCGTTTCTCGACGGCCTCGAAGACCGCCCGCTCGTGGAAGTTCTGGATCGAGGTGAAGTCGGCGCTCATGCGGGCGAGTGTCGGCCGGCCGCCGCGACGCGACGTGCCGAAAAGCGCCGCGATGGCGGCGCAGTTCCGCCGATGCCCTACAGCCGCTCGATCACTCGCATCGACAGGTCGATCGCCTTCACGTGCTTGGTCAGCCCGCCGATCGAGATGCGATCGACGCCCGTGGCGGCGATGGCGCGCAGCTGTTCGAGCTGCACGCCGCCCGACACCTCCAGTTCGGCGCGGCCGGCGTTGAGGGCCACCGCCTCGCGCATCGCCGCGAGCTCGAAGTTGTCGAGCATGATGCTCGTCGCGCCGTGATCGAGCGCCTCGCGCAGCTGCGCCAGCGTCTCGACCTCGATCTGGATCTCCACACCGGCGTTCAGCGCGCGCGCCTGGGCCAGCACCTGCGCGATGCCGCCCGCCGCCGCAATGTGGTTCTCCTTGATCAGGATGCCGTGCCACAGCGCGAGGCGCTGGTTGCGCCCGCCGCCCACGCGCACCGCGTACTTCTGCGCCTGGCGCAGCCCCGGGATCGTCTTGCGCGTGTCGAGGATGGCGCAGCCGCGCGGGTTCGGCGAGGCGCCGGCGATGGCGTCGACGTGCGCGCGCGTCTGCGTGGCCGTGGCCGACAGCAGCTGCAGGAAGTTCAGCGCCGGCCGCTCGGCGGAGAGCAGGGCGCGCGCATTCGCCTCGATCTCGCACAGCGTGGCGCCGGCCTTCACGCGGTCCCCTTCGGAGGCCTTCCAGTCGATGCGCGCCGACGGATCGAGCGCGTTCACGGTGCCGTCGAACCAGTCGCGGCCGCACAGCACGGCGTCTTCGCGCACGATCACGCGCGACCGCACACGCTGCGCCTCGGGCACCAGCAAGGCCGTCCAGTCGCCCCGGCCGATGTCTTCGGCCAGCGCGTCGCGGACGTTGCGTGCGCGCGCCTGCTCCAGCGTCTCGTCGAACTCGAACATGTTCAGGCCGGGCCGATGTGCTTGACGAAGGCCGGTTGCGCCAGCGCCGCCGCGTTCTTCGCGGTGAAGTCGAGCATGCGTTCGATGCAGCCCTGCGCCTTGGCGCGGATGCCTTCCTCGACGTGGATCTCGCCGTCGCCGCTTTCCAGCGCGTGCACCACGCCGCGCAGGCCGTTCATCGCCATCCAGGGGCAGTGCGCGCAGCTCTTGCACGTGGCGCTGCGCCCGGCGGTGGGCGCCTCCAGCAGCGTCTTGCCCGGGGCGAGCTGGCGCATGCGGTGCATCAGGCCGTTGTCGGTGGCGATGATGAAGGTCTTGGCGTCGCTCTTGAGCACCGCGTTGAGGATCTGCGTGGTGGAACCCACCACGTCGGCTTGCGCCACCACGCTCTGCGGAGACTCGGGGTGCACCAGCACCTTCGCATCCGGGTGCTCCCGCCGCAGCAGCTCCAGCTCGAGTCCCTTGAACTCGTCGTGCACGATGCACTCGCCGTGCCACGCCAGCATGTCGGCGCCGGTCTGCTCCTGGATGTAGCGGCCGAGGTGGCGGTCCGGCGCCCACAGGATCTTCTCGCCGCGATCCATCAGGTGCTTGACGATCTGCAGCGCGCAGGAGCTGGTCACCATCCAGTCGGCTCGCGCCTTCACCGCCGCGCTGGTGTTCGCGTAGACGACCACGGTGCGGTCGGGGTGGGCGTCGCAGAAGGCGGCGAACTGGTCGGGCGGGCAGCCGAGGTCGAGCGAGCAGGTGGCGTCGAGGTCGGGCATCAGCACGCGCTTGTCGGGCGAGAGGATCTTGGCCGATTCGCCCATGAAGCGCACGCCGGCCACGACCAGCGTCTTCGCGGCATGGTCACGGCCGAAGCGCGCCATCTCCAGCGAGTCGGCCACGATGCCGCCGGTCTCCAGCGCCAGGTCCTGCAGGTCGCCGTCGACGTAGTAGTGCGCCACCAGCACGGCGCCGTGCTGCTTCAGCAGGGCGGCGGCGCGCGCCTTCCAGTCGGCGCGCTCGGTGGGGGACATCGGCTCGGGCACCTTGGCCCAGGCGTGGGCGGTGCAGCTGCCGCCGCTGGCGTCCTGCCGCGTGTAGTCGTAGAGAACTTGGCTCATGCGGCGATGGTAGCCGCCCGCTCAGAGAAGTGCCTTGTCGAGCTCCATCAGCTTGTAGCGGGCCAGCGGCAGGTTGGTGCGCTGGCGGTCGAGCAGGCAGACGACGAAGACGTCGGGGTAGCGCGAGATCACGCGCATCACCATCTGCCGGGCGCCGGTGCTGGTCATGATCTCCTCGACCGGGCCACCGAGGCCCAGCGCGCTGGAGCCCTGGCGGTGCTCGCGCAGGATCTGCGCGCAGGCCGCACCGATCACGTCCATGTCGACGGGCTGGTCCTCGCGGAGTTCGCGGGCCAGCACCAGGCCGGTGGTCGCGTCCACGGCGGCGCTGCCGAGCATGCCCTCCAGCGGCAGCATGTCCGCCAGGGCGCGTGACGCGCGCGCCGGGTCGAGCACGGCGCGCCCGAGGCGCGCCACCGGGGCCGGGGCCACCGGCCGGCTCGGGGGCGGGCGGGAGAGGTCGGCCACCTTGAACGGGAACTCGCCCGGCGCCGGCGCGGCAGCCGCCGGTGCTTCCCACGCCGGCTGCAGCTTGACGAGGTTCCAGATGCCCAGCATCGCGTTCCATACCGCCGAGGCGCTGATCAGCGGCTCGTCGATCACGTGCACGTTCACGCGCTCCGGCCAGCGCATGGCGGCGATCTTGTTGGCGATCCACACCGCGTTGGGCGGCAGCATGAACAGCAGGTTGGGGCAACGCCAGCCGGGCAACTGCGTCGCGTCGACCAGCGACGCCAGCAGCGCGTCGATGGCGTGCGGCTGCATCGGGCCGACGATCACCGCCGTGAGGTGGCTGCGCTCCATCAGCGCCACCGGGATCTCGGCGGTGTCCTGGCCCGGCGAGCGCACGTCGGCATGGTAGAGGTTGAGCTTCTCCTCGTGGCGGCGCACGAGGCTCGTGCGCTCGATCACCGCCAGCGTCTTCAGCGTGGTGTGCTCGCGCAGGTGCAGCCGCTCCACCGGCTGGCCGCCGGCGTCCGACAGCGCCTTGATCACCGCCGAGGCCCACACGCCGGTTGGGTCGAGCAGGGTGATCTGCCGGGTGGCGGTGCCCAGATCGGCCCGTGTGGCGGCGAAATGCTCGCGGATGGCGGCGGCCGCCGAGCCGGTGACGACGAGGTCACGCAGGTGGCGGTCGACGATCTGGCCGCGCTCGTTCACCTCGGTGGCCACGCTCTCCAGGATCGCGGTGGCCGCGAAGCCGCCGTCGGTTTCGTCGGGGGTGGCGGCGCGAAGGCGCGGGTCTTCGGCCGGGCCGAGTTCGCCGAACAGGGACTTGAGCATGATCTTCCTCCGATGCGGCGGGCCGGAATGTGCGCGTTCCGCGTCTCGGTCAGCCTACGTTCAACCGCAAGCGCCCATTCTCGCGGCAAGTGGAAGATGTGTTGCAAGGCGTCACGGACGGCCCCCTGCTTCCCGGGGGTCAGGCGAAGAACTGGGTCGGCGGCGCACCGAGCGTTCGCCTGACCATCGCCGTGAACGCGCTGGCGCTGGCGTAGCCGAGCTCGGCGGCGATGTGGGCCATCGGCAGCCGGCGTGCCGCCAGCGCCACCGCGTGGGCCAGCAAGACCTGGTGGCGCCATTGCACGAAGCTCGTGCCGAGCTCGCTGCGGAACAGCCGCGCGATGGTGCGCGGACTGGCGCCGACCTCGCTCGACCATTCGGCCAGCGTGCTCCAGCGCGTCGGTGCGTCGAGCACCGCCTCGCACAGCTGGCGCAGCCGCTTGTCCTGCGGCAATTCGATGCCCAGCTTCACCGGCGCCGCACGCTGCAACTCGTCGAGGATCAGGGCCGCCAGGCAGGCCTGGCGCTCGTCGGGCGGGCCGGCGCCCGGTGCGGTGTCGAGGTGCGCCACCAGCTCGCGCAGCAGCGGCGAGACCTCCAGCACCCGGCAGGCCGGCCAGCGCTGGAACGGCGTGTCGCCGGACGGGCCGAGGAAGCGCGCGCTGGGGTGCACGTACAGGGTGCGGATCTCGGCGTCCTCCAGCACGGTGACCACGTGCTCGACGCCAGGAGGAATCCACAGTGCCCGCGTCGGCGGCACGAGGTAGGTGCTGTGGCCGGCCTGCAGGCGGATCACCCCGGTGGCCGACATCGCCACCTGCGCCCACGGATGGCTGTGCGGCTCGACCCGGGTGTCGGCGGCCAGCCGGCGCAGCTTGGCGCGCAGCGGCCGCTGCGCGCTCGGCGCGAAGGCCAGCGGGTCGATCGGCGGCACGCTGCGGCGGCGGTTCGGGCGGTTCATGGGCACGCTTGGCAGGATCTCGACAGCGATTGACTTTCTATCGTAACTGCGACGGCGACCCCGCGCCTACAGTGAGTGTCAATCTGTCTTTCCACGTTTCGATGACCGCTGCCGCTCCCATCGCCTCCTTGCGCGACGACGCCCGCACCATCGGCCTGATCGGCCTGGCCCACGGCACCTCGCACTTCTTCCACATGCTGCTGCCGCCGCTGTTCCCGCTGTTCATCCGGGACTTCGGCCTGAGCTACTCCGAGCTGGGCCTGCTGGTCAGCACCTTCTTCGTGATCTCGGGCATCGGCCAGGCGCTGGCCGGTTTCCTGGTCGACCGCGTCGGCGCGCGCCCGGTGCTGTTCGCGGCGCTGTCCTGCTTCGTGCTGGCCGCGCTGGCGGCCGCGACGGCGCAGGGCTACGCGGGGCTGTTGGCGGCGGCGGCGCTGGCCGGCCTCGGCAACTCGCCGTTCCATCCGGTGGACTTCACCATCCTCAACAAGCGGGTCTCGCAGGCGCGCCTGGGCCACGCCTTCTCGGTGCACGGCATCTCGGGCAACCTGGGCTGGGCGGCGGCGCCGGTCTTCATGGCCGCGATGACGGCCGCCACCGGCTCCTGGCGCTGGGCGGCGGCGGCCGCCGCGCTGTGGGCGCTGATCGTGCTGGCGACAATGGTGCTGAACCGCCACGCCATCGACGACCGCTCGGCCACCTGGCCTCTGGCCGCAGCCGGCAAGGGCAGTGGGCCCGCCATGGCCGAGCATCCGCTGGCCTTCCTGCGCCTGCCCTCGGTGTGGCTGTGCTTCTCGTTCTTCTTCTGGTCGACCTGCGCGCTCTCGGCGGTGCAGAGCTTCGCCGGCCCGGCCTTGCAGAAGCTGCACGGCCTGCCGCTGACCATCACCTCCTTCGTCGTCACCGGCTTCATGCTGTGCGGGGCGGCGGGCATGGTGGTGGGCGGCTTCCTCGCCGCGCGCGGCCAGCGGCTGGAGCGCATCATCGGGGCCTGCCTGCTCGGTGCCGCGCTGCTGCTCTTCCTGGCCGGACTGCCCGGCCTGCCGGGGCTGATGGCGGCGGCGCTGGCGGCGCTGGCCGGCTTCGGCACCGGCCTGGCCGGCCCGTCGCGCGACATGCTGATCAAGCGCGCTGCGCCGCCGGGAGCCACCGGGCGCGTCTACGGCACGGTGTATTCGGGGTTGGACCTGGGCTTCGCGCTGGCCGCGCCGGTGTTCGGTGCCATCCTCGACCACGGCTCGCCCTCGGGCGTGTTCAGCGGCGCGGCGCTGGCCCTGGTGGGCGGCGTGCTGTCGGCGGCGCTGGTCGGCGCGCGCGTGGCGCGAGGCCAGGGCGGCGCGGCGAAAATGGCCGCATGACGCCACGTATCGCCGGACACCTTCTCGTCGAAGCCCTGGTCGCCCAGGGCGTCACCACCGCCTTCGGCGTGCCGGGCGAGAGCTACCTGGCCGTGCTCGACGGCTTCCACGAGCACCGTGAGCGCATCCGCTTCGTCGCCTGCCGGCAGGAGGGCGGCGCGGCCTTCATGGCCGAGGCGCAAGGCAAGCTGAGCGGCCGCCCGGGCATCTGCTTCGTCACCCGCGGCCCCGGCGCCACCAACGCCTCGATCGGCCTGCACACCGCCTTCCAGGACAGCACGCCGATGATCCTGTTCGTCGGCCAGGTGGCCAGCGACCAGCGCGACCGCGAAGCCTTCCAGGAACTCGACTACCGCCAGGTGTTCGGCCCCGGCACCCTGGGCATGGCCAAGTGGGTGGGCGAGGTGCAGTCGGCCGACCGGCTGCCCGAGTACGTCGCCCGCGCCTTCCACACCGCGATGCAGGGCCGCCCCGGCCCGGTGGTGCTGGTGCTGCCCGAAGACCTGCTGACCACGCCGACGGCCGCGCCCGTGCTGCCGCGCGTCGAGCCGGCGCAGGCCTGGCCGGCGCCCGGGCCGTTGCGCGACCTGCGGGCGCTGCTGGTGGCGGCGCAGCGGCCTTTCGTGATCGCCGGCGGTGGAGGCTGGGACGCCGAAGGCGCGCGGGCGCTGCAGCGCTTTGCCGAGAACTGGCAACTGCCGGTGGGCTGCGGCTTCCGCTTCCAGGACACCTTCGACAACCGCCACCCGCTCTATGCGGGCGACGTCGGCATCGGCATCAATCCGAAGCTGGCCGCGCGCATTCGCGGGGCCGACCTGGTGATCGCGCTGGGCGTGCGGCTGGGCGAGATGACGACCGGTGGCTACACGCTGCTGGAGGCGCCGCGGCCAAGGCAGAAGCTCGTGCACCTGCATGCCGGCGCCGAGGAACTGGGCCGTGTCTATGCGGCCGACCTGATGCTGCAGGCCTCGGTGAACCACGCTGCCAAGGCATTGGAGTCGCTGACCGCGCCACCGCAAGTGGCCTGGACGACCTGGACCGAGGCCGCCGCGGCCGACTACGCCGCCAACCGCGTGCCGCCGGCGGTGGGGCCGCTGGACCTGGCGCAGGTCGTGCTCACGCTCGAGCGTCTGGTGCCGGAAGACAGCGTATTCACCAACGGCGCCGGCAACTACAGCGGCTGGCTGCACCGCTACCTGCGCTACCGCGGCCTGCAGCACCATGGCCGCACGCAGCTCGCGCCGACCTCGGGCGCGATGGGCTACGGCGTGCCGGCGGCCATCGCCGCCTCGCTGCTTTACCCGGATCGCACCGTGATCAACCTGGCCGGCGACGGCGACTTCCTGATGACCGGGCAGGAACTCGCCACGGCCACCGGCTACGGCGCCGGGCGCGGTGACGGCAAGCTGATCAGCCTGGTGGTCGACAACGGAACTTACGGCACCATCCGCATGCACCAGGAGCGCGAGTTCCCAGGGCGCGTGTCGGGCAGCGATCTCTTCAACCCCGATTTCGCCGCGCTGGCTCGCGCCTACGGGTGGCACGCCAGCCGGGTCGAAGCCACCGCGCAGTTCGAGCCCGCGCTGCGCGAGGCGCTGGCCGCCGAGACGCCGACGCTGATCCACCTGAAGCTGGACACCGACGTCAGCACCACGCGCACCACGCTGAGCGCGATCCGCGAGGCGGCGCTCAGGCGTTCCGCTTGAGCGCGGCGCCGCGCAGCATCAGCACCACGCCGGCGAGCACCACCCCGGCCGCAGCCCATTCGAAGCCGCTGACCACCTCGCCGAGCACGGCCACGCCGAGCAGCATCGCGATCACCGGGTTGACGAAGGTGTAGCTGGAGGCCAGCCCGGCGCTGGCCTGCGCGAGCAGCACCATGTAGGCATTGAAGGCGATCAGCGAGCCAGCCACCACGAGGTAGATCCAGGCCGCCACGGCCGCCGGCTGCGGCGGCCACGCCGGGCGTTCGCCGGCCAACCAGGACAGCGCCATCAGCACTGCGCCCCCGCACAGCATCTCGCTCGCAAAGCCCATCGCGCCGGGCGCCAGCGGCAGGCTGCGCTGGCTGAGCACGCTGCCCACCGACCAGGTCAGGCAGGCGATCGCGATCGCCGCCAGCCCGGCGGGCGAAGCCTGGAAACCGGCACCCTGCGTCAGCATCAGCACGCCGGCCAGGCCGACCACGATGCCCGCCAGTTCCAGCCGGCCCGGCTTCACGCCCCAGATCAGGTTGAGCGCGGCGATCATCAGCGGCACCACCGCGATGAAGGCCACCACCAGGCCGGAGCCGACGCTGGTCTCGGCCACCGCCGTGCCGCCCATGCCGCCGCCGAGCATCAGCGCGCCCACCACGAGCGCGTTGCGCCACTGCGTTCGCGTCGGCCAGGCCGCGCCGCGCCAGTGCATCCAGGCCATCAGCAGCGCACCGGCAGCGAGGAAGCGCGTGCCCATCTGCCAGAAGGGCGGGAAGCTCAGCAGCGCGAACTTGATGGCGAGATAGGTCGAGCCCCAGATCAGCCAGGTGGCGGCCAGGCACAGCAGGAGCAGCGTGGACAACGGGGCGGCGCGCGGCGCAGCGGCGGCGAGGGAAGGCGATGTCATGGCGGCATCGTACGAAAGCCGGCAGTCCGAGGCCATGGCCGAATCAAGTTCCTCGGGCCACAATCGCCACGACTTTCAAGGAGATCGTCCTCCATGGCCTTGAACTTCGAACTCGACGCCCACGACACCCGCATCCTCGCCGAACTGCAGGCCGACGCCCGCCTGACCATGGCCGAACTCGGCCGCCGCGTGCACCTGAGCCAGCCGGCGGTCACCGAGCGCGTGCGCAAGCTGGAGTCGGCCGGCGTGATCACCGGCTACCGGGCGACGGTGGACCTGGCGCGCCTGGGCTACGGCATCCGCGCGCTGATCCGCATCGGCCGTGCGGAGTATGCGCGGGTGGTCAAGCTGATCCAGCAGACGCCCGAGTGCATCAATGCCTACAACGTCACCGGCGAAGACAGCTGGGTGCTGGAGATCGCCGTGATCGACGTGGCCCACCTCGACGCCGTGGTCAGCAAGTTCTGCCTGCTGACCGAGACCGCCACGTCCATCATCCTGAATCCCGCGCGCGAGCACCAGCCGATGCTGCCGCCGCGCCGCGAGGACGTGAAACCGCCCATCCGCAAGGTGACCCACGCATGAACGCCCCGACCGATTTCTCCACCTGCGACCTCTGCGACGCCCACAAGGCCGGCTATGCGGAAGGCGACAGCAGCTTCCGCGTGCTGCCGCCGGTGTTCGGGAACTACGGCGGCCGCAGCAGGTTCTGCGGGCCGGTGCTCACCGTGCAGTGCTTCGAGGACAACTCGCCGGTCAAGGCGGCGCTGGAGTCGCCCGGCCAGGGTCGTGTCCTGGTCGTCGACGGCGGCGGCTCGGTGCGCCGCGCGCTGATCGGCGGCAACATCGCCGCGGCGGCAGCGAAGAACGGCTGGGCCGGCGTGGTGATCGACGGCGCGGCGCGCGACAAGGCCGAGCTGGCCGCCGCCGACGTCGGCATCCGCGCGCTGGCGCTGATCCCCATGCCCACCGACCGCAAGGCACCCGGCCAGACCGGCGCCCCGGTGCGCATCCAGGGCGTCTGGGTACGCACCGGCGACTGGCTCTATGCCGACGAGGACGGCATCGTCGTGATGCCTTCGCAAGCTTAGGCGGGAACGGCGGGCAGCCCCGACAGCGCCATCGCCAGTTCCTTCTCGTCGTACGGCTGATCCACCAGCTTGCCGGCCATGTAGTTGCTGTAGGCCGTCATGTCGAAGTGGCCGTGGCCGCAGAGGTTGAAGAGGATGGTCTCGCTCTTGCCTTCCCGCTTGCAGCGCAGCGCTTCCTCGATCGCGCCCTTGACGGCGTGATTCGCCTCCGGCGCCGGCACGATGCCTTCGCTGCGCGCGAACAGCACGCCGGCTTCGAAGCAGGCGTTCTGGTGGTAGGCCGTGGCCTCGATCAGGCCGAGCTCCTTCAGGTGCGACACCAGCGGGGCCATGCCGTGGTAGCGCAGCCCGCCGGCATGGAAGCCCGGCGGCGTGAAGGTGCTGCCCAGCGTGTGCATCTTGGTCAACGGCGTCAGGTGGGCAGTGTCGCCGAAGTCGTAGGCGTACTTGCCGCGCGTCAAGCTCGGGCAGGCCGCCGGTTCCACCGCGACGATGCGGCGCTTGCGGCCGCCACGCAGCTGCAGCCCGAGGAAGGGGAAGCTGATGCCGGCGAAGTTGCTGCCGCCGCCGGTGCAGCCGACCACCACGTCCGGGTCGTCGCCGGCCATCTCGAGCTGCTGGATCGCCTCCAGGCCGATGATGGTCTGGTGCATCAGCACGTGGTTGAGCACCGAGCCGAGGGCGTACTTGGTGTCGTCGTTGGTGGCTGCTACCTCGACCGCTTCCGAGATCGCGATGCCCAGCGAGCCCGGGTGGTTCGGGTCCTTGGCGAGGATCGCCCGGCCGGAGTTCGTCTCGTTCGACGGGCTGGCGATGCAGCGCGCGCCGTAGGTCTCCATCAGCGCGCGGCGGTAGGGCTTCTGGTCGTACGACACGCGCACCTGGAAGACGGTGACGTCGATGCCGAACAGCGCGCCGGCAAACGCCAGCGACGAACCCCACTGGCCAGCACCGGTCTCGGTGGCGATCTTCTTGATGCCGGCCTGGGCGTTGTACCAGGCCTGCGGCACCGCGGTGTTGGGCTTGTGCGAGCCCGCCGGCGAGACGCCTTCGTACTTGTAGTAGATCTTCGCCGGCGTGCCCAGCGCCTTCTCGAGGCGGTGCGCGCGCACCAGCGGCGAGGGGCGCCAGAGGCGGAACACCTCGCGCACGGGTTCCGGAATCTCGATCTCGCGCTCGGTGCTGACCTCCTGGAGGATCAGCGCCATCGGGAACAGCGGCGCCAGGTCGTCGGGGCCGACCGGCTGCATCGTGCCGGGGTGCAGCACCGCCGGCGCCGGCACCGGCAGGTCGGCGGCGATGTTGTACCAGTGCTTGGGCATCCGGCTCTCGTCGAGCAGGAACTTGGTGGGCATGCTCATGGCTTCTCCTGGGGTGACGGTATCCGAGGCCATCGTAGGAGCTGTGATGCAGGTCACGACAGCAGGATTTCCCGGTCGTCATCGCCGCACCGGGACTGCCAGAATCGGCCCGCGCCTTCGGCGCACCGGGCCGCTTCCCGTGTCCGCCGACTTCCATGCCGCATCGATTCGCCGTTCTCGCCCTTGCCAGCCTGGCCGTCGGCAGTGCCGCGGGCCAGCCTGCCGCAGCCGGCAGTCGCGCCGAGGAGGAGGCGAGCCGACCGTTGCGGCTGATCATCGAGGCGGCCAGGATCAAGCCGAAGGCCCGGCCGGTCGAATCAGCCACCAGGCCGGCGCCCGTGCCGGCGCGCGCCGCACCGCCACAGGCCGATCCGCCGGCCTCGCCACCGGCGCCCATCGTCGTCGTGCCATCGGATCCGGCGGCGCCGCCGGAGTCCACGGTCGCCACGGTGGAGGTGCAGGCCGTGCCGCGTGAGCCGGAGCCGCAGCCGGTCCCGCCGGCGCTGGCGGAACCCGAAGTGCCTCCCGAGCCCGCTGCGGCCCTGCCTCCGCTCAAGTTGCGCAGCCTGGTCGAGCCGGTCACGCCGCGCCATCTGGCGGGGCGGCTGCGCGGGGAAGTGCGCGTGGAGGTGGCGCTGAGCGTGGCGGCCGACGGCAGCGTGAGCGAGGCCACCGTGACGGCGTCGAGCCATTCGCAGATGAATGCCGCCGTGCTCGACGCCGTGCGCCAGTGGCGCTACGAACCCGCCGGCCGCGCCCGCGAGCACGCGGTGCAGGTCGTGATGCGCCCGGACAGCTGAGCGTTCAGGCCTGCAGCACCTCGAGCGCGCGGTCCATGCCGCCGCTCATGATCGAGATCATCGCCTGCTCGCGCACCGCGGGCTTGGGGTGGTAGGCGATCGACAGGCCCGCCGCGGCCATCATCGGCAGGTCGT
>VFQN01001838.1_pt1 | contig 34330 bp, 39 predicted proteins | sample 3512371 | NCBI WGS metagenome assembly VFQN01 (sample SAMN10412370, study PRJNA504923) | tailings metagenome | isolation source: Replicate 2 from Balatoc abandoned mine | place: Philippines: Itogon, Benguet | collected 2017-08-28 | reverse complement strand
CCTCCATGTGGCTACCGGCTACCCGGAAATCCCACCACTCGACGGGACGCCAGCGCGATCCCAGCCGCTCCCCCTTGTACAGGCTCCGAGCCACGTGACCACGCTGACACGCCGGGACGCACCCGTCTGACACCAGGCGTCACCACACCGCACCATTCCCGCGCCGTCGGGGTCCACGCGATCGGACCGCGCCTCGGGGTCCATTCGGCCCCCGGCGGCGCGGCGCGGACGGATGCGACCGGGCCGACGCCTCGTCGCCTGATCCGGCCGTCCGGCAAACCCCTGCAGAGCTCACGCAATCGGACCGCACCGCGAGGTCCAATTGGTCGTGGAGGCGGCCGGGGAGGCGGCCGGGGAGGCGGCCGGGGAGGCGGCGCGGGACGCCTGCCTCCGTCGACCAGCGGACGGGCGCGCCGGGGTCCGAATGGACCCCGGGGAAGCGGAGTGGCGACGCCGACGGCCGAGGCGCCGGAGGGGGTTACCCGACCAGGGAGTGGGCGGTCTCGCAGAAGGCGACGACGAGGTCGACGCAGGCGTCGAGGTCGTCGGGGTGGCAGGTCTCGACCACCTGGTGGACGTAGCGGGTGGGGATGCTGACGCAACCGGCGGGGGCGCCGTCGCCGGAGAGGGCGAGCTCGCGGGTGTCGGTGCCGCCGCGGACCATCACCTCGAGCTGGGTGGGGATGCCCCTCTCCTCGCCCAGGGAGACGAGGTGGTCGACGATCGCGCGGGGGACGATGGCGCTGGTGTCGTAGACCTTCACGGCGGCGCCGGCGCCGAGGGTGGTGATGCGCTGGTGCGGCTTGGCGTCGGGCAGGTCGTTGGCCAGGGTGATGTCGATGGCGAGGCCGATGTGCGGCCGCATGCGCTGGGTGGCGACGCGGGCGCCGCGGAGGCCGACCTCCTCCTGCACGCTCGCCACGGCGACGATCTCGCAGCGGTGCTCGGTCAGGGCCTGGAAGGCCTTCAGCATCACGTAGAGGCCGGCGCGGTTGTCGAGGCTCTTGCAGGTCACCAGATCGCCGAGGCGGGCCATTGCGCGCTCGCGGGTGACGACGTCGCCGGGGCGCACGAGCTCGCGCACCCGGTCGCCGGGCAGGCCGACGTCGACGAAGTAGTCCTCCAGCTTCGGCGGGCGCCGCTTCTCCTCGTCGCTCATCAGGTGGACGGCCTTCGTGCCGAGCACGCCGAGCAGGTCCTCGCGGCCGTGCACGATCACCCGCTGGGCGGTGAGGGTCTTGGGGTCGAATCCGCCGAGGGGTATCAGCCGCAGGTAGCCGGCGTCCTCGACGTGGGTGACCATGAAGGAGATCTCGTCCATGTGAGCCGAGAGCATCAGGCGCGGCCCGCCGCCGCCGGTCCGGCGGGCGATCAGGCTGCCGAGGGGGTCCACCTCCACGGCGTCGGCGTACGGCTCCAGCTCGGCCCGCACCACCTCGCGGATCCGCTCCTCGCGGCCCGGGGCGCCGGGCGTCTCGCAGAGGCGCGTGAGCAGGTCGATGTCCACCGCCGCCAGCCTAACCGGCGCCGGGGCGCGCGGACCGGGCCCCGGTCAGTAGACGAGCCAGATCGTCACGAAGTACGCCGCGACCGACCCGAACAGCAGGGCGTCGAAACGGTCGAGCACGCCCCCGTGGGCGAGCAGCAGGCGGCCGGAGTCCTTCGCGCCCACGTCGCGCTTCAGCAGCGACTCGAACAGGTCGCCGAGCAGGGCCGCGGGGCAGATCGCGAGACCCAGGATCAGCGACTCCCACCCCCCGATCCAGTCCATGTACAGCCCCGCGACCCACACCGCGAGCGTCGCGACGACGAGCCCCACGACCGCCCCCTCGACGGTCTTGCGCGGCGAGGTGAGCGGCGCCAGCGGCCGCCGGCCCCACATCCGCCCGCCGAAATAGGACGCGGTGTCGAACACCCAGACGCCCACGAGCACGTTGACGATGGCCGCCGCGCCGTTCGGCAGGTCCCGCATGATCACGAGGATCCCGAAGGGCACGCCGATGTAGACCACCCCGAGCAGGGTCATCGCGATGCGCGCGGTGATCTCGTCGCGCCGCGGCAGGATCAGGCCCGCGACGGCGACGAACGCGAGGCTCGCCCCGAGGCCCACGAGCATCCCGTGCTCGGGGTCGTCCGACCACCAGGCGCCGAGGATCGTCAGCAGGGTGCCGAGGTAGCCGGCCCAGCGCAGCGGCCGCGCCGCCGCCGTGAGGCTGTACAGCTCGTAGAGGGCGAGCGCGGCGATGACCGCCATCGTCGCCGCGAACAGCACGCCGCCCACCGCGACCACCACGATCGCGAGGACGATGCCCGGTATCGCGACGAGCAGGCGGCTCGCCAGGGCGCTTCCCCCGATCACCGCCCGCCGAAGCGCCGGTGGCGCCGCCCGTACTCGGCCATGGCCTCCTCGAGGTCCTCCGGGCCGAAGTCGGGCCACAGGCGCGGGGAGAAGTGCAGCTCGGCGTAGGCGCACTGCCAGAGCAGGAAGTTCGAGAGCCGTTGCTCGCCGCTCGTGCGGATCACCAGCTCCGGGTCGCGCATCCCGGGCGCGTAGAGGTACTGGGCGAACTCGGCCTCGCCGGCGTCGGGGCCGCACTCGGCGGCGAAGCGGCGGGCGGCGTCGACGATCTCGCCGCGCGAGCCGTAGTTCATCGCCACGAACAGGCGCAGGCCGTCGTTGCCGGCGGTGGTCTGCATCGCCGCGTCGATGCGGGCCCGCAGCGCCGGGTCGAGCGCGTCGAGGCGGCCGATGAACCGCAGCTGCACCCGCTCCTCGTTGAGCTCGGGCACCTCGCGGTCGATCAGCTCCCCGAACAGCTCCATCAGCTCGCTGACCTCGCCCTCGGGCCGGGTCCAGTTCTCGGTCGAGAACGAGAAGACCGTCAGGTCCTTCACGCCCGCGTCCGATGCCGCGCGCACGACCCGCTTGAGCGCCTTGGCGCCCGCGCGGTGCCCGGCGCCCACCGGCAGGTGGCGCTCGCGGGCCCAGCGGCCGTTGCCGTCCATGATGATGGCGATCGACTCCGGCACCTCCGTGAGCCCCGACGGGGGCTCGAGGCGCGGCTGGCGGCCGAGGCCGAGGACGCTGCGCGCGGTGCGCAGGCGGGTGAGCATGCTCACGGCCGGGAGCTCAGACTTCGAGGATCTCGGCCTCTTTGCGGGCCATCAGGTCGTCGATGGACTTCACCTCGGCGTCGGTGAGCTTCTGCACCTCGTCCTGCGCACGCGAGAGCTCGTCGCGCGACAGCTCCCCCTCCTTCTCCGCGCGCTTCATCTCGTTGAGCACGTCGCGGCGCACGTTGCGCACCGCCACGCGGCCCTCCTCGGCCATCTTGTGGACCAGGCGCACCATCTCCTTGCGCCGCTCCTCGGTGAGCTGCGGCACCGGCAGGCGGATCGTCTGGCCGTCGTTGCTCGGGGTGAGGCCGAGGTCGGACTCCATGATCGCCTTCTCCACCGAGGCCATGATGCTGCGGTCGTACGGCTGGACCGTGATCAGCCGCGCCTCGGGCGCGTGGATCGTGGCGAGCTGGTTGAGGGGGGTCCGCGTGCCGTAGGCGTCCACCGTGACCCGGTCGAGGAGGCTCGTGGATGCCCGTCCGGTGCGGACCGACGCGAACTCGGTCGAGAGCGCGGCGACCGCGCCCTCCATGCGTCGCTTGGCGTCCTTCAGGCGCTCGTCCACTGCGTGCGACCTCCTACCCGGGGGTGTCGGTGACGACCATGGTGCCGATCCGCTCGCCCGAGATCAGCCGGCCGATGTTGCGCTCGTCGCCCATGTTGAACACGAAGATGGGCAGCCCGTTGTCCATGCAGAGCGTCAGCGCGGTGGTGTCCATCACCTTGAGGCCGCGCTCGATGGCCTCCATGTGGCTGATGCGCGGGATCAGACGGGCGTCGGGCACCTCCCGCGGATCCGCGTCGAGCACGCCCTCGACGGCGTTCTTCGCCATCAGGATGCACTCCGCCCCGATCTCCAGCGCGCGCAGCGCGGCGGTGGTGTCGGTGGTGAAGAACGGGTTGCCGGTGCCGCCGGCGAAGATGACGATGCGCCGCTTCTCCAGGTGGCGGATCGCCCGGCGGCGGATGTAGGGCTCGGCGACCTCCTGCATCGCGATCGCCGACTGGACGCGCGTGGCCAGCCCGAGCTTCTCGAGCGCGTCCTGGATCGCGAGCGCGTTCAGCATCGTCGCGATCATGCCCATGTAGTCGGCCGTCGCGCGATCCATGCCGATCGACATGCCCTGGAGGCCGCGGAAGATGTTGCCCGCGCCGACGACGATCGCCACGTCGACGCCGCGGTCGTGCAGCTCCTGCACCTGACGGGCGATCGCCGCGATGCGCGCGGGGTCGATGCCGTACGGCTCGTCGCCCATCAGGGCCTCGCCGGACAGCTTCAGGACGACGCGCGAGAAGACCGGGCCGCCCGGCCCCGGGGGCCGGGCGGTGGCGTCGTCGGACTCCGGGCTACTGGCCAAGCTCGAACAGGCTGAAGCGGCGGATGGTCACGTTCTCGCCGAGCCCCGCGGCCACCTCGGCGCGCAGCGCCTCGATCGTGCGCGGCTTCTTCTCGCCCTGGTCCCGCACGAACTCCTGGTCGAGCAGGCAGATCGAGGCGAGGTGCTTGGCGAGCTTGCCCTCGACGGCCTTCTCCCGCGCGTGCTCGGGGATGTTGGCCGCCTGGGCCTCGTAGATCGAGCGCTCGTTGGCGACGTAGTCCTCGGGCACGTCCTCGCGGCTCACGAAGCGCGGCTTGAGGGCCGCCACGTGCAGCGCGACGTCGTGGACGAACTCCTTGAACTGGTCCGTGCGCGCGACGAAGTCGGTCTCGCAGTTGATCTCCACGAGCACGCCGACGCGGCCGCCGGCGTGGATGTAGCTGTCGACGGCGCCCTCGTTGGCGGCGCGGCCGGCACGCTTGGCGGCGTCGGCGAGGCCCTTGGTGCGCAACGCCTTGGTGGCCTCGTCGATGTCGCCGCCGGCCTCCTCGAGCGCCTTCTTGCAGTCCATCATCCCGGCGCCCGTCTTGTCGCGCAGCTCCTTGACGAGCTTGGCGGAGATCGCGGTGCTCACGAGGCCTCCTGGGTGTCGGCGGGGGCGGCGGTCTCCTCGGCGGCCGGGGCCTCCGGGGCGGCAGGGGCCTCCGGGGCGGCAGGGGCCTCCGGGGCGGCGGCCTCGGCGGCGGGCGCGGCGGCCTCGGCGGGCGCGGCGGCCTCGGCAGCCGGGGCGGCGGCCTCGGCGGCGGGCGCCTCCTCGACGGGCACGCCGGTGGAGCCCGGCACCACGCCCTTGCCCTCCAGCACGGCGTCGGCCAGGGCGCCCAGCACGAGGGTGCACGCGCGGATGGCGTCGTCGTTGCCCGGGATGACGTAGGTCGCCTCGTCCGGGTCGCAGTTCGTGTCCACGAGGCCGATCACGGCGAGGCCGAGGCGGTTGGCCTCGCGCACCCCGATCGCCTCCTTCTTGAGGTCCACGATCACCACGGCGTCCGGCAGGCGCTGCATGTCGGCCACGCCGCCGAGGTTGGTCTCGAGCTTGACGAGCTCGCCCTCGCGCGCCAGGCGCTCGCGGGTCGGCAGCAGCTCGAGCTGGCCCTCGCGCTTCTGGTTGCGCAGCTCGTGCAGGCGGCGGATGCGCTGGGAGATCGTCCCCCAGTTGGTCAGCAGGCCGCCGAGCCAGCGGTGCGACACGTAGGGCATCCCGGCGCGGATCGCCTGCTCGGCGATCGCGTCCTGGGACTGCTTCTTGGTGCCCACGAACAGCACGGTCCCGCCGCGCTGCGCGATGTCGCGCACGACGTCGCAGGCCTGCTCCAGCAGCACCTTCGTCTGCTGCAGGTCGATGATGTAGATGCCGCCGCGCTCACCGTAGATGTAGCGCTTCATCTTCGGGTTCCAGCGGCGGGTCTGGTGCCCGAAGTGGACTCCGGACTCCAGCAGTTGCTTCATGGTCACTGTCGGCACGACGGGTGCTCCTCGCGGCAGGGCGGTTGGTGTGGTCCGTGGGGCGCCGGTGCGGCCGCGATGGGTCCGGGATCCGCGCGGGGACGCGCGGACGCCCGGGCACCGCCATCGGGGCGGGTGCACCGGGGAGGGGTCTGGATGGGGTCGAGCGGTCCGCAATGTTAGCGCGCGCGGGCACGGGCTCCCGGACGGGTGCCAGGATCGGCCCTCGGCGGACCGACAGGGGGTGGATCGTGGACGGCATCGGCGGCGTGCGGGAGCTGCGGCTGGTGGTGACGGCCGAGGACTACGACGCGGCGCTCGCCTTCTACCGCGACGTTCTCGGGATGCCCGAGCGGGCGGCCTTCGCGTCGCACGGCGGCCGGGTGACGATCCTCGAGGCCGGGCGCGCGACCCTCGAGATCACGGACCCGCCCCACGCCGCCTACATCGACGAGGTCGAGGTGGGCCGCCGCGTGGCCGGGCACGTGCGCGTGGCGCTGGAGGTCGGCGACACCGCCGCGGCAACGCGGACGCTGGCCGGCGCGGGCGCCACGGTGATCGCCGAGCCCGTCGTCACCCCCTGGGGCTCGCTCAACTCACGCCTCGAGGCCCCGGCCGGCCTCCAGCTCACCCTCTTCCAGGACGACCCGGTCTAGCCGCCGCCTCGCGGCGGGCGCGGGCGAGCGCGAGCTCCAGGTCGTGCGGCAGCGGGCTCTCCACCTCGACGGGCTCCCCGGTCTCGGGGTGCGGGAAGGCCAGCCGCGCGGCGTGGAGGAACTGGCGGTCGAGGCCGAGGGTCGCCTCGCGGCGGCCGTAGACGCGGTCGCCGACCACCGGGTGCCCGACCGACTCCAGATGGACCCGGATCTGGTGCGTGCGACCGGTCTCGAGACGGGCCTCGAGCAGCGCCACGCGGCCGAGGTCCTCGAGCAGGCGCAGGTGGGTCACGGCGGGGCGGCCCTCGGCGACGTCGACGGCCATCCGCGTGCGCACGCCGCGATCGCGGCCGATGGGGCGGTCGACCGTCAGCGCGGGCGGCGGCACGCCGTGGACCAGCGTGAGGTAGTGGCGCGCCACGAGGCGGTCGCGCAGCATCCGCTGCAGGCGGCGGTGCGCCCGCTCCGAGCGCGCGACCACCAGCAGGCCGGACGTGTCGCGGTCGAGGCGGTGGACGATGCCCGGCCGGGTGGGGTCGGCGCCCCCCGCGATCGCGTGGGCGAGCAGCCCGTGCACCAGGGTGCCGCCCTGGTGGCCCGCGCCCGGATGGGTCACGACCCCCGCGGGCTTGTCGACCACGAGCAGGTGCTCGTCCTCGTAGCGGACGGTCATCGGCACCTCCTCGGGCACGAGCTCGGACGGCGGTGGCGCCATCGGGCGCACCTCCAGCGCCTGCCCCTCGGCGAGCAGGTGGCGCTTGGGGACCGGCCGGCCGTCCACCAGGACGCGCCCGGCGTCGATCAGCCGCTGCGCCTCCGCCCGGCTGCCGACCGCGTCCACGCCGCCCACGACCGCGTCCACGCGCCGCCCGGCCTCGGCCGGGCCCACCGTCACGCGCACGGGCGCGGGGTCGTCAGCCAGTCTCCTCGTCCTCCTCGGCGTCCCGCATCAGGCCGATCACGATCAGCGCCGCGCCGACCGTGATGGCGCAGTCGGCGATGTTGAACGCGGGCCAGCGGGCGAAGTCGATGAAGTCGACGACCGCCCCGAGCGTCAGGCGGTCGATGAGGTTGCCGAGGCTGCCCCCCACCAGCAGGCCGGCGCCGGCGGCGACGGTGGCGTTGCGCGCGACGAGCCCCGCCAGGGCGATGGCGATGGCGCAGAGGGCGACGACGGTGAGGACGGCGACGATCGCCTGACGGCCCGGGAACAGGCCGAAGGCGATGCCCTCGTTGGCGACCCGGGAGATCTGGAAGCCGGGGAGGACGTCGACCCGCTCCCGGGGCTCGAGCGTCGCCCGGATGACGGCCTTCGATGCCTGGTCGAGCACCAGGACCAGCACCGCGAGCGCCGCGAACCGCACCCACCGGCGCTGCGCGTCGCGGCGCTCGCGGCGGTCGATCGCCCGGGCCACGGACTCGCCCATCGACGGCCGGGTCGAGGTCACGCCCCCTCCCCCTCGCGGCCGACCGTCGCGACCAGCCGCTCGGCGATGGCGCCGGCGTCGCCGTCGACCTCGATCAGCTTGCGGGCCCCCGACGACCCCCGGCGCAGCCGCACCGCGGCGGGCCGCACGCCCGCGGCGTCGGCGAGGTACGCGCAGAGCGCCGCGTTGGAGCGCCCGGCGTGCGGCGGCGCGGCGATCCGCACCCGCAGGGCCCCGGCCTGCACCCCGGCCACCTCGGTCGCGCGCGAGCGGGGCACGGCCTTGACCGCGACGAGGACGCCGCCGTCACGGGGGCTCAGCCATGTCGGGAGGTCGCTCAGAGCAGGTTCAGGACGAGGCCGCGGACGATGTAGAGGACGAGGATCGCGACGATCGGCGACAGGTCGAACATCCCCAGGGGCGGGATGATCCTCCGGAAGATGTTCAGGAACCAGTCCGTGCTCTGGTGGAAGAAGTCCCACAGCGCCCGCGGCACCCCGCTGATCGGCGGCCGGGGCGCGAACGAGAGCAGGATGCGCACGAAGATGCACAGGATGAAGACGGTGAACAGGGCGGAGACGTAGGTCTCGACGGCGTCCATCAGGGTCCTCCCGCTCTCACAGCTCGCCCGCCCGGCGGGCGGCGGCGAGGACGGCATCGGCAAGGTGGGCCCGCACGGCGCCGCGCTCCAGCACGGCGACGCCCGCGACGGTGGTCCCCGCGGGCGAGCTGACCCGCTGGCGCAGGAGCGCCGGGTCGGTCCCGTCGGCGAGCAGTGCCGCGGTGCCCGCGAGCACGGCGCCCACCATCTCGCGCGCCTGGGCCCGCGTGAGGCCGGCGGCGACCGCGCCCTCCTCGAGCCCCTCGGCCACGACGGCCAGCAGCCCGGGGCCGCTGCCGGCGAGGGCGGTGGCGACGGCGAAGAGGCGCTCGGGCAGCGGGACGACCGCGCCCAGCGGCGCCAGCACCCCGAGCACCGCCGCCTCGCGGTCGGCGTCCAGGCCCCGGCTCGCCACGGCCACCATCCCGGCGCCGAGGCGCACGGCGAGGTTCGGCATCGTGCGCACGAGCGCGACGCCGGGCGCGGCGGCCGCGAGGCGGTCGAGGTCCCACCCGGCGATCACCGACAGCACGACCGCGCCGGGGCGCGCGGCGGCGGCGACGGTCGCGAGGGCCGCCTCGGCGTCCCCCGGCTTGACCGCGACGCACACCAGGTCGGCGGCCGCGGCCTCGGCGGTCGTGGCGGGGTGCCCGCCCACGTCGGCCAGCGCGGCCTCGACGGCGGCCGGCACGGCGTCGGCGACGGCGAGCGACGCCGCCACCTCGGGGCGCCCGCGGGTCAGCCCTGCGGCCATGGCACGCCCCATCGACCCGGCGCCGACCAGGCCGATCGAAGCCGGCCAAGCCGCCATCAGCGACACCCGGGCACTAGCGCGTACCGGGCACTAGTACTGGTTGAAGAAGCCCTTCTCCAGCAGCCGGGCGCGCTCCTCGGCCGACACCTCGACGTTGCGGGGGGTGAGCATGAAGACCTTGTCGGCCACGCGCTGCATGCCCCCGTCGAGGGCGTACGTGAGCCCGCTGGAGAAGTCGATGAGCCTCTTGGCGAGGTCGGTCTCCGCGCTCTGGAGGTTGAGGATGACCGGGACCGTCCCCTTGAACTTGTCCGCGATCTGCTGGGCGTCGTTGAAGCTCTTGGGCACCACGAGGTGCACCTCGGACGGCTGCGGCCGCGACTCCACCGACCGCATGACCGGTCGCGCGCGGGTCTCCTCGGCGAAGATGTCGTCGAACTCGTTGTCGCGGCGGCGCGGCCCGAGGCGGCGCACGTTGGGCCGCTCGCGGTAGCTGCGCTCGAGGTCGTCCTGCGCCGACGCGCGCCGCTCGCGGTCGCGCTCGGCCGCCCGGCGCTCGGCGTCGTCGTCGTACTCGTCGACGTAGTCGTCCGGCTCGTCGGCCATGCCGAAGTAGACGAGTGTGCGGTGCCAGAGGTCGGTGACGGCCATCTACGTGGATCCCTCAGTTGTCGGTCCGGACGCGCTCGAGGAGACCGCGACCGACCCGGACCTTCGTGGCGCCCTCCTCGGCGGCCACGACGTAGTCCTGGCTGGTGCCCATCGACAGGTCCCGCACATCGTGACGCCCCTGCCACTCGGCCGCGAGGTCCTCGGCCAGGCTCCGCAGCGTCGCGAAGTGGGGCCGGCTCTGCTCCGGGTCGGAGTGGAGTGGGGGCATGGTCATGAGACCACCGATCACGAGGTCGGTACGGGCTGACACCTCATCGACGAAAGCCCTGAGTCGGGGCGGCACGATACCACCTTTGGTCGGCTCCTCGGCGACGTTGACTTCGACGAGGACCCGCGTCGGACCTTCCCCGCGCCGGCCGATCTCCTCGGCCAGCCGCAGGGAGTCGACCGAGTGGATCAGCCGGGTCGCCGCCAGGACGTCGCGCACCTTGCGCCGCTGCAGGTGGCCGATGAAGTCGAAGCCCAGCCGCCCGCCCGCCACGGCGGCCTTGGCCTGGAGGTCCTGGAGGCGGTTCTCCCCCACCACCCGGACCCCGGCCGCGATGAGGGCCTCGGTCTCCTCTGCGGGGACGTACTTGCCGGCCAGCACGAGCTCGACGGCGCCCGGCGCGCGCCCCGAGCGCACCGCCGCGGCGTCGAGCGCCTCCTGCGCCTCGCCCAGGGCCTCACGCAGCCGCCCGGCGTCGATCATCGGCCCGCCCCCGTCTCCCACACGACACCCGCCTGGCGCCCGCAGACGCCGTCGCGACGGTAGCTGAAGAAGCGCTCCGCCTCGCAGGCCGTGCACGCCGGCACGACGTGGACCGCCTCGGCGGGGACGCCCGCCGCGGCGAGCGCCGCGCGCGCGGCGCCCGCCAGGTCGACCGCGTCGCCCACCACGACGTCGTCGCCGAAGCGCACGGCGAAGGCCTCGCGCACCTCGGACGAGACCGGGTAGCAGCACGGGCCGATGCCCGGGCCGACCGCCGCCCCGACGCGGCCCGGCGCCCCGAGCGCCCGGACGGCCGCCTCCACGACGCCCGCCGCGAGGCCGCGCCAGCCGGCGTGCGCGGCGGCCACGCCCGGCGCGTCGCGCCGCCACAACAGCACCGGCAGGCAGTCCGCACCCAGCACCAGCAGCGCGGTGCCCGGCTCGGCCGTCGTCAGGGCGTCGGCCTCCGGCCAGCCGCGCAGGGCCCCCGCGAACCGGCCCCGGTGCCCCGGGCCGCCGGCCGCCCTCACGGCCGTCCCGTGCACCTGGCGGTTGGCCTGCACCCGGTCCGGATCGACGCCGAGGGCCGCGCACAGGGCGATCCGGTTGGCGCGGGTGCGCGCGTCGTCGTCGCCCCCGTCGGCGCCGAGGTTGAGGCTCGCGAACGGGCCCGCGCTGGCGCCGCCCTCGCGCGTGGTGAAGACCGCCCGCGCGGCCGTGCCGGTCGGCACCTCGATCAGCCCCGGCGCGCTCACGGGCGCTCCCCCGCCACCCGGAGGGCGAGGTCCAATTGGTCCTCGCGGCCGCCCACGTGACCGTCGAGCACGGCGGCGCGCACGGCGGCCAGCGCGCGGCCGATCGCCGGGCCCGGCGGGACGCCCGCCGCCATCAGGTCGGCGCCGCCGATCTCCGCGCCCCGGCGGCGATCGCGCTCCCACCAGGTCGCGACGCCCTCGGCGCCGGCGGCCAGCGCCGCCACCAGGGCCGCCGGGGGCCGGGCGCGCAGTAGGGCGTCGACCGCCGAGGGGCTGCCGAGCCCCGCGACCCGCGCGGCGAGGTCCGCCCCGGCCGTCACCTCCCGGGCGACCCCGCGGGCCCAGCCGGGCAGCGCGGCGTCCACGAGCGCCTCCGGGGTCACGGCGACGCCCAGCCGCAGCGCCCACCGGGGCGGGTGCGCCAGGCCGAGGCGCGCGGCCGCGGAGTCGAGCGCGGGGATGCCGTCGGTCGCCCCCCCGGCGATCCACGGCACGCCGAGCGCGCGCAGAAGGGCGAGCGCGGGGGCTGCGGCGTCCTCGGCCAGCAGCCGCCGCAGCTCGTCGCCCACGCGGGCCGAGGACGGGTCGAGGGCCGGCGCCGCCGCGCGGGCCTCCTCCTCCGTCTCCGGGGCCAGGGCGAAGCCGAGGCGGGCGGCGTACCGCGCCCCGCGCACCAGGCGGCTCGGATCCTCGGCGAAGGCGCCCGCGCGGACGCAGCGGATCGTGCGGGCGGCGATGTCGTCGAGGCCGCCGTGCGGGTCGGTCAGGCGGCCGTCCGCCCCCCCGCTCAGACCGACCGCGATCGCGTTGACGGTGAAGTCGCGCCGGGCGAGGTCGTCGGCGAGCGTGCCCGGCCCGACGACCGGCAGCGCGCCGGGGGCCGGGTAGGTCTCCGAGCGCGCGCTCACGAGGTCGACCTCGCCGCCGTGCGGAAGCTCCAGGGCGGCCGTGCCGAAGCGCCCGTGCGTGACGACGCGCGCGCCGAGGGCTCGCCCGAGGCGGCCGGCCAGCGGGATCGCCTCGCCCTCGACGACCAGGTCGATCTCGTCGCCGTGCGGCACCCCGAGGACGGCATCGCGGACCACCCCGCCGACGGCCGAGACGTCGCCGTCGAGGTGCGGGCGCACACGCGCGACGAGGGGGTGCGCCCCCACACCCGCCACCGCGCGGCGGCTACCATCCGGGTCGTGGCCTACGACCCGGTCTCCCGCAAGCTGAGCGCCGTCGCGCCGATCGCGCCCGAGCTGGTCGAGGCCTTCGCGCGGTACGAGGGCCTCACGCTCACCGAGCTGCAGGACGCGTTCGCCGGTGCCGACGAGCGCTTCAAGGCGTGGGTGCGCGACCCGGTCAACGAGGGCCGGCCGATCTCCGAGGCGCCCGACTACCTCGACCGCATCGCCCTCGACAGCCTGCTCGAGCGTCGCACCTGGGCCGAGTAGGGCTCCGCCGCACGCCGTCACCCGCGCGGGACGACGGCGACCGCCTCGATCTCGACCCGCGCCCCGAGCGGCAGGGCCGCCACGCCGACGGTCGCGCGGGCCGGGGCGTGGCCCCCGAAGGCCTCCGCGTAGGCCGCGTTCATCGCCGGGAAGTCCCCGCCCAGGTCGGTGAGGAAGACCGTCGTCTTCGCGACGTCGGCGAGGCCGGCCCCGGCGGCCTCCAGCACCGCGGCGACGTGCCGCAGCACGAGGGCGGTCTGGACGGAGACGTCGCCCTCCACGAGCGCGCCGGTGGCGGGGTCGACCGGCACCTGCCCGGAGACGAAGACGAGCTCGCCGGGGCCCGCGGCGACGGCCTGGCTGTAGGGCGCCCCGGCCACCGGCGCCGGCGCGGCCTCCGTGCGGATCGTCCTCATGCCCGCAGCCTACCCCCGCCCACGGCGGTCACCGCCGCACGGGGACGCCCGCGCCCGCCATCGCCTCCTTGACCTGGGCCACCGAGTAGACCCCGTCGTGGAAGACCGACGCCGCGAGCACCGCGTCCGCGTGTCCGTCGGTGACGGCCTCGGCGAAGTGGGCGAGGGTCCCCGCCCCGCCCGAGGCGATCACCGGCACGGGCGCCGCCTCGGCCACGGCGGCCAGCAGCGGGCAGTCGAAGCCATGCTGCGTGCCGTCGCGGTCCATCGAGGTCACGAGCAGCTCCCCCGCCCCCCGCTCGGCCGCCTCGGCCGCCCAGGCCACGGCCTCCCGGCCGGTCGGCAGGCGTCCCCCGTTGAGGTAGACCTCCCAGCCGCTGCCGTCCTCCCGCCGCTTGGCGTCGATGGCGACGACGATGCACTGCGATCCGAAGCGCTCGGCGCCGCGCGTGATCAGCCCGGGGTCGCGGACCGCGGCGGAGTTCAGGGACACCTTGTCCGCGCCGGCGGCGAGGACCGCGTACATGTCGTCCTCCGAGCGCAGCCCGCCGCCGATCGTGAAGGGGATGAACACCTCCTCGGCGGTGTGCCGCGCCAGCTCCACGATGGTGCCGCGCTCCTCGTGGCTCGCGGTGATGTCGAGGAAGACCAGCTCGTCGGCGCCCTCGGCGTCGTAGCGGGCGGCGAGCTCCACGGGGTCGCCGGCGTCGCGCAGGCCGACGAAGTTGACCCCCTTGACCACCCGCCCGGCGTTCACGTCCAGGCAGGGGATGACGCGGATCACGCCCGGCTCCCCGCCCCGAGCACGTCCAGCCCCTCGGCCACGCTGAAGCGGCCCTCGTAGAGGGCGCGGCCCACGATCACCCCGTCCAGGCTGGCGATCCGCGCGTCGCGGAAGCGGCGCAGGTCGTCGAGCGAGGAGACGCCGCCCGAGGCGATCAGGCGCAGCGGCGGGGCCGCCTCGGCCAGGCGGCGCATGGCGGCGACGTTCGGCCCGCCGAGCGTCCCGTCGCGCGCGATGTCGGTGTACGCGAGGCGCCGGACCCCCATCGAGACGAGGCTCGTGGCGACCTCGATCGCGTCGCGGTCGGAGACCTGCGTCCAGCCGTGGGTCGCCACCTTGCCCTGCCGGGCGTCCAGGCCGACCACCAGGCCGTCGCCCAGGCGGTCGATCGCCCACTCGAGCAGGTCGCGGTCGTCGATCACGGCGGTCCCCACGACGACGCGGTCGACGCCGGTGGCGAGCGCGGTCTCGATGGCGGCGCGCGAGCGCAGGCCGCCGCCCAGGTGGACGGTGCCCGGGAACGCCGCCGCGATGCTCGCGACGAGCGCCGCGTGCACGGGCTCCCCCGCGCGGGCGCCGTCGAGGTCGACGACGTGCAGCGAGGTGGCCCCGTCGTCGGCGAAGGCGCGCGCCTGGGCGACGGGGTCCTCGCTGAAGACGGTCGACTGGGCGAAGTCGCCCTGGCGCAGGCGCACCGCCCGCCCCTCGGAGAGGTCGATGGCCGGGTAGAGCGTGATCACGGGAGCGTCACCCCCTCGCGCGCCGGCACCGCCGCGAGCCAGCGCCCCAGCAGCCCGAGGCCCGCGGCGCTCGACTTCTCGGGGTGGAACTGCACGCCGCTCACCACGCCCCGGCCGGCGGCGGCGCAGAAGCTGGTCCCGTGGTCGGCGCGCCCGAGGACGACGCCGTCCTCCTCGGGCTCGCAGCCGTAGGTGTGCACGAAGTAGTAGGTCGACGCCGCGTCCCCGTCGTCGTCGGGCGCGAGCGGCGCGCCGGGCTCCCAGGTGACCCGGCTCCACCCGATGTGCGGCAGCTTGCGGTCGGTGCGCAGCCGGCGCACCGGCCCGGGCAGCAGCCCGAGCCCCGCGACGCCCGGGCTCTCCTCGCTCTCGGCGAAGAGCAGCTGCAGGCCGAGGCAGATGCCGAGCACCGGCACGCCGCGCCCGGCGGCGCCGAGCACCGCCTCGTCGAGGCGCCGCTCGCGGATGCGCCGCATGGCCTCGCCGAAGTGCCCCACGCCCGGCAGCACCACCGCGTCGGCCCCCTCGGCCTCCTCGGGGGTCGTCGCCACCCTCACGTCGGCGCCCAGGCGCTCGAGCGCCTTGGTGGCGCTGCGCAGGTTGCTCATCTGGTAGTCGAGGACCGCGACCCGGGGGCTCACAGGCTCCCCTTCGTCGACGGCACGCCGCTGACACGCGGGTTGGGCGCCACGGCGACCGCCAGGGCGCGCGCGAGCGCCTTGAAGGAGCCCTCGATCGCGTGGTGCGCGTTGCCGGGCACGAGCGTGCGGACGTGCAGGGTCAGGCCCGCGTGGTTCGCCAGCCCGCGTAGGAACTCGGCGAGCAGCTCGGTCTCGAAGCCGCCGATCACCATGGCCGGCAGGGGCACGTCGACGTTGACGTAGGGACGGCCGGACAGGTCGAGGGCGCACTGCACCAGGCACTCGTCCATGGGGATGAGCGCGGAGCCGTAGCGCTCGATGCCGGCGCGGTCGCCGAGCGCCGAGGCCAGGGCCTGCCCGAGGGTGATGCCGACGTCCTCGACCGTGTGGTGGCTGCCCGTCTCCAGGTCGCCGCGCGCGGCCACCTCGACGTCGATCAGGGAGTGGCGCGCGAGCAGCGTCAGCATGTGGTCGAAGAAGCCGACGCCCGTCGCGATCGTGGACGCACCCGACCCGTCGAGGTCGACGCGCACGCGCACGTCGGTCTCGCCGGTGACCCGGTGCGCCTCCCCCACCCGGCTCACGACGGCCTCCGGCGGGCCTCCGCCGACATCCGGTGCAGGGTGAAGCCCTCCGCGTCCGCCAGCGCGGCGAGGTGCGGCGTGAGGGCCTCGACGGCCTCGTCGGTCATGTCGACCACGGACATCCTCCGCAGGAACGTGGTGGGGCCGAGGGCGGACGCGTGGCGGGCGGCGCCCCCCGTGGGCAGGACGTGGTTGGAGCCGGCGACGTAGTCGCCGAACGCGGTGGCGCAGTTCGGGCCCGTGAACACCGCCCCGGAGCGCGTGATCTGCGCCGCGACGGCCTCGGGATCACGCGTCGCGATCTGCAGGTGCTCGGGTGCGAAGGCCTCCGCCAGCTCCACCGCAAGGGGCATGGAAGCACACTCCACGAGCGTGATGGGCCCCGGGGCCTCGGGCATCTCGGAGAGCGCCGCCTCGACCGCCGCGATCACGGCCGGGTCGTCGCTGGCGAGCACGGCGGGCGAGTCGGCCCCGTGCTCGGCCTGCGCGAGGAGGTCGAGCGCCATGTGGCCGGGGTCGGCGCCGGCGTCGGCGATGATCAGCACCTCGCTCGGCCCTGCGACGCCGTCGATGCCGACCCGGCCGACCACCTGGCGCTTGGCCTCCTGCACCCAGGGGCTCCCCGGCCCGACGATCACGGCCACCGGCGGCACCGTCGCGGTGCCGTAGGCGAGGGCGCCGATCGCGGCCGCGCCGCCGGCCGCGTAGACCTCGTCGACCCCGAGCAGCCCCGCCGTGGCGAGCACCACGGGCGACGGACGGCCATCGGCGCCCGGGGGGCTCACGGCCACGATCCTCCCCACCCCGGCCACCTGGGCCGGCACGACGCCCATCACGAGGCTCGAGGGGTAGGCGGCCCGGCCACCGGGGGCGTAGCACCCGGCGGCATCGACCGGCACCTGGCGGACCTGCACGCGCTGGCCGTAGGGCAGGGTCACCACGCGGTCGTCCGGCAGCAGCGCCTCGGCCACCACGCGCACCTGGGAGGCCGCGGTGACGATCGCCGCCCGCAACTCCTCCGACAGGGCGTCGACCGCCCGGTCGATGGCCGCCCGCGGCACCCGCAGCCGGTCGTGGGTGAAGTCGGGGCAGTCGAAGCGGCGGGCCCCGTCGACCAGGGCGTCGTCGCCGCGCGCGCGCACCTCGCGCAGCGTCTCGGCGACGGCCTCCTCCACGCCGGCGACGTCGAGCTCCGGACGCAGGGTGTGGGCGATCGCCTGCGCGCCGCCGGCGCGCAGGCGGACACGGCGGGGCGCGCTCATCCGCGGGCCTCGCGCATCGCCCCGACCACGGCGTCGAGGTCCTCGGCACGGAGCGTCTGGCTGACCCTGTTGGCGATCAGACGGGCGGAGGAGTGGAAGATCTCCTCCCGCTCGACCAGGCCGTTCTCGCGCAGGGTGCGGCCGGTGGCCACGAGATCGACGATGCCGTGCGCCAGCCCCACGAGGGGCGCGAGCTCCACCGAGCCGTTGACCTTCACGACCTCCGCCTGGCGGCCGGTCGCGGTGAAGTGGGCCGTCGCGGTCACGGGGTACTTGGTCGCCACGCGCACGACGCCGAGGTGCTCGAGCGCCGCGGGCGTCGGGTCCTCGCCCTCGCGGGTGGCGTAGACCATGCGGCAGTCGCCGAACCGCAGGTCGAGCAGCTCGTAGACGTCGGGGTCTCGCTCGCGCAGCACGTCCTTGCCGACGATGCCGATGTCGGCCGCCCCGCTCTCCACGTAGGTCGGCACGTCGCTCGGCCGGGTGGTGATGAAGGTCGTGCCGCCGGGCGCCTCCACGATCAGGCGCCGGCCGGCGTCGCGCAGCGGCGCCACGTCGATGCCGGCCGCCGCGAGCGCCTCGACCGAGCCCGGGAAGAGGGCGCCGAGGGGCACGCAGATCCTCAGGCCGTCGATCGCGCCACCTCCGCGAGGTCGGCGTGGTCGGCGGAGGCGCCGGTCAGCCGGTCGAGCACCCGGTAGCCGCCGCCCCGGCCGGGCCGCGCCACCCAGCGCCAGCCGTCGGCTGCGGCGAGCCCCTCGGGGTCGCCGGCATCGGCGGCGACGGCCACGACGGTCAGGCCGGCCCCGCGGGCGCGGGCCGCGTCGCCGGCCGCCTCGTCCAGCCCGCCCACCAGCACGACGCCGTCGCGCGGGGGCGCCGGCGCGCCGTCGGCCGCCAGCAGGGCCTGGTGGAGCAGGTCGAGGGCGATGCCGAACCCGACCGCGGGCCGGTCGGTGCCGAAGCGCGCCCCGAGGTCGTCGTAGCGGCCGCCCATCGCGATCGGCGCGCCGACGCCGGGCGCGTAGGCCTCGAAGACCACGCCCGAGTAGTAGCTCCAGTCGCGAAGGACCCCCATGTCGAGGATCACCGCGTCCGCCACGCCGTGCGCGTCGAGCAGGCCGAGCGTCTCGGCCAGGCCGTCGCAGGCCGCGCGCGCTGCCGGCACCGCCGCCGCGATCCGCTCGAGCAGATCCGGGCCCCCGCGCAGGGTGGGCAGCGCCACGAGCAGGTCGGCCGCCGGCCCCTCCCCCGCCGCCGCGCGCGCCAGCCGCCGCCAGCCCACGAAGTCGCGCGCGCCGAGGGCCGCCCGCAGCGGGCCCCGGTCGGCCGGCGCGATACCCACGCCGTCCATGACGGCCCCGCTGAGCGAGACGTCGCCGACCCCGACCCGCAGGCCCTCGAGCCCGGCGGCGCGCAGGCTGTCGACGAGCAGGGCCAGCGCCTCGGCGTCGCCGCCGGGGCCGCCGGCGCCCACCAGCTCGATGCCGGCCTGGCGCTGCTCGGCCGGGCGGGGCCGGCCCGGCGCGGGCGGGCGGAAGGCGCGGGCGACGTAGGCGACGCGCACCGGGCCCGCGTGGTCCGCCATCCGCGTCGCCACCAGGCGCGCGGCGGGGATCGTGAGGTCGGGGCGCAGCACCAGGACCCGGCCCGTGTCGTCGAAGAGGCGGAACGCCTCGCGCAGGCCGCCCTCCTGCGCCCGGTCGATGACGTCCGCGAACTCGAGGACCGGGGTCATCACCTCGCGGTAGCCGTATGCGGCGAAGCGGCCGCGCAGGGCGGCCTCGACGGACCTCAGCTCGCGGGCCTCGACCGGGAGCACGTCGCGCGACCCCGCCGGCAGGGCCGCGGGGCCCTCACTCACGGATGCGCTCGATGTCCGCGCCGACGGCCTGCAGGCGCTCGTCGATGCGCTCGTAGCCGCGGTCGATCTGGCCGACGTTGCCGATCTCGCTGACGCCCTCGGCCGCCAGGCTGGCGAGCAGCATCGCCATGCCCGCGCGGATGTCCGGGCTCTCCAGGCGCTCGCCGAAGAGCTGGGCGCGCCCGCTGATCACCACGCGGTGGGGGTCGCAGACGACGATCCGCGCACCCATCGCGACGAGCTTGTCGGTGAAGACCAGGCGGTTCTCGAACATCTTCTCGAAGATCATCACGGTGCCGTGCGCCTGCGTGGCGACGGCCACGGCGATGCTGGTGAGGTCGGCCGGGAAGGCCGGCCAGATGCCGTCGTCGATCTTCGGGATCGCGTCGCCCTCGTCGGCGATCACGCGCAGCTCCTGGTCGGGCGGCACGCGCAGCGTGTCGCCCTCGTAGGTGACCCGGATGCCGAGGCGGGCGAAGGTCAGGTCGATCATCCGCATGTCCTCGGCGCGGACGTCGGTGATCGTCAGGTCCGACCCGGTGATCGCGCCGAGGCCGATGAACGAGGCGATCTCGATGTGGTCCGGCCCGATCCGGAAGCGCCCCCCGTGCAGCCGGTCGACGCCCTCGATCACCATCCGGTTGGTGCCGATGCCGTCGATCTGCGCGCCCAGCTCCACCAGGAAGCGCGCGAGGTCCTGGACGTGCGGCTCGCTGGCGGCGTTCAGGATCACCGTGCGGCCGGTCGCCAGCACCGCCGCCATCAGGGCGTTCTCGGTGGCGGTCACCGACGCCTCGTCGAGGAAGATCTCCGCGCCGCGCAGCCCGGAGTGCCGCAGGTCGTAGCTGCGCTCCACGACGCACTCGGCGCCGAGGCCCCGGAAGGCGAGCAGGTGCGTGTCCACCCGCCGGCGGCCGATGAAGTCGCCGCCCGCGAGCGGCAGCTCCACCTGCCCGCAGCGGGCGAGCAGCGGCCCGGCCAGCAGCAGCGACGCGCGCAGGCGGCGGCAGAGGTCGGGATCGAGGTGGGTCGTGCGCACCCGGTCGGCGCGCAGCGCGAGGGAGTTGGGCCCCACGTCGCGCACGCTCACCCCGAGGTCGTCGAGGAGCGCGAGCATGACGTGGACGTCGAGGATGTCCGGCACGTTCTCGAGCACGACCTCCTCGTCGGTGAGGAGGCATGCAGCGAGGATCGGCAGAGCGGCGTTCTTGTTCCCGCTCGGCACGATGGTGCCGGACAGCGCTCGGCCGCCCCTGATGACCAGCCTGTCCTGACTCACGTCACGGCAAGCTAGCAGCCGTGCCCGCGGCGGCCGAGCGCAGGGCCGCGGCGAGACGGTCGATGTCGGCGTCGTCGGTGAAGAACCCGGTCGACACCCGCAGCGCCGCGGGGTGCTCCAGCCAGCGCACGAGCACCCCGTCACGGGCGAGCGCGGCGCAGGCCCGCTCCGGGTCGGCTCCCGCGATCGTGAACGTCAGCAACCCCGCGCAGGGGCCGGGCGGCGTCAGGACGCGGACCCCCGGGACGTCCGCGAGCGCCGCCCGGGCCGCCTCGCGCGCCGCGGCGACGCGCGCGTGCACCCACTCCCACCCCAGCTCCTCGAGCCACTCGATCGACGCGCGCCAGGCGCACAGCAGGCCGTCCGGCAGCGTGGACACCTCGTGCCGGCGGGCGCCGGGGTGGGGCGCGATGCCGCCGCCGGGCGAGTGCCCGGTCCCGCTCTCGAACCCGGCGTGGGTCAGGTCGATCCGCCCGAGCGCGTCCGGGGAGATCCAGAGGGCCCCGAGCCCGCCGGGGCCGAGCAGCCACTTGTGGGCCGGCAGGGCGTAGGCGTCCGCGCCGAGCGCCGCGAGGTCCACGGGGATCGCCCCCGCCGCCTGCGCGCCGTCCACGAGCACCAGCGCGCCTGCCTCGTGCGCCGCGCGGGCGGCGCCCGCCACGTCGAGCACGACGCCGGTCGCCCAGGACACGTGCGAGAGCGCCACCAGGCGGGTGCGCGGGCCGCACGCCGCCGCCACCTCGTCGGCGAGCCGCGTCCCCATCCCGTCGTGGTCGACCAGCCGCAGCCGGGCGCCGTGGCGGCGTGCGACGGTCGCCAGGGGCACCGCCAGACCCGGGTGCTCCAGGGCGGGCATGACGATCTCGTCGCCCGGCCGCCAGTCGATGCCCCATGCCACGACGTTCGCGCCGGCCGTGGTGTTGGACGTGAGCGCGATCTCGCCCGCCGGGGCCCCGATCACGCGCCCGGCCGCCGCGCGGGTGCGCGCGGCCTCGGCCTCGACGGCCGCGAACCACTCGCCGTCCCCCCTCCCGCGCTCCAGCGCGCGCTGCGCCCAGGCGGCGACGGCGCGCGCGGCGACGTCCGGAAGCGGCCCGGACCCGCCGGTGTTGAGGTGGGAGCGCGCGGCGAGGCACGGCAGGTGCGCCCGCACGGCGCCGGGGTCGTCGGGGGCCACGGTGCGATCGTACCCGCCGGGCCGGCCGGGGACCCCGCGGGGACGCCGTTGCGCGGCGCCCGCGGCCCCCGCTATAACCGGCAGCGATGCGGCTGCTCAGGATGATGCCGGGGTACGGCGAGACCCTCGTCTGCGAGGGTGATCCGCGGCTCGAGGAGCAGCGGGGGGACCTGGTGCGGGAGTTCCGCCGGCAGCTCGACGAGGGCATGTGGGCGGCGGTGCCCGTGACCGACGCGGGGACGGGCCGGCGCGAGGCGCTGCTCGTGACCGACTTCGGCCAGATCCCCGAGGACGCCGAGCGCGTGCTCTTCTGGCCCCGCGCGGCCGGCGGCGCGGGCTCACCGGCCATCCGCTGACGGCCGTGGCGGGCCTCTGGGTCGTCGCCCTGATGGCGACCCTCGGCGCCCTGGCGCTGGGCCTCTCCCGCCCCGATCGCCGCGCGCGGCCCGCCCCCGGCCCGCCCGCCTGGCTGCGCGAGGCGCCGCCCGGGCCCGCCGAGGCCGAGCGCCGCTCCCTCGACCTGCTGCGGTCGGTGGTCAACCCGGAGGAATGGGAGATGTACCGCGACCTCGGGTTCATCTGCGTCGCGGGGCGCCGCCGGGGCCGGGACGCCCTCGCCCCGCCGCGCTATCGGTACCTGATCTACCCCCACCTGCCCGTGGTGGCCCTGCTGCCGCGATCGCTGGCGCCGGTGCGCGAGTACTGCGTGCGGTTCCCGGAGCGCTCGGGGGACGGGGCGGCGCGCCCGCTGCCCGCCGGCGACGACATGCTCGCCAAGTGGATGACCCTGCGGGCCGACGAGCAGCGCCTGCTGGCGTTCGCCAACGTCGGCGGGGCCGGCTGCCAGGTGCCGCTCAGCCGCATCGCCCGCGACCTCGGGCGCCTGGCCCGCTGGCAGGAGCGGCGGGCGACACGCGACGGCGACGGCGCCGTCCTCCGGTAGCGTCCCGACGGTGACCCCCACGGCCACCACGGCGCTGCGCGAGCCCGGCCTCACCGCCCGCGCCCGCGGCGGCGGCTGCGGGTGCAAGCTCGGGCGCTCAGCCCTCCTCGAGGCGCTCGCCATGGTTCCGCTCGCCGACGGCCCGGACGTGCTCGTCGGGATGGAGGGCTGCGACGACGCCGCCGTCCACCGGGTCGCCGACGACCTCTGCATCGTCGCGTCGGTCGACTTCGCCACCCCGATCGTCGACGACCCCGGGGCGTTCGGCGCGGTCGCGGCGGTCAACGCGCTGAGCGACCTGCACGCGATGGGGGCCACGCCGGTGATGGCGCTCGGCGTCGCCGCCTTCCCCGGCGACGCCGACCCCCGCCTGCTCGGCGCGATCATGCGCGCCGCCGCCCGCGCGGCGCTCGACGACGGCTGCCCGGTGCTCGGGGGCCACACGATCGCCGACCCGGAGCCCAAGTACGGCCTCGCGGTCGTCGGCACGGCCCACCCGGCGCGGCTCCTGCGCAACGACGCCGCCCGCCCGGGCGACGTCCTGATCCTGACCAAGCCGCTCGGCACCGGCCTGATCGCCACGGCCGAGAAGGCCGGGCGGGGGGTCGCCGGGGCGATGGAGGCCGCCCTCGGCGCGATGCTCACCTCCAACCGCGAGGCCTCGCGCGCCGCCGTTGGCGCCGGCGTGCGCTGCGCGACCGACGTGACCGGGTTCGGCCTGGCCGGGCACCTGAGCGAGATCGCCGCCGCGAGCGGGGTCGGCGCGGAGCTGGACCTCGGCGCGGTCCCGCTGCTGCCCGGCGCCCGCGCCCTCGCGGCCGCCGGCGTGACCACCGGCGGCGCACGCCGCAACCGGGCCCACGCCGACGCGCTCGTGGACGCCCACCCGGGCGTGGACCCGGTCCTGCTCGACCTGCTGCACGACCCCCAGACGAGCGGCGGCCTGCTGCTCACCGCGCCCGCCGGGCTGGTGGCGACCCTGTGCCGCGACCTCGATGCGCGGGGTGTCCCCCACTGGCGGGTCGGGCGGATCACCCCGGGGCCGCCGGGACGGATCGCGGTGCACCCGTGAGGCCCCCGGAGCCCTCGCGCGGGTATCCGCCGACCGAGGAGGGCGCGCGGGTGCTCGGCCGGGTGCGCGAGTTCATCGCCGCGCGGGCGCTCCCGATGGTGCAGGAGGTGGAGGGCGAGCTCGGCACGATCGCCTTCCGCCTCGAGCCCGACGGCCGCCTGGCGGCGCCCGTGGCCGACCTCAAGCGCCGCATGCAGCGCGCGTCGGCCGAGGCGGGCCTGTACTGCCCGCACCTGCCCGCCCCCGACGGGCTCGGGCTCGGGCTCGTCGACACCTTCTACGTGCAGGAGGAGGTCTACCGCCACGGGCTGCGCGGGGTGCAGTGGATGCTCGCGTGGACCGACGGGCCGAGCCCCATGGTGCGCCACTGGAGCCCCGCGGCGCGCACGACGGTGCTCCCCGCCTTCCTCGCCGGGCGCACCGGCGTGGCCTTCGCACTGACCGAGCCGGGGGCGGGCTCGGACGCCCTGGCGCTGGAGACGACAGCCCGGCCCGCCGCGGACGGCTGGGTGCTGAACGGCGTCAAGCACCTGATCACCGGTGCGCCGTTCGTGGAGCACGCGCAGGTGATCGCCCGCGTCGAGGGGGCGTCACGGCGGCAGGTCAGCGCCTTCCTCGTGCCGATGGACGCCCCGGGCGTGGTCCGCGGGCCGGTCCAGCAGACGATCATGGCCGACGGGCAGACCGGCGTGATCGAGCTGCACGACGTCCACGTTCCGAGGGAGGCGCTGATCGGCGCCGAGGGCGGCGGCCTGGAGCTGGTCTTCCTGTGGATCAACTGGGCCCGCAGCCGGCGCGGTGGCATGTGCAGCGGCCTCGCATGGCACTGCCTCGAGAGCGCCGCGTCCTACGCGGCGCAGCGGCGGGCCTTCGGCCGGCCGATCGCCGACTTCGGCGCCGTGGCCGAGCGCCTGAGCGACGTCTACCTCGACCAGAGGGCGATGCGCGCGCTGTCCCTCGAGATCCTCGCCCGGCTGGACGACGCACGGCTGCTCGACGACGGCCCGGTCGGCGTCGCGGAGCGGCGCGACCTCTCGACCCTCAAGACCTGGTGCGACGAGGCCCTCCTGCGGATCGCCGACCGGGCGATCCAGGTGCACGGCGGGCGCGGCCTGCTGGCCGCCACCGGGCTCGAGCTGATCTACCGCGTGGCCCGCAACCTGCGCATCCCGGCCGGCACCACGGAGATCCAGCGCGCGATGATCGCCGAGAGCCTCTCGGGCGACGGCGATGGTGACGGCGACGGAGGGCCGGCCTAGGGCCGCAGGGGCTCGACGTCGACCGGCACCCCGGCCGGCGCCGGCGTCGTCGTGGGGCGCGAGCCGAGGAAGAGCGGCCGGTCCGCGGCGTTCAGGAGCACCGGCATCAGGTCGGCGCCCGTGATCCGGCCGAGCAGGCCCTCCGCGCAGTCGAGCTCCCCGAACCGGCGCACGCGGTCGGCCCGTACGCCCGGCCCGGCGATCACCAGCGGCACGGGGTCGCCCGAGTGGATCACCGCCGGCGCCGGCGGCGTCGCGTGGTCGCCGGTCACGCAGACGACCACGTCGGCGAAGCGGGTCCCGAGGTCGCCGAGCGCCCGGTCCACCGCCTCGATCGCCGCGCGCTTGGCGGCCGGATCCTTCGTGTGGCCGGCCTCGTCGGTTGCCTTCAGGTGACAGAAGGCGAACGTCGCCCCCGCGTCGATCGCCGCGCGCGCGAGGTCCAATCGGGCCTCCATGGCCGCCTGCGCGTCCGCCCCCTCGGGACAGTGGACGAACCGCATCCCGATCGTCGCCGCGAGGCCGGAGAGGAACGGGCTCCCGGCGATCATGACGCCGTCCAGGCCGTGCCGGGCCCGCAGCGTCGGCGCCGGCCGGGGGCGCCCCCACCACTTCAGCGTCACCGCGTCGAGGGCAGCGCGCCCCGCGTCCCGCCGCGCGAGGTTGACCGGGTGCGCCGCGAGCGTTCGGTGCACCGCCCGGCTCCACCCCTCCGCCGCCGCGGCCGTCGCCGCCGCAGCGGGCTCGAGGGGCTGCGGCCGCATCACCGGGTGCCGGTCGCGCAGGAACGGGTCCGAGTCGGTCACCCCGTCGTGGGCGCCCGGGCCCCGCACCACCAGGATCCCCTCCCCTCGGCCGGGCAGCAGCGGCTCCAGGTCCAATTGGACCTCGGGGCCGAGGTCCAATTGGACCTCGGCCGCAGCAGCGAGGAGGGAGGCGGCGTCGGCGGCGTCGTCCGGCCCCGCGCGGCCCGTCGCCCAGAGCGCCCCGTCGCGTGCCTCGGTGGACCTCAGGGACGCGTACGCGAGAACGTCCCCCGGCACGGGCTCGACCCCGTGGCCCCGCGCCTCGAGCACGGCGCGCCCCGGGTGCTCTGAGGGCCGGTAGCCGAGCATCGCCCAGTGGGCGACCTCGCTGGAGGGTGCGCGCCCGGGGCCGAGCGGCCAGAGCAGGCCGGTCGTGCCGCGGGCGGCGAGGACGTCGAGGGCGGGGGTCGCGGCGGCCTCGTTGGCCGTGCGGCCGCCGTGGGCGGGGTGGGCGCGGTCGCCCAGCCCGTCACACAGCAGGACGAGGAGCGAGCGCATGCCCGGCGGGCAGGTCGTCGATGAGGTGGGCGACGGCCGGGGGCACCAGGTGCCGCCAGTCGCCGCCCCCGCGGATGGCGTCGCGCACCTGGGTCCCCGAGACCGTCTTCCCCTCCGGTGCGGCGATCTCCTCGACGCGGAACCCGCGGGCGCGCAGGCGCTCGGCCTTGGTGTCGCCCCATGGCGACAGCACGCGCAGCAGGTGCACCACGCCCGCCGGGACGTAGTCGTCCCAGAGCTCGGGCTCGGTGATCGGGAAGGGGATGATGCGCACGGCGACGCCGGCCTCGGCCGCGGACGCCGCGATCATCGTCAGGCGCTCGGTGTAGGTGAGCGGGTTCGACGCGGGCAGGTGGCGCAGCGGGTCGGAGGGCTCCGGCCGCAGCGCCCGCCGGTCGGGGTTGGTGATCCCCACCAGGAGGTCGTCGCACCGGTCCGCCGCCGCGAGCAGGTAGGCGAGGTGGCCGCGGTGGAAGGGCTGGAATCGCCCGTGGATCATCCCGGTCGCCATCACGACCCCCTCCGGGCCCGCCCCACTGCCGCGGCGTCGCGCAGCAGCGCGGCGATCTCCTCGAGCCCGTAGCGGGCCTGCAGTCCGCTCGGGTTGGGGAGCACCCACACCGGCGCTCCGCCGAGCGGCTCGGGTTGCGGGCCGATCGCGGCCCGCGGGCGCCCGAACGCCGTGCGGTAGGCCCCGGCGCCGAGGATCACCACCACCCCCGGCCGGAGTCGCTCGACGAGCGCCGCCAGCCGCGCGCCGCCCTCGCGGACCTCCTGCGGCGTCAGCTCGGACGCCGCGGCGGTTGCGCGGGGCACGACGTTCGTGATCCCGACGCCGAGCGCCGGCAACTCGTCCTGCTCGTCGGGGCGCAGGAGCCGCGGCGTGAGCCCCGCCAGGTGCAGCGCACGCCAGAAGCGGTTGCCGGGGCGGCCGAAGTGGTGACCGCTCCAGGCGGTCCAGAGGCCGGGGTTGATGCCGCTCAGCAGCATGTCGAGATCCTCGCCGACGACATCGGGCACGCGCCGTGCGCGCGCGGCCTCCAGGTCGGCGCGGGTCGGTCGCGGGCGGCCGTCGGGCGGCGGGATGCGCTCCCCCTCAGAAGGGTGCGGGCGGCGGGCCGGCGGCCCCGCCCGCCGCGCCGGGGGCGCCCGGCAGGTCCTCGGCGGTCAGCTCCTCGATGCGCCGCTGGGCCGCCGCGAGCCGCTCCCGGCACGCGGCGAGCAGTCCCTGCCCCTGCTCGAAGAGCGCCACGGCCTCCTCCAGCCCCACCTCGCCACTCTCCAGGCGGGCGACCACCTCGTCCAGGCGGCGGAGGGCCTCCTCGAACGTGACGGGCGGCTCGTCGGGCGCGCTCACGCCGCCGCCCCCGCGCGCGCCGCCAGCACGCCGTCGCGCATCTCGATCGCCAGCCCCGTGCCCGGCTCCACCCCCTGCGCCGACCCGATCACGCGCCCGTCGCCTCCATCGCGCACGATCGCGTACCCGCGCGCGACCGTCCGCTGCGGCGACAGCAGGCCGAGGAGCGCCGCCGCCCCGTCCACCCGCCGCTCGGCGGACGATCGCCGGGCCTCCATGGCGCGGCCGAGCGCGGCAGCCCCCTCGTCGAGCCGCCCCGGGGCCCGGCTGGCGACGCGCGCGAGGCCGGCCGCGAGCCTCGGGGCGAGCCGGTCGACCCGGTCGCGCCCGAGCGTGCCGCGGGCCCGCAGCGCGCGCACCAGCCCGGCGGCGCGCCGGTCGAGGTCGCCGCGTGCCTGGGCCCCCGCCCGCACGAGCCCCTGGGTGATCGCCGCCGCCGCGTCGGCGAGATGCGCGTCGAGCGCCTCGCGGCTCGGCACCACGGCCGCCGCCGCCGCGGTGGGAGTGGAGACCCGGAGGTCGGCCACCAGGTCGCACAGCGTCACGTCGCGCTCGTGCCCGACCGCGGACACCACCGGCGTGGACGTGGCCGCGACGGCGCGGCACACACCCTCGTCGTTGAACGCCATCAGGTCCTCCAGGGAGCCGCCGCCGCGCGCGATCACGATCACGTCGACGTCCGGAATGGCGTCGAGGTGGCGCACCGCGCGCACGATCATCCCCGGCGCGACCTCCCCCTGGACCGGGACGCTCACCAGCACCACGTCCGCCTGCGGCATCCGGGCCCACAGGTTGGTGAGGACGTCGCCGCGGGCGGCGCCGTCCGGACTCGTCACGAGCCCGATGCGCCGCGGCAGCAGCGGCGGGCGGGCCTTGCGCGCCGGATCCGTGAGACCCTCGGCCTCGAGCACGGCACGCAGGGCGGCGACGCGCGCGCGAAGCAGGCCCTCGCCGGCGAGCTCGAGGCGCTCGACGCGCATCGAGAGCTGCGCCCGTCCGCGCCAGAACTCGATGCGGCCATAGGCCTGCACCATCACGCCGTCGCGCGGGCGGTGCTCGAGGCGCTCGAAGACGATCCCGTTCATGGACGCCTCGAGGGCGTGCTCCCCGCGGAGGGTGAACCGCACCTGCCGCCCGGCGGGCCGCAGGTCGTGGATCTCCCCCTCCACCCAGAACGAGCGGAGGTCCTCGAACATCCGCGCGAGGCGCGCGGTGACGTCCTCGACCGAGAAGACCCGCCGCTCGCCCACCTGCCTCACGGCGTCAGCGCGTCGACGATCTCCGCGGCCCGCGCCCCGCTCGCCACGGCGCCCTCGATGGAGGGGTGCGTGGTGAGATCGCCGGCCAGGATGAGGTTGTCCACCGCCGTGCGCGGTCCGGGCAGCCGGCGCCGCACCCCCGGGCCGGGCCGGAACTGGGCGAACGCGTGCTCGTACACGCCGATCGTCTCCGCCTGCCCGTCCCAGTCGAAGCGCGGCGCCCACCGGCGCACGAGGTCCCCCACCGCGCCCTCGAGTCCCTCGGCGGACCCTCCGTCGGTGGTGACCGTGGTCGCGAGCAGGATGTGCGGCCCGTCGGGCGCACCCGGACGGGTGATGTTGGTGGTCTGGCAGACGAGATCCACCCGCGGCCCGTCCTCGCGGCGGGCCGGGTCGGCGTTCAGCACGATCGACCGGCCGCGGTAGAGGGGCCGGCGCAGCGCGAAGGCCGCCGTCGCCGACGACGCCGCGCGGCTCGGAAGCCGCCCCGCCGCGTCGTCGTCGACGCCGGCCAGCAGCTCGCGGGCCGCCGGGGCCTCCACGGCGAGCACGACGTGTCCCGCGGTGAGCCGCCGTCCGTCCCCGGTCAGCACGGCCGCGACACGGCGGCCGTCCTGCGCGAGCTCGAGCCGCTCGACCCGGGTCCCGAGCTCCACCGTGCCGCCCGCCTGCCGCACGGCGGCCGAGGTCCACTCGGCGAGCATCCCGAGGCCGTCGCTCGGGATCACCGCGGGACCGCGGGCGAGCATCGCGAGCAGGAAGCGGAAGTAGCCGGGGTCGGCCGACAGGGAGCGATCCAGCAGCACGACGCCGAAGAACGGCCGGAAGAAACCTTCGAGCGCGGCGTCGGAGAAGCCCTCGGCGCGCAGATACGCCTCGGCCGACGGCGCGTCCTCGTCCTCGGCGAGCAGCGCCTCCGGCGAGCGGGCCACCAGGCGCGCGGCGAGCGCCGCCAGCCGCACCCTGTCGGCGCGCGGAATGCCGTCGAAGCCGAAGACCCCCGTCCGGCCGCCGGCGAACCGTCGCGGGACGCCGTCGGCGCCGATGAAGACGGCCCCGCCCGACACCGGCCGCAGGTCCCGCCGCGGCAGCCCGATCGCACGCAGCAGCTCCCGCGTGCGCGGATAGGAGCGGAACAGCACCTGGAACCCGCGGTCCACCGGCCGACCGCGGTGCCAGACGGTGCGCGCCCGGCCCCCCGGGGCCTCCTCCGCCTCGACCACCGTCACCGACCGTCCGGCCACGGCGAGGCCGTAGGCGCAGGCGAGGCCCGCCAGGCCCCCGCCGACGACGATGCAATCGCGCCGATCCTCGGGCTGTGGTGCGTCGCTCATCGGGCGCGATCGTACCAGCGGGCCTCGCCGCCACGGACCGCCCACGGCGCACCGGGGCCGCACCCCGCGCGTGCGGGCCCCTGAACGACCACGAGCCGCGGGGCGTGACGCTCCCGCGGCTCGTGTCCTGCTCACTCTAATCCCGGCGGCGACCTACTCTCCCGCGAGTCTTCACTCGGAGTACCATCGGCGCGGAGGGGCTTAACGACTCTGTTCGGAATGGGAAGAGGTGTTTCCCCCTCGCTACGACCACCGGAAAACCTCGAGGGCATACCCTCAAGACTGCATAGCGGCTCGGTGTGCTCAAAAGGTGATGTTGGTCAAGCCCTCGGCGGATTAGTACGGGTCTGCTGAACGCATTACTGCGCTTACACATCCCGCCTATCAACCAGGTGGTCTACCTGGAGCCTTACCCCCTCGAAGGGGTGGGAGATCTCATCTCGAGGTGGGCTTCCCGCTTAGATGCTTTCAGCGGTTATCCCGTCCAGACGTAGCTAGTCAGCAGTGCCGTTGGCACGACAACTGATACACCAGAGGTCTGTTCATCCCGGTCCTCTCGTACTAGGGACGACTCCTCTCAAATCTCCAGCGCCCACCGCAGATAGGGACCGAACTGTCTCACGACGTTCTGAACCCAGCTCGCGTACCGCTTTAATGGGCGAACAGCCCAACCCTTGGGACCAACTCCAGCCCCAGGATGCGACGAGCCGACATCGAGGTGCCAAACCCTCCCGTCGATGTGGACTCTTGGGGAGGATAAGCCTGTTATCCCCGGAGTACCTTTTATCCGTTGAGCGACGGCAATTCCACTCTCTACCGCCGGATCACTAAGGCCTACTTTCGTACCTGCTCGACCTGTCAGTCTCGCAGTCAAGCTCCCTTATGCCTTTACACTCTACGCACGATTTCCAACCGTGCTGAGGGAACCTTTGCGCGCCTCCGTTACAATTTGGGAGGCGACCGCCCCAGTCAAACTGCCCACCTGACACTGTTCGGAAGCCGGATCACGGCCTTCCGTTAGATGCTCAGAACATCCAGGGTGGTATCCCAAGGGTGGCTCCACAGCAGCTGACGCCACTGTTTCACAGCCTCCCACCTATCCTGGACAGGATGTCCCAAACACCAATATCAAGCTGCAGTAAAGGTTCACGGGGTCTTTCCGTCTTGCGGCGGGTAATCGGCATCTTCACCGATACTACAATTTCACCGAGTCCCTCGTTGAGACAGCGCCCAACTCGTTACGCCATTCGTGCAGGTCGGAACTTACCCGACAAGGAATTTCGCTACCTTAGGACCGTTATAGTTACGGCCGCCGTTTACCGGGGCTTGGTTTCAAAGCTTCGCCTTACGGCTAACCTCTCCACTTGACCTTCCGGCACCGGGCAGGCGTCAGCCCCTATACGTCGTCTTACGACTTCGCAGAGACCTGTGTTTTTGGTAAACAGTCGGTTGGGCCAATTCTCTGCGGCCCCCTCGAGCTCGAGACGCGAAGTCTTTCACTCTACCGGGGCGTCCCTTCTCCCGAAGTTACGGGACAATTTTGCCGAGTTCCTTAACGAGGGTTATCTCGATCACCTCGGTATGCTCTACCTGCCCACCTGTGTCGGTTTTGGTACGGGCGCGTTCCCACTCCCTAGAGGCTTTTCTCGGAGGCATGGGCTCGACGACTTGCCGGCTTACGCCGACCGACATCCCCTCTCGGAGTATGTGGATCCCGGATTTTCCTGGGACCCCTCCTACCGGGTTGTCCGTGGACGACCAACGCCACGGTTCGCCTACCCTTCCCCGTCCCCCCTTCGGTGATAGCGCGGAAGACGCGGTACAGGAATATCAACCTGTTGTCCATCGCCTACGCCTGTCGGCCTCGGCTTAGGTCCCGACTAACCCTGAGCAGATTAGCTTTACTCAGGAAACCTTGGGCATCCGGTGGAGGAGTTTCTCACTCCTCTTTCGTTACTTATGCCTGCATTCTCACTTCTCCGCGCTCCACGGGAGCTTGCCGCTGCCGCTTCACTGCACGAAGAACGCTCTCCTACCACTCCGCCCGAAGGCGAAGTCCACAGCTTCGGGGGCCGGCTTGAGCCCCGTTACATTATCCGCGCACGAGCACTTGACCAGTGAGCTATTACGCACTCCTTAGACGAATGGCTGCCTCTAAGCCAACATCCTGGTTGTCTGTGCACTCGCACAACGTTTTCCACTTAGCCGGCGCTTGGGGCCCTTAGCTGGTGGTCTGGGCTGTTTCCCTCTCGACTACGAAGCTTATCCCCCGCAGTCTGACTCCCCTGCTCTAGAGTCATGGCATTCAGAGTTTATCTGACTTCGGTAACCTGGTAGGGCCCCTAGGCCAAACAGTGCTTTACAACCACGACTGAACGCAGGAGGCTATACCAAAATATATTTCGGAGAGAACCAGATATCACCGAGTTTGATTAGCCTTTCACTCCGATCCACAGGTCATCCCCGCCGTTTTCAACCGACGTGGGTTCGGTCCTCCACGAGGTCTTACCCCCGCTTCAACCTGCCCATGGATAGATCACTCGGTTTCGGGTCTACCGCGTCCGACTGAATCGCCCTATTCAGACTCGCTTTCGCTACGGCTCCGTTTCCTTAACCTCGCCGGACACGAGTAACTCGCAGGCTCGTTATGCAAAAAGCACGCTGTCACTCCCCGAAGAGAGCTCCAACCGCTTGTAGGCACGTGGTTTCAGGTACTATTTCACTCCCCTCCCGGGGTACTTTTCACCTTTCCCTCACGGTACTAGTTCGCTATCGGTCGTCAGAGAGTACTTAGCCTTACGGGGTGGTCCCCGTGGATTCGAACCGGGTTTCCCGTGCCCGGTCCTACTCAGGTGGTGACGGGGGAGGGCGTGAGCTTCCGCCTACGGGGCTCTTACCCTTTGTAGCCAGCCGTTCCAAGCTGCTCGACTAGCGCACGCCTTTGTAACTCCCCGGCCGCCCTGCGGGACGACCATGTCACTCCTACAACCCCGAACCGAGCTAAGCCCGCAGGCATGGCACTCGATCGGTTTGGGCTCGTCCCCTTTCGCTCGCCACTACTCAGGGAGTCGATGTTTCTTTCCTTTCCTCCGGCTACTGAGATGTGTCACTTCGCCGGCTTGCCTTCCACTGCCCTATGTGTTCAGGCAGGGATACGCGCGCATTACCACGCGTGGGTTTCCCCATTCGGACATCCGCGGGTCAAAGGTCGTTCAGCACCTCACCGCGGCTTATCGCAGCCATCCACGTCCTTCATCGGCTTCTGACGCCAAGGCATCCACCACGTGCCCTTAGTATCTTGACCAGATATCTATAGAGCACACCTACTGCCGCTATGCAGTTTTCAAGGTACGCGGCGCGCTCCACCTCGCGGTGGGCACGCGCCCCGATACGAGAGACCATGCCGGCCGAGGCCCGCGGATCCCTCAAGACTGAACAGCATGGCCATCTCGGTCCGCTCCCCGTGCGCGACGAACCCCTTGATGTGTGTGGGTACGCACGGACGGTCCGGATGGCGCCAGGTCGTCGACGTTGTTCTAGGGCCATTGCTCGCTCGATCGCTCGAGGGAGCTCGACGGTGTCCACGAAGGACTCCGGAGCCCTGGCAGCGCACTGCGCTGCATCCCTAGAAAGGAGGTGATCCAGCCGCAGCTTCCGCTACGGCTACCTTGTTACGACTTCACCCCAATCGCTGACCCCACCTTCGACGGCTGCCTCCCTTGCGGGTTAGCCCACCGGCTTCGGGTGTTGCCAACTTTCGTGGTGTGACGGGCGGTGTGTACAAGGCCCGGGAACGTATTCACCGCGACGTTGCTGATTCGCGATTACTAGCAACTCCGACTTCATGGAGGCGAGTTTCAGCCTCCAATCCGAACTGGGACCGGCTTTATGAGATTCGCTCCACCTCACGGCTTTGCAGCTCTTTGTACCGGCCATTGTAGCACGTGTGTAGCCCTGGACATAAGGGGCATGATGACTTGACGTCGTCCCCACCTTCCTCCGGTTTGTCACCGGCAGTATCCTATGAGTCCCCGGCCGAACCGCTGGCAACATAGGACAGGGGTTGCGCTCGTTGCGGGACTTAACCCAACATCTCACGACACGAGCTGACGACA
>VFQN01001837.1_pt1 | contig 34338 bp, 31 predicted proteins | sample 3512371 | NCBI WGS metagenome assembly VFQN01 (sample SAMN10412370, study PRJNA504923) | tailings metagenome | isolation source: Replicate 2 from Balatoc abandoned mine | place: Philippines: Itogon, Benguet | collected 2017-08-28 | reverse complement strand
AGTTCGCCTACGAGTTCTGCCGCACGCCGTCGGACAAGAACCCGTTCGTCGCCGGCCCGCTGAAGCGCACCGACTGCTCGCCCGTCACCGACGGCGCGGCGGCGGTGATCCTGACGGACGTCGGCACGGCGCTCGGCATGAAGCAGGCGATCGCCTTCCGCGCCGCCGAGCACGTCAACGACTTCCTGCCGATGAGCCGCCGCGACATCATCAAGTTCGAGGGGCCGCAACTCGCCTGGCAGCGGGCGCTCAGGTCGGCGCATCTCGACCTGCTCGACCTTTCCTTCGTCGAAAGCCACGACTGCTTCACCTCGGCCGAGTTGATCGAATACGAGGCGATGGGCCTCACCGCGCCGGGCGAAGGCGAGCGCGCCATCCACGAAGGCTGGGTCGAACGCGACGGCAAGCTGCCGGTCAACGTTTCGGGCGGCCTCAAGGCCAAGGGCCATCCGGTCGGCGCCACCGGCGTCAGCATGCACGTGATGACGGCGATGCAGCTCTCGGGCACCGCGCCGGAGGGCCTGCAACTGCCCAGGGCGAAGCTGGGCGGCGTGTTCAACATGGGCGGCGCCGCTGTCGCCAACTATGTGAGCATCCTCGAGCCGCTGCGCTAGAAACCGTGCGAGCCGTCGGACAGCGCGAGAGCGACGTTATTTTGGGTGCCATGCGCCAGGTGGCGCTGGCCGGCGGGCGCGCCCTCTCGTATGCCGATACGGCGAGCATCCTGGCGGCGGGGCACTATCTGCTGCGCCGCCGCGGCCTCACCGATCTCGGCACGCTTCCCGCCGTCGAGCCGTGCGACCTCGTCGCGGCACTGCACGACCGCGCGCTCGCCGAAGAGGCGGTGAAGTATCTCGCCATCATGGCGATGGTCGACGGCACGCTCGATCACGGCAAGCTGAAGCGCGTGCTGGAATATTCGCGCGCCCTCGACATCGAGGCCGACTATCTCACCGACCTGGTCGAGGCGGCGTCCGGTCATCTCGCCTGGGCCACCGCCGACATGTGGCGCAAGAATTTCGACAGCGTGCTGGGTCGTTCATCGGAGGGCCTCGATCCCAATGTCTGGATACGGCCCTACGCCGGTGCCAGCGCCGATCCGGCGCTGGTGGCGCGCTACGAGGCGCTGGGCGGGCTGCCGGAGGACAGTTTCGGCAAGGCGCTGTGGGATTTCGACAAGGCGAATGGCTATCCCTTCCCCGGCGATCCGGCGGCACTCAACGCCGCCTTCGGCACGCCGCACGATGCGACGCACGTGATCTCGGGCTACGACACCAGCGCGCGCGGCGAACTGCTCGTCTCTACCTTCACCGCCGGCATGCATCCGATCAATCCGATGAGCGGCCACATCCTGCCGGTGATCTTCTTCTTCCACTTCGGCGAGCAGCTGAACGACGTCGGCCATGCCGGCAAGGGCGGCCTCGATCCCGACGAATTCTGGCACGCCTGGGCACGCGGCGCCGAGATGACGGTCGACCTGTTCGATCCCAAGTGGAGCGTCTGGGATTGGGTCGAGCACGATCTCGACGCGCTGCGCCGCCAGTGGAACGTGACGCCGCCGGGGAACCGGCGGTAGGCAACTACACTTCCTCCCCCGTCATACGGGGGAGGTGGCCGAAGGCCGGAGGGGGAAGGCCATGAGTCTGAAAGCTGTCGCGTTGCTTTCCCCCTCCCGGCCTCCCCCGTGTGACGGGGGAGGAGAATAAGAAGGTCACACCACCGGGCTTGCGCCGCCGTCGACGTTGATGGCGACGCCGGTGATGAAGGAACCGGCATCGGAGCATAAGAAGCAGGCCATGCGGGCGAATTCCTCGGCCTTGCCCATGCGGCCGAGCGGGATGCGGCCCTTGGCCATGCCGGCCAGGAACTCCTCGTAGCTCTTGCCCTCGCCGGCCGGCCCCTTGTGACGGCGTGCCCACTGGTCGCTCTCGATCAGGCCCACCAGCATCGCATTGACGAGGATGTTGTCCTTGGCGAGTTCCTGGCTCATCGCCTTGGTGAGCGCGAGGCCGGCCGCGCGGCTGACGCTGGTCGGCGTCGAGTTGGCGGTCGGGGCCTTGGCGCCGATGTTCAGGACGTTGACGATGCGGCCCCACCTGCGCTCGCGCATGCCGGGGATCGCCGCACGGCTGAGGCGGATCGCGGCGAACAGCTTCAGGTCGAGATCGCCCTGCCAGTCCTCGTCGGTCACGGTCTCGAACGACTTGGCGTGGCTGATGCCGGCATTGTTGACGACGATGTCGACCTTGCCGAACTCGGCCTCGACCTTCTTGAACGTTTCGGCGATCGGCTGCGCCTGGGAGACGTCGCAGGAATAGGCTTCGATCTTGATGTTGGCCTTGCCCGCCGCCTTCTGCACCTCGGCCTTGGCCGCGGCCAGCGCGTCCTGCTTGCGCGCCAGCAGCGCGACCGAGGCGCCCGACGCGGCGAACTCCTTGGCCATGGCGAGCCCGAGGCCGGTGCTCGCGCCGGTGATCACGGCCACGCGGCCATCCATACGTACGTCCATCTCGTCCTCCCGAAAGCTTCGAAATCGGGCGACACCATATCCATCGATCAGCGGGGCAGCGAGTCCGGCGCGTATTGCTGGGCGAACTCGGCGCTGGGCGGGATCGGCTTGATGACGTCGATGGCGATGCCGTTGGGATCTTCGGTGATGAAGTGCCGCTGGCCGAAAGGCTCGTCCCGCAGCGGCAGGTGGATCGCCAGCCCTGCGTCCTGCGCCCGGGCATAGACCGCGTCGACGTCGTCGACCTCGATGTTCACCAGCACGCCCGCCGCCTTCTTGCGAAACGGTGCGGGGATCGTCTCGTGGCGATAGTCGAGAATCGCGAGGTTCGCCTTGTCCGAGACCGCGCTCGTGAGATGGACGTACCAGTCGGCGTCGAAGGCGCGGCGGAAACCGAAGTGCTTTTCCCAGAAGGCGGCGGTGCCGGCGACGTCGTCGGTGCAAAGCACCGTGTAGAATTCCCTGAGCTGCATTGCCCTCTCCTGCGTTGTGACTTACATACACTTTGTATGTGACATGTCGTCATTTAGATACAGGTTGTATGTATGTCAAGACCCCGTACCCAGGCCGAACGTATGGCCGCCACGCGCGCGATCCTGCTGAAGGAGGCGCGATCGATCTTTGCCGGCGCGGGCTACGAGGCTGCCTCCACGGAAGAAATCGTGAAGCGCGCCAAGGTCACGCGCGGCGCGCTGTACCATCACTTCCGGGACAAGCGGGCGCTGTTCGAGGCGGTCGTCGAGGAAGTCGCGCGCGAGATCGCGGGGTCGATCGACGACGGGGCCGCACCCGCTGCCGATCCCCTGCAGGCGTTGATCGAGGGCACGCGCGCCTTCCTAGACGCCTGCCTCGATCCCGCCGTGCGCCGCATCTACCTGATCGATGCGCCCGCCGTGCTGGGCTGGCATCGCTGGCGCGAGATCGACGGCCCGCACGGCGTGCGCACGCTGCGCGAGGGCGTGGGCGCCGTGCTGGCGACCCGTCCCGATCCGGCACTCGGCGTCGAGCCGATCACCTTCCTGCTCTCCGGCGCTTTCAACGAAGCCGCCCTTTGGGTCGCCGAAGCGAAGGACGAGAAGACCGCGCGCCGCGAGATGGACCGCACGCTGGTCCAGCTCCTGGAGCGGTTGTTCACATCCCCTGCCGCGCCCGCTCGACCGCCGCGAGCACGCGCTCGGGCGTAGCCGGCGAGTCGAGCCGAACGGCCGCCTTCCTGCTGCCCGCGGCGCCGATCGCGTCCTTGAGCGCCGTCCACACGGCGGTCGCCAGCATCAGCGGCGGCTCGCCGACCGCCTTGGAGCGGAAGATCGTGGCCTCGCGCGAGGGCGCATTGTCGAGCAGCCTGACATTGAACACCGGCGGCACGTCGCGGCTGCCGGGGATCTTGTAGGTCGACGGACCGGCCGTACGCAGCCGGCCGCTCGCGTCCCACCACAGTTCCTCGCAGGTGAACCAGCCCTGCCCCTGCACGAAGGCGCCCTCGATCTGGCCGAGGTCGATGGCGGGATTGAGGGAGCGGCCGCAATCCTGGACGAGGTCGGCCCTCAGCACGCGGCTCTCGCCGGTCAGGGTGTCGATTGCAACCTCCACCATCGCCGCGCCAAACGAGAAATAGAAGAACGGTCGCCCGTGCATCGCGACCGGGTCCCAATGGATCTTCGGCGTCTTGTAGTAGCCGGTCGCCGAAAGCGACACCCGGCCCAGCCAGCACAGCCGGGCGAGCTCGCCGAAGGTGAGCACCTGGTTGCTGCCGGGCCTGGCGATGCGCACGGTGCCGTCGGCGAATGCGATGTCGGCCTCGGCCACGCCGAAATGCTCGGCTGCAAATGCCACCATGCGGCTGCGAATCGTGTTGGCGGCGTCCCAGGCCGCCCAGCCATTGAGGTCCGAGCCCGTCGAAGCTGCGGTCGGCGAAGTGTTGGGCACCTCGGCGGTCGAGGTGGCGGACGGACGGATGCGATCGACATCGACCTGGAAGACCTCGGCCACGACCTGCGCCACCTTGATGAACAGGCCCTGGCCCATCTCGGTGCCGCCATGGTTCAGGCGGATCGAGCCGTCGGTATAGACATGCACCAGGGCGCCGGCCTGGTTCATGTGCGGCAGGTTGAAGGAGATGCCGAACTTCAGCGGGAAGAGTCCCAGCCCGCGCTTCAGCACCGGATTCGCGGCGTTGAAGGCGTCGATCTCGGCGCGCCGCCGCTCCAGTTCGCCGCCCGTCTTCACCTCGGCCCAGCAGCGCTCCAGATGGTTCTCGTCGATCGTCTGGCCGTAAGGCGTCTCGTCCCGCCCCTGGGCATAGAAGTTGAGGGCTCGCACGTCGACGGGATCGCGACCGAGATGATGGGCGATCCGGTCGAGCGCATCCTCCATCACCACCACGCCCTGCGGCCCACCGAAGCCACGGAATGCCGTGTTCGACTGCTTGTTGGTGCGGCAGGCATAGCCGACGGCCCGGAAGTGCGGGATCCAGTAGGCGTTGTCGGTGTGCGTGAGCGCCCGCGTCACCACGCCGGGCGTCATGTCGAGGCTCCAGCCGGCATCGGCCGCCAGCACGGCGTCGAGCGCCAGCACGCGGCCCTCGCCGTCGAAGCCCACCGTGTAGCGATAGTCGAAGCCATGGCGCTTGCCGGTCGTCACCATGTCGACCTCGCGCGGCAGGCGAAGCTTCACCGGCCGGCCGGTAAGATGGGCCGCGACGGCCGCCGCGGCCGCGACCCAGGTGGCATTGCTCTCCTTGCCGCCGAAGCCACCGCCCAGGCGGCGCACCACGGCCGTCACACGGTTGAAGTCGCAGCCCAGCAGCCGGGCGCAGACGTGCTGGACCTCGGTCGGATGCTGGGTCGAGGAATGAACGGTGAGGTCGCCATCCTCGCCGGGCAGCGCGAAGGCGATCTGACCCTCGAGGTAGAAATGCTCCTGCCCGCCGACGCTGAACTCGGCGGTGAGCCGATGCGGCGCTGCGGCCAGCGCTTTCTGCGGGTCGCCGCGCAGGATCGTGGCCGGCGCCTGCACGTAGGACTCGCGGGCGAGAGCCGTCGCGATGTCGAGGATCGGCTCCGCGGCCTCGATCTCCACCACGACCTGTTCGGCAGCGGCCCGCGCGGCGTCGAGGCTCTCCGCCACGACCATCGCCAGGGTCTGGCCGGCGAACTCGATCCGGTCGACGGCGAACAGCGGCTCGTTCTTGCCGATCGCCGCGATGTCGTTGCGGCCGGGAATGTCCTGCGGGCCCAACACGGCCACGACGCCCGGCATCGCCTCCGCAACTGCGGTGTCGATCCGCACGAGCTTGCCGCAGGCGACCCGGCTCAGCACCAGGGCACCATGCAGCGTGCCCGGCGGTTCGGGCAGGTCGTCGATATAGAGCGCCTGTCCCGTGACGTGCTTCAGCGCGCTGTCGTGGCGTCGCGCGACGTGGACCTTGCCGCTCACAGCGCCTCGACCTCCAGCACGCGCCCGGGCTCGGCGAGGCTCAGCTCCAGCCGCCGCAGCAGGTTGGCCGCGACCCGGCGGCGATAGGCGGCCGAGCCGCGCCAGTCGTCGAGCGGCTTGAAGTCCGTCTCGACGGCGGCGATCGCGGCCGCGAAGCCGTCCTTCAGCAGCGCCGCCTCGGCGGCATGCGCCCGGCGCGGTGTCGCCGCCATGCCGCCGAAGGCCAGACGCGCATCCTCGATCCGGCCATTGCGGATGCGCACGCGATAGGCGCCGGCGACGGTGGAGATGTCCTGGTCGCGGCGCTTGCTCACCTTGTCGCAATGGAAGGTCTCGCCCTCCCACAGGCGTGGCATCGAGAGGCTCAGGATGATCTCGTCGGGTGCCAGCGCCGTCTTGCGATAATCAAGGAAGAAGTCGTCCAGCAGGATCTCGCGGGTGCCGCGCGTCGAGACCAGGATCAGGCTGGCTTCCAGCGCCAGCAGCACCGGCGGCATGTCGCCGATCGGCGAGGCCGTGCCGATGTTGCCGCCGATCGTGCCCATGTTGCGGATCTGCCGCGATCCCAGCCGCGAGAGATAGGCGCGCAACGCGGGAAAGGCCTCGACCAGGGTCGGTGCGGCATCGGTGTAGGTCACGGCGGCGCCGATCGTGATCTTGTCCGCGGTCGAAGAGATCGCGGCCAACTCGGGCACGTGCAGGAGATGGATGACGGCCTTCGGCGGCTTGCGCTCGCGGCTGGCCAGCAGGCCGAGGTCGGTGCCGCCGGCCAGCAGCAGCGCCTCGGGGTGAGCGGCGCGCAGGGCCAGGAGCTCATCGAGACTGCGCGGCGCGAAGAAGGCGCCGTCGACGGCGAGCGACCCGGTTCGCGGCTCTACCGTCGAAAAGGCGGGCGGCTCGACGGCGAGACCGGCGATCCGGGTCATCGCCTCGACGATCGGCCGGTAGCCGGTGCAGCGGCAGAGATTGCCGGCGAGAGCCTCGTGGATCTCCTCGGGATCGGCCGTGCCACCGCTGCTCGCATGGGCGAGCGCCGACATGACGAAACCGGGGGTGCAGAAGCCGCATTGCGTGGCATCGGCTTCGGCCATCGCCGTCTGGACCGGATGCGGCCCGCCGTCGGTGCCCCGCAGGCCTTCGACCGTACGGACCGACTGGCCGTCGAGTTGGCCCAACAGCACGATGCAGGCATTGACCGCGTCGGGGCGGCCGTCGCGCTCCAGCACCACCGTGCAGGCGCCGCAATCGCCTTCCGCGCAGCCTTCCTTGGTGCCGCGCAGGCCGCGATGGTCGCGCAGCCAGTCGAGCAGGGTCGTCATCGGCGGAATGCCGACGACCTCCACTTGCCTGTCATTGAGGATGAACCGAACGTTATCCGCCATGCGAACAGGATGCTGGGCGTTGAAGTACGACGCAACCCGTGTTGCACTCGCCATGCCAACCCAAGAAAGAAAGTCCCCGGATGGACCCTTATCGATTCGGCTATTCCCCCATCGTCGAACGACCGAAGCTCTCCTGGCCCAACAATGCCAGGGTCGCGGTCTGGGTCTGCCCCAACATCGAGCATTACGAATACATCCCGGCCGAGGTGCGCGTGCGCAATCCCTGGCCGCGCATGCCCCATCCCGACGTGCTGGGCTATGGCGGCCGCGACTACGGCAACCGGGTCGGGCTGTGGCGCATGTTCGAGGTGCTGGACAAGCACAATATCCGCTGCACCGTGTCGCTCTCGATGTCGGTGATCGAGATGTATCCCGAGATCCTCGAGGCCATGGAAGCGCGCCGCTGGGAATATATGAGCCACGGCTACTTCAACACGCGCTATCACTGGGGCTACGAGGAGCAGGAGGAGCGCGAGGTCATCGAGCACAGCAAGGCGACGCACCTCCGCCTCACCGGCCGCAAGCTGCGCGGCTGGTTCTCGCCTGCCGTCTCCAATACCCTGAACACGCCCGACCTCGTGAAGGAAGCCGGCCTCGAATACTTCTGCGACTTCTATCACGACGATCAGCCGACGCCCCTCGCCACGAAGCACGGCCCGCTGATCCACGTGCCATACTCGATGGATCTCAACGACGCGATGATCTACCGCCAGCCGGTCGAGGCCGAGGAATTCGCCCAGATGATCATCGACCATTTCGACACGGTCTATCGCGAGGGGGGCGAGAATGGCCGCGTCATGTGCATCGCGCTGCATCCCTACATGATGGGCGCGCCGCACCGGCTGAAGCATCTCGACCGGGCGCTGTCCTACATCCGCCAGCACAAGGACGCCTGGGTCTGCACTGCCGAGGAGATCCTCGACTGGTATGTCGCGAACGGGCTTCAACCCTACCAGCAGCATCTCGGGAAGGAGGCATGACATGAGCACCGTTCCCAAGAACCCGCCGCCGCTGCCCGCCGGGATGGACAATCCCTGGTACGACTTCGCCCCGTATCCGAAGCGGCCGAAGCTCGCCTGGCCGCGCAACGCCCGCGTCGCCTTCTACGTCGTGCTGCACCTCGAATATTACGAGCTGCTGCCGCCAGACGGCATCGTGAAGGACAGCCGCTTCACCGGCGAGTTCGGCACCTACCATCCTGACTACCGCACCTGGACGCAGCGTGAATACGGCAACCGTACCGGGATCTTCCGCGTGCTCGACGTGCTCGACCGCTACCAGATCCGGGCGGGCGTTGCCGTCAACGCGATGGCGGCCGAGCGCTATCCGTTCCTGATGGAGCAGTTCCGCAAGCGGAACTACGAGATCATCGGCCACGGCGTCTCGGCCAATCGCATGATCAGCTCGAAGATGAGCGAAGCCGAGGAGAAGGCCGAGATCGCGACCTCGATCGCCGCGATCGAGAAGGCCACGGGAGCCGCGCCCCGGGGCTGGCTCGGCCAGGAATATGGCGAAAGCCAACGCACGCCGAAGCTGCTGGCCGATGCCGGCCTCGACTATGTCCTCGACTGGCCCAACGACGACCAGCCCTATGCCATGCATGTCGGCGAAGGCCGGAAGTTCGTCTCGCTGCCGAACCAGCCGGAATGGGACGACGTGCAGCAGCTCTGGCTGCGGCGCATCAACACCACACGCTATCCCGACATCGTGGGCGACGCCTTCGAGCTGCTGCATCACGAGGGCGGCCAGGTGTTCAACCTGTCGATCCATCCCTGGCTGATGGGCATGGCGCATCGCATCAAGTATCTCGACGAGGCGCTGCGCCGGGTCGAGCGCTTCGGCAATGTCTGGCAGGCGACGCCGGGCGACGTGGCGAAGCACTATCGCGAAACGATGATGGGCTGAGCGCGTGACAAGGTTCTGGCTGGATACGCTGGCGGAGTTCATCGCGGACTTCCGCCTGGAAACCCTGAAGCCCGCCACGATTGAGCAGACGTCCTACGTCATCCTCGACACGGTCGGCGCCATCGTGGGCGGCGCGGCCGAGCCCGAGATGCAGGCGCTGACCGCCCGGCTGACGGTCAGTCCCGTCGGCGATGCCGCGGTGATGGGTACCGGCAGGACCGCCGTGTCGGCCGCCGCCGCCTTCCTCAACGGGACGGCGGGCACGTTCCTCGAAATGGACGAAGGCAACCGCTTCGCCAAGGGCCATCCCTCGATCCATGCGCTGCCCGCCGTCTGGGCCATGGCCGAGATCAAGGGCCTCTCGGGCAAGGACGCAATGGAGGCGCTGATCCTGGGTTACGAGGTCGGCGCCCGCATCGGCATCGCGGCTTCCCTGCGGCCCGACATGCATCCGCACGGCACCTGGGGCACGGTGGGGGCCGCCGCCGCCGTCGCCAAGCTGCTGGGCTACGACGCGGCGCGGATCCGCGAGACGATCAACGTCGCCTCCTCGCTGACCCTCGCCAGCTCAAAGCGCACGATGCTGGAGGGCGGCACGGTGCGGAACGCCTATGCCGGCATCTCCAACCGCATGGCCCTGATGGCGATCGACCTCGTCGAGACGGGTTTCATCGGCGAGCGCGACGGTCTGTCCAGTGTGTTCGGCAAGGTCGTGTCGGAGCGCTTCGACACGGCGCGCATGATCGATGGGCTCGGCCGCGACTGGCAGATCGACCAGAACTACTTCAAGCTCCATTCCTGCTGTCGCTACAATCACGGCGCGCTCGATGCGCTCGAAAACCTGCTCGCCAGGGAAGCCGTTGCCCCGGATGCGGTCGAGCGCGTGGACGTGGCGAGCTATCTCTATGCCGCGGAGCTCGACGACCAGACGCCGCGCAACACGCTGGCCGGCAAATTCTCGGTCCCCTTCGCGGTGGCCACGCGCCTGGTACGCGGCTCCTCCCGCGTCGAGAATTTCACCTGGGACGCGCTGCGCGACGGGCGGGTGCTGGCGATGGCCAAGCGGGTGTTCGTAACCGAGGACGAGGCGATGACGGCCAGGCTGCCGCAGTTCCGCCCGGCGCGCATCGACGTCCGGCTGCGCGACGGCCGCACGCTCTCGGCTTCCGTCGAGGCCAATCGCGGCGACGACCAGGATCCCTACTCGCGCGACGAGCTCATCGGAAAGTACTTCTCGCTGACGGCACGGATGTTGCCTCACGAGGCTGCCGACGAAATGCGGAAGAAGATTCTGGAATTGGACAGCATCGCCGACATACGCTCGATCTTCGCTCGTTGACCTGCCGGGAGGTTTTCATGACCAAGCAACGGAAGACTGGGGTTTCGCGTCGAACCTTCATTGCGGCGGGCACCGTGCTGGCGACCGGAGCGATCGGCGCACCCGCCGTGATCCGCGCCCAGCCGGCCGCCGTAAAGGTCGGCATGATCCATCCCGTCACCGGCTTCGTCGCCTATAACGGGCAGCAGAGCCGGCTCGGCGGCACGATGGCCATCGAGGACGTGAACAAGGCCGGCGGCATCAAGTCGATGGGCGGCGCCAAGCTCGAGGCGCTGCTGGGCGACAGCCAGTCGAAGGTCGAGGTCGGCGTCAGCGAAGTCGAGAAGATGAACGAGCAGGGTGTTGCCGCCTATATCGGCTGCTTCCAGAGCCCGGTCGGCATCGCCGCCAGCCAGGCGGCCGCCAAGTACGGCACGCCCTTCCTCGTGGATGTCGGCGCCTCCGACCTGCTGATGAGCCGCGGCCTCAAGAACGTGTTCCGCCTGAAGCCGGGCTTCGGCGTCTGCGTCGACGACGGCATCGCCTCCCTGGCGGCCCTGAACAAGGCCGCGAACGATGTCGCCAAGACGGCGGTCATCGTCCACGAGTCGGGCGAGTTCGGCACCGGCACGGCCAAGCTGGTGGCCGGCAAGCTGCCCTCGATCGGGATCGCGGCCAAGGAGCTGATCGCGCACGACAATCCGACGCGCAACTTCGACAATATCGCGCTGCGCATCCGCTCGCTGGCGCCCGACATCGTCATGATGTCGAACTACGGCAACGAGTACATGCTGCTGGCGCGCACGCTCTACCAGCAGAAGGTGAACGTGGCGGGCTTCTTCTCGATCCTGGGCGGCGGCTTCAACTACAAGTTCGTCAAGGAGATGCCGGACGTCTCCCAGTACATGATGGACGTGAACCACTGGTACAACCCGAAGAGCCCGCAGGCCCAGGCGCTGAAGAAGCGCGTCGAGGCCACGGGTGCGCTGTTCACCTTCGAGGTCTACCTCACCTACACCAACGTCATGCTGCTGGCCGACGCGCTGGAGCATGCGGCTTCGGCCGACAAGGAGAAGCTCATCGCGGCGCTGGCCGCCTCGACCTTCAAGGCCGAGCTGATGCCCTACGGGCCCACGAAGTTCGTCAACGGCCAGAATCAGGGCGGGCGACCGGCGACCATGCAGTCGCTCAAAGGCGAGATCGAGGTGATCGCCCCCGAGCAGTTCGCCTCGGCCAAGGCGGTGTTCCCCAAGCCGAAGCTCTGAAGGCGTGTTCGACCCCGCCTTTCTCTTCGCGGGCGTCCTCAACGGCCTTCTGGCCGGCGGAATCTACGTGCTGGTCGCGGTCGGCCTCACGCTGATCTACGGCGTGCTGCACATCATCAACTTCGCCCATGGCAGCCTGCTGATGCTGGCCATGTACGCCGTCTTCTACCTCTGGCGGCTGATCGGCATCGATCCCTATGCCGCTCTGCCGGTGGTGATCGCCGGCGCCTTCGGCTTCGGCTTCGCGCTCTACCGGTTGCTGATCGGCCGCTACAATCACGGTCGCGACGAGAACATCCTGCTGATCACGCTGGGCCTCTCGATCGTGATCGACAATGTCGCGCTGCTGTTCTTCGGCGGCGACACGCAGACCATCGACGTGCCCTACGCCGGCACCTTCGTCGAGATCGGCGCCGCCTTCCTGCCGCTGCCCAAGATCATCTCGTTCGGCGCCTCGCTGGTGATCTGCGCGGCGCTCGGGCTCTACATGGCGAAGAGCGACATGGGCAAGGCGATCCGCGCCGTCGCCAGGGAGAGGCAGGGCGCGCGCCTGGTCGGCATCGACGTCGAAAACGTCTTCGCCGTGTCCTACGGCATCGGCATCGCTTGCCTCGGCGCCGCGGCGTGCCTGCTGATGCCGACCTATTACGTGACGCCGTCGTCTGGCCATGCCTTCGTCCTCGTGGCCTTCACCATCGTCGTGCTGGGCGGCATGGGCAGCTTCGCGGGCGCGGCGGTCGGCGGGTTCATCATCGGCATCACCGAATCGCTGGGCGGGCTCTTTCTGGGCGAGCAGCTCGGCCAGATCGGCGTCTCCCTGATCTTCATCCTGATCCTGCTGTTGAAGCCCACCGGCCTGTTCGGGAGCAAGGCGTGAGCCGCGCCCTCCTGCTCTGCGCGCTGGGCCTCGTGGCCGCGATCGCCTGGCCGCTGCTCGTGCCGAACTATCTCGTCACGATCGGCATGCTGGTCTTCTTCACCGCTTTCATCGGCCAGTCCTGGAACATCGCCGGCGGCTTCGCGGGCCAGACTTCGTTCGGGCATGTCGTGTTCTTCGGCACCGGGGCCTATACCTCGACCATCCTGCAGGTGACCTACGGCTGGAACCCCTGGCTCGCCTGGCCGGTCGCGCTGGCGGCGGGCGGCGCGGTCGGCTGGATGATCGCCGTGCTTTCCTTCCGCGCCGGCTTGCGCGGATCCTACTTCGCGTTGATCACGCTCGCCTTCGCCGAGGTCTTCCGCATCCTGGCCAACTCGGTGCCTTTCACCAAGGGCGGGCTCGGCATGCTGATCAAGGCCGATCCGCGGCCGATCAACTTCCAGTTCAAGGACCCGGTCTGGGTCTACTACCTCGCCCTGCTGCTCTGCATCGTCTCGCTGCTGATCGCCTGGCAGCTCACGCGCAGCCGCTTCGGCGCACGGCTGGTCGCGATCCGCGAGAACGAGGATGCGGCGCGGGCGCTGGGCATCGACGTCTTCGCCGAGAAGGTGAAGGTGCTCACCCTGTCCGGTGCGATGTGCGCGGCCGGCGGAACGTTCTACGCCCAGAAATACCTCTACATCGATCCCGGCATCGCTTTCGGCGTCGACAAGTCGGTGGAGATGCTGCTGGTCAGCATGGTGGGCGGTGCCGGCACGATCTTCGGACCGCTGATCGGCTCCTTCACCCTGATGGGCATCAACGAGGTGACGCGCTGGCTGGCCAGCGTCGTGCCGGCCCTCAAGAACGTCCAGCCGCTCAGCCTGATCGTCTACGGCATCATGCTGATCCTGATCGTGGCGCGCCTGCCCGACGGATTGATGAGCCTGTTCAGGCGAAAGCCGCGCCATGCTTGAGGTGCGCGAGATCTCGAAGTCGTTCGGCGGCCTCAAGGCCGTGGATCGCGCCTCGCTCGACGTGGCACGGGGCGAGATCGTCGGCCTGATCGGCCCCAACGGTGCGGGCAAGACGACGCTCTTCGCGACCATCGCCGGCTTCCACCGGCCCGACACGGGCACCGTTTCCTTCGAAGGCAAGCCGATCACGGGCCTGGCGCCGCATCGCATCTGCACCGCCGGCATGGTCCGCACCTTCCAGATCACGCAGCCCTTCGCCGGCATCAGCGTGCGCGAGAACATCATGGTCGGCGCCTATCTCCACACCGCCGACCGCCGCGCAGCTGCGCGCGAGGCCGAAGCCGTGGCGGCCCTGGTCGGGATGGGGGACCAGCTCGACCAGCGCGGTGCCGACCTGACGGTCGCCGGGCGAAAGCGGCTCGAACTCGCCCGCGCCCTGGCGACCGGACCGCGGCTCCTGCTGCTCGACGAGGTGATGGCCGGGCTCAACCCGACGGAGATCGTCGAGATCGTGGGGGTGATCCGCAATATCCGCGCTTCCGGCGTGACCATCCTTCTGATCGAGCATGTCATGCAGGCCGTGACTTCGCTCGCCGAACGCGTCTACGTGCTGAACCAGGGCCGCATGATCGCCGAGGGCACGCCCGCTGCCATTGCCGACAACGCACTGGTGATCGAGGCCTATCTCGGTCACGGCGCCGCCAGGGTGCTTCGTGCTTGAGATCGCCTCCCTGCGCGCCGGCTACGGCGCGATAGAAGTGCTGCGCGGCGTCGACCTCACCGTCGGCGCGGGCGAGATCGTGGCCTTGCTGGGCAGCAACGGCGCGGGCAAGTCCACTCTGAACAACAATGTCTCGGGTCTCTACCGGCCGTTCGGCGGCGCGATCCGCTTCGACGGCACGGAGATCACGGGCGCCTCCTCCATGCGCATCGTCGAGGCTGGCCTCGTGCAGGTGCCGGAAGGCCGCCGCGTCTTTCCCAACCTGTCGGTGCGCGACAATCTCGAGCTCGGCAGCTATCGCCGCGGCAAGCCCAACCGCGCCGCCAACATGGAGCGCGTGCTCGGGACCTTCCCCCGCCTGCGCGAGCGGCTGACGCAATCGGCTGGCACCCTGTCGGGCGGCGAGCAGCAGATGCTGGCGATCGGTCGCGGCCTGATGAGCGAGCCCCGGCTGCTGATCCTCGACGAACCCTCGCTCGGCCTGTCGCCGCTCCTTGTCGAGGAGATGTTCGGCCTGATCGGCCAGCTCAACGGGCAGGGTCTCGCGATCCTGCTGGTCGAGCAGAACGTCGTGCAGTCGCTGGCCATCGCCCATCGCGCCTATGTGCTGGAGAACGGCCGCATCGCGCTGTCGGGCAGCGCCGCCGACCTCGCCCGCGATCCCGATCTGCGGCGCAGTTATCTCGGCCACTGACGAGGCTCAGACGGCCTCGCCGGCCACCCAGCCCGACGACCAGGCCCACTGGAAATTGTAGCCGCCCAGCCAGCCGGTCACGTCGACGGCCTCGCCGATCGCGAACAGGCCCGGGACCTTCTTCGCCTCCATCGTCTTGGATGATAGCCCGTCCGTGTCGATGCCGCCCAAGGTGACCTCGGCCTTGGCGTAACCCTCGGTGCCGGTCGGCACGAAGGTCCAGGCCTTCAGCCGGGTCGCCAGCGCCTCGAGATCGCGGTCGCGCTGGCTGGCCATGGTGCCTTCGGGCGCCAGGCTTTGCGCCAGCCGCTGCGGCAGGATTTCCGCGAGGACCGTGCGCAGCTCGGCCTTTGGCCGCGTGCGCTTGCGCTCCTTGAGAAAGCTCGCCGCATCGAGATCGGGCAGCAGGTCGACGACGATCTCCTGCCCCGGTTTCCAGTAGGACGAAACCTGCAGGATCGCGGGACCCGACAGGCCGCGATGGGTGAACAGCAGCGCCTCGCGAAAGCGCGCGCGGCCGCAGCGCGCCTCGACGTCGAGCGACACGCCGCTGATCTCGGGCACGGGCAGCGTGAGCGGCACCAGCGCCGGCCGCGTGTCCGTCACACGCAGCTTGAAGTGGCGCGCCACTTCGTGCGCAAAGCCGGTTGCGCCCATCTTCGGGATCGAGAGTCCACCGGTCGCCAGCACGACGGAGGAGGCGAAGAAATCGCCGTGGTCCGTCGCGACCGTGAAACGGTCCGACTTCTCGACCCTGGTGATCCTGTGCGCCACCCGCACGTCGACGCCCACCGCCGCGCATTCGTCCAGAAGCATCTTCACGATCTGCCGGGCCGAACCGTCGCAGAAGAGCTGGCCGAGAGTCTTCTCGTGCCAGGCGATGCGGTGCCTGTTCACCAGCGCGATGAAGTCGTGCTGCGTGTAGCGCGCCAGCGCCGACTTGCAGAAATGCGGATTGGCTGACAGGAACGATTCGGGCCGCGGGTCGCGGTTGGTGAAGTTGCAGCGGCCGCCCCCCGAGATCAGGATCTTCTTGCCGACCTTCTCGGCATGGTCGAGCAGCAGCACCCTGCGGCCGCGCTGGCCCGCCCGCATCGCACACATCAACCCGGCGGCGCCGCCGCCCAGCACGACGACGTCGAAAACCCGTTGCTGGCTCACGCCAGCGCCTTGCCCATGATCCAGAGCGCCGCCGCGAGTCCGGCGATTGCGCCGGCCACCGATCCGCCGACATACAGCGCCGCCATCAGATACTCATGCCGCTCCCACAGCAGCACCGCGTCGAGCGAGAAAGCCGAGAAGGTCGTGAAGCCGCCCATCACGCCCGTCGCCAGGAACAGCCGGTAGTGAGCGGCGGCGCCGATGCGCTCGGCGAGCCAGCCGGTGATCAGGCCCATCACGATCGAGCCCAGGATGTTGATGACCAGCGTGTGCCAGGGGAAGTGCGAGCCCATGAGCCGCGCCACCCAGATGTTCATCCCGTGGCGCGCCGCACCGCCGATGCCGGCGCCCACGAAAACGATCAGGTAGCTCATCTCCGGCCGCCGAACTTGGTCTTCCAGTCGGGCACGGCATTCGGGAAGGGCAGCGCCGTCGCCTCGTAGACACCACGCGCCACGGCCCGCGCCAAGCAGTCGGCCGCCACGGTGCCCAGCTCCGTCAGGACCGGCGGATCGCCGCCGCGGCCCGCGCGGCCCGTCGCCGCCGCGAACACCGTGTCGCCGTCGTTCGGCGCATGCACCGGCCGCAGCGACTTCGACAGGCCATCGTTCGCCATGATGGCGAGCCGCTTGCACTCCGCCTTGGTAAGCATCGCATCCGTCGCGACCAGGGCGATGGTGGTGGCCGTGGCCGGCAGGGGCTGTCCCTTGAAGCGCATCTTGAGCGCATCCGCCGGCAGTGGCGCCGGCCAGCCCAGGCCGCCGAACTCATCGCCCTGTTCGTAGGCGCCCGCCCAGAAATGCGGGCCGCTGCCGATCGTGGCCGAGCCCACCGCGTTGACCGCAACCAGCGCGCCGACGGTAAAGCCCTGGCTGGTCCGGGCGCTGGTCGAACCGAGGCCGCCCTTGAGCCCGGCCGTCGTGGCGCCCACGCCCGCACCTGCCGTGCCGAGTGCAAAGTCGTGCGCCGCCACCAAGGCTGCGTCGCGGCCGAGGTCCCAATAGGGCGGCTCGTGCTTGACCGGCTCCCGCATCCAGTCCTTTTCGCCGCCATTGATCAGATCGAACAGGATCGCCTGCACCGCCACGGGAATGGCGAGGCCGCCGAAGGTGCGGCCCTGGCCGCGCTGGCAGAGTACCGCCGAGGCGCCGCCGGCGGCGTCGAGCCCGTAAACCGAGCCGCCGGACAGCACGACGGCGTCGATCATCTGGCCGACCATTTCCGGCTCGAGCGACGTCCCCATCCGGTCGCCCGGCGCACCGCCCAGGGTCGAAACGCTGGCCACGGCGCCCTGCTCGAAGATCGCGACGGTGGCGCCCGTGGCGGCGCGCATGTCCTGGGCATTGCCTACCAGCACGCCCGCCACATCGGTGATCAGGTTTCTCATGTCAGGAACTCGCCGCCGTTCACGTGGATCGTCTGACCGGTGATGAAGGTGCCGTCCGGCCCGACCAACAGTCGCACCATGGCCGCGATCTCCTCGACCGTGCCGAAGCGCTTCAGCGGAATCGGACGGTTCTCCGCCGGGCGGGGGCCTGCCGCCGCGCCGCGCGTCGTGTCGATCGCGCCGGGCGCCAGCGCGTTGCAGGTGATCCGGTGCGGCGCCAGCTCGACCGCCAGCGCCCGCATCAATCCTTCGAGCCCGGACTTAGAGGCCGACACGTGGCAGCGGTTTGGCGTGCCGACGTGGGTCGAAATGCCCGACAGCGCCACGAAGGCGCCGCCGCCCCGCGCCACCATCTGGGGCACGATCGCCTTGCCCAGCAGGAAGGCGCCGTCGAGTGCGACCGACATGATCTCGCGCCATTCCTCGAACGACATGTCGAGGAACGAGGTCTGGCGCCGCAGGCCGGCGTTGCTGACGAGGATGTCGACGCCGCCGAATTTCGCCGCGGCCTCCTGCGCGAGGCGTGGCGGCACGGCGGGATCGGACACATCGCCCATCGCGGCCATCGCCTTGCCGCCCGCCGCCTCGATCTCGCCCACGACGGCATCGACCGCGGCCCTGTCCGAACGCCCGTTGACCACGAGGGCCGCTCCATCGCGCGCCAGGGTCAGCGCGATCGTGCGGCCGATGTTCTTGCCCGCGCCCGTGACGAGCGCGACCTTGCCTTGCAGGGGTAATGACATGCCTTCTCCGCCGAGGGTCCGGCGGGACCCTAGCGGAGATCGATTGCGAACTTAAGCGTTGCCGTCAGCCGGCGACGATGTAGGCGCGGAGCGCCTCGGTCTCGTGCTGGGCTTCCTCGAGACGCGCTTTCACGACGTCGCCGATGGAGACGAGCCCCAGCAGTTCGCCGTGACGCACCACCGGCAGGTGACGGAACCGGCCGCTCGTCATGAGCTGCATGACATGCTCGATCGGATCGTCGGGATCGCAGGTCACGACGTCGCGGGTCATGATCTCGCGGGCCTCGAGGTCGAGGGCGGATGCGCCGTGCGCGGCGAACGCATGCACGAGGTCGCGTTCGGAAACGATGCCGGCGACGGAATCGTCGGAATCGAGGATCAGCACCGAGCCGATGCGGCGCGTGCTGAGCTGCTGGGAAATCTGGCCGACCGACGTGCCCGGTGCGACCGTGTGAACGAGACCGCCCTTACGCGACAGGATATCGGAGACGAACATGAGTTCCTCCTTCCGTGGTGGATGGGTCTGCCGAACGCCAACGCTGTAGCGCGGAGGGAGGTGGCGGGCGATAAAGCCCCTCATGAACGATGCCCGATCTGCCCTCGTCCTCTTCTCCGGTGGACAGGACTCCACCACGTGTCTGGCCTGGGCGCTAGAGCGATTCGCGCATGTCGAGACCGTCGCTTTCGACTACCGCCAGCGGCACCGGATCGAGCTCGATCAACGGCTTGTCGTCCTCGACCGGCTCCGGGGCCGGTTTCCCCATTGGGCGGAGCGGCTGGGAGAGGACCATTTCATCGACATGGGCGTGCTGGGACAAATCAGTGACACGTCGCTGACCCGCGACGTCGCCTTCGCGATGGAGAAGGACGGGCTTCCCAACAGCTTCGTGCCCGGCCGCAATCTCCTGTTCTTCACCTTCGCGGCCGCCGTGGCCTGGCGGCGCAGCATCCGCAACCTGGTGGGCGGCATGTGCGAGACCGACTTCTCGGGCTACCCGGACTGTCGCGACAATACGATCAAGGCGCTGCAGGTGACGCTCAACCTCGGCATGGATCGCGCCTTCGTGCTGCACACGCCCCTGATGTGGCTCGACAAGGCCGAGACCTGGGGGCTTGCCGACGAGTTGGGGGGTCCGCCGCTGGTCGATCTGATCCTCGAGCACACGCACACCTGCTACGACAGTGTGCGGGGCGCTCGGAACGACTGGGGGTATGGGTGCGGCGAATGCCCCGCCTGCAGCTTGCGCAAGCGGGGCTACGTCGCGTGGCGCGAGGGCAGGCCCTCGCTTTGAGCGTCAGCGGCCGCCCGCGAGCTGGCGGGCTCCGGTGAGGTTCTGCTGGATCTTCGGCAGCTGACCCTGGGCATAGCGGCGCAGCGCGCCATTGCCGCCATCCTGCGAGTAGGCGCCGTACTGGGCATTGGCGTCGATATGCGCCGCCAGCTGGGCATTGGCATAGGCGGTGTCGAATTCCACGCCCTCCAGCACCTGCAGCCGCTGCAGCGTGGCCGTCCAGCCCGGCGCGTTGCGGGGATCGGGCGCATAGGAGACACCGGCTTCCTGTCGCGCCTTGCTCAGGTACTGCGCGGCTTCGGTCTGATCGGCGACCATGCGCGCCGCGAAGCCGCGGACGTTCTCGTTCATCGACTTGGCAAGGGCCAGCCGGCCCGAAGCGATCTCGAAGTCGTTGAACTCCTGGGCGAAGCCCACGAAACGGGCGTCGGGCAGCGCGTTGACGGCGAGCGCGGTGGTGGCGGGGAGTGCCGACAGGGCGGCGACGCCGAACAGGACCGAACGACGGGCGATGGGCTTCATGAAATCTCCTGGATTGTATGCATTTGAACGCAACCATCCCCGCCCGGGTTCCGGCGCGGCTTCGGACCTGCTAGGAGCGCGGGCATGAATTCGACCAAGCAGGCCAAGCTGGCGGGCCTGATCTGTTTCCTGGGCTTCATCGCCTGCATCCCGCTCGCCAACTGGATGATCGGGAATGTCGGCGCGGTCTGCGTGCCGCAGGGACCGTGCCTGGTACCGGTCTGGCCTTGGGGTCCGGGCGGCAAGCCCCTGATGGCGCCCTCGGGGGTCCTGATGATCGGGCTGGCGCTGGTCCTGCGCGACCTGGTGCAGCGAAGGCTCGGCCGTGGCGTCGCCGTCGGCGCCATCGTGGCGGGCGCCGCCCTCTCGGGAGCCGTCGCGCCGCCGCAGCTTCTCGTCGCCTCGGCCACGGCCTTCCTCCTGTCCGAACTCGCGGACTTCGCGGTCTATACGCCGCTGCAGTCGCGCGGCCTCGTGCTGGCGGTGCTGGCCAGCAGCGTCGTCGGCCTGGTCGCCGACAGCGTCCTCTTCCTGTGGCTGGCCTTCGGCAGCCTCGACTATCTGGCTGGCCAGATCCTCGGCAAGCTCTGGATGGTGCTGCTGGCCCTTCCCTTCATCCACTGGATCCGCAAACGGGAGTTGTCGACGTGAGCCTTTCGCTGCTGCCGGTCGACGAGCGGGTGTCCGTTTCCGGACAACTCGAGCCGGGCGACATGAAGGATATCGCGACTGCGGGCTTCACCGCCGTCGTGAACAACCGGCCCGACGGCGAGGCCTTCTTCGGCCAGCCGAAGACCGCGGACCTCCGCGCGGCCGCCGAGTCAGCGGGACTGAAGTTCATCGACCTGCCATTCTCCGGCCCCCGCGCGACGCCCGACCAGGTGCGCGTCCTGGCCGACCTTCTTGCCGAAGGCGACGGCCGGATCGTCGCCTTCTGCAAGAGCGGTATGCGTTCCGCGCTGCTCTGGGGCGCGGCGTCGCTGGCCAATGGACGCTCGATCGACGAGGTCCTGAGGAGCGCGCGCAACGCCGGCCAGGAGCTGGGAGGGGTCGCGGAGCTGATGACCGGTCTCGCTCAGGCGGCACGACGCTGAGCCGCCGACCGAAAGACTTGGCTTGCACCGGAAGCGCCGCCGCTTCTTAATCGCGCGTCCTGACGAATCCCTGGGGGAGTATTCCATGCTGAAGTCGATTCTGGCCGTGTCCGAAGGCGGTCCCGATGCCGCGATGTCGTTCCGGCTGGCCGCGCGCGTCGCCGGCATTTTCGACGCCACCGTGGATGCGCTTCACCTGCCGGTCGGTCCGGCCGGCGGCGCCGTCGGCGGGCTCGCCATGAGCGGCGAGGCGATGCCGCTGATCATGAACCTCGACGACGAGCGTCTCGAGGAGCGAGCCAGGGAATCGGACCGCGCCTACAAGGAACTGCTCGGCAGCAACGCCGGCTCGACCTACACCGCCGCCGAAACGGCGACGCTCGATACGCTGGTCGCCATGGGCCGTTGCTCGGACCTGCTGGTGCTCGGTCGCCCGGGCTCCGATCCGGAGAACGTGGCGCCCGCCACCGTCGAGGCCGCGATTCACGAATGCGCCCGCCCGGTCATGATCGCGCCGCCGAACGCAGGCAGCGGCGGCTTTGGCTCGATCATCGTTGCCTGGAACGGCAGCTTCCAGGCCGCGCGCGCCGTCGAATATTCCCTGCCGTTCCTGGCAAAGGCCAGCGCCATCACCATCCTGGTCGCCGGCTCCACGGCCGACGAGGTCGGCGCCTCCTATCTGGCGCGCAATCTCGGCCGGCATGGCCTCAAGACCACCATCGACGCCATCGATCCCGGCGCCGTGTCGGGCCGCGCCCGCGGCCGCGCCCTGCTCGACTACACGCACGGCAAGGGCGCCGACCTGCTGGTGATGGGCGCCTATGGCCGCGGCCAGGTGATGAGCTTCCTCGGCCTGGGCGGTGCCACCGGCAAGGTGATCTCGTCCTGCCGCGTGCCCCTGCTGATGGCCCATTGAGGCCGAGCGGCCTTCGATCGCATCTTTCCTCCCCCGTGATACGGGGGAGGTGAGTTTAGTGGGGGTTCAGGGGCAGGCGCCGGCGCCCTGGGTCACGACCTGGGGATCGCTGCACGCGGTACAGGCATTGCCGTAGGTCTTGCGTGTGCCGTCGCGCAGCAGGCCGCAGGCGGGGCGATAATCCTTGGTGCACATCTGCGGCCGCGGATCGGCGCAGGGGCCGCCCGCGACCGGCAGCGATTCGGGCGCGAGTTCGGCGCGGGTCAGCCGGAACAGGAACGGCTGGGTCCGGTATTCGCTCAGCGTGCCGAACATGAAGATCTTCGACCCCACCGCAGGCAGCGGGCTGAGCGGCCGCATCATAGCCACTTCGAGTTCGACCAGGTTGCGGGCCTGCGCCTCGTCGGTGATCGCGCCCTCGATGCGCTCGGGTGTGGCGGTGATCACTTTGAACGGCAGCTTCAGCCGCTGGCCGCCCTGCTGCCTGTCGCCGATCGCCTTCCACACGGCATCGGCCGCCCGCTTGTTGGCGGGACTGACATCGCGGTGGCGCAACACGAGCACCCACTGCGGCGGCGTCAGCTTGGCGGGCTCGTTGTCTTCCAGCAGCTCCAGCGCCCGTTCGGGCGGGGTCATGTTGCGCGGGATGGATTTCCGGAAGTTGGCGGGCGGCACCTCCTCGTTGGCGACGCGCGTCACGATACCGTCCCATCCCTCCTCGCTGCCGCGATAGACGCCGTAGCGCGAGCGGAGGTAGCGATCGATGTCCTGCGCCGCCGAGTCGTTCCTCGCCGCCCGGGCGATGGCGATGGCGCGGGCCCCATACCAGAAGCCCAGCGCATCGACCGGCGAGCCTTCGAGCTGCGCAACCGAATACTGGTAGACGTCCTGCAGGTTGGCCGGGTCGGCCGCCACGGCCAGGCGATAATATTCGCGCGCCTTGTCGTAGTCCTTCGCCTGCAGCGCCGCGAATCCCAGCACGCCGTTGAAGATGCCCGCCATCTGTTCCTTGAGTTGTGCGAAGCCGGCATCGTCGAGCAACGCGGGCTTCTGCCACCGGGGTATCACCGCAAGGCCGCGCTCGGACGCCGTGACGGCCGCCGCCAGCGCCGCGGCGTCGCCGCCCGACGCCTTGAGGCGCCCGACATAGGCCCGGTTGGCCAGCGCACGCACATTGTCGGGGTCGACCTGCAGCAGGCGCGCAACGAGGACGTCGGCCTTGGCCGGCTGGTTGGCCGCCTGCCAAGCCGAGATCGCCTGCTCGTGGGCGTCCAGCCGCAGAATGCTTCCCGGATACCAGGCGATGAACACTTCCATGGCCTGCGCCCGTCGCGCCGGGTCCTTGGTGTTCAGCGCTGCCATGTAGCTGTCGTACTCGGCGGGATTGGCGAACGAACTACGTTGGGCCGGACTGCCGGCCGGGGAGACAGGCGTCTGCGAAGGCGTCTGGGCGGCAGCGTTGAACGACGCGACGGCACACGCCGTCGCGAGAACGATAGCCAACCACCGCCATCCTGCCATTCCCGAGTCCTCTCCGATCACACGCTACGTTGCAAGGCTCATCTCACCCTGAATTGCCGTGACCATTTGGGCGAATTAAGGCACTCTTCCGTCGATCGTTTTGAGTGGGGACTACGAGATGATGGACCGACGTTCGACGGCTTCGATGCTCGTCGCTGCGGCGCTTTGTGCTGCCTGCAACGTGGCGCCGGCGCGGGCCCAGCAGCCGGGCGCCCCACCCCCCGCCGTGCTCGTCCAGGCGGCCGAGATGAAGCCGATCGCCGACCAGGCCGAGTTCATCGGCCGCGCCGCCGCGGTCGACAAGGTCGAACTGAGGGCACGCGTGAAGGGCTTCCTCGGTCCCCGCAAGTTCGCCGACGGCGACCAGGTCAAGAAGGACCAGGTGGTCTTCACGATCGAGCCCGAGACCTATCAGGCGGCGGTCGACCAGAAGAAGGCCCAGCTCGACGCGGCGCGGGCCGGGCTGGCCAATGCCGAGACGCAGCTGAAGCGCGCCGCCGAACTGTTGCGCACCAACACCGGCACCCAGGTCACCTACGACCAGCGGCTGGCCGAGCAGCTCCAGGCCAAGGCGCAGGTCGAGGATGCCAGCGCCCAGCTCCGCGACGCCGAGCTCCAGCTCTCCTACACCGACATCAAATCGCCGATCGACGGCCGCATCGGTCGCGCCGCCTTCTCCCCGGGCAATCTCGTCAGTCCGGAGTCGGGCGTGCTGGCCACCGTGGTCAGCGAGAATCCGATCCGCGTGCTCTTTCCCGTGACCCAGCGCGAACTGCTCGATGCGCGGCGCGAGCAGGCCGCCGACCCGAACGGCATCGTGGTGCGCATCCGGCTGGCCGACGGCTCGATCTACAAGGAAATCGGGAAGATCGACTTCATCGACAACACGGTCGACGCCAAGACCGACGGCCAGATCGTGCGCGCCACCTTCCCGAACCCGGAAGGCATGCTGACCGACGGGCAGACGCTCCGCGTCATCATCGAGGGCGAGCAGGTGCCGACGTCGGTCGCCGTGCCGCAGGCGGCCATCGCCCAGGACCAGACCGGCGCCTACCTGTTCGTCGTCAACGACAAGAACGTGGTCGAGCAGAAGCGGGTCCGAACCGGCGTCTCGCGCGACGGCATGGTTGCCATCACCTCGGGCCTCAAGGAAGGCGAACGCGTCATCGTCCAGGGCCAGCAGCGCGTGAGGCCGGGCATGACGGTCAATCCCAGCGTGGCACCTCCCTCTGCCTCGACGCAGAAGCAGTAAGCCATGACGATCTCGTCGCTGTTCATCCGCCGGCCGCGGCTGGCGTTCGTCATCTCGACCGTCATCACCATCGCCGGCATCATCGCCATGACGGCCATGCCGGTGGCGCAGTTCCCCGACATCGTGCCGCCGCAGGTCCGCGTCACCGCGACCTATCCCGGCGCCTCGGCCCAGGCGGTCGAGGAAAGCGTGGCGCAGGTCATCGAGGCGCAGGTCAACGGCGTCGAGCGCATGATCTACATGAAGTCGACCTCGGGCGGCGACGGCAGTTACCAGCTCACCGTCAGCTTCGAGGTCGGCTCGGATCCCGACCTCAACACCGTCAACGTCAACAACAGGGTCAACCAGGCCATCGCCCTCCTGCCGCCCGAGGTGCAGCGGCTGGGCGTCACCACCAAGAAGCAGTCCTCGGCGCTGCTGCAGGTCGTGGCGGTCTATTCGCCCAACGGCTCGCGCGACGCACTCTTCCTCTCGAACTTTGCGACCATCACCCTGCTCGACACGCTGCGGCGCGTGCCCGGCGTCGGCGACGCCACCCTGTTCGGCGCGCTCGACTACTCGATGCGCATCTGGCTGAACCTCGAGCGCATGGCGAGCCTCGACATCACCCCCAACGAGGTGGTGCAGGCGGTGCAGGCCCAGAACGTCCAGGCCGCGGTCGGCCTGGTGGGTGCCGCGCCATTGCTCGACGACGTCAGCTTCCAGCTCAACATCACCACCCAGGGCCGGCTCGTCACGGTCGAGGAGTTCGAGAACATCGTGGTGCGCGCCAAGTCCGACGGCGCGCTCGTGCGGGTCAAGGACATCGCGCGCGTCGAGCTGGGCGCCAAGACCAGCGACCAGCTCGGCCGCTACAACGGCCAGGCCGCGGCCGGCATCCAGATCTACCAGTTGCCCGGCGCCAATGCGCTGGCCACCGCCCAGGGTGTGCGCGCCGCGATCAAGGCGCTGGAGCCGCGCTTTCCCGAGGATGTCGCATACAACGTGATGTACGACACGACGGTCTTCGTGAAGGCCACGATCGAAAGCGTGATCCACACGCTGATCGAGGCCTTCGTGCTCGTGGCGATCGTCGTCTTCATCTTCCTCGGCAACCTGCGCGCCACCCTGATCCCGATCATCGCCGTGCCGGTGGCGCTGATCGGCACCTTCGCGGTCATGCTGGCGCTGGGCTACTCGGCCAACACGATCTCGCTGCTGGCGCTCGTTCTGGCCATCGGCATCGTGGTCGACGACGCCATCGTCGTGGTCGAGGCGGTCGAGCATATCCTGGAGCACGAGCCCGAGCTCACGGTCGCAGAGGCGACCGAGAAGGCCATGGGCCAGGTTACCGGGCCGATCATCGCCATCACTCTGGTGCTGCTGTCGGTGTTCATCCCGACCGCCTTCATCCCCGGCATCTCGGGCCAGCTCTACGCCCAGTTCGCCGTGGCCGTGTCGGTCTCAATGGTGATCTCGGCGATCAACGCCCTCTCGCTCTCGCCGGCGCTCTGCTCGCTGATCCTGCGCCATCGCAAGAAGCCCACCGGAGTCATGGGCTGGATGCAGGGCCGCATCGACCGGACCCGCGACGGCTACACCAAGGTCGTGACGCCGCTGGCGCGACGCGGCATCGTGGCGCTCCTGCTGGTCGTGGGCTTCGCCGCCGCGACCGGCGGCATCGGCTCGATGGTGCCCTCGGGCTTCCTGCCCGACGAGGACCAGGGCGCCTTCATGGCCGAGGTGCAACTCCCCGACGCGGCTTCGACCAACCGCACGCTGGCGGCTGTCGAGGAGGTCGAGAAAACCATCGCCAACCGGCCCTGGAAGCAGAGCATCTTCACCGTCTCGGGCTACAGCATGATCGACGGCCTCGCGCTGCCAAACCGCGCGCTGGTCGTGGTCGAGCTGAAACCGTTCGCCGAAAGGAAGGACCCGTCGCTCTCGGTGTTCAGTGCGCTGAAGGAGCTCAACGTCGCCTTCAGCCAGATCGCCTCGGCCAATGTCTTCGCCTTCAACCTGCCGCCCATCATGGGACTGGGCAATTCGGCGGGCTTCGAGTTCGTGGTGCAGTCGCTCGCCGGCGCCTCGCCGACCGATCTCGCCGCCGTGTCGCGCGGCGTCATGATCTCGGCCCAGGAAGTACCGGAGCTTGCCGGGGTCTACACGACCTACAGCGCCTCGACGCCGCAGATCAATCTCAAGCTCGACCGCGAACGCGCCCAGGCGCTGGGTATCTCCATTTCCGACATCTTCTCCGCCATGCAGACCGCGCTGGGCGGCGCCTACACCAACGACTTCAACCTGTTCGGCCGCACCTGGCAGGTGAAGGTGCAGGCCGAGGCCTCGGACCGCAGCAAGGTGAACGATGTGTTCCGCGTGCGCGTGCGTGCGGCGAGCGGTGAGCTCGTGCCGTTGCAGGCGGTCGCCAACATCGAGATGGTGACAGCGCCCTCCTCGGTCGTCCGCTACAACAACCTGCGCTCGGTTGTGGTGAATGGCGCGCCGGCGCCGGGCTATTCGTCGGGCGACGCCATCGCCGCGATGGAGAAGCTCGCGACCCGCACGCTGCCCGCCGGCTACGGCTTCGAATGGACGGGCACGGCGCTGCAGGAAAAGGCGGCCAGCGGCCAGACCGGCTTCATCCTGGGCCTCGCCGTGGTCTTCGCCTACCTGTTCCTGGTCGGCCTCTACGAGAGCACGGCGATCCCGGTGGCGGCGCTGCTGTCGGTCATCGTCGGCCTGTTCGGCGCCGTGACGGCGCTGCTGATCGCCGGCCTCGACAACAACATCTTCGCCCAGATCGGCATCGTGGTGCTGATCGCGCTCGCCGCCAAGAACGCCATCCTCATCATCGAGTTCGCGATGGCCGAACGCGAGAAGGGAGCCGACGTGGTCACCGCGGCGACGACGGCCGCCAACCTGCGGTTCCGCGCCGTCATGATGACCTCGTTCGCCTTCATCCTGGGCCTGGTGCCACTGGTGATATCGTCCGGGGCCGGCGCGGCCACACAACGCGCCGTCGGCACCGCGGTGTTTGGCGGCATGATCGCGGCCTCGTTCCTCGGCATCTTCGTGATCCCCGGCCTCTACGTCGCCTTCCAGCGCTTCCGCGAGACGGTGAAGGGCTGGATGGGCGTCAAGCCTGCGGTGTCGACGGAAGCGCCGGCCAAGTCGGAGCACTGAGATAGAGTCGGCTGAAGAGACGACCTCGCCCTGAGGAGGCGCGAAGCGCCGTCTCGAAGGGTGGATCCGGACGTGGTGCTCGTGCAATCCTTTGGGACGCGCTCCCGTGGAGCGCTCCTCCGGGCACGTTGGGTGCACGAACGGAAGTAGCCCCGGCGACCGATGAAAGAGGCATGAGTGGCCGTTCCTTCTTCGGCGCTCCAGGATATCGCGTTGCGTGGCGGCTTGTAACCAAGCAGCGGCCTGACGCTCACAGGCCGAGCTTGCTCGGCCTAAGCGGCAGCCTTGACCAGGCGGTCGCTGCGGCACTTCATCAGCGGCTGGATGTGCTGGCCGAACTGGTCCATGCCGACCAGGAAGTCGTCGAAGGTCAGCATGATGCCCTTGGTCCCGGGCACGGTGGCACATTCATCGAGCATCCGCGCCACGCTGGCGTAGGAGCCGACCAGGGTGCCCATATTGAAGTTGATCGCGCCCTCGGGGGCGGAAATCGCCTTGGCGGTGCCGCCCTCGGCAGCATTCGGATCGGCGTCGGCTTGGCCCGACATCCATGCCATTGCGCCGATGTCCGCGCCCTCGTTGTAGAGCTTCCACTTGGCCATCGCCTTCTCGTCCGTCTCGTCGGCGATCACCATCATGAGCACGTAGTTGCCGACGTCGCGGCCGGTCTTCGCTGCCGCCTCGACCATGAGCTGGTTGGTCGGCGCATGGGCGGTCGGCGTGTTGACCCCCTTGCCCAGGGTGAAATTGTAGTTGCAGTAGGTCGCGCCGAACTCCATGCCGCGCGGGCTCTGGCCCGCACTGACGATCCTGATCGGCTCCTTTGGACGAGGGCTCAGCTTGCAGTCCGACATCTGGAAGTACTTGCCCTTGAAGTCGGACGTGCCGGTCTCCCAGAGTTCCTTCATCACCGTCACGAATTCGGTGGAATAGTCGTAGCGGTAGCCGAAATAGGCCTCGCCCGGCCACAGGCCCATCTGCTCGTACTCGTCCTTGGCCCAGCCCGAGACGATGTTGACGCCGAACCGGCCGTGCGAGATCGAATCGATGGTCGAGGCCATGCGGGCGATGATGGCGGGCGGGATGGTGAGCACCGCGACCGAGGCATAGAGCCTGATGCGCTCGGTGACCGCGGCGAGGCCGGCCATCAGGGTGAAGGATTCGAGGTTGTGGTCCCAGAACTCGCTCTCGCCGCCGAAGCCGCGCAGCTTGATCATCGACAGGGCAAAATCGAGCCCGTAGCCCTCGGCCTTCTGCACGATCTGCCGGTTGAGATCGAAGCTCGGCATGTATTGCGGCGACGTGGTGGAGATCAGCCAGCCATTGTTTCCGATCGGAATGAATACACCGATGTCCATGGAGCCCTCCTCTGGGTCGACTCCCGGCAGCAAGCGGCATGCCAGCCGGCGCGACGGGCCGGACTACCCTTCCGTCCGCCGGTCGGCCATCATGCGCGGAACGAGCCGAGAAAAGGGGAACGCGGATGGCGAAATCGCCGAACAGGCTGTCGGCCAGCGAGGCCGTGCGACGGATGGGCGAGAAGCGGCTGAAGGCCCGCGACCTCGTCGAGGCCTGCCTCGAGCGCATCGACCGGCGCGAGGGCCAGGTCCATGCCTGGGAGGCGCTCGATCCCGAAGGCGCCCGCAAGCGCGCCGACATGCTCGACAAGCGCGCCAAGCCGGTGGGACCGCTGCACGGTGTGCCCCTCGCCGTGAAGGACATCATTGCGACGAAAACCATGCCCACGACCTGCGGCTCTCCGATCTATCGCGATCATGTCGCGGGCTTCGACGCGGCCTGCGTCACACAGCTGGTGAAGGCCGGCGCCATCGTGCTGGGCAAGGCGGTGACCACCGAATTCGCCGGCGCCCACGCCGGCAAGACCCACAATCCGCACAATCTCCGCCACACGCCGGCAGGTTCCTCCTCCGGATCGGCGGCCGCTGTCGCCGACTTCATGGCGCCGGTCGGCTACGGCACGCAGACCGCGGGATCGGTGATCCGCCCCGGCGCCTTCAACGGCGTGGTCGCCTACAAGGGCACCTACGGCTGGGCGGACATGACGGGCGTGAAGACCTATGCCAGCTCGCTGGACACGCTGGGCTTCTTCGCCCGCGAGGCGAACGATCTGGCACTGATCCGCGCCGCCTACGGCCACGAAGCGGCCGACCCGGTACGCGAAGGCCCTCGCATCGGCCTGATTCGCACCCCGTGGTGGGATCTGGCCGAGCCGTACAATCAGAAGAACATCCTGGAGGCGGTACGCACCTTGCGCGCCGCCGGCGCGAAGGTGCGGGAATGGCAGGCCCCGGCCGACTGGACCGGGCTGATGGAGGCGCAGCACCGCATCATGACCAAGGAAGCGACGCAGTCCTACGCCGCGGAACGCAAGCGCTTCCCGCGTCTCCTCTCGCCGGTGATGCTGCAGGGCATGATCGACGGCGATGCGGTGACGGCCAAGCAGTATGCCGAGGCGAAGAAGCGCAAGAAGGTCGCGGTGGCCCAGCTCGACGATGCCTGGGAGAAGTTCGATCTCCTGCTGGCGCCATCGGCCAAGGGCGAAGCGCCGGCCGGTCTGGGCAACACGGGCGACCCGGTCTTCAACCGGTTCTGGACGTTGCTCGGCACGCCGTGCATTGCGCTGCCTTTCAACACCGGCCCGTTCGGCCTGCCACTCTCTGTTCAGCTCATCGGCAAGCACGGCAGCGACGACCAGCTCATCTCCTGGGCGCGCTGGGTGGAGAACCGCCTCTCGTGAAGACTGGAGCTGCGGTCCGGCTGGGCATGATCGGCTACGGCGCCATCGGCAAGCATGTCGAGGCGGCACTGAAGGCCGGCAACATCGAGAACCTGGAGCTGGTCGCGGCGCTGGTGAAGCGCCCGCGGCCCGAGGGCAGCCTGCTGACGCACCGGCCCGATCGCTTCTTCGGCCACACCTTCGACGCCGTGGCCGAATGCGCGGGGCATGAGGCCGTCCGCGCTTACGGGCAACGCGGTCTGGAGAGCGGTGCGGATTTCCTCGTGACATCCGTCGGCGCCTTCACCGACACGGTCCTGTTCGAGCGGCTGCAGGCGATCGCGAAGGCCAACGGCGTGCGGCTCATCCTGCCGTCGGCCGGCATCGGCGCGCTCGACATATTGAGCAGCGCCGCGGTCGGCGGGCTGGACAGCGTCACCGTCACGGTGCGCAAGGACCCGTCTGCCTGGAAAGGCACGATTGCCGAAACGCTGGTCGATCTCGACGGGCTGAAGGCCCCGCACACCGTCTTCGACGGTCCGGTACGCGAGGGCGCGCGGCTCTATCCGCAGAACGTGAACATCTCGGCCGCCGCCGCGATCGCCGGCCTCGGCCTCGACAGGACGCGTGTCGTCATCGTGGCCGATCCGACCATCACCACGCACATCGTCGAACTGGAGGCCGAAGGCGCCTTCGGCCGCTTCACCTTCATGGAGGACGTGGCCGTCAGCGAGGAGAACCGCAAAACCGGGAAGCTGGTCGCCATGGCGATGGTGAAGTCGGTCCGCCAGCTGGCCTCGACGCTCGTGGTCGCCGCGTAAGAACAAGGAAACGCCCCATGGAAGAATTCGACTACGTCATCGTCGGCGCCGGTGCCGCGGGCTGCGTGCTGGCCAATCGCCTGTCGGCTTCGGGCAAGAACACGGTCGCGGTGATCGAGGCCGGCGGCAAGGACAACCATATCTGGATCAAGGTGCCGGCTGGCTTCAACAAGACGGTCTACAACGACAATCTCAACTGGGGATACGAGACCGCGCCCGGCCCGCACATCGATGGCCGCAAGATACGATTTCCGCGCGGAAAGGTGCTGGGCGGTTCGGGCTCGATCAACGGCCATCTCTATGTGCGCGGCCAGTCGGCCGACTACGACACCTGGGCGCAGCTCGGCTGCCGCGGCTGGTCGTGGGACGACCTGTTGCCCTACTTCAAGCGCGCCGAGAGCCGCGCCGGCGGCAGCGACGAAACACGGGGCCGCTCGGGCCCGCTCTTCATCGAGGACCAGCGTGACCCGCACGTGCTGAGCGACGCCTTCATGGACGCCAACGAAGCGCTCGGGCTCAAGCGTTCGCCCGACTACAACAGCGGCGACCAGGAAGGCACCATGCTCTACCAGAACATGATGAAGGGCGGCCGGCGCTGGAGCCCGGTCGACGCCTATCTGCGCCCCGCGATGGGCCGGCCCAACCTCAAGGTGATCACCCACGCGCTTGTCGAGCGCATCGACCTCGAGGGCAAGCGCGCCACCGGCATCACCTATCGCCAGGGCGGACAGACGAAGCAGATCCGCGCCCGCCGCGACGTGATCCTGTCCGGCGGCGCGATCAACACGCCGCAACTCCTGCAGATCTCGGGCATCGGCAATGCCGACGACCTGCGCGAGATCGGCGTGGCAGTGAAGCACGCGCTGCCGGGCGTCGGCCGCAATTTCCGCGACCACTATGCCGTGCGCGTCTCGGCGCTGGTGAAGGGCGCGGACTCATTGAACGAGAAGAGCCGCGGCCTGCCGCTGGTGGGCGAGGTGCTGCGCTATGCCTTCACGCGCAAGGGCCTGCTGACGGCGGCGCCCAGCCATGCCGGCGGCTACTTCAAGACGCGGCCGGGCCTCGCCACCCCCGATATGCAGCTCTACTTCGCGCCGGCCAGCTACATGCCCGGCCGCTACGGCACCTCGGAACTCGACCGTGTGCCCGGCATGACCCTGGGCGTTTCACAGCTTCGGCCCGAGAGCACGGGCCACGTCAAGGCGACCAGCGCCGATCCCACGGCCAAGCCCGAGATCCAGCCGAATTACCTCGCCGTCCAGCACGACCGCGACGCGCTGCTGGCGGCGATGAAGTACCTGCGCAAGCTGCTCGCCACGCCGCCGCTCAGCGGCTTCGTGATCGAGGAGAACCTGCCGGGACCGGCGGTGCAGACCGACGAGCAATGGATGGCGCATGCCCGCGCCACCGGCTCGACGACCTACCATCCGGTCGGCACCGCCAAGCTCGGCACCGATCCGATGGCCGTGGTCGATCCGCTGAGCATGCGCGTGATCGGCCTGCAGGGACTGCGGGTCGCCGACGCCTCCTGCATGCCGACGATGGTCTCGGGCAACACTTACGCCGCGACCAACGCCATCGCGGAGAAGGCGAGCGATCTGATTCCGGCGACGTAGACGTCAGACGTACCCCGGTCCTTCGATCACCGGGTGGGCGATCAGGAACTGTTCGTCGATCTCGACGCCGATGCCGGGCTTGTCGAGCGGGCGGACGGTTCCGTCCTTGCCGATCTCCCACGGCGCGCTGCCCAGCTCGTCGCGGAACTTGTTGGCCACGGAGAGATCGGCCTCGAAGTAGCCGCCATTGTCGATGGACGCCAGGAAGTGGATCGACACCGCATGGTTCAGGCCGGTCATCGAACTGTGCGGATGGATCGGCAGCTTCCACATCGAGGCGGCGGCCGCGATGCGCTGGACCTCGGTGATGCCGCCGCTCTTGGACAGGTCGGGCTGCAGGATGGTGATGTTGCCGTCCTCGATGATGCGGTGGAACTCGAAGCGCGTGTAGTGGTTCTCGCCGGCCGCCAGCGGCGTCACGCCCCAGCCCTTGGCCATCGCATAGGAGCGGTGGTCGTGTGCCGGGAATGGCTCCTCCAGCCAGGCGATGCCCAGCTCGTCCATCGCCGGCATCACGCGCCGCACGTCTTCGACCGAGTAGCCGGTGTTGGCGTCGGTCAGCAGGACCATGTCGTCGCCGAAGCGCTTGCGCACCGCGGTCATGCGCGCAATGTCGTTCCTGACGCTGTCACCGACCCTGAGCTTCAGCGCCTTGTAGCCCGCCGCAACCATGGGCTCGGCCTCGTCGGCCAGCGATTCCGGCGCCTGGTAGCCCAGGGAAATGCCGCCGGCATAGGCCGGCACCGGCCTGTTGGAGCCGCCCAGCAGCTTGTAGAGCGGCCAGCCCACGGCCTTGCCCTTGATGTCCCACAGCGCCTGGTCGAGGCCGCTCATCGCCATGGCGGTGGCCGCGCCCATGCCGTGGCTGCCGAGCTGGAACTTGTAGATCCTGGCCCAGATGCCCACCGTGTCGGTGGCGTTCATGCCGATCACGAAGCCCTTCAGGGTCGTGTTGATCAGGTGCCCGATGCTGCCCGGCGAGCGCGCATGGTGGCTCTCGCCCCAGCCCACGATCCCGTCCTCGGTCGTCACCTTGACCATCACGC
>VFQN01001836.1_pt1 | contig 34359 bp, 43 predicted proteins | sample 3512371 | NCBI WGS metagenome assembly VFQN01 (sample SAMN10412370, study PRJNA504923) | tailings metagenome | isolation source: Replicate 2 from Balatoc abandoned mine | place: Philippines: Itogon, Benguet | collected 2017-08-28 | reverse complement strand
GCCGGCTTCCCGCGGCCCGTCTCCTCCTGCAGCTCCTCGATCTTCTCCGACGCCTCGGCCTTGGTGAGGTCGTCCGGCACCTCGGTCCCCGCCTCCTGGGCGAGGGTGTTCAGGTACGACTCCTGCGGCCCGGTCATCGGCTCATCCCCGGTCACCCAGTCAGCGGGGTCCTTCTCGGGGTTGGTCGGCGTGGTGGACATCGCTTGCTCCTTCATCCGTCCGCCGGCTGGCGAACTGGAAGGATGTACAGAAAGAGGTGTGCCGGCGACGGGACGGTCAATCCGTGGCCGGTAGGCGACTGGCACGCACCGTGCTTTACTTCTTGCCGCGAACGGATGCCCCGCGAGAGGAGCCGACGATGAGCGCCACGCAAGCTCTCCCCCGCCGCAAGAAGGCCCGGAAGTCCCGTCCCACGACGAGCCGGCCGGTCACCGAGATGCTGCGGGAGCTGGCGTTCGTCATGCACTGTACCCGCGTGGTTGCCCAACTCCCGACCCGGACCGGTGGCTGACCCACCGACCCGTTGACATAGAAACACGGCCCGGCACGTGTCTCCCGGCGGATGTAAGCCGCCTGGGGGATGAGTGCCGGGCCGAACCATTTCCGTTCCCCTCTCGTCCCCACAGTTCCCAGTTCCCGCACTCTCACTTCGCAGGCAATGCGCTTCTTTACCTGCCGCTTTGTACTTCCTCTCGATCCGGCTGTAACGCCGTCTGCTGCTACTGACATTGCAGATTCTGCCGCCCAGGATGGACGCAGCAAGCTTTGCGACTTACATGGATGGTAACGCCCACACACCCACGGTGAGACATGGCTAAGAAGAAGGAAGAGGCCGGGAGCGGTTCGATGACGAAGGCAGACGCCGTGAGAGCGGCGATGGCCGAGGGGGTTGAGAAGCCCCAGGACGCCTGTGAGTGGATCAAGACGAAGTTCGGCATCGACATCACGCCGGCGCACTTCAGCAGCTACAAATCCGGCTTCAAGAAGAAGGAAGGCGGCGGGGCGAGCGAACCTAGCTCGACGAGCAGTCACGGGAAGAGCCAGCCCTCTGGTTCGCGCGTCGGGAACAGCAACCCGGTCGAGCTGGCGAAGCAGGTGCGGGCGCTGGTCCAGCAGCACGGGGCCGCGGCCGTGAAGGGCATGGTCGAGGTGTTCGAGTGACGAATGTCGGCTCTGGACATCCGGAGCGGCTGGCGGGACAATCGGGCGGGAGGCCGTCATGTTCCGCCAGCGCATCGCCGTGTTCGACATCTACGAGTTCGTGGTCGATTCGATCTGCGACACCCTCGAAGGTGCGGAGTACGAGACCATCGGCTGCCTCGACCCGTGGGTGATGTACCACTTCGACTATTCCACCGTCACCGGGGTCATCACGGAAGAGTGGCTGCCGGGGATCGAGGAAGAAGACCTCGCGCAGCGGATCGAGGTAAGGCGACCGGGTACGCCGATCCTGTTTACCTCTTGGGCGTGGAACTACCGGGAGAGGCCGATCCTGGCGGGGCGGTGCCTCCTGAAGCACTTCACCAAGACGCAACTCCTCTGGGCAGCCCTCAGCGTGTTCGGGCCGTGGGGCGAGCGGGTGCCGCCGAAGCGTTCGACTCAGCCGCTGTTCGTGGGGTGATCTCCAGAGGCTGAGGACTGCTTTCGCTGTGCTTGAACCCACCCGCCGACATACCCGTTCAGGTAGTTCAGAATGTCCGCCTTCGTGACGAGCGTGTAGAGGCTCGTCGCTCCTCCCGCGAAATTGATGACCTGCCACTCCGCACCGGCGATGAACGCGTAAAGGGAGTAGCGAGGAACCATCACGTTCCTGCGGAACAGACGCCGCGAGATGGTCGGCACTCGCTCGATCGCCCAAATCTCCCCATCGAGTCGGTTGACATCATCCAGAACTTCTTTCAAGTCAGCGTCGTTTAGCGTGCGGTGGAGACGAGTTACTTCGGAGTCGCTGAGGTACGTACAGCACGGCATCAGCGCGACTGCCCCAGCGCCAGCACCGGCTCAAGCCCGTTGCCCGCCCTGATCTCGTTGGCGATCTCCTCGAAGAGCTTCTGGTTGTGGTAGTGAGCCAGCCCCGGTTGCTCGCCGAGGGGCTTCTTCCAGACGCTATCGCCTTGCTTCCACTGCCAGCCGGCATCCCGAAGCTTGGCCCGTACCTCGTCAGAAGGCTTGTCGTCGAACTGGATCGCGGCGATGTGGCCGTTCGGATGACGCTCGCGGAACAGCCGCATTCTTGGCCCGTCGCGGTCGTCGGCGGTCAGGGCGATGTCGTTCTCGGGGGCGGGATTGCGAAGGGCTTGCTCGCGGGTCACGCCATTCTTCGGCTCGCCGTGGCGACGTTCCTGCTCACGCTGGGCGAAACCGTCCACGCGGGTTGAGTCGGCGAGGGCTTCGACTATCGGAGTGGCGGGGTTGTCGGGGAGGTGTTCAGCGACTTGCTCTTCGCGGGCTGCGGTTGTCGCTTCGGCAGGTGTCGCGTCGGTTTGCTGGGTTTCGATGTGCTCGGCGACGGGCTTGGTTCTTTTGCGGGCCATCGTCACCTCCTACGCGGTCAGTTCCTTGACACACCACATCACCGACACCTCAAGGTCGGTCAGGGCGAGGGAGCGATAGCGGCCCGGCTTCACTTGCTCGAACAGGGCTTCCAGCTCGGCAGCCTTCTCCTTGATCGCGTCGTGGAGCGCTTTCTCGTCATCTTTCAGGGCGCGGTAGCGCGGGCGGAAGCGGCTCGTGGGGATGTGCTCGTCGGACTGGCGTGCGTCGGGCTGGCCTTCGTAGACGTGGGTCATGGTCGATTCCTTTCGATCGAGGTTGGCGTCTGCCAGACCGCCTCGATCGAACCGGCCGACAGACAGGCCAGTGGTAACGCGAATGCCGCTAGGTGTCAACCAAGCCATGCACCAATGCAGAGCAGTCAGTTCCAGACGTCTCGTTGTGCTGAGAAAGGCCAGTCTGATCGTGCGCACACTATTGCGTGAGCGTGTCGCGTGCCGGTATGCTCGGAGTAACACTCCCGCCGTCGCTCGGTGTGCCATGCCCGTCGCTCCGCTGTGGGACAGCCTCAGGCCACTTTTCGTGGCCGACACCCCCCGCTGTGATGACACGGACACCGCGTCCGCTCCAGAGGGGACGAAGGGGTTGAACGGGAGACCAAATCGGTTTCACGTCGGCGTGGCCGGGCAGCACTTTCTTCGGAAGAACCCCGACTGGCTGTATCAATGGGTCGGCAGGATGTGTGCGTTCGACTTCCGGTACGGAAAACCAAGTGCCTGGGACGACCCACGTCAAGCACGGTTCTTCAAGAAGTGGGTCCGGGCGGTCGTGGGGGCGACCGCGCGAGCGGGTGCGGTGTACTGGGTGTTGCAAACCCAGCGGAAGCCGATCGAACGCCGTCTCGGACGAGTGTTTAGCCAGATTGCACGTGAGCCGAAAGAGCTATGTTCGGTCAAGGACTCAGGCGGTCAACGGGTCGAGCGCTTCGGAGTAGACTTTCGCCTGGAAGATGCGTTGTTTTCTGAAGCGCCACCAGCGATCGGGAGTTACGGTCTGGGGGAGGTTTCCGTCGATCGACGCTTGACGGACCGCCGACAGGGGCAGGAATATTGGATCACCCTGATCGACCCGAGGAGCGGGCTAGAACCGCTAGGGAGGGGGCAGAGTCCCGGCACAGCGCAGTTCGCGGTGGAGGGTCTCAACCCCTGCCCGATCTTCACCCTGGTCGTATGCGATGGCGGGGGGAGACTGACCCGATCAGCGATCCAGATGTCCCCGAGTGACGGGCGATTGGTCGATCTCCGAATCGCCAGCCTGCAGATGTCGATGAGCCTGGGGATGGACGCGACCGAGGAGCGGCTCCTACGTCTGGTACTTGGGCTGCCGTCAAACCCGAACGCGGGGAGACAGTGCGAAGTTGATTCGCCGAACGCGGAGTCTGTAGAGCGGCACTACTTCGACGCCCTACTCGCGGCCATGCGGCGAGGGGACACCGAGTGCGCTCAATTGGTCTATGTTTTCAAGGTATTCATGGACTCTGGTGCGTCCCTCCGGAAAACCGCAAGCAGGCTCGACCACCTCCCGAAAGGCGTGGGATCGATCCCAGGGGTCAAAGGCCACCTTCGAAGGCTAGGTGAGCGGGCGGGGGGTGCGTTAGCAGCTATCGACCGGCGTTCCCGCCGCAAAGCCTTTGCCCCGACCGATCGAGGCGTCCGCCTCTACGACTTTCTCCGCTTGGCCCCGAGTACTGAACGTCCGGCCATTTGAATACCCGCTCGCGCGGTACACTCTTCAGTTTTGGCACCTCGTCATTTCCACCAAAGTGACCTCCAAGTCTGGCGAGCGGCGGCGAGAAACCCTCCCTCCCGCCTGCTGAGCTCGTGACCTGATCGTTCCCCGTCACCCAAGCGCACACCCGCGCATCGCGGGAGCGCAATCGGTGCGCACTTACGGAGGCTCGTCTATGCCCGATCAGATCGTTCACCGCGCGTGGAACACCATCCGCCTGAAGCAGCCACCGTCCCGTTCGCAGCGTGACCCGAAGGTCATGGCCCGACTCAAGGCCGACATCTTGAAGCGGGGCATCCGCTGCCCGATCCGGATCACGCCGGACGGCGAGGTCATCGCCGGCGAGGGACGCACGATCATCGCCATTGAGCTGCAACTCAACGAGATTCCGTGCATCGTGGCCTCGGACCTAACTGAAGCCGACAAGCTGGTCGAGGAGATCCAAGAGAACGCCTTGCGGGAGAACCTCTCGCACGTGGACCTGGCCGAGAAGGTCCACCAGCTCGTGGAGATCAAGTCGACCGAACTGGGTGAACGCAAGGGCCGTCCCGCCGCCGCCGCCGCGCTCGGTCTCACCGGTAGTGAGGTGACGAAGCTGCTGGGGCTTGACGGGTGTCCAGGACCGGTCAAGGCGCTCGTGGCGGCGCACAGGCTGGCGTACACCAGCGCATATTACATCAGCCGGCTGGGCGACGAGGCGGCGATGATCGAACTCGCGGAACGGGCCGTCGAGTTCAACCTGTCACGCCAAGACGTGGCCGACGCCGTGAACGGCAAGCTTCGCGCCTCGCGCGGGTGCAAGCGGTCGCCGATTCGCGCCCGGACGAACAAGGGTGTGCAACTGATTATCCCCGGCGAACTCGATCCGGAGGCGATGATCGGCGAGTTCACCGCTGTGATCGAGGCCATCCGCCGGGCGGTGAAGTTCAACTTGCCGCTGCCGACGCTCACCCAGCTCCTGAAGCCCTCCGCCAACTGAACAACCGCTCGCCCCCGGTCGCCCTGGCCGGGGGTTCTCCATACCCCGAGGCTTCCATGCCCACCTTCCGTCTGCTCAAGATCTCACTCCACGCCTCCTGGCTGTTAGTGGCGATGATCGTCATCGGCATCGCGGCCTTCTCCCCCGGCGTCGCGGTGCTCGTCGTCGGCCTGCTGGTCGCGTTCAAGGCCAAGCAGCGGTGGGGCGGATCGACGGCCCACGGGTCGGCCAGGTGGGGGAGCGCGCTCGACATTTTCTTTGCGGGGGGATTCGGAAAGCACGGACTCTACGTCGGACAGGTCGTCGCGCCGAGCAACCGCGAGCGTATGGACATCCTTAAACGAGCACCACGGTGGATGGCGAGAGACGCGGTGCGGACCTACTTCGCCAGGCGGGACATGAACGTGCGGTTGAGCCAAGGCGTTCACACCCTCGTCTGTGCTCCAGCTGGAGCCGGTAAGAGCGTTGGAGTGATCCTTCCTTTCCTGCTGGAGTGCCCGGACAGCTGCGTGGTAATCGACATCAAGGGAGAATTGTACGGCAATTCAAATCTTGCCAGGAGGCGGCTCGGGTCGAAGGTCGTGCGGATCGACCCGTTCAACGTATGTGGGCCGGACTCCCACGCATTCTCCCCCCTGGACATGATCGACCCGTCGGCTCCCGATTCCATTGACAAGGTGAGGGCGCTCGCAACGGCGATGCTCCCGCGCGATCCGGCGGAAAAGGAGCCGCACTGGATAACGAGTGCCCAAATGTACATGGCTGCCTTCATCGCCTACGTCCTGGTGAAGTTCCCGCCTGCCTCCCGCAACCTCCAGACGGTTATGGCGCTGATGTCCGACGCTGCGGCCCGGAAGGCCGCCCTCGCGGAAATGCTCACCATGCCGCATTACGACGAAATGCTGGCGCGGATGGCCGGACAGTTAGAATTTTATCAGGATAAAGAACTTGGGAGCGTGTTGTCCACGTTCGCCCGCAGCACACAACACCTGAACTCCCAACTCGTCCGGGCTAGCACGGCGCGGAGCACGTTCGAGGCGCTGGGCATCCGTGACAAAATGACCGTTTACCTCGTGCTTCCGCCGCACCTGCTCAAGTCACATAATGGTCTATTGAGGATGTGGCTTGAAGGTCTCATGCAAGCTGTGATGAGGGGCGGAGCCGATGAAAGCCGGCGAGTTCACTTCGTGTGTGACGAGGCTGCGGCGCTCGGGCATCTCGACGTGATCGAGACGGCGATCTGCCAGCTTCGGGGGTACGGGGTCAGGATGCTAATGGTTTATCAATCAATCGGACAATTAAAAACATGTTTCTCCCCGGGGCAGGATGTGACGATTCTCTCGAACATGGACAATCGCCTGTATTTCGGGGTCAATGACTATCCGACGGCGGAGGATGTGAGCAGGCAGCTCGGGCAAGAGACCATCGTCACAACCAGCGTCAGCGGCGGGAGCAGCCGGAGCAAGAGCCGCGACCACCAGGGCCACGAGAGCACGTCGTACAGCACCAACGACAACTGGTCAGCGCAGGAGATCGGGAGGAGCCTGCTTCAGCCGAGCGAGGTGCTTCAGTTGGACCAGCGGGCGTGCATCGTGTTCTCGAAGGGATGTCCGCCAATTATGACTTACCTCGCTCGCTACTACGAGAAGGCGTTCCGCGAGCGGTTGCCGAGCCGGTTCATGATGTTCTGCCGTGCCGCCGTGCTGGCGGCGACGATGTTCTCGCTGCTCGCCGGTGCGGGGGTAGTCGGGTGGCTGGTGGTTGTGGGGAGGTGATGGCTGAACGCCGGAGAGGCGCGATACCCCTCCGGCGTTCCCGGTTCAGGCTCCGATCTTCTGGATCGTGCGGCCTTCGTCGTTGCAGAGGTAAGCGTACTGCTGGACGGCGACCCGCTTCCACTCGCCGGCCTTCTCGTAGTCCACGAATTTGACGGCTTTGGCCGCCAGTTGGGAATCCGGGGTTTCCGCGGGTGTGACATTGCCCGACAGGCAGGAGTCGAAGCTCTGCACTTCCGGCGTCCGGCCGTTCGCGCGCAAGACGCCGGGGCCGTTGCTGATCGCGTCGTAGAGTTGGGCGTAGGTCTCGAAGCGGTACTCGCCCTGGTGGATCTCGGCGTTCGTGATGCCGTCAATGATCTTGACGGAGTTCTGGTTAGTGTAGATTTTGATAAGCATGTTGATACCTGATGATGATTGATGAGAATGATGGCGGCGGTGCGGGACTCGAACCCGCGATTGTCGGCTAGTTCCTTTGGTTAGCGCGCTACCCGTGACATTGCCACTCGTCCAACCGCTGCCAAGGCCGAGAGTGGCATGGTTGCGGTGGGGTGTCAAGTCTGCGGGCAGGGTTGCCCCGCGTCACTCGATCCTGACGGCCGGCGTTCGCCGGTTAACGAGCCGAACTCCGAGGGGGCCGCCGCAGCGATTGGATGGTGCAGGTGCGCATGCCACCGGGTAAAGCCCAGCGACCCTGCAAAGGAACACTGCCACATCGCCTCTGCACTCGTCAAGCTCACCAATTCACACATTTCACCGTGAATTGTTTCACACAGTTTCACGCGGCATTTCTCACGGCGTTTCACTGTCAATAATTTGACTTCATTGCACATTGCACCATATCCTCCTTTCATTCGCCCACAATCTTTGACAAATCGGAGGTGACGATGGCGGAGCCAGAGAAGCCCGCGAGCGATGCGGAGCTGAAGAACTGGCTGAAGCAGAAGGGGAATCAGGGCGTGGCGGAGCTGGGGGCTTACCTGCGGGGTGGCCTGATCGACCTACAGAACGCCGTCACGCAGCCGTTCCCCGACTCGCAGCAACAAGCCTCGGTGCTCGGGATGGCGGGCGTCCCGACGCCGGGGGAGGTGGACAAGGCGCACGAGTCCGCCCCGATGAACGACGCACAGATCAAGTCGAGCGTCTACGGCAACATGCCGGTCCAGCCGGCGAAGGAGAACGATCACCAACGCGAACACGGGAGGGGAGGGCGATGAGCCTGGACACGTTTGCATTCCTCACGTTCGTGGCCGTCACGATCTGGAGCATCAACCGCAACATGAAGAAGAAGTGGTCCGAGACGTCGGACGAAACGAAGTCGCAAATCAAGACCGGGGCCAAGAAGATCGCCGGTGGCCTGCTGTGGAAGGCGCTGAAGAGCAGGATGTGATTTCCCCGGGCATGGAGGCCCTTCACTATCTCGAATCGAGGATTCGATGAATCTGCGAAGTCTCAGAATCGCCTGCCTCCAGAAGGCGGCGAAGGACGCCAAGAGCCACTACCAGATGGCTCCTGCCGTAGGAGGAGGTCTGACGGCGGTCGCCCTGGTCGCCTGGAAGGTGCTGGGCTACGACCCAATTTTCACCATCCTCCCGGCGGTCGTGCTCACGGTCTTCTCGTGGGTGTATGCCTTCGGAGTCTGGCAGGGCGCGGCGTACATCCCGAGCGAAGACGATGTGTACGACGAGCTTCAGAAGCTGCTCGATCAGCCCGAGGTAGCCAAGTAGGCGACGGACACGGAAGGAGTTTCGGGCATGATGCCTCCCCCTGTTATCGAATCAAGGAGATGTGATGCCAGTCGAGTACAAGCTTCGCTGCTTCGACAAGTTCAATCAGGCCAAGGCGGTGCTGATGAGGAAGGCTCTGATTGGCGCGGTTCTCTCCCCCGTCGTCGGCTTTCTCATCGACTACTACTGCGCCCCGGGCACCTACTACTGGACGGCCATCGGAGTCGTAGGGCTCCTCGCGGCGCTCGCCTACTTCAATGGCATTCAGGCCGCCATCGATCTGATGCCGAACGACAGCGACATCATCCTGGATGTGCTGTCCCAGGTGAAGGACGAGCCGAAGGCTTGAGGAGTGTCACGGCACGGATGCCATTCTTTTCACTTGCAAAGGCTACCGATGTCAGGCGCTGAAAAGGTGCTCGCCTGGATGGAGCAGCCCTACCTGTCTCTGAGGATGCGGGTTTACAACACGTTCGCTGTCGGCGGCGTCACCCTGTTCGTCGCCGTCATCGCCAGCTGCGCTCTGGGTTCCTACTGGTGGGCGGTCGCGGGCTTGGCCTGGCTCCTGCTGTGCTACGCCCATGCCTTCGGCATCCTGGTCTCCCTCCAGCGGATGCGGCCGGACGACAAGACCTTCTTTGATCTGACGGCTCCGACGGAGGAAGAGCTGAAGGCGTAATGACTCATCCCGGGGCGGCCTTCGGTCCGCCCCTTTCTGTTTCCCACAACCGGAGGACCGATGACCGAGAAGCGAAAGGCCACCGTCACCTTCGTGAAGGCGAAGCTCGAACTCTTCGCCGAGGCGCTTGAGGCGGAGGCAAGGTCGTCATCCCAGCGGCGGACCGCGCGCGATTTCGGACAGTTCGCCGACGAGCTGATCGGCATCATCGAACGGGGCGAGATGGCCCGGGGTGAGTCGTGACCGAGCGCCAGCTGCACAAGACCCTCCAAGAGCATCAGGCATGGGTGGGCAACTCGAACCAAAGTGTCCGCGCCGACCTGCGAGGGGCCGACCTGAGAAACATGGACTTCACGGGGGCCGATGTCCGCTTCATCGACTTCCGTGGTGCTGACATGAGGGGGTGCAATCTCAGCGACGCCAACTGCAGTCACGCCGACTTCCGCGGGGCGAACCTGTCGGCCGCGACCTGCCGGCGGACGAAGTTTACCAACGCGAAGATGCAAGGGGCGAATCTCGAAGGGACCGACCTCCGCAGCGCCGAGATGCAGTACGCGGACACCACCGGCGCGTCGTTCGTGCCGGCGATGTCGGACGCCGACCTCCGCAAGGCGATTGCCGCGGTTCCCCAGCAGGCGGAGGCGACCAAGCACCCCGAGCGCGGGCGGGGAGGTCGGGAATGAGCAAGGCGCTGGAAACCGACACCGTGTTCCACCTCGCTGGAGAACTGGTGGGGATCATCAAGCCGTGCCTCCGGGAGGAAGAAGTCACCCAAGCACGCGAGGAGTTTGCCCTGATCGTGCGGCGGCACTTGCAGCGATTCGCCGAGCGGTTGCTGCGAGAGAACCAGCGGCTGGGACGACCGGCCGCTGGGTGGGGCGAAGGAGGCCCGGATTCTCACAACCAAACCTGAAACGAGGCGGCCAATGCAAAGCCTGAAGATGCGTGCGGTGTTGAGCGGGGCGAAAGTGTACCTGCCGGCGCTCGTCGCGCTGGTCTGTCTGCTGATCGTCGCGACGGCCGCCGTGGATTGGGGCGTCGCGGTCGGCATCCGCCCCGGTTCGTTCCTCCTGGGTTTTGCCGGCGGGGCGATGACGGCCTGCCTGATGCTCCGGGCGGCACCGAGAGACGCGGGCAATGCCGAGTGGGTGAACCGAAGGACGTCTCTCGAATGCCAGCGGGTGGAGGCAGACACGGAGTACTGCCGGTGGGCGGCCAAGAGAGAGCGGCTGGAGTGCCGGCGGCTGCGACGGGATTTGCGGAATACGGACTGGATGGGCGGCGGAGCCTGAGGAGTCGTCATGAGCAGCATGAACCGCCTGTCGCTCAAGGAAGCCGCGCAGGCAGCCGGCATGTGCGTCTCCACCCTCCGCCTGTGGGTCAGGTCGGGTGACCTCCCCCACTACCGCCTCGGTGCGCCGGGGCGGCGGGGTAAAATCGTGATCGATATCGCCGACCTGGACGCCTTCCTCGAACAGCTCAAGGTCGTGAAACAGGAGCCGGCACCGAAGTCGGCCCCCGCCCCGAAGTTCACCTTCAAGCACCTGCGGTTGGGCTGACCGCCTGCCGCAGGTGTTCGCCGTCCCGCGACAATTCCTCGTAGTGCTTGCACAGCATGGTCGCGTCCTTGTGACCGAGCAGGGCGGCGACGGTGATCGGGTCGTGCCCCTCCTTGAGCTTCCGCGTGGCGAAGCAGTGCCGCACGTCGTACATCGCGTACCGCAGCTCACCGGACCGTGCCAGCTTTGCCCGCTCCTTCCGCCGCTCGACGACCTGCCGCTGGTGCTCCGCCTTAGCGCGGGCGGCCTCGGCCTTGTCCGCGTACTGTCGGTAGTTGAACCGTGGCAGCGGGGGGATCGCCTCATCGGCCCCGGCGAGCTTCACCAGCAGCCGCTGGAACCGGCAGACGATGGCCTGGGCCTGCCACGGGTTGCCGTCCACGTTCAGGAACACCGGCCCGGTCGGGCGGAGGGTGGCCAACCGAACGACGATCTCGGACGCCTTCGGGGACAGGTAGATCACCCGCCACCGCCGCTTCCCCTTCGCCTCGGGCGGAGGGATTTCCACCCGGTGCTGGTCGAGCTTCAGGTGTCGGGCTTCGATCAGCCGGGCCTCCTGCGGCCGGCAGCCCGCCTCGTAGGCGAACGCGAGCAGGTCGCGGAACGGCTCGTCCTTCACGAACCCGAGCAGCCGGTCGAAGTCGACCGGGGTCATCCGGCTGTCCCGCTTCTCGGCCTGGGGCTTCTCGATCCCCCGGACCGGGCTGGCGTCGAGGTAGCCGAGCTTCGCCGCCCAGTTGAACGGCCGAGTCAGGGCGACGATCGCCCCGCGCTTGTGGTTCGGCCCCCACGTCGGCCGGGAATCGACGAACTCGACGACGTGGAACGGCCGGAGGTCGCGGGCGGGCATCGTCGCGGCCGTGCGGAGGTGGTCGCAGAACCGCTGGATGTGGTCGCGGGTCCACTCGTAGGTGCGGGCGGAGCGGTGCTGCTGGCACCAATCGAGGAACTTCTCGAACACCTGGCCGACGGTCAGGTCCGGACGGGCCGGGGTGGCAGAGGTGGCAGAGTTCGGGGCCGGGTTCGCCCGCCCCGCCATCAGGACGTGGAAGGCGGACCAGGCGGCCTTCTCGGTCTCCGGGTTCTCGGGGCCGGGGGCGAGCTTGATCTGCTGCTTGCCGAGCTGAACGAACCAGCCACGGCCGGTGCGGAAGAAGGGCTTCGGTTGATGAGCCACGGTGGCAGACTCCGGAAGGGCCGGAAGTTCTCTGCCACATTCTCTGCCACCCGAGTGGCCGAGCGAGGGGCTTCCTCGGGAAAGTGCTTGGTTTTCTTAGTGGGCAGTCCCAGGGTTGAACTGGGGACCTAGCGATTTTCAGTCGGGAAGTCTCCCGGCTGCGTAGCCCACAAACTCCTAGGAAATGCCGCGTTTTCCTGCGGTGCGGGCCTCGCCCCCGAGGCCGTGACGTGGTGTATTTTAGCGCGATTGTGTACCGGGCGCTAGGGATTCTGTACCGGAATGGCGGATCCCGCCGGCGGGCCGGCCGCCGTTTCGGACCAAGCTGGAGTTGGCCGTCGAATTGATGCGGTGGGCCCGGTGCTGGCTCGGGATGCTCGGCAAGCCACTGTGGGTGGTCGCCGACGGGGCGTACGCCAAGGCCCCGTTCCTCAAGCCCATGCGGGCCCTCGGGGTGACGGTCGTCGCGCCGACGGCGGTCGCTGTCAGCCGTCCGTGACCTGCGACGACGGGCGAGAGAGTCACCATGCTACTGCCGGGACGGCCGAAGGAACTGCACAAGTCGAGCTTAAAGCGTCATCGGTCGAACAAACCGCGTGCCTGTCCGGAGATCGGTTACTGACGTGGGGGAAGGGGGCGAATCACCTCGATGCTGATACCCAAGTCCAGCTTGCCCCAGGCTTGATCGGCAGTGAGGACCGGAAAGCCGAGTTGCTTGGCCACGGCCAGACACGCCCGGTCGCCCAGCGACAGCCCCAGCGCCTGGGTCTGCGGCACGAACCCGGCCGCGAGCAGGGCGTGGGTGGTGTCAAACGGGATCACGTCCTTGACGAACTGGACGAGGTACTTCTCGGCCTCGTCGAGCGAGAACCCTTTTCGGACAAGCTTGGTGACGGCTTCGGAGGCGTTGACCGCGGAGATGTACGACGTGCGGAGGACCGATTGTACTCGCTCACCGCCCGGTTCACGGTGGGCGAACGCAAGGAACGCGGAGGCATCGAGCAGAAAGCTACTCATTCGCCTCCTTTGCGGCCTCGGCCCGGCGCTCTTCGATCAACTCCTCTGCCAGGCTGACGCCCGGCCCGACCAGTTGGGCGACACGATCCTGGAACCGCTGGATCGCCCTCTCGTAGGTGGTGACCTCCAACCCGTTCTCCGTCCGGCGGATCAGCAGCTCCTCGCCCCCGCGGAGGCCGAGGGCCTTCCGCAGTTCAGCCGGGATCAGCAGCCGACCCTCTTCATTCATTTTGGCACGATGGACTTCTTTCATAGAAATCTCTAATATTCTGACAATTTATAATATAATTGTCAGGCGAACTTGTCTACGACTTACTGAAATAAGTTTGACAGAAAATAAAACCAGGTCCGAAACCCCCACTGCCCAACCCGGACCGTTTGACTTTGAACTGACGATTTATAAATATTACACATACTCGTTTGCTTGACCAAAAACCGGCGGTTCTTAGAGTTGATTCGATGGGCAGGAAGCAGTACCCTGTTGCAATGATCTTTCATAGGCACCGAGCTATTTTCTTTCACCCCGGCCGGACGGGCGGCACTGCAATCGAGTGGTGGCTAGACCCGCGTCCACGCCACACCTACCTGTGGAAAAACAAAGCAGCGCTTTATGGCTGGGACGCCCGTGAGCGACTCTTCCTCCAGCACGCGCCGGTCGGGACGACACTCCGCCTAGTCGGCGAGGAGCTACTCCGGACGTACTACACGTTCTCCATGGTGCGCAACCCGTTCTCGCGGCTGGTCTCGGTGTACTACTTCTCGCACCGGGCGCTGCGACAAAGCTACCCGGACTTTCCGGATTATGTCCGCGCGCTGCCGGCGCTGATGAGAACCCACTCGGACAGTACGCATCACCGCCCGCAGGTGGAATACACGCAGTGGCGAGGCGAGCGGTTCTGCGATCACATCGGCCATTTCGAGTGCTGGGAGTCGGCGCTGCTGCCCGTCAAGGACCGGCTGGGGCTACAGGACATGCCCAAGCACCGCAACCCGCGAAGCCACGGCCGGAAGCCGGACAGGGCCACCGCCGATTTCTACACGCCCGAGACCATCCGCATCATGCAGGACGTCTACGCGGAAGACTTTATGTGCTACGGCTACGGGCCAGGGCCGGAGGAATTGCGGCCGGCAACAAGCCCTCCCCCCACAGGGGAGAAAAAAGGCGATGAGCATCTCTCCTCCCGCTTCTTCTCGGTGAACACCGGGCCGGTGCCCGATCCAGCCCGTTCGCGAGGGCACAATCTGCTATTCGAATGACAATAGCCTATTTATCCAGTCGTGCGGGACTAGACCGCAACCCGTCCGGTCCGTTGACAGCCCCCCCCTTTCTGCTCGGAGGGCCGCGTGTATCGCCGCCCGGATCGAAACCGCGTCGTCGCCGCAGAACCAGACGCGGGGCAGCGGAAGGTACGGCTGGTAGCCCGGGTCGTAGGTGGTAACGGCCGGAAGGCCGCAGGCGAGGGCCTCCTGCACCACCAGCGGGAATCCCTCCCGGCGGGAGGGTAGGGCGAGTGCGTCGGCCGCGTGGTACAACTCGAGCATGGCCTCCGGCGGCCTAGGCGGCAGGTGGGTCACGCCCGCCCGGGGGAGCGGCCCGAGGACGGCCGGGTCGCCCGGCCCGACGAAGATCGTGTCGAACGACGGATCCGTGGCCGCGAGCAACCGGTCCACCCCTTTGTCCCGGGTGAGTCGGCCGACGAACAGCACCTTCGCCCGGTCGTCGGCCCAGCCCAGCCGAGACCGCACCGCGGCCCGCTCCGCCGGCGAGGGCGGGCGGAACGAGGTGTCGCAGGGGTTCGGCAGGAACCGCGTCTTCCGGCGGGTGCGGGCGAGCCGCCCGATCTCGGCCGCCACCCGCTCATTGACCGTGGTGACCCGGTCGCAGAGGACGACGGTCAGCCGGCCGAGGGTCTCGAACGCGAGCCTGGCGGCCGCCGTGGCCAGCCGACTGGAATGCTCTTGCGCCCCGGCGTGTTCGGTCAGGATCAGCCTCGCCCCCACCGCCCGGCCGACCAGGGCCGCGAGGACCGACAACTGGTACACGGCCCCGTGGACATGGACGATGTCGCACTCCCGGAGGCTCTCGACGAGCGCGGGGAACCGGGTCGGCATCACGACCGGGTAGGGGATGCCAGCCCGACGCTCGAACACGTTACACGACGGCAGTCGCACGACTCTCACCGCTTCGGGGTACTTCGGGGAGTCGCTCCCCCCGCCGGCGTCAGTCGTCACGAGGGTGACCTGGGAGCCGGTTGCGACCAGCGCCCGGACCTCGCGGTCCACGACCACCTCGATCCCCCCGATGTGAGGGAGCGCGTAATGGGCAACGACGGCGACGTGTTGCCTGGCCGTCAGTCGCCTACCCGCTGCCATATTCGGTCGAGTGACCAATGGGGAGTTGCCGGGAGGATGGGTCGGTGGCGGCTTTTCGAACACGAACAGGTGATTGAGCCCGCCCTGAAACGCCCGCCGGAGGAGCAGCCGGAACCCGTGACGGGTGAAGAGCCGCCGGGTTTGAGCCGGGTCGTAGCCGTGGTGTTCGTCCAGCGACATCCCGTCGGCGACTCTCAGGCGGGTGAGCAGCCAGACAATCGGGTCCACAAAGCGGGACGGAACGGTAATCACCATCCGGCCGCCCGGCCGGAGGACGCGGAAGCACTCCCGGGCCAGCTCCTCCTTGTCCGGGATGTGTTCCAGCGTGGCGAGCATCACGACCGCGTCGAACGAGTCCGGCGGCAGGGGCGCGGCGGGCGGGAACCGCTCGCGGCACAACGCCCACCGACGGCCGGATGCCGTCGTGGCGAGGGGGTCGAACCCAAGCCCCGACCCGAGGCGCGGGCCGAGCCGGCGGAAGAACTCGCCCTGGTGGCACCCGACATCGAGAATGTGCCCCCCCGGGGGGAGCCACCTCCGGGCCACCGCCTCGCGCCACCGTTGCAACACCCGGTCTAGTAGCCGCATGGCAGGATTCCCGTCTCCCGTGCTTGAATCAGACAATCAGCCCGTCCCGCCCCCCCGCTCACCGACCCGGCCTACCCCCGCGTGGCCGACCCGCCCGGCGGGCGGGGGCAAAAAGGAGCCGCGGGAGTGAGGGGCGGAAGAGTGACGACGCGAGGAACGGTCCCGCTGGTATCGGTACACGAGAACCCGGGAGGAAGCGGGCGAGGGCATACCTGGTGATCCAACCCGGTGTCGCCGCGGGGCGGACTCAGCGCCCGTCTCCGCGATCGGGTGGTATGCGGGCGTCCCTCGCGTAGTTGTGACGGCGGGCCGTCTGTGGCGCTAAGCACCGGGGATTCCCCCGGGGTGCCTTGTGCTCTCAGTGGGACGCCAGGGACCGCGGCAGACCCCAGTTATGACGACGGCCGCCGTCAACCCCGAAGCGGTGCAGGACAAGAGCGCCGCCCCGAGGGGGGAGAAGGCGTGTCCGCCGGTCCAACACCCGAAGACCGCGACCGCCGCCCCGACCAACTGCCCGTGGAGGATGGGGGCCTCGCGCCCCACCGCCACCAGCCAGGCCGCGGCCGTCTGGCCCAACCCGTTCAGGAACGCCCCGACGAGCAGGAGGGTCATGGGTCCGAGCGCGCCGCGATATCCCGGCCCGAGAACGACGGTGACCAGGAAGAGACCGGCCCCGGCGGTCCCGACCAGGCTCCCCAGCATCAGGGCGCCGTGGGTGGTGAGCTCTCGACCGGGCGACCGGCGCCCCCCATCGCCCCCGGCGCGGAGACACAACCCGGGGTGGAGGACCCGCACACCAGCAATCACGAGAAGGAGGTATGCCGAGGCGGCCTGGGTGCCGACGGCGAATTGGGCGAACGCCGCGCTTCCCGCGGCGCCCTCCAAGGTCGCGGCGATCACCGCCCCCGGGACCACGCCGGCCACGACCGACGCAAGCAACGGGCGGGCGGACCGGATCAGCGGACCCGCCTCGCGAGTCCAACCCCCGAACCGGGGCCGGAGTCCGTGCCCCCGGAGCAGGGCCGCCGCCCCGGCCCAGACCAAGAGCGGCTTGGCGGCGACGACCCCCACAGCCACCTCCAGATTGGCCCGGCCAGTCGCCGTGGCGGCCGCGACCGCGGCCAACGCCGCAATGTCTGCGGCGAGAGCGACGACCGCGTGAGCGGCTTGGAGGCCGCGGCTGTCGAAAAGCGGCTGGAGACTCGCGCACAGCGCGAACCCGCCGGCCGCAAGAATGCCGGCCGGCGGAAGGTCGGTCGGTCCGCGTGCCAGGCCCACCCAAGCCAACACCCCGGTGGTAAGGGCGATCCACGCGCCACCCGTGAGTACGAGGTAGGCGGTCGACAGCCGCCCGGCGGCCTCCGGCCGCCGGACCACCTCCCTGACCACAACCTGCCTCAGACCCAACCCGCCGACCGTTCCCAGAACTCCCAGGACTGTGACCGAGAACGCGAAGTACCCGAATCGATCCGGCCCGAGGGCGCCCATCAGCATCAGCGTGGTGGCCAGGTGGCAAGCGTGTCCGGCGCACGTACACCCCCACACCGACCCGGCGGTCGTTCCGCCCAGTGCACGCATCTGCATCACCGGCCCGAGGGCGGTTGGCGGACGCCGCCGTGGCGGCGGCCCGACACGTGTGGAGGGTCTTGAGTTCGGACGCCCGGCCGTTACTGGTAAACGGTGACCCCGGGGACCGACTTCTTCTTGAAGTCATCGATCTGGGCGGATGTGAGCGTCTTGCTCTCAGTCACCCACAGCCACCGGATGGACGGAAGTCGTTCGAGGTGGGCCAACCCCGCCCGGGTCACCCCGGTCTTCCCGAGCCCCAGCGCCTGCAGCCGGGTCAGCCCCTTCAGCTTTGCCAGCCCGTCGTCGGTGACCCCCGAGCCGTAGAGGCTCAGCGACTTGAGTTCGGACAACTCCTTGACGTGGTCCAGCGCCTGGTCGTTCACCCGCGCCCCGTGCAGCTTCAGTTCCACGACCCGCCCCTGGTCGTCAGTCTTAACTTGGGGGTTGTACGGCGCCAGTGTTTCCAGCGTCTTGGCATCCGGGGACTCCTTGTCCTTCTTCCCGCACCCGAAGGTGGTTAACGCGGCCAGGAGGGCGACGACGAGTGGAACGGCAGCGGTCGGCGGGCGGCTCATCATGTCGGGTTCGCTGGGCTCAGGATGTTGGGGTAATGCCTGTCGTGCGCAAGTTCAAAGCTGGGGCGAAGTGGCTCCGGTATCCGGCCCCGGCTTCCAAAGGTCGATCAGCCCGAGGAACAGCGAGCCGTAGGCGGTCTGAACGCCGAGGACCATGCCGGTCAGCCCCCACAGCGCGCCCCGGAGGGTCCGGCGGACATCGAGTTCGCCCAGGGACACGCCCCACCACTGGGCCACCAGCCAGCCGTTCACCGCGACCCCGGCGGCGAACACGAGGCCGCCGCCGACCAGCCCGCGCTCGATCGTGAGCCACCGACCCGTCGCGCGGGTAACGATGTCGGCCGGGAGCAACCTAAGCTGGTGGCCGAACACCTTGCTCGTCACCCCCAGCCACAGCGTCTGGTAGCCGAGGATCAGGCACAGGGCGCCGAGGAGCATGGTGTGAACATCCACTACGACGCCACCCCCGACCGGCCGGGGGCTGGGGGTCAGCCACACCATCAACCCGCCGCCGATCATGACCAGGGCAACGGCCGGGAGCAGGAATAGCCAGAGCGGGCAGAACAGTAGGAGGAACCGCAGGTGCCGCCACCCGTCGCGGAAGCTCCGCAGGTGTGGCGGCCGGTCCCGCCCGTCCGGGTGAAGGACGACCGGGACTTGGCCGATCCGCAATCCCCGAAGGGCGGCCTTGACCACCATCTCGCTGGCGAACTCCATCCCCGGGGTGACCAACCCGAGTTGCTCGATGGCGTCCTTCCGGAAGGCCCGCATCCCGCAGTGGGCGTCCCCGACGCCGGCCCGGAAGAACAGGTTGAGCAGGCCGGTCAGGACCGGGTTGCCGACGTACCGATGGTGCCACGGCATGGCCCCGGGGCGGATACCCCCACGGAACCGGTCCCCCATCACCAAGTCGTCCCCTGCCCGAAGCCGGTCGACGAACCCCTGGATTCGGGAGAAATCGTAACTGTCGTCGGCGTCCCCCATCAGTACGTACCGGCCGCGGGCGGCGGCAACCCCGCCCTGGAGGGCCGCCCCGTACCCCCGCCGGGGGACCGGCACCACCCGGGCGCCCGCGGCGGCCGCGACCTCTCGGGAGCCGTCCGTGCTGCCGTTGTCGGCGACCACGACTTCCCCGGCGAGACCGAGCTCCCGCATCGCCCGGACGGCCTTTGCGACGCAGACGCCGACGGTCCGAGCCTCGTTCAAGCAGGGCATCACGACCGACCACTCGACGGCGGCCGGGGCACTCGGTTGCTGGGGTGGGGAGTGGGCGACGGCCATCGGACCCTCAGGGGGTAGCAATTCGGACGAGTCAGGCGAACGCGTAGAGTGTTACGGGGGGTTAACCGGCTCGCCGCCGCGGATGGTGGCCATCGCCCGGTACAGGCCCAGGTCGATCGCGTCCGGGATGAACCGGACCGACCCGTCAACGAAGGCGAACTGGACGCCGCCGGCGTGCCGGCTGCGGAACGATAGGGCGTACTCCCACTTCCAGGAGTAATCCGGCCCAGACGGGTAGCGAACGTTCGGTGGGATTGCACAGGTATTCGCAACCGAGTTGGCGTAGGCCCAGGCGAACCAGTGGTTCGCGCTCGGCAGACCCTCGCCGACGAGAAAGGTGGAACTTGTCCCGTCCGTGACGGCCGTTAGGCTCTTCGGAGTCTTCCAGTCGGTTCGGTAGGATACCCCGTCGCCGGTGTTCAGCCCGTCCCAGTTCCCGGTGGGACCGGGGTTCCGCCACTGTGGATCACCCCACCCCCAGTTGCTCCCGCTCACGCCCTTGTAGCTGGTCGGGGCGGCGGAGATGGGGTGTGCCGTCCACACTCCCAGGTCCGCGGCATCCAGTCGGGCTTCGGCAGCAGCATCCGCGGGGCAGGAATAAAGGCGGACGGGTGTCGCCACGACGTCCCGGGCGTCGTACAGGGTGCGGGACGGTAGGCCAGCGCGGCGGTACAGCGCGTCCTGCTCGTGGTACGGGAGGATGAGAGCGAGCCAACTCCACCCCTGGGTGTCCGGGCCGTACGGGCCGGCCGGTCCGGCGAGTTTGTTCACCGGGAAGACGCGACTGGCATCGTGGTAGGAGTGGACGGCGAGCGCGATCTGCTTGAGGTTGTTGGCACAAGCCGCCCGCGCAGCCGACCCGCGAACCTTCTGAACGGCCGGTAGCAGGAGGCCGATCAGTACCGCGATGATGGCGATCGCCACCAACAACTCCACGAGTGTGAACCCCGTACCATTTCGGCGTGGATTCCGCATAGGCCACCACGGGAGGCGGAAAGGGCAGGTTTCAAGAACGTTCGATACGCGGGTCGGCACACCGGTTCGCCACCGGCACATGGTCGCCGCCGATGAAATAGACCAAGTGCGGCCATTGAGAACTTCCGGTCTGCCGGAACAGGTCGGGGTGCTCGACAATCCAGGGGCGGACGGCAAGCCACCCCCGCCAGTCGACTTCGATGTTGAACCGGGCGACTACTGCGTAACAATTCTGCTCGCGAAGGTAGTCTTTAAACCCCTCGTAGGTCTTCCGCATAACGGCTGGCTGGACGACGCGAAACTGCCTGGCTGAACCAAAAAAAGGGTACGAGCGTAGGTCGAGAACACAGATTGCGGCCCCCGGGGGGATCTCCCGGGTGACGAACCCGAACGTGCCGGCCCCCAACATCCTGTCGTAATACGGAACGAACCCCTGGTGCCAGCGCAAACTCAGATGATAAACGGAAAAGCTCACAACGAGCGCGAGTGCAAGGCAAAGGCCGAAAGCAACTGACATGCAATACTCTTTTACGATGACCATAACCAGCCAACCAACAAGGAAAATGTTTGCGGCGATCAACACAAAATCTACAGTGATCACATCAATAAAATGAATCTGATCGCGAGCGTGAATAGCGAGCATTCCTACGAGGACGATCGCTGCCAAGCCACTGCTAATTTTTTCCGTGGCGGGCGGGCGGCAGGCGAATGCGGGGTCCCCCTCATGACGCTGGGACAGGCGAGAAATCGCGTTCAAGGCGAAGGAGACCACGCCGTGGGCCGCGTCGCTCAGGACGGTTGCGAGACACAGCAGGGCCAGGCTGATGAAACAACTTGTGTACCTAACCGGGCAGTATTTCCAGTGCAACTGGTTGAGTGTGCCCGGCGCGTCCTCGACAGCGAATGGCGTAACGGCGGAAACGGCTGCGGCTCCGACTGTCGCGAGCACGAGAAAACGGCGTGCACTGCGGGTTGCGGTAGACGGATGCGGTCCGCCGACAACCGTGAGCCAAGCTGTAGTCAAGGGGACCGCCGGCACCGCGATGAGGGCGAAAGGCCCACAAAGTGACTGAATCGCGGTTGCCGCCAACGGCAGTAGCTCGGGTCGGCCGTTTCCGGCGAACGTACTTTGCCACAGAGCCGGGTAAAACCCCTCGATCTCGTCTGGAGATGGTGTCCGCCCGAGCGGGAACAGCGGGCTCCCTCCGACGAGCCAGTTGCGGAGATACCAATACCCTCCGAACAGGAAGGCACCTGCCGCACCAGCAATGCTCGCGTGCCAAACGGCACGCCATCCCAGCCGCCGGGAGATGAGCCATACAGCGGATACAACCGCAACAGCGGCATATCCCAGGGCGTAATACTTGATCCCACTGAGCAACCCCAAGGCTATACACCCTAACGCGAGGTCAGCACGGCGATTGGCGTTGGAATACCGAAGTGCGTATGCGAGAGTTGTGAAAAACAAGGCTGCAACCGCAACGTCATTACCAACAGTTGTCAACTGCTTGAGAACGACATAATTCATGACGATCGTGACGACCGCCAGATGCCGGACCGCGGAGCCGATCCCAAGTTGCCGGCCAATTTCGAGAGCCGCCCAAGCAAGCAGGACTGCAGCCGGAATATTGGTCAGTGCGTACAGAAAATCTCCAGAGAAAGAAATCGCCACCCACAGAGCAATAAGTTCGTTATTCCCGGGATCACTCCAGCGGGGCGAAGTCGGTACGCATAAGCTACCGGTCTGAATGTAGCAATCCACCAGCGGCAGGTGGTACATTAGATCGTCCCACTCGGTAGGAAATCGCAGCAAGCCGTCGTGGATTGAGCGCGCGGCACAGACAGCCAGGAGAGAGGCCCACAACCATATCCACAAAGAAGATTCAGATGTAGCGCCAACGGGTGAAACGTCTGTTGTCGAAATCTCAGTCGCACGGGGCTGCCCCCCCACGACTATCGCACCAGGTTTCACTAAGCGTGCGAAGGCCACGCAAAGAATGACAACGCTACCGAGGAGGGCGGTGGCAGATAGAGAGTGAACGATACTCAGGGCGAAGCTACTGATCGCCAATGCACCCCAGCAAACCACGAATACATGCCCTATTAGGCGGCCTCCAGTCTCAGTAGGGAAGAGATAACGGACTGCAACACGGGCTGCAATCGCGGCGCCAAGCGTTGAGATGCACCAACCGATGGCTGCAACGCTATCGTGGTTCAGGTCATAGCAGAGCATCAATCGCCTCAAGCACTGACTCGGTCGCCTGCTCGATATGAATCGAACAAGTTATGTTATACCTGCACACTAAGTCCAATGCTTCAAAAAAATTCTGTTAAAATCCTTGGGGCAGTCAGGGCCTTTAACTGTGCATGAAGCCAGAACACCCCATAACCAAGTCCACGCGGGCCGTCGCCAGGGAAGCGCTGCGGCTCGCCCAGGAAGCACCGCCAGCGGACTCGTTGAGGTACTTCCAGAAGGACTTCACCCAGCACCAGTTGTTAGCCGCCCTGGCCGTCAAGACCGATTACCGTGGCGTCGTCGCGGCCCTGGCGGACTTCGCCGGCTTGCAGGACGGCGTAGGGCAGAAGAAGGCGCCCGACCACTCGACCCGTGCCACGCCAAGAGGCGGCTGTTGAAAAGGGGGACTTCGTTGCCTCCTCGAGTGCACCAACACATTCGCAGCCGACCGCGGTGGTCGACGGGAAGGGGCCGGAGAGCCGCCGCCTCCCCTCTCCCCCGCTACTTCTTCCAGCGGGCCGGCAAGAACCACTCCTCCCGGCTCTAAACCAAACTCACCCTCGTCGCGGACCAGGCGAGCCACTTCCTCGCCGTGGCGACCGTCTCCGTCGGTCCGTCCAGCGACTCCCTCCAACGCTGCCAGGTCCTGGCCCAGGCGTCCTGGGTCGTCACCTGGGACCGGTTGCTCGCCGACGCGGCGCTCGGCAGCAAGGAGCACCACCGGTACTGCCAGGAGGGCCTCGGGGTGCGGGCCACGGTCATTCCACTGAACCGCTGCTACCGGGGCCGGAAGCGGCCGAAGGTCCGCAACCGGCGGCAGATGGTCAAGCGGTTCCACAAGAAGCCCAAGGGTCGTCGGCACCACCGCGTGTACGAGGCCCGCCTTCTCCTGGCACAAGCGGCGGCTCGAGAGCAAGTCGGGTCGGTCGGATGCGTCACGCGAGCGCGAATGCCGACTCTGGGTGATGACCCCTAACCGCATGCTCCACGCTGCAGCCGGTTAGAGTTTCATACAGAGCAAATGCCGGGTAGAAAGATCGGGATCATGTCATGGGTTTCTGCTAAGAAGCTGTGACACAACCTCCGGCACCTCCCGTTTTTCAAGGCGATTCGGGGGTTCTGTCACAGCTTGTAAGGTCACGTTTATATCGCACTCGTCGGTAGCAGAAAGCGATTGACGCGGATAGAAACACGAGGCATGTTAGCCAGATTAGAACTTGGCGCCAAGCAGAGGGAAGGCGGCTCTGTGTGGGTAAGTCCTGACGTATCTCTGGATGGCCCTCAACACGATCCGCAACAATTTTGCCATTGACAACATCATATACTGCCGCACCATCAGGAAACGTCAGTTCTTGAAAAAACTTAACATCATGTTTTGGATCTAATACAGCGGACTTTATGGCCCACTCCTCGGTATTACTTATCTCTTTTATACCGTCGCGAGCCTTGATTTCGTTATAAATCACAATCTCGCCCTTGAATGGCAACCAAATGCCGTGCTTCAACTCGCGAAAGTCGGAGACCGTTCCCATCTCAACCGGTATGGTCTTGCTGTAAGCAGGAAGATAGGAGATCGACTGAATAGGCAGATAATTTCGATTATTGGCCAGCCATAAATACGTAAGAGAACGATATCGTCCGCCTTGCCAGTCCTCGCATCGCAGTTTTGTGCATTCTGATTCACCTATACGCTCTGTGTGAGACTCCACTGCAATTTTGTTGCCAGGATCGCGGAGCCAACGCGACAATGTGCCACTAAATGATCGCGTGAATAAAAAAGTGTGCGGACGAAACAAATTGTCCTCTTCTGTGCGACCTTGATGCACATTCCCGATCTTATCTTGAAGAACCTTCGTTATTTGGCCATCATATGTACTATTGAGACCCTGGTGTATGTATTCGCCACCCTTCTTCTCAGTCTTCGACTTGGAATCGAATCGATACCACCCGCCCTGTGTTACTGATCGCCGCTCCATTTCCTGGGACAGTATTGGATAAAACTGCTTAGCACCCTGTGCCTCGATATGATGTAACTTATACTTGCAGCGGTACGTCACATCAAGATCTGAGTAAAGTGCCTCATTGGCAACCACATTATTCGCAACGCTTAGGGGCTCATCTTGGGCGCCTACATGCACAAAAGCGCCACACGATAGGACCAGTGACAGTGCGTAGCGATGCACGTTACCCTCGTGCTAAATCTTGATTGGAAACTCTGCCGCTTGCGAACAAACGGTGCCAGGAACTCCTATTGCGCAGCCCTTGCTGCGCGAGTAGACGTGGTCACTACCGAAAACACACTGGCCTAGTACTGTGCCGCTCAACCCTCACTATGAAGACTCCCAATCTGTGACTTCCCTTGGTTTAGACATGCCCCGAGGGAGGGAGTTCTCCTGAGGCCACGGCCAGTAGTAAGCGGGCACAGTTAGGATCAACGCTCGTCCGACATAAGCGGCGGCGAGTATCTCGCAGACGTACGGTCAGATACCTCCCACGGACGAGAGTGCCGAAACTCCGAACGAAGACCCACGACCTCGCACGGCTCGCGGCTCATGTCATGGGTAGATTGCCCTAATAGGGCATGCAATACCATAGACCGGCAGATTACTCTGCCTAATAATAACGCCCGGATGCCATGGTCGCGGCTTGGCATTAACAAACATAATTACTTCGCAGATTGCTTTAGTAGACGACGGCGCCCTTCATTTCTCTATTTATTGGGACTCTTCCCTCCGGTTACGCATGTCCATATATAATCGTATCCGCCCGACTTAGTCCCCCCCTTGCCAGCGCAGAAGCACTCTGGCTTATCTGGATTGTAAGGCGAAATATCGCACTGCTTGGTTTTTGGGTCTCTCTTGCCACACGACCACACCGTGCTCTCAGTGCCACATACACTCCCGGTAATCTTAACGCCATTGGGATAGCACACCTTGTCAACCATGCTCAAACTGGTTACCTGTGCACAGATCTTATAAAAGAGCTGCCTCTTGGAGGTGTGCAGCACCACCATGCATTCTGGAGTAACGATGCCATCTCCGGTGGTGATAAGGCAGGTGTTGCAGTTCGTGGCGAACTTCTGATCGCAGTACGAGTTCAGAAACCCAGACTGAGCTTGCGCCTTGTGTGCATCACTGCCTGAGATGGCAATTGCACCCAGTGCCGCTGCGAAACATGCAATGCAAACAGTGTTATTCCGACGCATGATAGCCAGCTCCTTATGTACAAAGCGGCCTGTCGCGTTAGACCGCCACCTATGCAGGTGCCATTTGCTAGGGGATAGCCCCCTCCGGGCGATACACTTCTAGCGGGACAATAACCGGCTCATTGGCCCCAGAGATACTAATCTGAAGGTGGCCGCGAACGGGAGCCGCCATCGATACAGGCCCGTCCACTTGTGACTGTGACACCTTAAAGACTCGACGCCTCACTGGCCCCATTCTATCTGTTTGATCAGTAACCTCCGACGCCTCAAACCCTGGTGACGCGTAAATGCCCGTGACCACCCCAACATGCGCCCCCGTTGGCTTCCACATTACCAACGTTGCCGGGCCACGTGACAATCGCACCGCGTGCGGCGCGACCGCAAAAGTCTTGACTATCTCTGCAGTTACGGGAACTACAGCCTCCATCTTCCGCCCATTATCCTCCGTGCGTATCGTAATTACTTCGCATACACGCCCTACAGGCATGGAGTCTCGCAACATAACTGTGAAATCGAGCTTTCCAGAATTGGCCCGCTCCTCAATGCGAAGACTACCTCCAGATGACTTAACTCGAAACTTGCCAACATCTAACGGCAGCCCTTCATTGTTGACAAGTTTCAATGGAACAATTTCAATTGTCTTATGTGGCACGGTGCCTTTATTCTGAAGCATTTCCAATGATACTATTCCAAAGTCTATTGACCTGGGAGCGGTCGTGAGAAACGAGGCAGCCGTGGCACACACTCGAAGGTCGTGAATAGCCTGTCGAGGATCGTTTGTTTCAATACGTAAACTGGTAGTATTGACACCTTCCCCCGCTAGTCTAATCGCAATCTTTATACTCTCGCTTTTTCCGCCAACGAGCTTGCCACTGGCTGGCGATATTGACGCACATGTGCAGCTGCCTGTTACCTTAAACTCGAGCGGTTCCACCCCATCGTTGCGTAGAACGAACTCGCCGTCCACATTTGCGCCTAGCTCACCTGTTCCCAAGTCCAACGGATCAGGACTTAATAGTCTACATGCAGGCCCTGATGCGGGGCCTTCCGATTGCAGACCAGTGGCGCCAATAAAGCGAGACCAACTTAGTAGCAGAATAGCTACAAAAGACACCATAACACACATTATAATTATCTTGGACTTACGCGACGCCCTCGCTAATGGCGAATGCATGTTAGCAGCTCTATCTATCGTGGTCTTTGGATTACCGCTGTCGTTAAGCTACACAAGCATGCCCTTCAAGCACGCCGGTTCACAGCGAGCTTGGCGCATACGCCAAGGAGATCTAACAAGCTGTGACGCCACCCCCAGAATACCTTGAAAACCGGGGACTCCCGGAGGCTGTGTCAGGGCTTCTAAAAATGTCACTTCCCCTTTTATAATTCACCGGCGTTGGCGTCAAGATAAAAACGCAAACTTTTAATCCAAACGATTATATAGTAATAATTTAGTATAACCGATAAAGCTGCACGACTTTACTTAATTGGCTGGAGCTTTACTCTGGTTCGAACTTCCTTCTGCCAGGCACTCGCCCGGAATCACTTGACCCGCTTGTAAGACCCGGATTAGCTCTTTCGGGCGAGGCGAGCATCATTCAGGCGCAACGGTGGTCTACGCAACCACTGCCGGATGCAGTTGAAGTGTCTGGAGTATCTCCCAGCTCATTGCCTTGTCCATCACCAGCTGGTTTGGATGATCGAGCGGCGACATCTGCCCACATTTCGGTCTCGCCCTGGACCTGAGGCGGTTGCCGTTATGTGGTGTGAAGCCAGGGGGCAACCGTCTCGGTCTCCCGGAATCAGCTGCAGAATGCCGGGGCCAACCAGTCGAGACGGTGCACTTCCGGTAGTTCCTGAGGAGCGCCAGCCCTGCCTGAAGGTCGGCGAGAACCAACTGCTGGTGTTCGATCGAAGGCGCCGACGTGATACTCGGGAAGTACGCCCGAGTGCCCCGCAGCCTGGATCTTGCGCAAGGAACTTGCCGTGGATACGGCTGTGGACTAATGCGACGGCAACGCCGGACTGTCCGGCGCGACGAACGGTCGCGGCGTCAGATCCTTGTTGTTGCGGAGGGTGTTCCGCTGGAAGTCGAGCAGGCCCGTGACCGAGACGGTCCGCGTCGTCGGGTTGTTGATCGGGTCGAGCACGTTGTCGGTGATCGCCTTGGCGACCCCGGACACCGCTGGCGGCACGAGCTCCGGCCGGATCACCGGCCGGGCCGGGTTGAAGTTCACGTCGAACACCCCCTGCCACGTCTTCAGCGCGTCCTCCATGCGGGCCGCGGTCCCCTTCCACGGGAGCGACTTGTCGGCCGGCGCGGCGGCGCGCGGGGTCGCCCAGGTGGCGACGCCGGTGGCGACCACGTCGGCCATCGGGGCGGCGTACTTCTTGGCCGCCGCCCCGCCCTTCGGGGGCGCCATGTTCATGATCCCGATGACCGCCTCGGCGGCGTCCGCGGCCTCGGCGAGCCCCTGCGCACTCTTCGGCGCGACAACCACGTCCGCCTTCTCGGTCCCGTCCTTGTCGGTGGTCGTTTGGTACGTCTCGATCGGCACCCGGCCGAGGGCGACGAGGGCGAGGGTGTGGGACGGGTAGAGCACCTTCCCCTTCGCGACCTCGTACTCGGCGAAACGGACCTGGGCGAGCGCCTTGACCGCCTGGCGGCGGATGAACCGCACCACCGGCACCTGGTCCGGCGCGACCACCTTGCGGGCCTCCTTCCCGACGGAGAGTTCGACCGGCGGGACGAGCAGGTCGGGCTTGAGGGCGGCGGCCTGTACGGCCTCGATGAGCTTGCCGACCTCTTGCGGGTCGTTACTGTGCTTGCGCGACTGGTAGTCGTTCAGGTCGTAGGCGGCGAGGAGGTTGGTGGCGCCCTGGAGGGCGTAGTAGCGAACTTCGGGGTCGGTCTTGGCGTCGGCGATCAGGTCGGTGATGGTCGGGTAGTGGGCGTGAGCCCCGGACCGGCAGGCGGCGGCGAGCATCCGGGCGGCATTCACGCGCACGACGCGCTCGTTGGCGTTCCGCACCACCTCGCCGAGCGCCTTATCGAGGGCCGCCCCCAACTCGCGGACGTAGTCGGCTTCGCGGTCGCTGGTGACCAGCGCGAACCCCGGCTGGTTGGCGACCGGGTTCGGGACCGGCACCGGGCTGGGGACGAGGAGGTTGCGGTTGACCTCGTTGATGAGTTGGTCCACGGTGTACGGCGAGTACGGCGGCGGCGGCTCGGGGCGGAACTCCTGCGGCGCCGTGTAGGTCGGGAGGTAGTTGAGGTACTCGGCGTAGAACTTGGCGAACCCCTCGAACGACGCCTTCGCCTTCGCCAGGTCAGCCTTCGGGATGACGCCGGCGCTCTTGAGCGCGGCGACCTCACCCTGTTGAGGGGTCCGAACGGGTGGCTTGATCTTTTCTTGGCCGGTACTGTCACCCGGCGCGGCACAGAACACCACGACAATCGCCAATGCGATGACATTAGCACGAGTGGTTATCATCGGCAACCCAAGGGCGGATGTGTAAGTGTTTGCGTTAAGGCTAACCCACTTTGAGGTCAGATTCAAGGGCTGTGACGAGATAGGACAGGGTCATTCAAAGTCGTAGCGTGGACCGGGGTCTGGCTTTAGACTGCTCCTTTGGGAGGATTCCCGATGACCCCGACCGATGACGCCCTCTACCACGCCCTGTCACAAGTCCCCGACCACCGCCACGCCCGGGGCCGGTCGTACACCCTCCCGTCCCTCCTGACGTTCGCCGCGACCGTGGTGCCATGCTAGGCCAAGAGCCTGTACACCATCGCCCAGTGGGGCCGCGACTACATCCTCTTCGCCCCGCTCCTCCTCACCCGCCGGCAGCCTGACTGGACCTAGGAGAATAGTGGGGGCTTGGTGGGGGATTTCTAGGCGGTAATCAGGGAACTCGAAACGAAGAAGCCCCGCAAGGTACGCGCCCGACGAATCACGTTCCCGAATTGAAGGGCTGATCGGCGGGTTTGCTCGCCGGTTGGGATGGCTCCGCGGTGGTAGCGTCAGCCGGCGAGGGCCGGGGTGGGTGCCGACCGGCGGGCGAGCCACGCGTCGGGGAGCCAGGCGGCGAGGTCGGCGTCCGACGGTTGCTCGCCCAACTCGAACAGGGCCGGGAGGGCGTCCCGGAGGTAGGCGAACGGGTCGGCCCCGAGCTCCCGGCAGGTGCCGACGACCGAGTACAGGACCACCGCGGTCCGGCCGCCGGCCGCGCTGCCCGCCACCCCCAATTGTTCCGCCCGACGGCGACCTGGCGGAGCGCCCGCTCCGACCGGTTGTTGTCGATCGTCAGGAACCCACGGTCGGTGTACCGGGCCAGGGCGCTCCAGTTGGCTCGCGCGTACGCGACCGCTTGCCCGAGCGGGGACTTCGGCAGGGCGGGGGCGTGGTGCCGGTCGAGCCACCCGCGGAGGTCGGCCAGGACCGGCACGGCGTCGGCCTGCCGACGGGCGTGGCGGACGGCCTCGGCGTCCGGCGACGACCCGAGGGCCGGGAGCGCCCGCTCGACGACGTACACCCGACGGATCAACGCCAGCGGCTCGTCGGCGAGTCGCTCCCCGGCGTCGGCCGCGGCGGCGACCCAACCGCCCAGCGTCGAGGGCGGGACGAACACCCACCGCACGGGGACCAGCCCGTACCCGGCCTTGTACCAGTGCCCGCGCCCGTCGAGCACCCCGACCCGCCGCGTCCCGCCGCCGTACCACCCGACCTCCACGGCGGTGAAGGCGGCCGCCGCGGCGACGGCCTGGCGGGGCTTCGGCACCCGCGGGCCGCGGACCGCCGGCCGCCCGACCCCGCCCCGGCGCGGGGCCGGCGGGTCGTACAGGTTGGCGTCCGGGTGGAGCTTGCTGACCAGCGTCAGCCGGCCGCGGTGGCGGGAGCAGAACCGGGCCACCTCGTGCGTCCCGTAGCCCGAATCCCCGCTAAACACGAAGGTGCGGCCGGGGAACCGGATCAACAGCAGGCGCAACAACCGGCACATGAGTTGGGCCGGGGGGTCTTGTGCGGGCGGCCCTCGGCCCGGTCCAACTCGGGCGAGCGGTACAGGTCGATCAACACCGGCAGCGCCCAGCGTCGCGCCGTGCCGGGGAGCTTCACCAGGACGGTGAGGACGACCCACTTGTGGCCGTACCGCCAGGCGGTGTAGGCGTGGGACGAGCGAACGGCGTCGCGGTGCCGGGCCTTGCCGTACACCGCCCGCCCGGGGTGGCCGTCCACCGTGTCGTCGCCGACCAGCGTCACCGGCCCGGGCGGGACGAGGTGGTCGAGGAGGAAGCGGGTGAGCGCGCACCCGAGCCCGACCCCGGACCACGGGGCGCGGGAGAGGACACGGCGGTAGTCGGCCGGGTGGCCGGGGGCGAGTTGACGGAGGGTGCGGAGGAGGTTGGCGACGGTCCGCCGGCCGGTCGTGAGCACCGCCCCGACCAGGAGGGTCGAGAATCGCTGGTACGTCGGGCTGGTGAAGTGGAGGGCGAGAACCTGCACCAGGGGGTGAGCTTCGGGTGGTAGAATCATGGCGGCCGTCCGCGGGCGAGGGCCATGGGAGCCTCAGCAACCCCCATACTACCGCACCGCGGACGGCTGGTCAGAATCGGCACCAGCCGAGCTAAAGGCGACCAGACCAGTTCAATAGCGACCGAGTCGCAGCCGGAGGGAAGTGCGGTGCGCGTCTTATTGGTCACCCACTACTACCCTGGGCACGGGGGAGGGATCGAGGTTGTCGCCGGTGAACTAGCGTGCCGGATGGCGGGGCGCGGCGTATCCGTCCATTGGGCCGCCAGCGCGCCCATTACCCATCCTTTGGGGATAGGCATAGTCCCCCTGCCCATGTACACCTGGAACGCCGCCGGGCGAGTGGCCGGGTTTGCCTTCCCCGTCTGGAGCCCACACAGCCTGACCCGCCTCTGGGCCGCCGTGCAGTCATGTGACCTCGTCCACCTTCACGAGGCGTTTTACCCCAGCAGCCTGTGCGCCTACTTGTTCGCCCGATTGTCGGGCAAGCCAGTGGTGGTGACGCAGCACATGGGTCAGATCCCGGCCCACATCGGAATGCCTACCTCCCTCCGCATCGCCCGATACCTCCTCGCCATACTCTACCGCCTGCTGGGCCGCGCGGTCCTCGGGGGCTGCGCTTGCTGTGTGTTCATCAGCCCCAAGGTGCGCAATTACTTCGCCCGCCTCGCCAAATTTAAGCGAACGGCAGAGTACATCCCAAATGGCCTCGATCACGAAGTGTTTTATCCGGTGGATCAGGCGGCCCGTCTGTGCGCGAGGGCCGGCCTAGGATGGCCAGCCGACCGGCCTGTGTTGCTGTTCGTGGGTCGTTTCATCGATAGGAAGGGGCTGCCACTGCTCCGTTACTTGGCGGAGGTGAACCCAGGGTGGGATTGGGTGTTCGTCGGCCGTGGTCCGCTAACCCCGACTACGTGGGGGTTGCCGAACGTCTACTGCCCTGGCTCGGTCCCCCACCCCGTTCTAGCAGACTACTATCGAGCGGCCGACATCTTGATCCTTCCCTCCGTAGTTGAGGGGTTCCCGTTGGTCGTGCAGGAAGCAATGGCCTGTGGCACCCCGGTCCTCGTGTCCGACGAGGTCTTGGAAGGCTGCCCGGCAGCGGAGGAGGTCGTCGTCAGCTGCCAGCCGACCCGAGACCTGTTCGGCGCCCGGCTCCGAGAGTTAGTGAATAAAAAGAACCTGGAAGGACAGCGTGCCGCCGTGGCGAAGTTCGCTCGCAAGCACTGGGATTGGGAAAAGTGTACGGATCGATATATCCAGGTCTACTTGATCACTCTCGGTGTCGCAAGCAACTGATGCGGCTCTCAGGCGAAAACCGCCGATGGCGGGTTGGCCGGGTAGCGTTCCGGGAACCCGGCCGGAGGCAGCCACGCACGTCGCACCCCCGCTGACGAACTCGCCGCCCACCTCCGCACCGAATCCCACGGAGAATTCGACCGTCGGCTATCGGTCTTCAGGAAGGCCTTCATCGCCGAGATGGCGAAGGCTCCGACGGACGGAGTCAGAACGCCAACGAAAAGACTCAACCGAGCATCTCGCCACTCAGCCACAGTTCGGGGTTGCCAATCGTATATGCTTCTTAGAATAACGGACAATACCCCCTAAACGCCTTGAAGACCGGTGGTAACCGGGGGTTTTGTCCGAACCTGTTACGCCGGGGGCTAGGCTGTGGTGGAGAAAGAACGACCGAAAGGGATCCGACGGCTGTACCCGCCTTGGTGGGACCACCAGCGTCACGTGCTAACCCACTTGCGGGCGGCGGTTGATCGTGCTTTGACCCTATACTGCCGCCCTGGGCCCGGGCAGCGTGTGGTGGATCTGGGTTGCGGCGAATGCCCATACGAGCCTCTCTTCCGGCGGCGGGGCACTGTGTACATCGGGTGTGACATCAACGGAGACTCAGATGTACGGATCGAACCCGGTAGCCCCGTACCACTCGCCGATGGTATCGCGGATGGAGTGGTTTCATTTCAAGTTCTTGAGCATGTCTGGGACCTGGACTGGTATCTGGGTGAGTGCCGCCGAATCCTCAAACCAGGCGGTTGGTTACTGCTGTCCACGCACGGAGCGTGGCTATATCACCCCCACCCTGCCGACTACCGCCGCTGGACCCGAGACGGGTTGCGGAGAGAACTTGAGCAGCGGGGGCTGGTCATGGAGGCGACAGAGGGAGTGGTAGGACCACTCGCGTGGACGACACAATTCAGGCTCCTGGGGATCCGGCACGTTCTCCAGACCATACCGCTGCTGGGGCCTCCGCTCGTCCTCATGGTAGCCTGCCTCATGAACTTGCGGATGGCGATTGAAGACGCGATCACACCGGCCAAAATCCGGGATGACAACGCCTGCATGTACGTGATCTTTTCACGCAAACCTCTCCCGATCTAGGGGCTGTGCTCCGCACACCCCTCAATGAGCCGTTCTGGTCGGTCCAATGTGGGCCAACCGGATGCTGAACCAGACGCTGGCAGAAACCGACGATTTCTCCCGGTCATCGGCGCTCGCCTCGCTGGCCGCGCGGCTCTCACCGTCGCCAATCCGGGAGGCCCTTCTCGCCGAGGCCGTGCGATCGGCCCGGATGATACCCGCTCCCGCCCGTCGAGCCGACGCCTTGGCCGTGGTCGCATCGCAGCTCACCGGCGACAGTTTGGTCGAGGTGTTGCGGGAAGCGGGGCGGGTTGCTTCGCTCACCCCGCCCGAGTTCGCCGACGAGCCAGCCGCGGAATTGTGGGGTAGGTTCGTGATGTTGAGGGGGGGGGGGGGGGGGCGGCGGCGGGGGCGAAGCCGCCCGGGGGGCCCGGGGGTTGGTTTCTGGGCTGTTGTAGTGGGGGG
>VFQN01001835.1_pt1 | contig 34385 bp, 44 predicted proteins | sample 3512371 | NCBI WGS metagenome assembly VFQN01 (sample SAMN10412370, study PRJNA504923) | tailings metagenome | isolation source: Replicate 2 from Balatoc abandoned mine | place: Philippines: Itogon, Benguet | collected 2017-08-28 | reverse complement strand
TCTCCCGAGTGGGACGGGGCTGGGCCCTGGAAGGGGACCAAAACTGTAAATCCATACATACAATACTAGCCGAGTGCAGGCTTACAGAAGGCGAACTACCGTAAGCGCGGCTTGTGTGTTGTACCACTGACCCGTGGCCAAGCCCACGGCTTACCGTCTGGTAGGAGTGGCCCTGGTGGCCGAATTGTTTGCTGCGTTTGTCGTACGCGAAGGTCTTGCCACAGGAGCAGAGCCTGTCGTACTGTACGACGAGTCGGGCCCCGCAGTACTGCTCATGGCCGGGTAACTCGACGGGCCCGGGGCCGGAGTCGAAGCCGCCTGCGTGTTGGAGGCGAACGACAATAACATGGTACTGTCACGGTTGCTGTCGTACGCCCAAGCACCCACGTAATACTGTCGGGCGTTGCACGTTGCCTTCTGCACGTTGCCTTCTGCACCTGCTTCTGCACGTATGAACATCTCCCATCAGGCTGGCTGCACAAGTACGGTAATTGCGGGCAGGTGGGCAACCTATCACCCTGCGCCCATTTACGGGTACGGCGTTGGCATTGGGCATTTGTGTTACGTGCCTGGGCTGTGGCCGTGATCCTCAGCGTACCCCCTAGTCAGGTACAGGAAGGCCTTCTCGTTGTAGCCCACTGGGGGCTGCTGCTTGGTCGTGGGCAGCTGCTGAAGCAGCTCTGGTGTTGAAGCCATGGTCATCAGAAGCCTTCCAAGGGCTTCCTTGGCCTCCTTCTGTTGGTACTTGGCGCCACTGGCGAGCTTTCGTGCTAGGCTCTCAGTCTCCTCCAAGGCGCCAGCATCCTGTGCAGCTGCGACCAAAGGGTCGGCTGCCTCTGAATAATCGTAGGGTGTAGACATATTTCTGCATATATCTCGCTGATAAGATGCAAGCATGTAGGCAACGGTTGCCTTCGCGCCACCCTGTCCAGACCCTGTCACTAGGAAGGTAGAGCTTGCGAGGAGAATTGGGATGTTGCATGCAAAGCTGTCAGAACGTTTTTGAGTTCCTTACAATGAGCGCTGGGCACATTTTGTGAAGGAACGGTGTTTGCAGACTTGTTACGACTATGAGTAATGCGCCGTGGCAGAACCCTTTCGTTATTGTCACACGCTCTTTAAGTATAACAAGAGTTTCAAATTCAATTTGTCACGGGTAAGGGCTGCGGGCCCCCATCCCCTTGGTCACTAGTTGGGACACTAGTCGGCCACCAACCGGTCTCACCCGGCACGTGCCATACTGCGCAGGTGGTCCAACGTCCAAACGTCCTCGACCGCGATGCAAAACATTTTTTACCCTCATTGTATCAATCTGAAAGTGTGCGCATGCTGTGATTGCCGGTGATGCGATAATACAAGGCCCATTTCGCCCGCGAACCGCCCGTACTCCGCGCTGTGGCCTCTGGGGAGAGCCTAAGAAACAGCTTGTCATCGGTAGCGACGCGGGAGCAACCAGCTGGGCTTGCGGGGCCCGCTGTGCTCTCTTGTCGCTCAGCGCATACGTGTGAAGAGCGAAATCTTGTCGATTCCGCTAATGTGAAACTGGAAGATAACTGCATATGAACAATTGTTTCTGAATAGTCCAGGACACCCATTGCGACGAATTAGCGACAGTCTGCTGACTGACACGCCACACGGCCACAGGACGACACGTCTTTCGGCCCACAGCAGAGGTGCAAAGCGCTTTCAAACTGGCCTGAACCGCATGTAGGTATATTTTATGTGACATCAGCCTTACAGGCGCCGGCGGAACAGCAACAAGAGCATACCAGGGGCCTTCATGTGTGCTGATACCCACTGATACGCACGGCACACGCTGTACGACATGTGACGAGGGATCAGGTGGTATGCTGGAAATCCTTATGCAAGTGTCCGACAGCACTTTTAGGCTGGCTCGAAGTTGCCCCATTTTCGGGACCTCTGGCCTGCCACAGGTGAGACCGGGTTGTCGCTCACCATCACCGTCACACACAGACCCGTCTTCGGAGCAAGCTCAGGTGTGGTGCATGGAGACAATGGAAGCAAAACTTGTTACATCTGCGAATGGCAAGGTCTTATGAAACAAAAGGTGCGTGCCCTTAGCATGACCAGAAGAGCCTTCTGAGCATGACAAACTTTCCATCAACCACTAGTCCACCACGCAAACAAACAATGACATGAGGTGTCTCGCCTAACTCTCTCTAACCTCATTGGGCACTGCCGCCAGCCGAGCTTTGGCAGGCAGGGGCCTGCCTCCCCTGCCAGGAAGCACATCATGACCATCATGCGCAGACCAACAGCCACTGCGTTATCCTATCCCGTCGTCCCCCATCTTGTCCCTGCCCCAAACTTCGCTTACATGTTACCTGTTGCCTGCATACGGTAGTACGGCAATATATATGTGCAGGGTTCTGTGCGGCTCTTCAGCAGTCCTGCTGACATGTGCTAATACACCCAGCTGGCACTTGCGGCAGACGGTGGGCTGCCGACCTCCCCACACGCCAATGTACACAAGACGGGGTACTTACTCTCTCGGAAATGCTCAATAAACCTGCACCCAGCTGCCCGTCCTGCGGTGCTTTAATATACAAGCAACGCTCAACGCAATACCTCTTTCAGCGGCCGCGGCCACGGACTTGCTGCTGCTTCTCCTGCTGCACAGTGGCGGCAACGGTTGCCGGCTGCGGCGCAGCCGCAGTGGAAGTCGGACGACGGAAAGCGACGAACACAGCCACCGCCATAGCCACCTGCGGCATAGAGGGCAATAGCAGCAGCGGATTAGCAATACACCCTTTCACGCCGTCGGACGTTGTGCACTACAAACAGCACGGACAAGCGAGCCCTGGCACGGCTGCCACGTTCAAGGCAAGTGGAAAAACTGTCCATGATCCCGCTAGCTCAGGTAGGCCGCAGGCACGCAGCCCGCACGCACCGCTCCAACGGCGCACATCAGGATGCGCTTGGCGTCCGGCCCCTGCTTGGGCGGCTCGCTGTCCCACATAGCCGCCTCCAGCCCCGCCAGGTGCGCACGCAGCTCGTCCTCCGTCAGGCTGCCGTCCCCGCGGTGGCGGCCCTCCAGCAGGGGTTCCTGGTCGTCCTCCTCCAGCGCCTCCGCCGCGCCACGGGGCTGAGGCGGGGGCGGGGCGGGGGCCGGGGGCCGCTGCATCGTGGCGGTGCCAGCAGCGGACGCGCGGCGGGGCGCACGCTGGTCGTAGTCGCCCGAGGCCACTGCCCTGGAGCTGGCGTTTAGGCCGTCGCTGTCGCCGGTGGCAGTGCCGAACGGCGCGTCGTGTGCGCCCTGGTACCCGTGCTGCTCAGCAGCGCCGTAGCCAGACCCGCGGTGCTGCTGCTCGTCGTAGGAGTAGCGGGCACCTGCCGCGACGGCAGCGCTGGCCACTGCGGTAGCTGCAACAGTGGCAGTCCCGTATGACTGCTGCCTGCTGCTGGCAATGGGCGCAGCGGCGTCCTCGTGGCTGTCCTCCAAAGTGCTGCCGCGGCCGTGGGCGCCAATGCGCGTCGGGCTGCCGCTGGCGGCAGCAGTCACGGCCTCACGGGGCTGCACCTCGCGCTCCAAAGACGCCACGTGGGAGCGAGAGGCACGGTACGCTGAGGAGGCCGCGGCGGCCTGCTGCCCCTGACGAGCTGCCGGCTTTGCTACCACCGCAGCGCCGCCCCTGGAGGCGGCATTCGACTTTGCGGCGGCGGCAGCGCTCTTGGCGTTGTGCGCCTGCAGCGCCGCCAGCAGGCCGGTGACGGCGGCGGCGACGCGGGCGGCCGCAGAAGAGGCCAGGGCCGCCAGGGTGGGCAACAGGTTGCACAGCCAGTGCACCAGCGTCAGCGCCCCATCATGGCGGATTACCCGCCAGGCCTGCAGGGCACACGCATGCCTTGTCTTGATCTGTACCAGACATGCAGTGCGCAGGCCGAACTGGACGCATGACGCCGAGGTAAAGGGCCTGTCGTCCTAAACGGCTTGCCCAGCTCGACAGCGGCGCACCTGCAGGTACAGCGCCACCTGGGGGTTGGCGAACCAGGCGTGCTCCACCTCCGCGCGCACCACACGGCGGCCCGCGGTGTCCTTGAAGCCCGGCAGCGCCACGCCCTCCAGCCAGCGGCACACCAGGGCGCGCAGGCCGGGGCGCAGGTCGCGAGCGCCGGCGGGGGAGTGCTCCTGCAGGACCGGCGCAAGGGGTAGGCAACGTTGTCAGGAGCCTGTAAGCGACGTGCTTGTGGCAGCTGGCAGGCTTCACTCAACATGCAGGGCACGGGGCCATGTATAACGGCCCCTCTTCTGCACGCACCGTCACGAAGGCCAACAGCTGCGCATCAGCGGCCTGCACGCCACCCCTGCCGCTCGGCTTGCTTAGCCCCAGCAATTGGCTGGCCTTGGCGTAGTCCCCCAGCAGCACGTAGCACACCGCCTTCTCCAGCGCCACGCCCCCGGCCCACGCAGGCTCCGGGCCTGAGGCCGCCGCCCCCTGCTGCTGCGCCTGCTGCTGCACGTGGTGGTGAGGCTCTGGGTGCTCGTGCTGCAGGCGGTCCGCAGCGCGCGCGCGAGCCTGCCTGTGGCCGTGGGGGTCCGCGTACCCTCCAGCGCCCCCACGCATGGCCCTGGCTGCCTCCAGCTCGGCCAGCTGCTGGGCCATGAGGCGCTGCACCTCCGCCTCGTGCGCCAGCTGCCCTTCCAACTGCTCCAGCAGGCCCAGGCCGCGCGCCACGTGGTGTGGCCAGCCGGACGCAAAGCCCTGGGCGATGTGGGCCATGGCGCCGTCGTACAGCACGTCGGGGGTGGGCAGCGGGCCGCTGCACACCATGGCGTCGGGAAGCAGGGAAACCTGGGGGAGACGGAGGGGATTAGGGGGTGAAGCCGACAGGCAGCATTTCTGTGCAACGTTATGTGGCGTGAAGAGGGAGGTTATTGCACAGTTGCGGCTGGCTGATAGTGCACGGGTTGGGCTGGTGGATGTTTGCAAGCAACAAGGAGCTGGTGATGTGGATGGGCCACAGTAATTGAGCTGCACTAGTCCGACTGAGAGACCTCGGCACCCGCGTTGGCCAGCGAGCATTTGTTTTCCAGTGGGCGCGCATGCGTTTCGGAAACGCACCTGCTCGTGGGTTGTGAGAATGCCCCGACAGCGCTGCAGCATCTTGCGCGCCTTGGCCACCACGCCCTCGGCGCCGGCGGCACCAGCTGCGCCGCCCTCCACGGCAGCAGCTGCGGCGGCGCTCCACTCGGGCACCTCGGCGGCAGGGGTGGGGGCCACAGCGGCCGTGGCCGCGGCGCGCAGCACAGAGCGGATAAGCGCCAGGCCCTTGGAGCGCCGGGGGCCGTTCTCCGCGCCCAGTGGCAGGGCGGCCAGCTCGCAGCCGTACTCGGCCGACAGGTCCTGGGATCCGGGACACAGGAATGCTCAAAAGCCTATGTGAAGCATGACGTCTTCACCCATCGGTATGATGTGGTGAGTACCTTGTTAGCGTTGCGCCAAGAGCGGGTCTGCGCACCACCCGCAGCATGTCTGGTGGGTAATGCTAATGCACAGTTAACAAACCGTTGAACGATGCCTACATGGTGTACGAAAGGTGCACAGGCCGGCTTACCCTTAGGGCCCCGGCGATCTGCGACTGTAGCTGTTGCGCAATGCCGAACTTGTGCAGCATCGCCAGCGCCGCCTCCAGGTCGTCGCACGCGGCCAGCACGGACACGCGGGGCTCATCCTCCGCTGCCGGCCCAGCCGCAACGCCGTCGGCTTGGGTGGGCTGCGTGCCCGGGGCAGGGGCAGGTGCCTGCAGGCGGTCGCTGGCACGGTCGCAGTAGGCGAGCGCCATGGCTGCGGCCACGTCGCCTGCGTCCGGCTGTGCGGCGTTGAGCTCCAGCCAGCGGGCGCCCACGTCCAAAGTGGACTGGTACTCGCCAACCTGTGTAGCGGGTGCGGTGTGGGATGTAAATGAGCAGCACAATTACAGGCATACAGGAGTAGCAGGCAGGGTGTAGCGATGCAAGGCAGGAGAGCGGCAAGCCCCTGGCGGCAAGTCGGTGACTGTCCCATGGTTTAAGACTGAATGAGTACCGGACTGGCGCTTGCACTTGTGGAGAACGTGCCTTGCATTGCTACTGCTCGCAGCTCGCACCTCCTGCAGCACGACGAGAGCACCGGGCAGGTCCTGCTGGCTGACGCGGAGGTGCTTGTGCCCCGCAGCAAGCTTGGCGTCGTAGGACTTACGCAGCTCCCCATCGGCTAGGCATTCGGATGCCGCTTTCAGCAGCACAGCGCGCGAGAACATAGTGTCGTTGGAGTAGGAGGTCGCAGGCGGCTGGCGAATGAGTCGCTCATACGAAACCCGGATAGCATCTGGCCGGCTGTCGCAGTCGACCTGCAACAGCCGGTAGTAGTCGACCGGCAAGGAGACATGCTCGCTTCCTGAGAAGCTTTTGAAGGCAGGTGCCGATGAGCTGGCCAGTCCCGCGTTGCTGTCACGAAAAGCGACGACATGAAGGCGTTGTGTCCTCCGCCGCACAGCAGAGCCAGACGTTGATCGCGACATCCTGGCTTCTAGACGTGGCATTGCTTGCAGAGCTCTTGCCTGGTGGCCCTGACGCGACAGGATACCACAACCCGCGCCGCGCATGGAACCCAGTGAGGTTGCCATCTTTCCTTAACTCAAACAGGCGGTGACAACAATGCTAGCTGATGTATGTGCTACTGTAAGCGTGTATCTTATAGGACAAGGGAAGTTTTGCGACAGTTTTGCCGGGCCGGTCACCTGCACCCCGCAGCCTGGCGTTAAGTACAATGCCAAAAGAAACTGTTGGTAAAAGGATGAGCCGCGGGACTGTAAATAGCAGCAACTGCTGCTGTGGAAGAGGCTTGAACCAAAATTGAATTGCAACGGTTACCATGCAGCAAGCGCTTGTGCGTTGTGCCACTTCCTGAGCTGGTATTATACCTTGACATATTGGTAGCTTTATGTATTTAGACATAGACTTTGCCTGTGTTGCCCGCGGTGCTCAGGCCCATGGGTCATCAAGGCCGGCAGGGAAGAAAGGAGGCGACGGGGTCCTATTGAGGTCAATCGAAAAAGTTATATGCCTGCATGCATGTGCCTGCGTTTCGGAGGAAACAATATGGCCCGTAGTTCCGGCCTGGCTTCCAGGTACAAGTTGGATTGCAGGCCCATGCCATTGGGGGGGCAGGCCGTGGGGGCAGGCCGACCCCCAGGGCCTAGCCCGTACGGTACAGCCCCATAGGGTTGCTGTGGTCCGACCAGCCTGAGCCGGTTGTGGTCATCAGCAAAGTTCGTGTCCCTTGCCTTTCATGCGCCCCAATTTAAGACAACCAACTCATAATCTCAAACACGTCATATGCTCGTGTCACAGCGACAGCATCGCCACACGTGCTGTCCTGTCTGTCGATCATATGGATACGGACCGTGTAACTCATGCTTCGATATCACAAGCATAACGAGAGACGCCGCTTTACTGCACGCGTCCCTTCATGTGTGCGTTCATGCGTGGGCATGTTCCTGCTCATTCCTGTCCAACTGTCCGACGCACGTGCACAACAGGCCCTCAATGTCTGTGGTAACCACAGTGAGTCAATGTGCAGACCGTGGCTACGCGACAGCAGATGCACAAGCACAGGGAAGCGGATTGGGTTATTCGCATAAATAGCACTGCAACCACCTACGGATACTACCACGGCCAAGGAGGGTAGGGGCCTTCCACGCCCTGCATCAGGGGAGCATAGCCCATAATGCACCTAGCCCTCAGGCGCACACCACATCCAGGCCCACCAGAGATACACATGTGTACTCCGTGAATGTCACCTAAGCGTACCTGAACCCGCCCCCTTTCGGCATAGCCTTCTTCCCCAGTGCCGGCAAGCTGTTGGCAGGCGCCTGCCCCATCCCGAGCCCTAACCCCAGCCCCAAGCCCGCACCTCCACCAAACCCCTTAGGGCTGGCACTGCACCCGACCCCGTACAGCATTCCTGGAGGCATTCCCGGCACCGGCACCTGGTGCGACACCCTCAACCCCGGCAGGACGGTGAAGGACGTCTCCCTGTCCGCGTGCGGGAACAGCTGGCTGAAGCTGACCTCCTGGCCCAGACCTTGCGCCTGTGCCGCCGCCAGCGCGTGCTGCCGCTGCGCCTGCGCCTGCGCCTGCAACTGTGCGTGAGCGCTGTAGGTAGGCACTGGGGTTGGGTGGGGTGGCGGCGGGGGCACGGGGGACGAGCTGCCGGCACCGCATGGCCCTTCGCCTCTCGTCAGGGGCGGCAGCGAGGCGTTGCAGGAGGTGGAGGCCGCCGGGTGAAGACGTGCGCCCAGGTGGGGGCAGGAGTTCTGCTTGAGGGAGTCGAGGGACTGCATCAGGCTGAGCTGGGAGGCCTGCGACGCCAGTGGAGCCCCCGACTGGGAGTCGCGGGGCGGCCTGAGGAGGCGGTTGCGTTGTAGGGTGTCTGGGTCCACGGGCCTGTGTGTGGCAGGAGGGGCAGTATGCGTCAGAGGCGTGCTGGGGCAAGCACGTGAGCTGGTAGAGAAGCATGGGGCGTGTGGCTATGTGCTTGGTCATGCATGCCTTCAACGCCAGTGCGGAAAACCGTCAGCGGCAAAAGCATGCACAAGGCCATCCTCGCCCATGCAGCACCCAGGACACTTTTCTGTCCCGTCACCCACCTCAACGGGACGTGCTCCGGCAGCAGGTTCGGCAGGCCCTCGCCCTTGCACCGCCCGCTGCCCGCCGCGCCGGCGTACATGCTGGCCCGCCGCGCCCGCTGCCCCCGGCCCACCCTCGTCCCCGCCCCTGGCCCCTGCCCCGTTTCAGCCGTGGGGGCGTCAACACGCTCCTCGTGGACGTGCGCCACGGGGCTCAGCGCGCCGCCGGACCCCGTGGAGGCGGCGGCCGCATGGCGGTGCGCCATGAACTGGTCCAGGGGGATGAGGGAGTCGTCGGGGTACGAGGCACGGGCCTGCCGTACTAGCGGGCCGGCGGGGAAGGACTCGTGCATGATGGGCAGGAACGCCCAGGGCCGCTGCTGCGGGCGGCACTGCGGGTGCCCTGTCGCCTGGCCCGACCCCGGCCACGCGACCCCCGGCAAACGGCTGGGCTTGCCCCCTGACGACCCGAACAGCCTGCTGCCCCTGGACCCGGAGCCCCCGACGGCGGTCACGGGGCTGGTGTTGCTGGAGCCGCTGGGGCTGAGCTCGGGGGCGGAGGCCAGGCCGCTGGGCGCCCGGGAGCCCTGCGATAGGCGCAGGTGGCGGTTGTCGGGCTGCGTAAACGGGCTGCTGTCGCCGGCAGTACTTCGGAACGAAGGGAGAGGCACGGATCCCTCCGGCGACTGCGGGTGCTGTTGGTCGTCGGCTGCTGAGGGGGGCAGGGAGCCGGGTAGGATGGCGGGCATGCTGCAGGCCTTGCGCGGTGACGGTGGGCCCTCCGCAGGGCCCTTGCCGCGGGACTTGCTGCGCCGCTTACGTCGCCTCCGTCGGCGTGCGCGCCGGCGGCCCCGGCCTTCCTTCCCTCCTCCGTCCCCTTGCTGCTCCTCGCTGACCTCGCCTCCATCCTCCTGGTCCCCCTCCTCCTCGTCGCTGCTCGGCCCCTCCTCACCCTCATCGGCAGAGCTCTGAGCTGTCCCTGCACCGCCCGCATCCTCGCCGGCCGCCTCCTGTCCATGTTTGCTGCTCTTCCGTCTCCCGCGCCTCCGCCGCCGCCGCCGCCGCTGCGCCGGCGTCCCACCCTCTCCACCCGCCCCCGCAAGTCCCTCCTCCCTACCTCCCACCTCACTCCCGCCACCTTCCCCGTGTCTGCTTTCGCCTGAGCCCTGCTCCTGCCACCCACTGCTGCTGCTCCCATCCTCACTCCAGCTATCTTCTCCCCCTTCCCAGCTGCCCTCGTCCTCCTCCCCATCCAGGCCCTCATCCCCTTCAACTGCTGAGCCCTCAACCGTGCCGTGCCCCCTTGAGCCATCAGCAGCTACCCCTGCCGGCTGCGGCAGCCTCCTTGGGGCCGCCGCCGGCCGGCCGCCCCTGCTGTGGGACAAGCGGTGCGGCCTGGGCGACCCTTCGTGCCCTGCCCTGGGTGTGGGGCCCGCCGGGGAGAGGCCGTCCAGGCCAGCGGTCACAACCCGGCCACCGCCCGGCGTCCTCGGGCCCTGCGGGTGCGCCGGACACGGCATACCGTCAGTGGAACCAAGGAACGTCCATGGCCCTAGGCATGGGCCGGAGCCTCACCAGTGACCGTTGGCAGTGTCGTGCGGTGTTATAAGGTGTAACGCAGCTCATGAGGGGGCATCCGTGAATTAAAGGCTAGGGTTTATAGGCCATGTGCCAACATTCGCTAACATACTTGCGGCGTGGCTCGAGAGGGCGTGCCAAAGCGCGGCGTTCCCTCGGCCCCGGCGCCTTCAGCGTTGTGGGCGGCGATGGCCGCCCCCGCGCCGGACCTCCTGCTCTGGTACCGCTCCAGCAGCTGCTGCCGGTCGCCGCGCCTGGGGTCGTCAGGAGGGATGTGCGCGCCAACGTGACAAAGTGTCACACACATGGAGTGGCCTCCACGGTTTGAGTGAGGAGATGGGTAGGAGCCGGGGGCGGGGTACTGCGGGCCAGTACTGCCCCAGAGACAATGAGCTTTGCGCTGGGCGACTCCCGGGCTTGTGCCTTACATGGCAACCCAGCGCGTGCCTAAGAAGCGAATCCATGTGCAACACGTCCATTGCTCAAGGCTAGAGCCCCTTGCGCTGTCGGCATGGTGTACTTCCTAACAGGGTACCCACTTGGTGAGGCAGGGCATCTGCTGTAGGATGAAGCCCCAGTCGTTGTCGCGGGAGGAGCGCGCATTGCGGCTCTTGAGGGCGCGCCGCAGCGCGCCAGACATGGCCGCCAGTGCATCGCGACCGCCGCCAGCCCCCGCCGCCGACGCCACGCCTGCCACCGTAGCCCCCTGCTCCGCCCCGCCATCCGCCTGCGCTGCCTCTTCCCCATCCGCAGCTGCATCTGCACCCGCCGCAGCACCACCGTCGACCAAAAGCTCAGGCTGGTATCCATCGGCTCCCTGCTGCTGCTCCCCGCATCCTGCCTCCTGGCCCTCACCGTCCCCTTCCTCCCCTTCCTCTCCCTCCTCCCCGTCCTCCTCCTCGTCCTCGTGCAGCTCCCCATCATTCCAGGGGTCGTAGTCATCCTCCTCATCAAGGTCCTCGTCCTCATCCCCAAACTCGTCATAGTACTCCCCCTCCCCAAGCTCCCCCTCAAAGGCTTCGACCCCCAACTCACTGCCAGCCTCCTCCGCCGTCCCCATACCCTCCCCTCCACCTCCATCTCCCCCGACCCCTTGCCCGGCCCCTCCATCCGCAGCCCCCGGCTCCGAGGCCCCAGGGCGCGGCCCAGGCGGCCGGGGGACCAGGAGTGGGATGCCAGGGGAGGTCCTGCCCTTCCGCAGGGCCGACCGCGTGCCCCCCGTCCGCCCCTGGGCCCTGGAGGCAGCGGCGCTGGCGGCTCGCCGCGCGGCGCGCTGCTCCGCGTGCCACCTCCGCACGCCCTCCACCGCCGCCTCCACGCGCTCCTGGATGGCCTCCATGGGCGTCAGCTCCTGCAGGGGAGGACGCAAACGCCAAAACGGCTTCAATGCTTGTGATGCATCACCAGCGGTATCCGAACCGTCCTGCCTGAAGTTGGCGAGTGAACGAGGGGAATGAAAAAGGCCGGCATGCTTCGCAGTGCACAGTAACTGTGCGGGCGTTCAGAGGCGTTGCGAGCGGCCAGCAAACGTCGATGGCCAGCCCCCGCCTTCGGGCGGCGCTTGGGGTTGCTGCCCAGCTGGACCCTCTGCAGCCCCACCCCACCTGCTGCTGCAGCTCCTCCGCCAGCTGTAGCCGCAGGTCCTGCGCGGCCTGGCTATCCTGTGGAGCGGGCAGCAGGTAGGCAGAGCACACAGTGAAGTGTTTGGCAGGCGCAGCTGTGGGCCAGGCTGGACAAGGTACAGGTGTGGGAAACACCCTGCCAACCTCCCGGAAAACACGGAATGTGACAGTCAAGCCCCAATGGTGCCAAGGTCAGGATGCCTGCGTGCTTCGGCCCATATTACGCGCCGGCCAATGCAGGCCTTGTCACCAGGGGTAACCACAGCGCCTGCGGCGTGAAGGCGGTGCACGTGTCCCCGCAGGATGAGGACACGCCCTGCACCAATGCCCAGCTGTGTGGCACCCCTTGCACCACGGCGCTGACTCTGTCCCAACCCAAACTACAGTCCTGCCACAATTCAGGTCACCGGTGAAACCGCGTAACGGTAGGGGCTCTGCCGTCCACGTCTGCACCCGCGCTCCTCCGCCCTCCTGCCCCACCTGCAGCATAAAGGCCACCAGGGGGTCGGTCCCGTCGTGCTCCAGCCCCGATCCAATCACGCCGTTGCGCCGCCGCGTCAGCTGCTGCAGCTGCTGCAGCCACGGCGTGCGCGCGTGCATGCTGACGGGCCGCGACTCCGCCTTTTCGCGTGCCTTGGTCTTCCACCTGGTCAACGCCAGCACCTTGCTAATGACCTGGTCGCCTAGCTTTGTACGCTCGGGCAGCTGCGTTGCGGCCTTGCTGAGCGCCCGCTGTAGCTCGTAGGGCCGCCACTCGTCGGCGCTCTTCCCGTGGTGGGACACGCCAGCGCGCCTGTGCGTAGCAGCATTTGGGTCGTGGTGCTGCCGCTGGTGCTCCAGGCGGGACCTGATGGCATTGGAGTGGATGCTATGACGTGATAGCCAGGCCTGGGAGACGGTGGTTGGCCGGGAAGCGTTGTCTGCGGCTGCGGTTGAGAGTGCGGAGGCGTCGGGGGCGGGTGGCGTCGTTGCGGTCGCTTCAGTCGGGGAAGCTGGACGCCGGTCGTCATGTTCAGGTGGCTGCGCCTGGGGTGTATTGTCCATGTTGAGGCCGTGAGGATTTTGGGTTTCGCAGGGTTGAGGGGCTGCATTGGGTTCGTCATGTTCACGTGGGGAAACCAGTTGGACGTGGCGGGGCCTGTGCGGTTTGTGGCTCGGCTGGCCGGGGTGTTGCAGCGCAGGTGGGTGGGGCGTGAGCCCATGCCGGTCGGGCCCCGACTCTGACGTCATCGCTGCATGACTTGACGACGCTGGGTTGCCAGCATCGGCAACAGGTCCAGACGGCTCCCTGGGCTGCCGGTGAGAACCTCCGGATGCAGAATGCTGCTGCAGGTCCATACCGGTACTTTCCATGCAGTCATACTGCAACTTTAGCCCTCATGTAGAAGCAAATTGATGGGACACCAAGGCTGTCGGGTAGGCCCGGCCGGCCTGGCGACGTGGTCGTCACCAAGGGAGCGTATACTACTCGATAGCTGGAAGCGATAGTGCCGCACTGCTCACAGGTAAAAAGTTGCGGTGACAAGTATCGTGGTGGAAAGCGCAAAACTGAGGGTGCCTAAGAACCGGGTTCTTTCGTCGTTCCGCGAGGGGAAATTGAAATGAGGGTGGTGTGCAGTGACCTGCAAAGGAAAATATAACATGAAATCCCTCGTTTCTGTGTACAGCTTCTAAGGGGGGAGGGGGGGATGGCCCGGACTGCGACTGCGAAGAAGGAGCCGTACACACGGGTGACAAGGTGGCGCGTGGTAAGTGCAGAGCTCGCACATCAGCTCCGTGCCCTTTCGTGTCTACAAGTGCCCTGCCAAAAGACTCTGATATGTGCTTGGGGTCTTGGCTCTTCCATGTTCGTCTAGTCCCGCGGCCAGCCGGCACTGATACAGGGGAGGTTCCAACTGGGTGATGCCAAGGCCCCGCCAGATAATCAGGGGGGGGGCAGCAAGGAAAACCACAATCTGCGGTGGAAGCACGTGGCAACAGATTCTCATTCATCACCCCCATGCAGCTGGTCGCTGGATCAATCGCGTGGGCCATGCCTGGGCCCATGGGCCATGCCGTGGGCCATGCCGTGGGCCATGCCGTGGGCCATACTGTCATGCGGAAGGCGCATGACAGTATCTTCGTCCTCAGTCGCCAGGGATGCAGGGTGACCCCTGTGCATGGGCTCGGCCATTCGTCCATCGAGCGCTAAGCCTGGCTGCGCTGCACAGGCCCTTGGCCTTCGTATCGTTTGTTGTGCCACACCTTACACGCGATACTGCTACCCCTGCAAAAAGTCCCCTGACGCCGCCATCAGTGCAGCACGAACCTGCACGAAACGTCCCAATAACAACAGTCGTCTCAGCAGGGTCCCAGCCAAGCCCTGGTTACACCTGGTTTACACTTGTTACCATGACAGCCCCCTCCTGCCCCCTTTCCCTACTCCTTCCTGCCACGGAGCCACGCCATTCCCGGCAAAGCTTTCCGCAGTAAATAACAGCCTGCAGAAGCTCGCACAGTGCAGCTCTCAGTGCAGCCGGTACACGGCCCGCAGTTGCTAGTGTTGGCGCATGCCAGTACACAGTGCTCACTGCTCAAGCAATTTATCCCTGGTTAGCCAGCAAGTAGTAACGGTCCGATGAATTTACTCAAGACACACTCGCACACACCACAAAAACAACTCAGACAGCAGCAGTGCAGCCCCCTCCCCTCTTTCCCCGCCATTTTAACAGGTCACACTACAGCAGCAGCACTTCAATTGTGCTGTTAGTGACCCGTTAGCCACGACAGCTGCTGCGAACTCCACGGCCTGTCGGAACAACCAATCGTGCGCCGAAACTCAACGGTTAGCGGATGCTCCACCAAGCTGGATTGTCACACAGCCCAAGAGCGTCACACAGCCCCAACAATGCCATAACAATGCAACGTCGTACGTGACGCGCTATGCCAGAATTTGGCACTCTGTATGTACTTGCATGTCGCATCAGCTTCCGAGCACGTACCAGAAGTACGTGCGTGGTACACCAAGCTACATGCGCCTCTCATACGTCAGGCTTACGGCTCCTATGCATGCGTGACGCTGGGGACCAACCGCAACCTGTGAGCTATGGGCGACGAGCTGTAGCTGCTGTCTCAGTGACGAGCCGCCCCTAACCCCGAGTCTTGCTGTTCAACGGTGGAAGGAAGGCATCCCTGGGGCAGTGCATAGCCACGTGGGTAGTAAGCAGAGGCGAGTCAGTAAGGCATACGAGGGGGGCAGGCAAAACGTGCGGTCCGCGCCGGCCGTTATGAAGAGACGCTCAAAGTTGGCAACGCGCAAGCGCAAGTACGTGCGCAGTCCTTCGAAGTTTTGTTGCGTCCAAGCTTTGTTGTGTGAAGGCAAGCCTCTTGGGTCTTCGCCTGCTCACCTGTGCTGGGGGTACGTCCCGGAGAACCCGGATAGCCCCGACAGCGCCGACAGCCCCGCACCCGGCCCGCCGCCGGCCGCCCCGCCGCCCTGCCGGGGCAGCTGCACGTTGACCCCCCGCAGGGTCCAGCGCTCTACCCCCAGTGCATCGTGCTGGGCCTTCAGCAGCTCGTACTCCGCCCGGGCTGCGCCCCCGCCCTTGCCCCCGCTGCCCACGCGCCGCAGCCGCCCTTTGCCGCCATGCGCTTTGGACGGGTCGGCGCTCCCCGCCTTGCGAGACCGCAGCGCTCCGCCCTGGAAGCCCAGAGCCCCCGGGGTGGCATGTGCGTCCAGGCAGAGGCCGGCCGGCAGGTGACCGCCGGGGAGCCGCCCCTTGACTGCCGCCAGGCTGTGCGCGACCCCAGGGAGGCAGCTGCCCAGCACCTGAAGCGTGCTGGGGCTGGCTGTCAGGCCCCCATGCTGCTGGATCTGCTGCAGCGCCTGCTGCTGCTCACCCTCCCGACCTTCGCCAGCATCCTGCAGTTGCTGTTGGGGCCCAGGTTGCTGCTTAGGGCCCTGGTAAATCCGCTGCAGCTGCCCCATGATGTACTTGGCCACGACCGGCGGCAGGGCTGCCAACTGACTGGGCCCTTCAACAGGCTCCTGCGCCTTCAGCTGCACTGCAGCGTTCACGCCCTGCAGCAGGTCCGCCGCGCCCAGCAGCACCGAGTGCAGCTCGGGCGGCAGCCGGGACAGCACCTCATCCACCTGCCGCGCCGCCTCCAGGGCACGTGCCGACGCGTCGTGCTGCGCCACCCACTGGCTGTACGACATGTTTAAGGGAAGTGTGGGGAGGGAGAAGCCGCCGCCGGAGGCGTTGGACGCCGCCGGTAGGGTGCCCGGCTGGCTGCGGCGGCCCAAGGGAGGGTGGGCTTGGTGACGCGTGGGCGTGTTACTGGCGCTGTAGGAATGGGACGGCTCCAAGATGAAGGATGGGTCCTCGCCGTGCTGCTGCTGCTGTTGTTGCCTGCGGAGGAGCTGCTGGTGCATGGGGCTCTCGTGGGCGGTGCCGCATTGCGGCAGCCTAGGCACGAGCACCTGCATGCTGACGGCACGACCGCTGCTGGGTCGCACGCTGCTGGAGTGCGGTGACAGCAGCCCTCCGCCCCTGCCGGGCGAAGGAGCCGACAGGGCGAGACCTGCTGTAGCCGCTGCCGGCCCTTGCAGCGTCACCGGCGAGTGGCGCTCCTGCGACCCTTCACTAGCTCCACTGTACAGGAGATCATCAGCTGCTAGTCCTGCTCGTGGACTGGCGCGCCCCGGCCGCAAACCACCCCCGGAGCCGGGACGGAGTGGGTCCACCGGCCCGGGCAGCGGTGACGCAGGTCCCACGGGCAGCAGAGCGTGTGCCGAGATGGGCGGAAGCATGTGCTCTCCGTGAGGCCCGGGCACGTGCGTTTGACTCGGGTGCATGCCGTGCGCGATGTAGGAGCGTCGCTGGCCAGCCATGCCAGAGGGGCTGTGACCCGAGGGGCTGCTGGCGATGCCCGTGCTGGCGTGGCCTAGGACGCCCGCGGCGTCCTGACCAGCGGGGGGAAGGCCGTGGGTCTGCAAGGACGCCAGCACGGGCGGTGCATTGGGGGCCTTGCCGTACGGCAACGCGCGGGAGTTCTGCACCAGGAAGGCGGCGCCCAAGGCGTTGTGGAGCTGCTGGTGCTGGTGCTGATAGTGGCGGTGCAGAGGGTTGGCCGTAGGCACGTGCACTGTCGAGCGCCCGGGAGCGCTGTCAAAGCCGAGGGTCACGGTGGCGGGGCCGCCCAACGCCTTGGCCTTGGTCGGGCCGGCGACAGGCGCTGGTGGTGGCGGCGGCGGCGGCAGCGGCTCTGGTACCTGAACTTCGGGCTGCTCTGGCGGCTCCACTGTCGCTTCGGGAGGTGGCTGCTCGCTCTCTTGTGGCTCAGGCGCTTCCGCGGCCTCCCCCGCAACCAGCAGGTCGTACAGTCGGTTGCACTCGTCCAGCACCTCCTGCAGCCATGCCTGCCGCCGCGAGTCCGCCTCCGCCGCCGCCAGCGCCGCCACGCGCCGCTGCTCCTCCGCCACCGCCGCCCGCGCCTCCGCCTCCGCCGCCACCTCCTGCTTCATGTCCGCCAGCTCCGCCGACGTCACCTGCATCTGCTCCCGCAACGCCCGCACCGCACTCAGCGCCGCGCACGCCGCCGCCAACCGCTCCTTCGCCTCCCGGCTCCACCTTTGCAGCTCGTCCTCCTTCTCCCCTTCCCCTCCTTTCCCTTCCCCATTCTGTTCCAGCTCCACCGATACCGTAGAGCTGTTAGCTGCCCCCGCCCCCGCCTCCGTCCCCGCCTCTGTGCCCGCCCCGCCCTGCCGCCTCTCGGCCACCCCGCAGAAACCCTCCACCGCGCGCACCGCTGCCGCCAGCAGCGCCTCCACGTCTCCCTCTTCCTCATCCGCCTTCGTCTCGGGGACCTCCACGTGGTCGATGGCGCTCTCTGCGGCCATGGCCCGCACCGCCGCCGCCGCCGCCGCGCCCTCCGCCTCCCCGTGCTCCCGCAGCGCAGCTTTGTCCAGCTCCGCCTGCCGCAACGCCTCCAGCCGCACCAGCTCCTCCACCGCCTCGTTGTACAGCCGCCGCCGTAACGCCAGCTCGTCAGCAGCCTGGCCGTGCAGCTGCGGGCAGGAGCGTCGCGGGGCACATCACCGATGGTATGTTAGTAAAGCAATGGAGTGAACGCCTTCTTACCACCTCAGGCTTGGCGCGGCCCCAGGCTTACCAAGGTCATGCCTTGCTGCCCAGCGCCAACCTCCTTCATCTACCCAGCAACACAGCTGCATCCACGTACCTCGCCGCAAGCCGCAAAGGTTCGTGCACATCACCTTTCTCTGCTCCCTTAACCCCAACCTCCGCCCCGACTCTGCAAACCGTCCCACAACCCACTTCCCGTCCCCCCGTAAACCCACGAACCCTTTCCCATCCCCCCGCACTCCACTCTCCTCACCTCCCGCAGCTCCGCCAGCAGCTCGCCGGTCGGTGGCGGCGCGCCCTCCTCCGCCGCCTGCCGCGCCTTGTCCACCTCCGCGCCCACCAGCGCCCGCAGCCTCGACTCGTCGCGCTCAGCCGCCCGCAGCGCCGCCTGCCGCGCCTCCTTCTCCAGCACCCACTCCTCCACGCCCATCAGGATGGCAGCCATCAGCGCGTGGCGCTTCACCTCCTCCTCCGTCTGGGGTGGGACATTAGGTGCAAGGGGTGAGAAAAGCAGGCGTCAGCCAGTTACTGTGCCGGGTGCGCCGTTGCGGGTGTTGTAGGCTGCAGCGCAAAGCAACAGCAAACCTACTGGCCAAAGAGAGGTGCAGCTGCAGCTATAGCTAGATGTGATAAGGACAGAGGCAGCAGCCGTACAGGATGGCGAAAAGCAGCCTGGCTACGCAAACAATACCGGAGACGGCTGGAGTGCAACCCCAGCAGCCAAGGCTCAGGAGTCACCGCACTGCGCTACTAAAACCCATTCCGCTTGCCAGATCGTAACGGGACTCCAGTCCCAGCTTCCCCACCTCGGCCGCCTCCATGAGCCGCTCCGCCTCCGCCTCCGCCGCCATGACCGCCGCCAGCCGCTCCGTCTCCTCCTGCGCCGCCATCTCCTCCGCCAGCCGCACGCACTCCTCCTCGATCAGCCGCAGCGCCTCCCGCCGCCGCTCCCGCTCCATCTCCCGCAGCCCCGCCATCTGTTCCGCCTCCGTGATGCTCTCCCGCAGCGCTGTCAGCAGCTCCACCGCGGCTGCGCACCGCTGCGACAGCTGCGCAACCGCCGGCGACGCAGATGAAGGCGCCTCCTTTTCCTCCTCCTGCCCCTCCTCCTGCCCTTCTTCCTCACCCTCCTCCCCGTCCTTCTCGGCTGCCGCCTCCGCCTTCCCCTTCCCCTTGGCCTTGCCTTCCTGCCCCGGGGCCGCAATCCTCTTTATCCGCTCACACTGCTGCTGCAGCGCTGCCACGACAGCCACCACCCGCGCCTGCTCCTCTTCCGCCCGCCACGCCTGCAGCCGCTCCGTCTCCGCATCGCGGTCCTGCAGCGCCACAATGGCCTTCATGCGCCTCCCGTGCGCGGACGCGTACTCGTCAACAGCGTAGTCCAGCTCGTCCTCAGCCGCCACCGCCAGCGAGTCAACCGCCGCCGCCGCCTCGGCGTACATCATTACGCTAACGTGCGCGGCCGCGGACGCCGCCGCCGCCGACGTCGCTGCAGCCCGCGCGGCCGCAACCTCCACCGCCCGCGCCGCCCGCGCTTCCTCCGTGTCCCCCTGCTCCGCTCCCGGCCCCTCGCTCCCCTCGAGCGGCACCGTAGTGCCTTGTTGACCCCTCTGCTCCTGCACCTGATCCTGCGCAAGGGCAGTCCTAGCATCAGGCGCCCCATCCGCCTCTCCGCCGCTCGCAGGCGTACGCGGCGACGCCGGCGGCGGCGTCCTTGGTGGCGGCGCTGACGCTGCCTCCACCGCCGCCGCCTTCGCTGCTGCCAACGCAGCCGCTTGCGTCGCCTGGACCGCCTTGACAAAGGCCAACAGCTGGTCGTCCGTGATGGCTGACACGGACCGTACAGCCTCTTCCAACGCCAGCACGTACCGCGCTGTGTCGACCGGCTTCTGGTGCTGCTGCGCCTTCTGTTCGCGCGTCGTGTCACCCCCTGACAAGCCCAGGTCACTCAGCAGCCCCGCCAGGCTGCCCCCTGCGTCCTGCACCTCCCCTGACGCTGTCGCCAGCTGAGACGACATCATGCTGGACCCAGCCATGCTCCTAGTGCGCATGGCCTCACGCCAGTTGAAGCCGCCGCCACCGCCGCCCGCATGGTGCACGCTCTTCGCACGCTGCAGAGGCATCGCCGGCAACGGCAGGCCGAGGCTGAAACTGCCCACGGCCGAGTCCGCCGCCGCCGCCACCAGGCCCGTCTTCATCTTGAACAGCACGCCCTGGCCGGCACGCGCACCTCTCAGCCCGCCGAAGCTGCCAGCCAAGACACTGTCACGCCGGCCCCCGCCCGCCGCACGTGCCATGTCCACGTGCCGGAGCCCCTCGCCCCCGCCCAGGCCAAGCATCGCAGCCGCGTAGTCCAAGTCCTCCTCCGTTACGCCACCAGCCCGCGGCTGTCTCCGGCCCTTGGCTCCCGCATCAACATCATCTTCACTGTCCTCGGCAGCGAAAGCCTCATAGTCTTCGACCCCTAGGGCCCGACCTCCGCCACCATCCTCATTGCCGCCGTCCCCCCCACCAGCCCTGCTTAGACGCTTCTGTGCACGCCACTCCTCCTCGTCCAGGACATCCCCTGCAAAGCTGGCCCGTGGCCGCTGCCTCGTGCGCTGAGCGCCAGGCTCATTGGAGGGCGACGAGCCAGCCGGCTGTTGGGCGTCGGTCGCTTCACCGGCGGTGTTGGTTGTGACTAGGCTTCCGTCAATTGTGACGGTCGTGACAGTGGCAGAGCCGTCGGTTGCCGTGCGCTCAGAGCGGGTGTGGGTGTTTGTTGACGAGGATGAGCGACGGGGCTGGCGGGGCGAGGGGAGTAACAGACGCAACAAGCAGGGTCAATATAACCGTAAGGAGAACGTCAGATAGGGCAAGACTACAACAAAGTGTCGTCGCACGGGTGCACAGCGTCCCTTCCTTACCGGGACAGAGGCGGGTGGTTGTAGGGGAAAGCGCGCGGCCCTGCTGAACACATACGAGCCGCCCGATCCCGGCCCGAAGCTGCGAGCACAACATGTGGCAGCGGGTGCAAGGTGTGAGGGCTGGTGTTCTCGAAAAGGCCCGCAGTCCAGACATCCATGACAGAGCACGAAAGCAAGGACTGACGGAGGTGCAAAGCAGGTGGCCACAAACGGTCCTCTGACCGGCGTGCTTACGGCGTCGGCAGTGGTAGAGCCCGCCGCAAACGTTACGGTGCGCCGTGAGGCGATGCCAGAACCCCTGCAGTTGCCCATCCCTCGCAATCTGCTGGTGCACCCCTGGACGCACCTGTCCCCGGACCTGCTGGCCCGCGCCGACGGCCCGGTGTCTGAGGGCCGCGTCTGGCCGTTGGAGTACAGCCACACGTCGCGGGCGGCGGTGGTGCCGAAGGCGGCGCGCCGCTCTGCGCCTCGCCGCCGCCGCTCCAGCCACTTGGCGTAGGCAGCGGAGGGCTCCCTGCTGCCACGCTTGTCTGCGGCGCACGAGGCGGGGTGCAGTAGGCCCCAAGGAGCCAATTCAGCAGGACGCAATGCGCGTTTTCGACTTCGACAGCGCACACAGCGAGCCACAAGGCGTTGACAGGGCGCTGGTGAAAAATACGGGTTAGCTGTGTCCTAACGGTTGGCCTCACGCCCTAACCAGGCGTAGTTGTCAGTACGCACACCTGGATTGTCGCCCTCCTCCTCCTCCTCGTTGCCCGCCACTCCGTCCCCCAACGCTCGGTAACGCTCCAGGTCCGACGTAGGGTACTGCCGAGGTGCGGGGAGGACATGCGTACGGTGCACAGTAGGCAGGTTGCTTCGAAACAAGATAGCACGAGTAACTCAAGAGCATAATGGAGGGACAGCAGTGCAGGTGGCCCAGTGAAAAACCAGGCAAGGCCTGTACTCCAGTACATGACCGCGTCCCAGAGTCACGAGTACTACCCCGCCTGTCACTAGCCTGCGTGTTGGTAGCTCCAGCATATGCTTTCGAGCTTTTGAGACTGTTGCAACCCTGACAGCTGTAACACTATACTGCGACGCACCTGTACCCAGTTTTCATCTTTGGCCACCTGCTTCAGCACGTCCCGCATCATGGCCCGCCGCTTGAGCTTTTCCTGTGCGGGCGTTAAGGACAGCAGCCGCGGGGCGCAGGCTTTGCTTAGTGCTGCCATGCACATGTACACGGCGTGTAACTGCCGGTGTGCTGCAGTCGGACATGCCGGTAGTACTACCCCGCCTGTCACTAGCGTGCCGACCTCCCGTTTAGCCGGCCCTCAAACGCCGGTGGTGCAGCAGGGATACACAACGCGTACCCAGAACCCAACAAAAACCCAGCATGTCTCCGGCCAGTTTGATAGTGCTCGCAGCTTGCGCACGTCTGGCATTACAGGCATAGTGCTCAACATGACTGAAAGCTTGCCACTGCACCTGTACACTGCTGCTAACGCAGGAGTGCGTGTTGGGCTCAGGCCCAGAGGGCAACACCAAGTTTTGGCCCCCATCCTAGGAACCTACCCCAAAGGCCTCCGCATCAAGCGCCATGAGCTTCTCCTGTCGTCTGAGCGCCAGCAGCTGTGGGCAAATGACATGAGGCAAACTGAAAAGGTGACTTCCATCCAGCGCAGGTGCACCTAGCGCGTGCATCGTCATGCAGGAGTCCGATGCAACGCTTGCAGTACGAGGAAGGTAGACCCGCTAGGCGCCCTGCTCTGTGCCCTTCACGCCTATGTCGTTCATGGCTAGACTGTACTGTATACACACGTATGCAACCCTAACCAGCATGTGCCAGCGTAGCATGGAGCCCCCGGCGCCCACTCCCCTGCGTCTCCAGCACCCACCTCCATGCCGAGTTTGACGTGCAGATCGTAGGAGAACGGCTGAAGCGCTGCTTGTGCTGTGGCCTGTGTACGCTCTGTAGTGGTGAGGGCCTCGGTCATCGTCCCGTTTGGCCCATTCATGCGGCCACCACGCTGTGCGTCCCGCACAAGCTCCATGGTGTCCTCCACGTCGTTGAAACCCTGACCCGGCTCCATGGTTGTGGAAGAGCCCCTTCACGTGTGTACTTGAGTACTTCTCTAAGCAGTCTTTTACGGACCCAGTTCCCAGTGGCCCCTTGTCGGCATGCGGGCGTGCAATGCCCACCGAGGCTGTTATGCCCTGAGTCAGTGGTCCGAGTCCTTTCTTAGCAGCCCCACTTTCATTTCGTTTGGTGCGATCCTATGCGTCAGACTGCAAGGGCATGGCAGGACAGCTCGGCCTTCCTTCGAGGATGTATGACGCTTTGCCAAGTGCAAAGTTGCGCAACCAAAGCTCTATCACCTTGTTGTCACTGTCAGCTAACAACTGGGGTGCAATGTGCGCCCATGGTCACGGCACACTATGGACTGTGATTCCATGCGCGGTTGCGGTTTTTCTGCACCTCATACTATGCAACTTCACAGGATATATGTCTCTATAATGTAAGTGTTAAACCAAGTTAAACGGGGCAACAGCCTGCACAGCTGCGACGCAGCGAATGCGGAAGGTACGGGAGGGGGCTAGGTGGGGTGGGGACCCCGCATTGGTTCACATTGGTTCACCGGTCACAACATTGTGAGTGTCACCCGTTAATACACGCACGTTCCTTTGGTTACACGTTGTACAGTACTGTACGCGTATCAAGGCTCAACGACAGTAACTACGTAGTCATTGGGCGTCCAGGCAAGGGCCTCCCCTGTCCACCACATGCGCGGCTGCCCCGCTGGATGCGAAACCCCGTGCTGGCAATGCGAGCTGGCTATCCACAAATTAGTGCGGACAATCAAGGGCCCAGTATGTCGAGCTCGGCAAATTTGCACCCTACACCTGCACCCTACACGTGCCGTCATCCGCTCATGCCGTCGGCGTCGTTTTAGCCGGGGAGGAAGGGGCCAGTGGGGCCTCCTACGAAGTTTACTGCACCCCACCCTCGTGCACGGAGTAAAGCGCTGCCAAATCCAAAAAGGGACACCCTCTATGAGGGCAAGGACCGTTCATGAGGGCAAGGACCGTCGCTGGCCATGCTGACCGTGGCAGACGAACGCCGAATGGGGGCCGAACGCCATGCCGCCATTGCCCCGTGTTACTGCACCGCCGCGCCCTTGGCCTCCTCCATCGCCGGCCGGATGACACGTAACGCCGCCTCAAAGTCAGCGAGCGCCAGGGGCCGCAGCGCCACTGCCCCATGCCCCGGAGCCTCAGCGCCGAGGGCCCCCTCCTCCTCGCCCATCCCCTGCGCCCGCTCTAGGCCATCCTGCATGCACGCCGCGCCCTCTCCTACCGGCTGACCGTAGTTCCCACCGCCCGCATCTCGGCAAGCAGCCTCCCCACCTCCTCCCCCGCTGCACCACACATCTCCTTCGGTCCTTCCTCTCTCCCCACCGTGCCGCTGCTCGCCTACAAACGGCAATGGCCCGCCTTGCCGCTGCCCTTGCCGCTGCCCTTGCCGCTGCTCCCCCACCGGCACGGTTCCTCCCTCCATTTCCTCTGCCTGCTCCCCCAGTGCTGTCCCCGCGCCCCCGTATGGCCCCAGCTGCGCCATGAGCTCCCTCACAGGGGCCATCGCTGCCTCGCGGCACAGCGCCGCAAGGTCGCTGCCGCTATACCCTGCACGCACACGGTAGCCAGCAAGCACACGTTCACACGTGAGTGACCGCAACTGTGACAGCTCTACTGGGCATAACTACCGTACATCGTATGGGCGCCGCAGTTCAGTTCCTTGTTGGTACCCAGACGTCGTCCTCGCACAGTCCCGTTTGCGTGCGTGGCACATGGGACGACACCCGCAGGCCATCACATCCGCATACACTAAGCATGACCAGCAACAAGCACCCCGATTGCCCGCGCAAGACGCAACCCGTACCCCCAGCCAGTGCCCAGCGCCACACAGTCGTGCATGCACAGTTGCTGCGTTCGCCCCGACGAACGCACCTTCCGTCAGCTCCACCAGGCGCGCCACCTCGTCTGGCTCCAGGCCGTGGCCCTCCATCTCGGGCGCCGCCAGCACCCCGCGCAGGAAGGCGGCCCGCCCGGCGGCGTCCGGCAGCGGGACCTCCACGCGCCGGTCGAAGCGCCGCAGCAGCGCGGGGTCGACGTCCTGGCAGCGACAAATCGTGAACATGGCATTGCTCATGTAAATAAGTGCGGCACCAGTATCGCCATACAGCACAAAACAGTAAAGAGCTGGACGCAGTACATGGCGTTGGGGTGAGACAGGGGCAAGTGGCAAGGGTTAGGTCAGCTTAAAGGGGCAAGCGAGATGTGGGAATGGTGCGACCTAATGTCCAGCAGGGTTCTCAGGATGCAACTCCGGCTCCTTGAACAACGGCACACCAATGAGAGGACCCCAAAGCGACTATCTCTCAGCGCCCCTGTGCGCTGTGCAGCCCCGCCCACCTGCATCCGGTTGGTGGCGGCAAACACGTACACCCGACACACGCCGTCTCCATCCGGAGCGGTCCTCGACCCTCCTGCACCTCCCCCGGCCGCCCTTGCCGGACCCGCTCCTTCCCGTGTCGCCCTCTGCCCCTGCCCGGCTGCCCCCGCCGCCCCCGCCGCCAGGCTGGACATCTGCACCAGCAGCTCGTTGAGCAAGCGGCGGCCGATGGGGTCCTCCCCGCCGCCCCCGCGGGACGCTGCCAGACCGTCCACCTCGTCCTGCAGGGCGGCACCGCAAGGGACATTGGTGTATTGGCAGCAGTACTGGGCTGTGACACATACATTGTACTTTTAACGAATCGCAGCCGACGCACTGCGTGGCCGCCAGCACTGCCCTACAGGGTCATCTTCCTGACATTGGCAGCTGGGCGTGCTACCCAGTGCCTCAGCTCGGCCTGTGAGGTACGCACCATGAACACAATGCACGGCTGCAGCGCCCGTGCCGCCTCGAACACGGCGCGTATCTGCTTCTCGCTCTCGCCGCTCCTGCAAAAACACATCAGCGCAAAGCGGATGTGGGTTTCTAAGGAGTGGGTCAGAAGGGAACGACCCACATGGAGGTTTCCGCTGGCGCCCCGTGGTTCTGTGCAGGCGCACGGAGCATGCGTCACAACGCCCTCGCCACGCAAATACTGCCCTGCAGACTGCATGTCATAGAAGTCACTGTACATTTCGGGCAGTGCTTGTTACCATATAGCGATACGGGGTGCGGTGCGCGGAAGGTGCCTAAACGAGACAGCAGGCCAGCAGCCACCCACCATTTTGACAGCACCCCGCTGGGTGTGACCACCAGCAGGTTGGCGGCCGCCTCAGAGGCGATGCGCTCTACCAGCATGGTCTGGGTGCGGGGGAGGGAGCGGGTGCAGAGCGTAGGTTCGGGCTGGCTGATGATCAGCCAAGGCTGCAGCCGTTTGCATGCTGGTATCCGTATTAGGGGCACAGGAAGCAACATTGTGTGCGTAATGTGGCTTTCTGAGATGGGTCCTGCGTACAAGTAGACGTCAGAGAGCATGCGCGGCCCGCCCCACCTTGCCGGTGCCCGGCGGTCCGTACAGCAGAAAGTTGCGCGGTGGCTGCCGTATGCCGCGGAACCTGGGGCCATGGTGTCAGCTGCAAGTTGGCAATAAGGTAAAGCGGCGCGCGCCTTATTGCATTGTAGGTGCCATAGTCAAAACGTGCTCCCCTGATAGCCACCCCTTCACGACCAGGGCCCATGCGATTGTAGTTCGCTGTTTTACGCATGACACAACACGCCCGGGCTCGCCTGAAGTCAAGGACAACGGCAAATAGTTTGCCGGCTGACACTCACAGGTGCGGCATGCGGGACGGCAGCAACATGGCCATGCGGACCTCCTCCTTGACCGAACTGCGGGCGTTAGGGCACATGGCAGTCACTGCAATGTACAGCTCTCAATGTAGGCTGTTTGTTGCAATGCATGAACGTCCTGTAGCCCAGTACTGATATGTCGAGTGGCTGAGGGCCTGCAGTCTCATGCTCCTTTGATTTGCTCCCCGCCAATCCTACCCACAAGGACCTGGTAACACAATCGGTACGGCCGGCCTCCGTGAGTGTGGCCCAGCCCACATACACGTACCGGTAGCATTGGTGTCCGCACTCGCACCACATTCGGGGGCCAGACAGCTAGCAACCACATGTGTGCGGACGGCCCAGGCGTTGGGCCACCGTAGACCGTGCCCACCCTGACGTACTGTGACCCACCTGAGCCCCGCCAGCTCGTCCAGGCTGCCTCCCGCAGCCACGTGCCGCCGGCACTGCTGTATCACGTCCCGTGCTGCTTCGCTGAGGCACAGCTGCCCTTGGTCTCCGTCCCAGCCTGCTGCGCCTGACCCACATCCAGGATCCCCGGCCGCAGCCGCCACCGCCGTTCCGGGGTTGCTACCCCCAAGCCACAGCTGGCCGGAAGGCATGTGCTGGGGTGGCGTGCTCTGCCGATACGCTTCTGTCGCTTCATGGCAGCGCATGGGTGCGTTGCCGGCAACTTGGTATTGTGGGGCCGGGTAGATTTGAGTGGTGGAGGAGAGGGGCGAGCTGGCTGGGCAGGGACTAGGGGACACGGCCGCAGCAAGGCCGCAACCCACATCGCCCACGCCCGAGGTTGTTGGAGGCTGGCTGAAAACCCCGTCACAGGCAAACGGTTGCTGCCGCTCGGGTGTTTGCAGGCGTAGCTTGATAGCCTGCAGTTGTTGTGGGTGCGGCAAGCGGGCGTGCGGATTCCCGACGAGGGCGGCATCGGTGCTGGGTACTGTGCGTAGGATTTCGCTTCTGCACCCTTAGCACCGTGCCGCCACGTGCCTTGCAGCAGAGTCACTCGTATACACGGGACAACTCCACGCGTTCATGCAGCGCCATACCAGGACTGTATGTTGGCCTGGTTCGGCAAGAGCTCCCCCCCCTGACCCACATCGTATCTCAAGGAGTAGCTCTCAAGCATGCCTGTCGTAGCCTCGCGCACGATCGCGGGTAGCTCGCAGGCACCAGCAGCTCCACCGTGTAGTTCCAGTGCACACGTCAGGGACTGATGGGCAAGGAAATACTGTTCCAGGCTGGCACCAAACTCCCCGCCATCCTCGAGTTCAATCGCAGCGACTGACAGCGACAGGACACCATCCAGCGCCTCAGTCAGCACCGCCCACGCCATGTGTCCGACTGGCCATAAAGAAAGTGATCTCAGGTTCAGTACGCTGCCAGTACTGGGTGGGACAGCCAAGTCCGTAGTCAAGCGAGCCCGTCAAACGTTTGCCTGCGTTGTGGAGTAAAGTGGCTGATCACAGGAAGAACCCTATGAGGACAACTATTCTGGTTGGTATGTTCAAGGAATGTTGCTCGCAGAACGCGGTTTATCGTTGCCCCTTGCGCCCAGCTCAGCGCACCTGATTTCACCACATGTACGGCATGACAAAGACAATGTCAGACCCATGCCATAAGGGCCACCAGGGCTGGAGGGACACGACTGTATTCAAGGTCTGTACTCATAGGGACTCGTACTTTATGTAGCTGACATCTACGGCAAACAGGATGTCTCGGTCCCTAAGAAGTCGGCATGGAACACAGAGGTCCTCTCCCCAGCACTATCCAAGCAGATGTCGGATACCAGCTGCCCGCTGGTGTCGAGCACAAGCGACCAATGGGCCGGGTAGGCAAGAACGCAGCGAGGAAGTAAAAGCCGTCCTTGCGGAGCCGACGCGCTACGCCGGTGTTGTGTCCACCGCTTAGTGACTTGAGCGATATCCCATGTGAGCGATTTGGATTCACGTCTTACGCGGAAAACCTTGGTGCGTGCAGACGTCTCTGTACCGGCGGTCCCCCAACCTGGCGCACTGCGCCTGGCTGCGATACCGACACAGCGCATAGAACAAAAGACGCAGGAGCCTGTAACGCGTGAGTACTGGGAGATGTCGGGACGCTTATGACAGGTCGGCATGGTGCATGCGGATACACATGACACTCACTCTCACTGTCGTCGCTGCAGTTGCCACATTGAACGACATCAGGACAATGTTTCAATCTCTGCTAAGCGAGTACGAGTATTGGGTTGATGAGAGCTGGGTAAGTGTCTCCATGTTTGCCCCATCACTCGCCAGAACGAGCGCGAGGGACCAGTCGATGCCATCCCAGGGCCATACTCACCCTTAGCTGCCAAAAATCATGAAAGCCAGGATTGCCGCTCAAATGGGCACGACGTTACTTATGTGTGTCGTCCTCCGGTCGCCCGACTGCCTCGCCCTACCTGCGAGTTTACCACGCGCTGCGCGCTACAAGCTCCTTCCCTTGCACTTCCAGGAGCAAAAATTGGATCACTGACACATACTTACTCGTTGCCGGGCTATATCGTGCAGGTGACCGGAACTATTCCGCCAGAGCTGTGCGGCACGTACTACCGCAACGGGCCCGGCCTGCACGTCACCAACCCGCGCTACAGCCGACATACCCTGGACGGCGACGGCATGGTGCTGTCCATAGCCTTCAAGGACGGCAAAGCCTTCTTCCGCAACCGCTTCGTGCGCACAAAGGGCTTCCTGGCGGAGCAGGTGGGCTCTCCTGCAGCACCTCAACACGCTGCTCTGCTCGTGTGCCACCGCATGCTGTCCGCCCGCATGCGCCCAACTGCACCAAGCCTTGGAAAGAAACATAATCCTCTCCTTTTGCATGTGACAATATCCCCACTGATTCTTGACACATCGTGCAGGCCGCTGGCCGTCCGCTGTTCCGCAACAGCTTCACGCCCGGCACAGCGGAGGGGGGCCCAGTGCTCAACCCATTTGAGCTCATGGACTTCAAGAACACCGCCAACACGGGGGTGCTGCCCTGGGCGGGGCAGCTGTACGCGCTGTGGGAGGTGAGACGTGGTGCCAGGACCAGGGCGCAGCAAGCAATGGGCTTGGGGCCAGCCTACGCTCTGTAAGGAGGAGCTACAGCGCACTGCGTCGGAACAAAGCCGAACTCGAAGTGGACCTCAGTAAACCGGCACCTTGTGTAGGCATTGCCCCGGCAGCTAGCTGTAGGAAGTACGTGTCCGAAACCAGCAAAGGGCGGATACCCTACTGCTACGGGTCTCGGGATACCACAGCCACGGAGCATAACGCGATCCTGAACACGGTGTGCCGGCGCCCCCTGCAGGCGGGCCTGCCCCACCTGATGGACCCCGTGTCGCTGGACACTCTGAGCGAGAGCCGCATGGGCGGCCAGATCACCACCAACACCTTCGCGGCGCACTACCGCATCCTGGATGAGGGCGTGGAGGTGGACGGGGAGCAGCGGGAGCACAGGCAGCAGCAGCAGCCCCGGCCTGTAGGGTACAGGCAGGATGAAGGGATGTCGCTGGGAGAGATGTGGATGCGGCATCACGCACACGCGCACACCCACGCGCACCCGGAGGTGCGGCCAGGGCCGCAGCCCCACTCGCACGTGGCGTCGACGCAGCACACGTACCCTGGCGCGGCCACGCCCTTAGGGCACTTCGGCCACCAGCAGCAGCAGCACCACCAACAGGGACAAGCACAGCAGCAGCAGGAGTTCCGGCGGCACCACCGGGACGGCAGCGGGCGGCAGCGGCTGGTCACCTTCTCCAACGAGTTCTCCTTCACCGGCGCGCGAGCGGTGTTCTACGAGTTTGACGAGGACGGGCGCTTGCTGCACCGCCAGGAGCACATGCTGGAGGTGGGGCGGCGAGTTAGAAGGGGCAGGGCGGGTGAGGGACGACAAGTAGGCTTGGTCACCTGTAAGGATGGCGTCATTGAGTTAGCACGAATGGCGCGGTTGGCAAAAGGAGTTGGTTGGTTTGATAGCTGGCCCGATGTGGAGTCGCGCCGTAGGCCCTCGCCTTAGCCTGCGTGCCTCCTTGGCACGACAGCGTGTGCTCCACCGCCCACATCTAGACGGCGACCCCTTGTCCGCTCTCCCCTGAATCCTTTTCACTCTCTCTCGCACGCGCGCGCGCGTGCCCCGCCCAGGGTGTGGACATCGCCGTCATCCACGACATGGTGGTGACGGAGCACCACTACGTGCTGCTGGTGGGGCCCATCAACCTGCAGCCCGTCAAGTTCGGCACGCAGGTGGGGCGGCGCGGCGCGGGGCGGGGCGGGGCTGGACGGGGCTAGGCTGGGCGGGGCGGCGCGAGTTGTGGTTTGGGGGTACGCAGCGTTCCTGTGTGGGACGAGCCCGGGGCCCAAATCGGCACTAGATGGGGATGTCGGCCAAGTGCCCTTTGCCGTACCCTGACCATTACCGCTCCTGTGGGTTGAGTGTTGTGGTTTTCATAGTGCTGTCACTGTGCGTGATACGGACTGCCCGCTCTTGCTTACTGAGCGTCTGGACATGGCCCTGCTTGCTCGCAGTACGTGATGGGGCGCTGCTCCATCGCCGAGTGCCTGGCCTTCGACCCCACGCACCCCACGCGCATCATGCTGTTCCCACGACCCGGGCGGCCGAGCGGCAAGGGTGAGTACCACTCCTGTCCACAGCTGCTGGAACGCCTACGGCCTCATGCATGACGGGAACTCGCCCACATGCCATGACCAAGCTGCTGACCCATCTGGTCCATATGAAGAAACAACCACGCTGTCCTGTCGTTTCCACAAATATCCATAGCTTCCGTCGCCACCCTCTCCTGCCGCGCAGTCTTCCCCACCCGCGTGCTGGAGGCGCCTCCCATGTTTGTGTTCCACAACGTCAACGGTTGGGAGGTGGCGCTGGCGGAGGGGCAGAGCGCCGAGGACCTGTACCGCAGCGACCTGCAGCAGCAGCACGTGGGCGCGAGCGTGGGGGCGGAGGAGGGCGGGGAGGCTCCCGAGCCCACCCACCTGGTGATCGACACGGTGGCGTGGGACGAGGTGTCGTTCGAGCTGGAGATCTTTGACCGGGAGAACCACAACCTAGACAACTTTGTGGGTGAGTCTATGGGCGGTTTTCCTACTGAAGGACTTGGTTTTACCGGGTACTGGCAGGGCACAGCTTCAAGCGTGGCCTGGCATGTGTGCTACGGTTAGCACACCGCACTCCATTAATTGCCGGGCACCTGCACAAGCATGACCCCACGCACTCTGCTTTTGACGAACCCAGTTGTTGCCGTGCCCAAAACCGTACGGCACCCCGCCTTGACAAAGACTCCATGTGCGCACCTTTTGTGCTGGTACACAGGCGGCGCCCGCGCGCAGCTGACCCGGCTGGTGTGCGACCTGCGCACCGGCCGCGTGACGCGCACCAAGCTGGTGCAGCGCACGCTGGAGTTCCCCACCGCCGACCGGCGCGTCACAGGCCGGCCGCAGCGAGTGTCGTGGTTCATCGCCGACGGCGTGGACGACCCCGTGCTGTGGGGCCCGCCCAACAGCCTCATCCGCGTGGAGGTGGACCCGTGGGTCGGCTTCCCCACCGACGCCGCGGCAGCGTCCCAGGGGCAGAACTCACAGCACGCGTATGCTGCCACCGCACAGAAGCCAGGTGTTCAGCATGTCGTAGCTGCTCACCAGCAGCAGGGACAGGGGCAGTTGGCGAGGCCGCAGGGCCTTGCGGGTATGGCCACAATGCTGGTGGCGGCGGCGGCTGGGGAGCTGGCGGGCAGCGGCGGGCGCTCTCTGGTCAACACGCTGGTGTCGCACTTCGTGCAGCCGGGCGGCGTAGGTCAGCAGCGGGCGGGCAGCTCCGCCTGGCATGCCGGCGTGGCCAGCAGCGGGCCCGCCTCGGCTTGGGGCTTCGGCCAGCACGCGCAGGAGCACCCGCACATCGCGGCACAGCGGCTGCCAATCGACCTTCCCCTCGACGGCAGCAGCCACCAGTCTGTCCACAGCCCGTCGGCAGGCGCGTCGTCCCCGTGGCCTAGAAAGGTGCGGCGGCAGCAGCTGCAACCGCCCCGCCGGTCCCCGAGTGCCGTACGGTACGGCACGCCCACAGGCAGCGGTAAGGTGGCGGTTGACGTGTGGCCGCTGGGTGACCGGACCTTCCCGGGCGAGCCAATGTTCGTACCGCGCCCCGGGTCGGACCGCGAGGGCGACGGCTGGATCATCCTTGCCGTGCACGATGCGGCCACGGAGCAGGCTGCCGTACATATCTTCGATGCGGAGGACATTGCGGCTGGCCCGGTGGCCACCATGCACCTGCCGCACCGGCTGCCGTTCAGCCTGCACGGCGCCTGGTCCGACACCTACACGGGGCCCGACCCATGGGACACGAGCGTGCCCAAGTGGCAGGTCCTCGGCCGGGCCAAGCCCCTGTGAGGATGCCGGTGTTGTGTCTCGGGGCTCGGAGGCCGCGGTGTCGTGAGTGCTGATGCGTGAGACTGGGTGCGCAGGTTGGGCGTATACAAAATGCGAGTCATGAACTGGTGAGGGACGAGCGAATGGAAGGTGTTAGGGCTTGTTCTCTCCTGTGTTGGCATCACCTGTGGTTGGTGGTTGTCCTCCTTGACGAATGGCTTGTAGGCGCTTGTTGCTTGTGAAACATGGACGGGGACGACCACTCGCCATGATGTGACTGTACGGCTAGGTGGTGGGTTGAAAAAGGAAGGCGTTCGGGCAGCTATCGAACGGCTGTGAGTGGTATACCAAAAACGAGAACACAACCTGTCTTTGGGTTGCACAATCCTGCAGGCGTTTTGGGCTGACCGGCTGGCTTAATGGCTTTGGTGCGTGCTTGTGCGAAGTTGCTGGGCAATGGGGTGACAGGGTTGTGAAATGATTGCGTGTATTGAATGGGCGTACTGATAGGTTGCTTTGGGCGCAAGGTCCTGCGGCAGCATTGGCGGCGGCGCATGGGTGCGGGCAAGGAACCAAGAGAAGAGGCGTTGCTGAGGCCTGCGTGTCACAACATGCTTGCAGTCGGCCGGAGATGCCTGGAGTGAACACACTATTCATAATGCCTCCGACGGGGTGCTGAGATGCACATCCTTGAGAGTGCTTGTACGGGGTTTGCGTCGTGGCATGGGTGGGAAGCCATGGGCGGCAGCCGAGCTGTCCACCGTGAGCACCTGCGTTAAGGTGGGGAGTTGAACATCTTTTTGGCATTGTACTCATTTCTTTCTATGCACTGCACCCACAAGGCAATGTGCAGGTGTTGGCTGCCACTTGGCGATAACTTCATCGTACACGTGTGCAACTGGCGTACAAGGCGGGCAAAGGGCATGCTTGCTTATGGCGCTCCTGTTGTTATCCCAGTGCACATCAATTTGCTTGTCACCCATACTGCGGATACCACCTACGTGTGATGTGTACCGGGAGCAAATCGTGGCCGCCCTTGCGGGCAAGTCCGCAACTGGCAGTTCCCTGGTCCGGACCAGGTCCGGGTCCGGGTCCCTGGTCCGGAACTTCTTGAGCAGTTTTGGGCATGGGCCACCAATGGTTTTGGCGGTACTGTGCTCAAAGCCACACCTTGGTCGGTTATATTTGGTGACCTCTGCATCTGTATATGCCAATACTGTAACAGTGACAGGTTGTTACAGGTTCGTCTTTAGGAGAGTACGGCCCTTGGTGCACTACGAGTGCACAAGGCAAAGCGTAGAGCGGCTAGCTCAGTC
>VFQN01001834.1_pt1 | contig 34415 bp, 42 predicted proteins | sample 3512371 | NCBI WGS metagenome assembly VFQN01 (sample SAMN10412370, study PRJNA504923) | tailings metagenome | isolation source: Replicate 2 from Balatoc abandoned mine | place: Philippines: Itogon, Benguet | collected 2017-08-28 | reverse complement strand
ATGGTGGTTGCCTTTGCGCCGATCGTCGGTCTGCTGCTCGGCCTGTCCGCGATCACCGTTCCGTGGGGTACGCTGGTCCTGTCGGTCGTTCTCTACATCATCATTCCGGTGATTATCGCGCAGGTCATTCGAGGCCGACTGCTCGCCTCAGGCGGTCAAAAGGCACTCGATCACCTGCTGCACACCCTGCAGCCTCTCTCTCTGGTGGCACTGCTGGCGACGCTGGTCCTTCTCTTCGGCTTCCAGGGCGAGCAAATCATCGCCCAGCCCATGATCATTGCGCTGCTGGCCGTTCCGATCCTGATCCAGGTCTACCTGAATTCGGGCCTAGCCTACCTGCTCAACCGCCTGTCAGGCGAACAGCATTGCGTCGCAGGTCCGTCGGCACTGATCGGCGCATCCAACTTCTTCGAACTAGCGGTCGCCGCCGCCATCAGCCTGTTCGGCTTCAGCTCAGGTGCGGCGCTGGCAACCGTCGTCGGCGTGCTGGTCGAGGTGCCCGTGATGCTCTCGGTCGTCTGGATCGTGAACCGCAGCAAGGGCTGGTACGAGCGCGGAGCGGCCGTCAAAACCTCCAAAGAAGCTGAAAGGACCGCATGATGGACATCACCATCTACCACAATCCCAACTGCGGCACGTCCCGCAATACCCTTGCGCTCATTCGCAACGCCGGGGTCGAGCCCACTGTCATCGAGTATCTGAAAACGCCGCCGACACGTGTGGTTCTGCAGGGCATGATCTCAAAGGCTGGCCTCACCGTGCGCGAAGCCATCAGGCAGAAGGGTACGCCCTATGGCGAACTCGGCCTCGAAGATCCGGCGCTGACCGACGACCAGCTTCTCGATGCCATGCTAGCGCATCCGATCATCCTCAACCGCCCGTTCGTCGTGACCCCCTGGGGCGTGCGACTTAGCCGCCCGTCAGAGGTCGTTCTTGAAATCCTGCCGCTTCCCCAGAAAGGCGCCTTCTACAAGGAAGATGGCGAGCCCTTGATCGATGCCGAAGGAAACCGCGTTGCCTGACCTGCCCAACATCGCCAAAGGCGCACTTGAACTGCCTGACCGCAAGCTGTCGCCTTGTCGACCCACAAGCCGCGGCTCATGCTTCTCTACGGATCGCTTCGTGGCCCCTCTTCTACAGCCGTCTTCTAACCCAGGAGACTGCGCGCCTGCTGGAGCGCTCCGATGCCGAGACGCGCATCTTCGATCCGGCTGGCCTCCCTCCGATGCGTTCGCGTGCCCTAGAGCGGCATCGAATGCCCCGTGGCGGCAACAATCGCAATCGACGGACCCGCAAGCAGTTTGCTTAGGGGGCTCTCTTGGACAACTCCGGTTATTTCGCCTTGTTCGCCAGGCGGACAGGCCTTGCCCCGCCTGCGACGTTACTCGCGGACGACCTTACTGAGTGGCCGGATCGACGCACTGATCTCGGTCACGAGTTTTCGGCGGAGCGCTGCCGCGTAGTCGCGTGTCGTGGATGGCGCGATGACGAACGCTCTCGGGCCACCAATGACATTGTCATCGAAGTATTCGGTGAGATCGTACACAACGCTACGTATCATCTCGGGAATGGCGATTGCGTTGATTGTGTAACCCTTGGCAATCGCCCGCCGTCGGCTCACTTCAACGGGCAAGCCGTCGTTGTTGGTGCCATTGGCCGAGATGTCGATGATCTTGCTGGCGGCTGATCCGACGTAACTGTCGAGCAGCATACTGCCCAGATCAATGGCGAAGGAAATGGAGGTCGCGCACGTCTGTTCACATCCGAGGCCTCTGTCGCCTTCCTTGCGGATGATCGATGCCACGGCTTGCGCATCATTGAGCCCACAGACGCTTGTCCACGGCACCACCGAACGCGCATGCCCGGAACTTGCCCATTCGACATAGGCTACAGCGATGCAACCGGTGCTGTTGCGGGTAATGGCTGCGACGACCTCGGGCGAGGAGATTGCTGCCGCATGGCCTTCGCGTTGCAGGTTGGCGGTGGCGGGATCGATGGATGCCGAGACGTCGACCGCGAATACAATCGCCACATCAACGTCAGCAGCGCTTGCCTGCGGCGTACAAAGCGCCGACGCGGCAAGCATCGCTCCTAGCGGGGCGGCGCGGTTCGCGCCCATTGTCAGGCACCGTCTGGAGGTGCGAAGAAGCAGTTTGCGTCTTCCTCGGTGGGATGAAGGCAGATGTGATAAGCACGGTCTCCCGACGTGATTTCGTTTCCATATGGGATCAGAAACGTCTGCCTTCGTGTGATCCGGCGATGATCGCCAGGGTAGAGAGTTACGACGAAGCCGTTCGGCCTTGTCTTGACCGCAGCGTTGGGTATCCGCTGGCAGTCTCCCTCAGCAGGATCACCCTTGCAGCATGCCGGAGGATACGTCCAACCCGTGTCGGCTCCGTGGGCTTGCGCTTGATCGATATGGATCGCCAGAATGAGGGCTGTCGCGACCACAACCGAGCCTACAAGGCTCCCCGTTGCGTCTCCGGTACGAAACCGCGCCACGCCCATGTGGCCCCCCCAATCCCTGAGGTGAACAGGACTGATGCTACGCCTCGCTTCGAGCTTCTGACAGGTAGCCGAAGGAGCTAGGCTATCCGAGGAGTTCAAACTCTACCAAAGGATGTGCTGTAAGGCTCATCGTGTTTGGTCTGTTTGCGTCAGGAGCGATATTGGCTGGGACGGGAAATGGACGGACCTCATTCATGAGGTTTCAATAGCGGTGTACGCCCAACGTCAAGGCTTCAGGTCACTTGTGGAAGCTGTCTGCCAGGCTTCTCCATTCTGGACGGGCAGGCCCGCAGCTTTCCATTCGGGCATCCCATCCTCCAGCCGTCGTGCGTTGTAACCTCGGGCGCGAAGTGCAGCGACTGCTTCAAACGACAAGACACACCATGGGCCGCGGCAATAGGCTACGATTTCATCGCATGTGCCGCCGTCGGACATCCAAGCCCCCAGTTGTCCGAGGGGGACGTTGATCGCTCCAGGCACATGGCCAAGAGCAAATTCATCCGGCGGACGGACATCGATGACGGTGACGACCCCGTCCCGCAAGCGTTGGGAAAGCTCCTCGCGCGTGATGGGTTCCATCTGGTCTCGTGTCTCGAAGTAGACGCGCACGATGCGTTCGACCTCGGAATTCTGGCGCTCGGCGACAGTGCGAAGCGACGCAAACAACGGCAGCACGTTCTCATCGGAAAGGCAGTAGGTGACGAACTTGCCCTTACGCTCGGCAGTCACCAGTCCTGCACGGCGCATGATTTGAAGATGCTGCGAGACATTCGAGATGGGCAAGCCGAGCTTCGCCGCCAAAGTCTCAACGTTTCGGGCTCCTTGCGCCAGATGCTCGATCAATTCCAGCCTTTGCGAATTCCCGAGCGCTTTGGCCACTGCCGCGAACTGCTCGTATAGGGCCTGCTTCGGATTGCTGATTGACATCGGATTTGAAGCCACGCTACGTTATTCAACGGATTTATTGAATGACATCTGACCTCCGTCTGTCAAGGCTCGCCAGAGCCGGGCATGACCGCGTTTATCCAAGGAGTACGAAGATGATTCTCCGCCAGTTCCTGAACTCAGATCCGGTCGCTGCGTCATATCTGTTCGGATGTGGCGGCAAGGCTTCCGCCGCCGTCGTGGATCCTGTCGGCGACATCGGTCCCTACGTCGATGCTGCCAAAGCAGCGGGTATGAGAATTCTTTACGTCATCGATACGCACATTCACGCCGATCACATCTCTGCAGGGCGTGAGCTCGCGGAAGCCTCCGGCGCTGAATACGTTCTCTTCGAGGGTGCTCAGGCGGACTTTCCTTTTCGCCCAGTCAAGGACGGCGATGTACTCGAACTCGGTAATGTGACCGTGAGCGTCATGCACACGCCGGGCCACACTCCCGAACACATCTCGCTATTGGTCACAGACAGGACCAGAGCCGCAGAACCCTGGTTTGTGCTGACTGGTCACACACTGATGGTCGGCGATCTCGGCAGGACTGAACTCGCTTCCAACGCCGAGCAAGGCGCGCGGGCCCTGTTCTCCAGCGCCCGCCGACTTAAAGAACTGCCAGACCACATAGAGGTGCTTCCCGGCGCTTATTCCGGCTCAGTCTGTGGACGCTCGCTAAGCGGCAAGCCGACCTCAACGATCGGCTTCGAGAAGCGCTTCAACAAGGCCTTCAGGATTGAGGACGAGGATGCATTCATAGCGGCAATGACGGCCGACATCCCCCCACCTCCGCCCAACGCCACTCAGACGCGGGCTGCGAACGCCGGGATTGCGCGGTGATCCAGCCTTCTCCGCGGATCGCCCTCGGCCTCAAGGAAAACTGGCAGCAGTTTGCCCTGCTTGTGGTGATCAATGCCTTTGTCGGGGGCATGGTGGGCATTGAGCGCACTGTGGTGCCACTCATAGGCTCCGAAGAATTCGGCATCGCTTCGACGACATTGGTCGTTTCGTTCATTGTCAGCTTCGGCGTGGTGAAAGCCTTCGCCAATCTGCTGTCCGGCCAACTCGCTGACAGATGGGGGCGCAAGCGCGTGCTCATCCTCGGCTGGCTCTTTGGCCTTCCTGTGCCCTTCATGATCCTTTGGGCACCCAGTTGGAGCTGGATCATTGCCGCCAATGCGTTGCTGGGAGTCAGCCAGGGACTAGCTTGGTCGATGACCGTGATCATGAAGGTCGACCTCGTCGGTCCCAAGGGTCGCGGCCTCGCCGTCGGCCTCAATGAATTCGCGGGCTACTTCGCGGTTGGCGTGACTGCGTTCCTTACCGGGTACCTCGCGGGCCAATATGGTCTACGACCAATTCCGATCTATGTTGGCGTGGTGTACGCGGTGCTCGGATTTGCTTTGTCCGTCCTGCTAGTGCGCGACACCCGCGCCCATGTCCAACTGGAAATGGCCAATCACCCAAAGGAAGAATCCCCTCTCGGCTTTCTGGAAGTGTTCGCCCTGACGACCTTCCGCGACCGCAATCTGTTTGCGGCCTCGCAAGCGGGGCTCGTCAACAACCTCAATGACGGTATGAGTTGGGGTATCTTTCCGCTCTTTTTCGCCGCCAACGGACTCGGCGTGGAGAAGATAGGTATCCTCAAGGCCGTGTACCCTGGGGTGTGGGGGCTGTTTCAAGTGCTGACTGGACCGCTCAGCGACCGTTGGGGGCGGAAGGGTCTGATCGTAATTGGAATGTGGGTGCAGGCAGTGGCGCTCATGATGACAGCTCTCACCAGGGACTTCGGCTGGTGGCTGGTGGCAAGCCTGTTGCTCGGCTTGGGAACGGCAATGGTCTACCCAAGCCTGATTGCGGCCGTTTCGGATGCCTCACACCCTTCGTGGCGCGCCAGGTCACTGAGCGTGTACCGCTTCTGGCGTGACCTGGGGTACGCCATCGGAGCGCTGTCGGCCGGACTTATCGCCGATACCTTCGGACTTCCTTGGGCCATAGGCTCGATTGCAGCGCTCACTTTTCTTTCAGGGGCGATTACGGCACTGGTAATGCGGGAAAAGCTGACGGCAGTGGCCAATCATGTATCGGCCAACCATTCCACGGGATAGTTCAGGCAGCTTTTCGCTGCACCTCCGCCGCATAGCCTCCAAGAATGCCATTCCAACCGTGCTCTGACTCGAAGGTCTGGCGGGCTGCCTCGGCGGCCTCTCCCATGTTCTCAAGCAGCCGATGCACAAGCTCCACTTTCGTGGATTGCTCGCTCTCTTTGAAGAAGCACACCTCGACCTCGGTCAGCAATGTCGCATTGAATCGCCAGTCCCCACCGATACGCCAAGCCAGCAGCACTCGCGACGGCGGCTCCCAGGCCAGCACTTCCCCCCAATCGCATTCAGTCCCATCCTCCCCGATTTCGTACCATCGGCCTCCTACCTTCGGTTCCATGACCGCGTTTTTCAGGGCCGAATTGCCGATTGAATAGGACGCGGGCCACCAGCTTCCGAAGCCTTCTGTGAACACTGCGAACGCCTTTTCAATTGGCGCGGCGACGGTGACTGATTTCCGAACTGGAGACGGTCGAATGGTGATGGTCATTTCTTACTCTCCCTGCTTTCTGTTTCCCGTTTGAACGCTTCGAGACCGCCGCCCCACATTTGGTCTAACCATGCCCGCATTTCGCCAAGTCCATGCGGGTCGAGATGGTAAATGTTGCTGGCCCCTTTGGGCTCGGCGCGCACCAGACGCGCCTCCTTCAGAACCCTGAGATGCTGTGACACCGCAGGCTGCGAGACCGGAAGTATCCGTGTCAGGTCGGCGACGGTACGAGGTCGCTCTACCACCAGTTCGAACACCTTTCGGCGTGTCGGGTCGGCCAGCGCCGTCATGCTTGCGTAATCATAATCCATCACTTATGATAAGTTTACACTTATCATAAGTCAAGATGGCATGTGTGGGGACATGGTCCGCGCTTTCCGTCGCCATCGTGCTTGGCATTGGAGGTGCAATCGCGTTTGCGAGCATTGGATGGAGAGGACCGTCACCGGAAACTTATCCAGGGAACATGATTTCGCCGAGGGCCTCGTTAGATTTCAAATCGGTAGGACTGGTAGGTCGAGTGGCTGGCAGTCATCGAACTACCCGATCCCGGCTCTCATACGCACGATTGAGGTCGTCGTGCCTTTTTTGGATTCCCTCGGGCCAAGTCGATTTGATGTACGACAGCACAGCGATGATGTCGTCGTCAGTCAACACGCCACCAAATTCTGGCATCCTTGTCGGATAGTCCTTGAGGTTGGCGGCCTTCGCCAACCCCAGCTTCGTGATGTTGAACAATAGCCTGTCTGGATGATGCCAAGTATGGCCGCTCTGGTCATGCGGTGGCGCTGGCAGCAACCCTTGCTTGTCGCGCGTCTGCCAGTCGGGTTGGCCTTCAAGGTTCTGGCCATGGCAGGACGCGCAGTGCTGGATGTAAACGCTGCTGCCCTTGGCGACCATGCGAGCATCATTCGGCCTAAGCAGCCTCTCCGGGCCGTGGAACAGGACAAAATAACCTGCAAACACGCCTGTGGCCGCAACCAGCCCGACCAGGAAGGAGAGCGCCACCTTTCTCATGGCATGTCCATCTTGCTGTCATTCCTCAAGTCCAGCAGCCTCTCCGAAGGAACAAATATCTGACCAATGCCGCGATGCCGAGTACCGCGACTACGGCGACAAGGCTCATCCCTCACAGTCCCCCGGCCAGCATCCTGATCCATTGTCGTCGGCCTCCTATTCTGCTGCGAGCTTCAGGCGGCGCGCTTCTGTGATCGCCTCCGCCTTCCGAACGTCGGACAAGGTCCAACCCTTCACGAGCCCGTAGACTGCCGGGATCACCACAAGCGTCAGTATCGTCGACGAGATCATGCCACCGATCATTGGTACGGCGATGCGCTGCATGACCTCCGATCCGGTGCCCGTGCTCCATAGGATGGGCAACAGACCAGCCATGATGGCGACCACCGTCATCATCTTCGGTCGCACCCGTTCGACCGCGCCAACCATGATGGCGTGGTGAAGGTCGGCCTTGGTCAGACTGCGCCCCTGCTGCGTCGATCGCACCTTGGCCTCGGCCCAAGCGTTGTCGAGGTAGATCAGCATGATGACCCCTGTTTCGGCCGCCACGCCCGCCAGGGCGATGAAGCCGACCGCGACGGCAACCGACATGTTGAAGCCTAGCCACCACATCATCCAGATGCCGCCCACCAGCGCGAAGGGCAGCGACAGCATGACGATGAGGGTTTCGGTCAGAGCGCGGAAGTTGAGGTAGAGGAGGAGGAAGATCAGCGCGAGCGTCAATGGCACCACGATCTTCAAGCGGGCCTCTGCTCGCTCGAGGTATTCGAACTGCCCGCTCCAGGCGACGGAATAGCCAGGCGCCAGTTTCACTTCCGCCGCCACCGCCTTCTGTGCTTCGCTGACATAACCGCCGAGGTCACGACCTGCTATGTCGACGAAGATGTAGATCGCGAGCTGCCCATTTTCCGTTCGGATGGAGGTCGCGCCGCGCGTAAGCTCGACCTTTGCGATTTCTCCCAATGGCACGTAGCCACCGCCGGGAAGTGCGACCTGAACGTCACGAGCGATGGATTGTGGATCGCTGCGGAGCCCACGCGGATATCGTATCGAGACACCGTAGCGCTCCCGTCCCTCGACCGTGGAAGTAACAACCTTCGCGCCCAGGGCGGTGGAGATAACGTCCTGCACATCTCCGATGGAAAGCCCATATCGGCCAAGCGCCACCCGATCAGGAACGATATCGAGGTAATAGCCGCCGATCACCCGTTCAGCATAAGCGCTGGAAGTTCCAGGGACCGATCGGAGGACCGCTTCGATCTGGCGTGCGACTTTCTCCATCTCGGACAGATCGGTGCCGTACACTTTGACTCCTACCGGAGTTCGGATGCCAGTCGAGAGCATGTCAATGCGAGCGCGGATCGGCATGGTCCACGCGTTGGAAACGCCAGGGAACTGAAGCGCCGCGTCCATTTCAGTTTTCAGGCTTTCCGCCGTGACCCCGGGTCGCCATTGCGCTTTCGGTTTCAGATTGATGATCGTTTCGAACATCTCCGTGGGTGCGGGATCGGTTGCAGTTTGAGCCCTGCCCGCCTTGCCGAAGACAGATTCAACCTCAGGAAAGGACTTTATGATGCGATTTTGCGTCTGGAGCAGTTCGGCTGCCTTGGTGACGGACAGGCCCGGCAAGGTCGTGGGCATGTACATCAGCGTCCCCTCATCGAGGTTCGGCATGAACTCGCTGCCCAATTGACGAGCAGGCCAAACGGTAAGGGCTAGGGCAGCAATGGCGAGCAGGATCGTGAAGGTCTTCGCCTTCAACACTCCTGATATGACAGGCCGATAGAGAGCGATCAGCAGCCTGTTGAGCGGGTTCCTGTGTTCCGGGACGATCCGTCCACGAACGAAGACAACCATGAGTGCGGGCACGAGCGTCACCGAAAGCAACGCCGCAGCCGCCATGGCGAAGGTCTTGGTGAAGGCAAGCGGACCGAACAGCCGGCCTTCTTGGTTTTCGAGCGTGAAGATCGGCAGGAAGGAAACCGTGATGATCAGAAGGCTGAAAAACAGCGCCGGACCGACTTCGGCTGCCGCATCGATCAACACCTGGATGCGGGGCTTGTCAGGCGGCGCACGCTCCAGATGTTTGTGTGCGTTCTCGATCATAACGATCGCCGCGTCGATCATCGCACCAATGGCAATGGCGATACCACCGAGGCTCATGATGTTCGATCCGAGTCCGAGGAGCTTCATTGCCGCAAACGCCATCAGGATGCCCACTGGCAGCATGATGATCGCCACCAACGCGCTCCTGACATGAAGGAGGAACACGATGGTCACGAGTGCGACAACGATGCTTTCCTCGACCAAAGTCGATTTCAGGGTCTCGATGGCAGCCTCGATGAGCTTCGAGCGGTCGTAGACGGGCACGATCTCGGTGCCTTCCGGCAAGCTCTTTTCGATGCTCGCCAGACTCTCCTTGGCGTTTTCGATGACGGTCAATGCATTCGCGCCGACGCGCTGCAGTACAATGCCGCTGGCAACCTCGCCCTCGCCGTTCAGTTCGGCGATGCCTCTGCGTTCGTCGGCAACGATCTCGACACGCGCCACATCGCCCAGCCTCAGAGGCACGCCGCCGACCGTCTTGAGCGCGATACTTTCAATGTCCGCGACACCCTTCAGGTAGCCGCGCCCCCGCACCATGAATTCGAACTCGGACATCTCGATCGTGCGGCCGCCCGTGTCCATGTTGCTTGCGCGGACGGCGTTGCCGATCTCCGCCAGGGTCACGCCCTGAGCGCGCATCCGCGCCGGATCGACGGTGATCGAATATTGCTTCACGAACCCGCCGACGCTGGCGACTTCCGACACGCCTGATGCCTTGGACGCGGCAAAACGTATGACCCAGTCCTGGAGCGAGCGGAGTTCGGCGAGCGAGCGCTCCTTGGCGACAACTGCATACTGGTAGACCCAACCGACCCCGGTCGCATCCGGTCCAAGCGTCGGCGAGACACCTTCTGGTAGTCGGCTCGCCGCCGCGTTCAAATATTCGAGCACTCGGCTGCGCGCCCAGTAGGGATCGGTGCCATCCTCGAAGATCACGTAGACGAACGAGACCCCGAAGAAGGAGAAGCCCCTGACCACCTTCGATTTGGGAACCGTCAGCATCGACGTCGTCAGCGGATAGGTGACCTGGTCCTCGACAACCTGCGGGGCCTGGCCAGGATAGTCGGTGAAGACAATGACCTGCACATCAGACAGGTCAGGTATCGCATCGAGCGGCAGCGTCTTGACCGCATACAGGCCTGCTGCGGATGCCAATACACTGGCAAAGAAGACGAGGACCAGATTGCGGGCCGACCAGGCGATCAGCTTGGCGATCATGGCTGCGCCTCCGCGGGTGCCAGCGCGCTGAGTGCTGCCTTCAGGTTGCTTTCGGCATCGATCAGGAAATTCGCCGAGACGACCACCCGCTCGCCCTCGGTAATGCCCTCGACAATTCCAGCCACGCTGTCGCCGCGCATGCCGATCTTCACGGCCCGTGGCTCGAAGCTGCCTTCACCCCTGTCAACGATCACGAATTGGCGATCACCGGTGTCGATGACCGCACTGTCAGGAACTGTCACCACGGGCTCGGCTGCGCCCGTTTCGATCTCGACCTCCGCATACATGTTGGAGCGCAGGAGACCGTCGGGATTGGTCAATTCGATGCGGATGCGGCCAGTGCGCGTCTGCGTCTGGATTTCGGGATAGATCAGGACGACCTTGCCGACGAACTCCTTGCCAATAAGGCTGCGGATACGGACAACCGCTTTGTCTCCTGTCCGGATGGAGTTCAAGTCGTATTCCGGCACGTCGGCCACGATCCACAAGGTCGAAACGTCTGCGATCCGGAACAGCGTCTTTCCAGCTTCCGCCATCATGCCCTCGACAGCGGCCCGTTCCAGCACCAAGCCGTCACGGGGGGCCGTGAGGGTCATGGAGATGGGAGCTTTCCTGGTTTTCTCGATCTCGGCAATCGTGCCTTCGGGAACGCCGAGATTCTCCAGGCGTTGTCGGCTTCCTGAAGCCGCCGGACCGTCGCCGCCGCCCTTGAGGTCGGCGGCGTAGAGCGCTCCTGCCGCGGTTATCTCCTTGGCATATAGGCGCACCAATGGCTGTCCCTTCCCGATGGCCTCACCCGTGGTGATGTTTGCCACTTCCTCCACGAAGGCTTCCGTACGCATCGAGATCACGCTTACACGACGCTCGTCCAACATGACCGTGCCTGGAATTTTGACGGGTCGTGTGACGGCACTCTTTGCTGCCAGCGCGGTCCTTACGCCCGCCCGTTGCAGCTTTCCGGCGGAGATCTTGACAGTCGATCCGTCAGTCGCCTCCTCCCCTGCGTAGACCGGGAGGTAGTCCATCCCCATGGAGTCCTTCTTGGGCACAGGGGACGTGTCCGGCAGCCCCATGGGATTGCGATAATAGAGCACTTTCCTGTCGCCAGAGTCGGTTCGTTCCGCGTTGGCCTGCTTGGTTGTCTCCTTGGCGGGATCGTCGAAACTCACGTCTTCGCTGGCCAGAACCGCCACGTAGTCGCGGCCATCATCGGTGCGCCTCGGTGTCGCTGAATAGGCTGCGTCTCCGTCAGGATGACGGTAGTAGATGACCGGACCCGAGGGGTTCTGCGCGGCCAGCCTGGAAAGCGGTTCAGCATTAACAGGCGTGTCGAAAAACCACTCATCGACCATTTGCATGGCGGTATGGCCGGACAGGTTGTGCTGTCCGGCCAAGTATCCGCCCGCTCCCGCCCCCGCCGCCACAACGGCAAGGGCAAGGAAAGAGCCAAACCTGCTCATTGAACGGCCTTGAATTCCAGGCGGCTCTCGACCGTATCGGGTTCGCCCTGGACTTTGGCCGCGATCGAGAAGCGCCACCCTCCTGCCATCATCAGGTTGGTCTTGAAGCGGTAGATGCCTGGCTCATTTGACGGAAGCGCATCGACGGATGTGGTCATTGCCTCCATCCCTTCGGGTGCCATGTCCATCCTGGTGGTGAACACGACAGCCTGCTCGACGGGGGCACCGGTCCGCTTGTCGATCAGCTTTACCGCGACTACGGCATCGTTGCCTTGCTTGATTTCGCTCTCGACGAGCTGGAATTCGAAGTCTTTGGGAGCGGCCTGTGCGATTTCGAGAGGCGCGATTAGCGATACCAGCGCCACCATTGCGGCGCGCAGTGCAAATTTAGATTCCATGATTTCAAAAGTCCGATTGTCAGCATTCCGTGACTGTGCACGGCGTTGGGCTTGGCAAACGCCAAGCGGCTGCGTCCGTGCAGGAGTGCCGCACGGTTCCGGCGTTGGAAACGCCGCTGACAATCAGGCTTTGGGGGGCCTCGGTGGAGGTTCGCCAACCAGTGACGACAAGACAGCATCGCGGCCGCCATGGAAGTCCACATCGACAAGAAGCCGAGACAGAAACTTGGGAGTCACTGCTCCGACAACGCTGATGAGGCTCGTCGTGCATAACACTGCGAGCGGACAGCCCTTCGCGCAGTCAGGTACAGCATGCTTTTGATCCGGGCAGCAGGGCATACCGTCTGGCATAGAAGCCATTGCTTCCACGGCCATGACGGGTACCGCCGCCGACGCAGCCATAGGTGCTGCGACCAACCCGATGAGGGCCAGCACCAAGAACGCGCGACCGATGCTGGACCAAAACATCATGCGGCGGACCATGTCATATCGTTGGCCGGATGGATAGCCGTTCATATGAATGTGATAGTCGAGAGATCAACGGAATCGAGTGTTCAGCGGGCTTGCGGTCATAGGTCGCAACACCAGATACCTGCGGGTGTCACCCGAAAAGGGATCGCGAGCTTAGGCGTGAAAGACGGCAGCAAACGCCGCTCGCGAGAGCGTGACTTGCGCCCTGATGGGGCTCTCAACCACCAGGTGTTATTATGCACCGTTGGGATCCACCCAACCTCGGGAGGAAGTCATGGAACAGGTCAAGACAATGTCCGAATGCGATCGGCGGTCGATCCTGCTGCTTGGGGCGGCCGGAGCGGCGGCACTTTTCGCCGGAGCCCCTTTAGCTGAAGCCGAGGAAGCGCAGGTCACCGAACTCGCGCCCGGTGTCACGTTGAAGACCCTCAAGGAGGTCGATCCAGTGGGGCCGATATCGGGCTACTCGAAAGCACGGCTGATGGAGATTACCTTCCAGCCCGGTGCGAAGTTCGGTCCGGACACCTCGAAGACCGTCGACATCTGCGAAATCCAGGGTGCTGCGCTCTATGTCGAGATCGACGGCAAGGAGCCATTCACGCTGCAGCCGGGCGATATATATGCGTGCCCGGTCGGCAACACCGAAACCGATACGAACAAAAGCGATAAGCCCTGCATCATGCGGATCATCGAATTGCAGCCGGCGTGATTAGTCGCTGTGTGACTGGCCTGGCGGAAAGACCATGCGGCTGAAGCGATAAGAAGTAGCTGCCTGGACGGGACCCGCGCTGGCCGAACCGTAGATGGGGTGGCAGCTAGGTCACCCCATCGCTGAAGCATGCATTCATGAACATTAGTTTGGTCGCTTTCTGCGGCCACCCTTGCGATCGGCTTTCGGGGGGCGACTGTCAGCTTCGTCGCAGACAATGCGGTAGGCCTCATCAAGACATCCTCGCCCGAGATCACCGCACAGGCATTCCAGCGCGTGGAGAAGATGGTCCGCGATGTCGAGTCGACCAGCGTCATTGGCAATCTTGAAGGCCTCAAGAATGGCCTGGTCGAGGTCTTGCCTGTGGGCGATCATCGTATCGCTCCCTGGCCGCCTACTATCACCCTTCCAGCGGAAGGAAGGTCAAGGTCATTGCTTGCGCTTGCCGATGTCTGCGAGTTCGGCACAGGCAAGCTTATATTCAACTTTACGGGCGGCCGACAATCGTCCTCAGACATTGCAACAGCCCCCTTGGAAGTCGCGCTCCCCAGCCTGCTGCACCGGAGGGCAAGGGACCGAACCGTAGGAGCAGTACACGCAGCAGTCTCCCGATATTGGACGCAGCAGTGCTCCGCAGCCCTTGCAGTCGTAGAAGAACTGGCAGGCATCGATCGGCATCACTTCGGTTTCGCTGTGCCCGCATTTGGGACAAGTGATTGTGCTGGTCGGAATGGTCATGGGCGATTCCAAAAACGTGCGTTGTCTTCCATCAAATCACTTCTCTCCCCGCAGCGGCTCACCCGATCCGGGTCAACATGGGGAAACTCTCAAGAAGCCAGAACGAGAGGGCCGACAGGTAGCCGCCGATCATCGCGACCCCCATGGTCACCATGATGCCACCTGCCGCCGTCTGCAGGATCATGCCCGCCCTGCCGACGGTCCGCAGCCGAGAGGCCAGCGCGTGCGTGAACAGGGCAGCGAGCAGGAAGGGGATGCCCAATCCCAACGAGTACACGGCCAGCAACGCTACGCCCTGGGCGACCGTCGCCGTCGCCGCGCCCACGGTCAGGATAGCTCCGAGGATCGGCCCGATGCATGGTGTCCAGCCGAAGCCGAATGCCAGTCCAAGCAGGTAAGCAGACAGCGGGCGACCGCCTGGGAGATCAGCGTGATATCGCAGGTCGCGCATGATCCACATCGGACGGATAGTTCCGATCATGAACAGTCCGAAGAGGATCACGACCGCGCCGCCCACTATGTTCAGTTCGTACCGATAGCCTATCAGCAACTGGCCGAGGGCCGTGGCGCTGGCGCCCAGCACAATGAACACGGTCGAAAAACCAACCACGAAGCAAAGGCTGAGGCCGACCGCTGGCAGTCGCTGTGAAACCGCGCTGTCCCTCTGTTCCGAAAGAGCCGTCCTCCCGGCGACGTAGGAAACGTAACCGGGCACGAGGGGAAGTACGCAGGGCGACAGAAACGACACGACCCCGGCGGCGAAGGCAGACAGCAACCCGATGCTGGAAATTCCCGACATCGTTCAGTTCTTCCCTTCTTCCGCCACCGGTGTGCCCGTCGTTGGCCGCGCCTTGGCGATCAGGGTCTTCATTGTTGCAAGATCGGTAGCGCCACGCTGAATTTGGTCGCCGATGACAAAACCGGGCGTTCCATTGATGCGTAGGTACCGAGCCAATGCGACGTTGCGGTCGATTGCCGCCTGAACCTTCGGATCGTCCATATCCTTCTTGAGACGATCAACGTCGAGACCAAACTCCGCCGCGGCCTGAAGAACCGTGGCTTCCCCAGCCTTTCCCTTGATCTGCATCAGAGCTTGGTGAAACACGGCGTATTTTCCCTGCCGATGGGCGGCCAGTGCGGCCTTGGCCGCAAACACCGAGCCAGGGCCGAGGATCGGGAACTCCTTGTAGACGATGCGCAGTTGGGCATCGCCCGCCTCCGCCTCGAGCATCACGGGAGCGACCTGTCGGCAATAGGGACAATTATAGTCGAAGAATTCCACCATCGTGACATTACCGTCCGGATTGCCGCCGACCGGGCTGTCCGGATCACGGAACACGTCGTCGGTACGGGCCGACAACACTGCCTGGGCTTCGGTCGCCTCGGCTTCGCGTTGGCGCGCTTCGAGGCCCTGCATTGACTGGACTATGACTTCGGGATTGGCCAACAGGTAGTCTCGCACTCGCTTGTCGAAAGCGTCCTGGGACACGATATTTTCGGCCGCCGACTCCTGCCGATTTCTGAAACCAGGGTCGAGCGCGAACCAAGCCCCGGCGGCACCAACCACCGCAATCGTGAACACCAACCACATCATTGTCGAAGAACGCTTGCGTTTTTCCGTCATGGCCGTTTCCTCGGTTTTGTCAAAACAGATCCCACCAGTTCTTCTTGCCGTGCGGGTGAGGACGAGTGGTCCCGTTAGTGAGCGCGTTCACGAAGGTGACGAAGTTGACGGGATCGAATTTCAGGCCGTGGAAGTTTGCCTTCCAGGTTCCATCCTTGTCGATCACATGCGTGACGATGCCGTGCATCTGAAGCCCGTCATCTGTTTTCGTGAATTTGTGACCGAAGCTCTCCGCAAGCTTGCGGGTCGTGTCCTCCGGTTCGTCCGGTGTTGCGGTGAGAAACAGCCAGTTCACGGGATCAAGACCATGCACAGATCCGTAGTCGCGCATAACTTCGCCTGTGTCCCTGGAAGGGTCAGTCGTGATCGTCACGAAGACGACGCGATCCTTCATAGGTGTGCTGTTGATGAGCTTCTGGACCTCGGCGACCTTCTCCGCATGAAGCGGACACACGTCTGGGCATGACGTGTAGATGAAATGCAAGACCACTACCTTGCCGCGAAGATCGGTAAGGCGTACCGAACGACCATCGGCAGTTTGAAGGCTGAATCCGGGCGCAGGCTTGTCGATTGGCTGGAAATACTTCTCCTTATCGCCCATCAGGCTCTCGACTTCGTTGAGCGAGTGGGCAATCGCCGTGGTTGCCAATGCTGCCAGGATGGCAATGGCTGCTGCAAGGCGTGTCAGGAAACCGATTGCCCTCCCGGCGAAGAGCAATCCAGGCGTTCGGCTTTTCATGACCTGTACCTCACTCCGTCGCGTAGACTTCTGGCTGCTTTCCGTCCTTCGGAATCGCATAGATCGTGAATGGCTCGGTCTTCTCGCCGACCATTCCAGGTGAACCCATCGGCATGCCTGGAAGTGCGATTCCGGCGATGTCTGGTCGCTGCGTAAGCAGCTTTTCAACGGTTTTCACGGGCACGTGGCCGTCAACGACATAACCGTCGATGAAAGTCGTGTGGCACCCCTGAAACTCCGCGGGAATGCCTGCTTTTCGACTGATCTCCGCCAGGTCGTTTGTAGGCTTGACCTCAACCTGAAACCCATTCCTGCGCAGATAGTCCGCGTAACCTTCGCAGCAGCCGCATTGCGGGTTCTTGTAGAGCAAAGCCTTGCGTGCCTCCCCCGCATGAACCGGGGTTAGGCTGGTTGCGAGAAGTGCAGCGAAAGCGAGAATCCGGAGCATTGGTATCTTCCTTTCCAGGTTGTCGTTGGAATTGGCGAGTAGGTTCAATCTGATGTTCACGTCGTGCGTCTCCATTCATGCCACCCTGAGCACGGTCATCAGTCCGGCGGTCTGGTGGTCGGTGACGTGGCAGTGAAGCATCCAGTCGCCGGGATTGTCGGCGACGAAGGCAATGTCGACAGTGTCCTTGGGCGCGAGCAGGACCGTGTCGGCCCATTGGTTATGGGGGACTGGGGCTCCGTTGCGGTTGAGCACGCGAAAGCTGAACCCATGCAGATGCATCGGGTGCCACCATGCGGTCTCGTTGCGCATTGTGATGAAGTGGCTACGCCCCTGCTTCAGCGTGACGAGTGGGGGCATCTCGGCGTGGCCGTCACCTGTCATCGAGGTGCCGTTGATTGCCCAGATGGCGCGGCCATGTCCCGCCATGCCCCCTGGCATCCCTCCCATTTCCTGCATCTTGCCGCCGGCCATCATGTCCTTCATGCTCGGCATGCCCCCTTGGAGCACCATTTCATGACGTTCGGCGTTTGGAAGATCCGGCTCGGGAAGCGGATTGCGCGGCAAGAGCAGCGGAGCATCTGGCGGGTTTTTCCGCAGCGGTGCTTGGCTTCCATATGCAAAGCTGGTCAGTTCATACGCGAGCCCGTCATAGAAATCGTCGATGACAGCGTAGCGTTTGCCTGGCTCGCCCTGCAGGTCGAAGACCAGGTCAAGGCGCATCGCGGGGGCAAGTAGGAGGCGACCGTCCTTTGGCTCGTGAGGATCGCAGGGCTGGCCGTCAACAGCAACGATGACGGGAACGTGCCCCTCAAAACGAAGCGCCATGATGCGGGCCAGTGAGACGTTGATCAGGCGCAGGCGGACACGCTCTCCAGCCCGCACATCCTGATCCTTTGGCACCGAGCCGTTGAGGGTCACCGTGTTGCCGACGCGGCCGGACATGGCCGCGTCCATAGGGTTGCCAAATCCAGGAGCGATGTTGCCATCCGAATCCAATCGCCAGTCGGCAAGCACCCACAGGAGGTCACGATCGACCTGAACGGGTGTGGCTTCCTCGACAATCAGGGGGCCGGCAAGACCTCTTCCAAGCTGCTGCAGACTGTTGGCGTGAGGATGGTACCAGAACGTGCCAGCATCGGGCGGTGTGAACTCATAGACGAAACGCGCACCTGGCTTGATGGGAGGCTGCGTCAAACCAGGCACACCGTCCATGGCATTCGGCAGCCGTATGCCGTGCCAGTGCACGGTTGTGTCCTCCTCCAGACGGTTTTCGACGACGATGCGGACAGGCTGTCCTTGGCGGATACGAACCTCAGGTCCAGGAACGCGAGCGTTGTAAGTCCATACGTTCGTGGACGGACCTTGCTCCCCTTTCAGCAGGGCACGGCCTGGACCGGGTGTGATTTCGTAGTCGCTGGCAGCAGTAGCGATGGAGCGTCGCGGCCACAGCATTACCGATGCGACAGCAAAGCCTGTGCCTGCCCGGAGAAGCTCCCGGCGGGACACGGAGCAATTCGAATTGACGGTCACTTCCAAATCCTTCGGCCGTGATCGCGGATGGCGGACACCGAGGCCATGGAGGGCTCGCATCGCGCCATCAGCAACTGACACCCACCCGACAGAGCGGGTAGATGCACTCAGACACCGGGATCAGCCCAAAGACGGATCTACAGTGTCAGGCAGTGCGGCTGGGTCTTGGAGGGTAAGGGTCTGGGATGGCTGAGCGTCCGTGCAAATACGCGGACGGCAGGGGTGTCAGATAAGGCGGTGGAGCAAGGAAAACGTCTGCCAAGCCCTGTGGGACAATGGCAAGCACCGGGGCGATGCAGACCTGAGGGCAGACTGTCATCTTGCCACCTTCCGAGCCCTCGTCGGGACACCCTGTGCAATCGCTGTCGGCAGACATGCTCATGTCGGAAGCCATTGCCATTTTGATCGCCATGTCGCTGGCTTGAACAGAGGACAAGCTAAGCCCCACGGCCACGAAGGCAGCGAGCAGCAAGGCGAAAACGTGTCTGATCGACGAGCGCATTGACGCGCAATCTACAGCGCCGAAGGGGTCTTCTCAATATGAGCGAGGCCTAATTGCCGCGACCAAGCGGCTCGTAATGATCACGGTTGGGTGTATACCTGCAGGGCCCGCCTGGCTGAGAAGGCGATCATGAAACCCGCCGGCGCGGGCTGCTGGAGACCTCTCGGCGGCGGTCGTTCGAAGGGAGTCTTGGATTCGGGCGGTTCGATCAGGCCTGCGACAAATTCGAACAAAGGCCACATGGGATTGGCCCTGTAGCCACTACAGGGTGCACGCACAGTCGCCATGGCGCTCGTGCAGATGCCGTGGCTTCAACGCGACGTTCGCTATACTCTCTGTTTCTCGTAACAACTCGGTTGAGAGAACATAGTGGGCTCTATCGAGGCGCCCGCGGCGGCATGCTGAGTCCGGCTCCGTGGTCATGCGACGATTCCTAGCCGCGAGGCCGTCCGTTTGCGAAAGACCTCGAAAGGCTTCCTGACGTCCAGCCAAAAACGGGCCGATTTCTCCGCGGCGACTTCGTCGTAGAAGACCTCGAGTGCGGCCTTCTCGGATGCTGGCGCATCCGCTGGTGAGCCGAGCCTGTTGACAAGGTTCCTTGTCTTCTCGATCCGGACCCTCTCCGCATATGCGGCCTGACTTTCGCTCGCCGCCTCAATCTGAGAGAGTCGAGACAGAATGAAACCGTACGCTTCCTCGGCTGCGGCAGACAATCTCGCATTCTCCGCGCCCCGCCTGGCTTCGGCAGCAGCCCTTGCCGCGAAGAGGCGGTCGGCGAAGGTATCTGGCAAGTTCAATGTCCCGCCATCGATCCGGATGTCGACCGCGCCTTCATCCGTGAGCTTCGTCTGGATTCTGAACTGAGTCTCGGTTCCGTCGACATCGATGGTACCTCTAAAGAAACTGACTGACCCATCCTTGCGACGGTTGATCAAATCGATTTCTGTAACCTTGAATTCCCGCATCTCATATCTCCGCGTCAGCGCCGTGCTGAAAAGGTGACAATTTGAAAACTATAGCAAATCTTTGTTACAATTTGTGACATCTGGTCGGCAGGCAATGATGTTCGCTAAACTGTCGGTCACCTCAAGTTTCAGCAGGGCGTTTCTTTCATGGCCTTCTCTCCCCTTGGGAGAAGGCCATGTGCGCCGTCAGCAAGTCAGAGGGAGATGTCGGATGCCCCTTCATCGGCGAGGGACATCCGACTGTTTCAGGCAGCTTTCGCCGTCTTCACGCGCGCCATTTTGGCGAGTACGAGAAACTCTTCGAGCAGCTCGTCGGAGAAATCCAGACCGAGCTTCCTATAACCTGGAACGCCCCTGATTTCGGCCGCCGAGGAGGTTTCGTCCAGGCATCCGCGGAGGAACCCGAGGGTGAGGATGATGAGCAGCTCAGCCTTCTTGGAACTTGCGACCGTCATCGCATCACACTCCGCTGCACACGAGCGCTGATCATCTCAGCGACCTTGGCATCCGGCGCTTGCATGATCTCTGCCAGTTCCTTGCGCCATTCTTTTCCCCAGACGATGTCGGTCAGCTGCCTGACCTTGCCGTGATCGTCGGTGTAGCTGACATGTACCGCTGCGGATGCGAGCAGAGGGACGACGAGGACCCCGACCGGTCCACTGATATCGGGGTGCTCGATGACAAACGATGCGATTTCATCAGACGGATTCCGAGTCGGAAGAGAGTGCGCCATGACGGCCTCCTTGAATAGATCAAACGATATGAGGAGACCGGTTACCGTCCGGCGATCGCGCTGCTTTTGTGTGAGAGCCGCACATTGTCTCTCACCAGCCGACCTGTTCGCAGCCCGAAGCACGACGCTGTCATGTTCAGGGTCGGACGGGCTGCTAGCACGCCGGGAGTATGCAGTCCAGATCCCCGGAAGAATTCAGTTACCGAACGGTAAATCCCTACGCAAAAAGGTCGCGCTGCGCGGTCAAATGGAGGGTGTATCTGAGACCCGGTGACACCTGCTTGCGGTACCGGGCAGCCATCGCAAGCACCTGCTTGGCCAGGGACTTGTTGTCCCGCAGCTGCTCTGCCGACATGCGTGCCAGAAGATGTCCCAGACGCGCATCAGAGGCCGAGAATCCGATTCCGTTCGCGAGGCGCGCATGGTCCGGATCGAGGCGTGCGATGGACTTAACAGCATCGAGCGCTGCCGACAGACGGCCGTCACCTGGTGAATCTGTTTTTTTCCGATTCTTGGCGGCGGAGTAACGGGGAGACGGTGGAACGATGCGGGGGCCTCCTGGTGGCGGATTCGTGACGGACATGGTTTCACTCCGCCTGCTCGGCAAACTGAAACCGTCGCATTCTGCGGAAGACGACCGCTCTGACTTGTTTGGCATCGTACCCACGGCCCACAAGGCGGTCGCTTGCATCCCTCAGCAATCTCCTCAAGAGATCAGAATCCCCCGACGGGTCGCGTGCAACCTTGCTCACATATGCAGCCACTGCCGCGGCGACCGAGATGTCGACAGCAGATGCTTCCGGCCTACCTGTCGCAGAAAGGTGTGCTCGGTAGAGTCGCGTTTTCAGGCGCTTTTCGGCACCGATCTTCTTCGCTTTCCTTGGCATTTCCCACTCCATTCCTCGGTACTACGAGGACCCCTTCCCGTGACACTACGTGACCGTCTGGGCTTGCAAGAGACAACTCAGGGTCGGAGGATAAATCGCCTCGATTTGAGAAGAGGTACGGGCACGTGCTAGATGGCGTACATGATCATTCCCGATACACGCCTCGGACGATATTTCGGCATCGCCGGACACTTTGCCGGAGTGCCCGCGTATCAGATCGCGAACGATTTCCAGCACGCATTGAACCGCCTGTCAGCGGCACTGTCGGACTTCCGCTATCCGGAGGGATCAGTTCATGGTGCCCGATCCGAGCCGGCTGAAACGATCGATGCCAGGGCGATGATTGCCACTGCGAAGGCGATACGCGGACCAACGGAAAAGACCGTCCCCGCTCGCACCGACCTCTACGAGCAGGTACTCATGACCATCCATCGTCTCGAGGCAGTACGAACAGCCAGAGACCATCATCTCGCCTGAAGGTTCAGTTTCGGCTTCAGACGGCCGGACCGGGCTTTTTGCATCACGGTCATCGGCAAACCGGGGCGGCCTGGAAACGCCTTTGCCAGGACTTCAGTGATCTGCCGGGAACCGGGGCCTTCTGTAGCGAGAAGCATCAGGGCAGCGTCAGCAAGTGCATCTCGGATGACAGAGGCAATCGGTTCCGGCGATCCGGACTCCACCGCTGCCCCCTCGCGAGCACGCTGTCGGGCCTTTGCCTCGCGCATGTACGCACGTCTCTGATCCTCCGGCATGTCGCGGACCGTCTTCGGCCCTGCTGCCCGTTTCGATGCTAGAGACTCGTACAGCCTCGCCAACGCTTCACCCTGATCCATCCCGTCCCTCCCCCGTTACGGCCTATTAGAAGGATTGTCTGTTGGTGACCACGACACAAGCGTTTGACATGTCAAACATGAAATACTTCGCGCGCACTAAGAGTCTGCTCCCCCCCAAAGTGACGGGAGGCCCACAAGGAGCCAGGAGACCATGGGGAGCCTGGAATCTGACGCGGAAGGGTTCAGAAGTCGGAGACGGGTTTCTTGACACTGTCTTCGTCACGGGTCGAAATCTGACGATGGCAGGCACGGCGAAGCTTCTGGCGGATAGGGAGAAGGATAGGCTCTACCCTTCCTGACGGTCTCGGCCTTGGAGACCGTGCGAAGCACCCAACCACGGGAAAAAAGATTCAAGGATGACCCACCCGTCACGATCGGAGCCCCGAGGCGACAGCCACAAGAATCCGGATTCTTAAGGGAAGAGTAAGTTACTCCTTATATCCCCCTTATGTTTTCACGAAATATCGTTCCTTCTCAAATACTTAATGCACTTCTTTTGGTGACAGAATGCCGAGATCGTGCGTCTAAAGTGACAGAATGCCGAGCCTTCAGGCGTATCTAAGTGACAGATTGTCGGATGTCTAAGTGACATGCCCGCGAAAACGTCACTTAGACGTTGACACCCGCGTGCCGACAGCAAACCCTCAATGCAGGGGTTTAGTAAGGGGCGGCAATTATGGGAATGAGAGAAGTCGGGGGCGGCTACGTTTGGTATCAGAAGAGCAAGGGCGAGAAGATCCGAGGCAAAGACCTCAAAGGTATTCGTGCAAAGAACCTGCTGAAGCAGCTTGCAGAGAAGACCTCCGCGTCTCCTCTCGTCGTGAAAGATGTCCGACTTATCGAGGGAATCTCCATCATTGGAGCTGATGATCTGACAGCTAGGGATCAGGCCATCTATGAGTACATGCTGCTCATCGCGCGCAAGAATGGCATGGACAGGGACTTCCACCAGGTCGACGTGAATCAGATTTGGGACTACCTGCACACGGGTGAAGGATCGCCAGATCGCCGCCTCGATCGCCTTCAAGACTCTCTGGTCCGGCTCACTCGTACCATCGTCCGATACACGCATCGAGATCAGTACAATCGTACGTACGGCGCAACATCACTAGTCACGGGTGAGATTCACGAGGACCTTTCGAATGGTACGGCGATCTTGGACTACACGATCCCGCAAGCCGTTCGCCATGCGGTCCTGTCAGCGACACGGTACACGTGGCTGGAGATCAACGCCTTCGCCGGATTCAAGTCTCGATACGCGTCACGACTCTATCAGCGTTTGGCGATCGGCGCAGGTATGGACGGCCCGGCAGGCAAGCGCTGGGAAGTCACCCCGGTCGACCTCGCGACAATCCTCGGATACCCGATCGATCCAAAAAAGCGGCTGCATTACGCATCTTTCCGACGGCGATGCCTCGAACCTGCGATGTCGGACATCGAGCGCGAAGTCGGGCGTTTCAACGTATCAATGAGAGAGGTCCCAGGTAAGGGACGGGGTCGCCCGATCAAGTCAATCTGCTTCGAAATCGGCTACATCGAGAAGCTCTTCGAGGAGTTGAAGGCTGCCCACGTGCCTGTTCATTTGGCTGATCACCAGCGGACGGAAGAACGTCATCCTACGGAGCACCTCCCCTCGCGCTTGGCTCTCGGCCGTGCCGTCACGTTGACTGGCCACAGGCCAGATGACTTGTTCGAGGGCTGGTTGAAGGCGCTGGATCGAGCGAAGGCTGACCCGAGCCTCGAATGCGCTCCTACTCTGGAGGGGTCGACGCTTCTGTACTTCCTTGGCGACGACACGGACGGCGCTTTTGGTATGTGGGCAACGAACGCGCAGCGTGTCGGCACGATTGAAGTCGCCCTTCCTTCAAAGAAGCCTCAGCCGGAGGTGATGTTCCCCGCTTCGCCCGACGAGGTGCTGCCTGAACTTCGGTACCTGCTCAAAGCGGAAGTCCGGTCTGAGCTGAACAGCTTCATGGTGAAACTGTACGACTTGTCGCTTGATACGACGGACGACGCAACGCAGGCAATGGAGCGAGTACTCCTTCCTCTCATTCAAGAAGACGCAATGCCGCTTCTCGTTAAGGCCGACAAAGTGCTCGCTGGGAAGATAATCTCGGTCTGTAGACACGCGGCAAACCAACGTCTTCATCGCAGCAAGTGGCTACACATGTTCCTTCTCCTCATCGGTGGACAACCGCAAAAAGCGTTGGAAGCGTTCGATCAGTTTCTACCCAAGCCTCCAAACACCTTGTCGACTGGGTTGTTTCGACGGGTACCCCCGCCAAGGACGGTTGAACTCAACGCCTTGGACGATCTTGATGACCTGACCGGTTTCGTTGACATGAGCGTTCCCCGGTCTACCGGGGAGTTCTCAGACGAGATTCCCTTCTGAACCTCGGGCTTGACGTCGGGTGACGTGGCGCCTTATCGATCGCACTTCCTTAGATCTTCCCGGCTACAACAGCTGCGAACGGAGACATGACTGAAATGAGGATGACCTCGATACGAATAGCCGTCTGACCCGCAGCGCCCGCGGGGGCGCGCCGTCACGTCTATTGTTTCGAGGAGTCCTTTCATGTCTTTCACGAGAAAATATTATACGTCTGACACCCATTTCGGGCATGCTCTGATGCTGTCCGAAACGGCCTGCGCTCGGCCGTTTTCATCCACCCGCGAGATGGACGAGGTCCTGATCGCGAACTGGAACTCGGTCGTCGGCTGTGACGACATCATTTTCCATTTGGGCGATTTTTCCTTCGGCCTGGGCGATGCCGCAAGGGTTCAGTCCATCTTCAAAAGGCTTAACGGTCGCAAGAGACTCGTCCTCGGAAATCATGACTTCGGAAAGCAGGGCGTGGTTCATCCTACGATCGCAAGCCTTGAGTGGGATGCGCCGCCTTCTCCGATGATCGAGACGACGGACGAAGGCCATCGGATCACGTTGTGTCACTACGCCCTCCGCACCTGGCCCGGCATCCACAAACGTGGCTGGCATTTTTTCGGCCACAACCACGGCTCGATGCCGCGGCTCGGAAGGAGCCGTGATGTCGGGGTCGACTGCCCGGACACCGGGTACGCGCCCCGGACTTTCAAGCAGCTTACGGCCGCCATGCAGGTCGACGACGTGGAGTACGTAGCATGAAGATGTGGGTGTTCTCCGACCTCCACACAGAGATGGACCGTGACCGCCTTCATAAAGGCCGCGGGCCGACCGTGCCCAATGCTGACGTAGCCGTGGTTGCGGGAGACATCGCTGCCGGAGGACTCCGTGACGCTGTCGAGTGGCTCAAGGCATACGTGCTGCTTCATATGCCGTGCGTCTTCGTGCCCGGCAATCATGAGTTTTACCACAGCAGCATGATGGAAGAACGGGAGCAGTGGATGCAGCTCTACCGGACTGGCGAGCTGCCATCCGGTTTGCACCTGCTCGATTGCGACAGCGTCGACATCGGCAGCGTGCGTTTCCTCGGGTCAACTTTGTGGACCGACTTCAACCTTTACGGGGAAGGCAAGCCGGGCATCGGTCGGGCGATGGATGCAGCGGCGCTCATGATGAATGACTTCGCGTACATCGACTGGAGAATGCTCCCGCAGCGCGAACTGTTGACACCAGATCACACCCGAAGGCTGCATAAACAAGCCCTCGGATGGATCACGTCGGAGCTTGCGGAACCTCGCGCCAAGACAACCGTGGTGGTCTCGCATCACGCACCATCGCCCTCGAGCGTACACCAGAGGTTCCTGGAATCGGTGTTGTCTCCGGCATTCGTGAGCGATCTCGATGACCTGATCCGCAGCTGCGGTCCCGATCTGTGGGTTCATGGGCACGTGCACGACAGCTTCGATTACATCATTGGCAGGACCCGCGTTCTTTGCAATCCAAAAGGGTACGGCGACGAAAACAGGCACTTCGATCCTGAACTCGTTGTCGAGCTGGAGATCTGAAAATGCAGGAGTGGAATTCACCCGAGTACTGTGAGGCCATGGAGCGCGAGTATCAGCGCATCCGTGATGCTCATCCGGATATCGTTTCCACGCGCTTTGAGTGCCTGTCCGGTTGGTACGGCATTATCGAGGAATATTTTGATGAGGTCGCCCGCCTCCTGGCCGAGCACCCAGGTGCTACGTTTTCTCTTCGACAGGTGAAGGAAAAACTCGCAGGATTGCGGCTGTATTCGGGCACGAGCGAGGACATCCGGGCCGGGGTACAGGCTGCCTACGATAAGGCCGCAGCAGCAGCCGAACGAACGTGCGAGGTCTGCGGCCGTCCTGGTGTTCTCCGCGAACTCCGAGGTTGGTATGCCACCCGCTGCGGGGATCACGCCGACGGCGCGGAACCATACCAGACTGATCAGGGAGATGTCTAAATGCTTATGACAGACATGTCTCCTAGCCAGCGGCAGACGATCCGGGATATGACTGCCCCGGCACTTCCAGAAGATGTCGAGGTGCTGGAACTGAGCAATGGAATCGCTTTGATCCGTCAGTCCGACGGAAAAACGCGGCTCTTCGGGACGGACGGACTCGACGACATCGACCTCTCTCCCGAAGGTCAGCGCGCTGCAGAATACGAGCGCGCTGCGGCCGACATGTGGCGCTTCGCAGAGATCGCCAAGGAAGCCCTTTCCGGAGACGCACGATGACCGATGACCTGCAGCCCGCCGAAATCGCGTTCGCCGAAGCTTTCGACTACACCCCGACGGATGCCGATCTGCTCGCTTCGTACGCGAGAACCTATTGGCCCAGCCTCGTGCGGGGTGCCGACACCACCGAAGCTATCGGCCGCGCGCTCATCAGGGCGGCATCCTGCGGACCGGTGCATTGGTCGGGCATTCGGATTCTCAGGGACTTGGGGCTGCTCGTCGAGGGCAGCCAGCGGCCGCAATAGGCCGCTCCAGAATCCCTTACGCTCGTTTTCTGCTCGGGAGCTGCGCCAGCTTCTCGGCGAGGAACGATTCCCGAAGGTTCGCGTAGCGCTTGAGCGACTTGTGGTCCAAATGACCCGTCTGCGCCATAACTTCTGTGTCCGACCAGCCGGCTTCGATGAGGCTTGATGTCCGCTCGTGACGGGCATCGTGCAAACGGAAGTGCTCGACCTCGGCACGAGCGCGGGCGCGTTTGAACGCGCTGGCGATCAAGCTTTCGGAAATCGGGAACACGCGAGGCTCGTTCGGGTCTCGACGTAGGGACGATAGGATATCGACTGCACGCGGTGTGAGACCAATCCGGATGTCCCTGATTTCATCTGGTCGACGGCTGTTTTTGACACGACGCAAGATCGCCGTGCGCTTCACGAGATCCACATCCTTCCAGAGCAACCGCAGCAGGTTGTCACGGCGCGATCCTGACTCGAAAGCGACTTCGACGAGAGGTCCTACGAACGGGTTTTTGGCCGCATAGCATTCCAGCAGCAGCCGCTCAATGCCGTCGTGATCAAGGCGAACGTCGCGTTCATCGCTCACCGCCGGCCTCGCAACGTTTTCGGTGCTGAGAGGGTTCTCAGCGAGCTTTAGGCGCTTTCGGCTATGATCGAATACCCTTTTGAGAAGCGTCAACTCGCGCTTCACGGTGCCTGGAGTGATCGTCGTCATGGGCTTGGGAGGAGCCTTGGGCTTCGCCGCATTTGAACGTGGCGTTCCGTCAACGCGGAGTTTTACGACACGTTTGACAGGCTTGTAGCGGCCACGGCCGTCTTCCTTGCCGCGGGAAACCGTTTCCGTCAGCCTGCGGTCACGCCACTCTTCAAAATGCTCGTAGGTCAGGTTGGCAACAGCATACGAGCACAGTGCTTTCTCATCGCGTAGAAACCGCCGGAGGCGAGCTTCTTCAGCAATCCGCGAGGTCTTACCTGGCCGCTTTAGCGTCACGTCCTTGATGTAGCGATCGATGATATCACCGAGGGTCTCACGCTCAGCAGGCGACCTATCAACATGTACGCCGCGGATCATATCCGCTTCGGTGACCGTCGCCCAAGCGATGGCTTCCTGTTCTGTTCGGCAAGTCTTGGTCTGTGGTGGAAACCCCTTCTTGCGGACTTGGACGTGCCACTGCCCCGCGCCCTTCTGCCTGATTGTCGCCATTCCGTTTACACGCCCCAGAAAACCTGCTGTGCCAAAATTGTGCCAACAAATCGCGAATATCCGCAAGCGGCAGGGGGGGTCGCACTCGTAAGTTATTGATTTTTTTGAGTAAACTTGGCGCACCCGACAGGATTCGAACCTGTGACCTCTGCCTTCGGAGGGCAGCACTCTATCCAGCTGAGCTACGGGTGCCCGGCCGAAGCGGGTAGCCGCTCCGGCGCGACCGGGCGAGCCCGATCACGGGCTTCATAGCCGATGCGCCCGCAGGCTTCAACGGTGAAATGAAGATTGCCGCGTCGTGTTCGCGCGCCGATGCGTCACGGTCTGTTCCGGCGGGCATCATGGCCCTATGTTCTTTGCGGATAGCGGAAGGAATCATTCCATGGACATCAAGCGTTGCGGTTCGCGGCCGTCGGCGAAGCCGTCGCCGGACTATTTCACCGGGGCGGTGCGGCAGGATCCGCTTATCGAGACGCCTGAGCCGGCGCGGTTGCGCGCCGTGAGCGTCACCTTCGAGCCTGGCGCCCGCACCGCCTGGCATACCCACCCCCTCGGCCAGAGCCTCGTCGTCACCTCGGGCTGCGGCTGGGCGCAGAGCTGGGGCGGCCCCGTCCAGGAGATCCGGGCGGGCGACGTGATCTGGTTCGCCCCGGGCGAAAAACACTGGCACGGCGCGGCCGCCACTACGGCGATGACCCATATCGCGTTGCAGGAAGCCCTGGACGGCAAGGCAGTGGACTGGATGGAGCACGTCTCGGACGAGCAATACACCGCACCCCGCTAGAGCAATTCCAGCAAAAGTGCGCAGCGGTTTTGCGTCCGGAATTGCGTAAAAACAAAGAATTAGAGCGTTTCCGCGATTCGGAGAAAAGCGGAAATGCTCTAGCTTCCGGCATGTTCACCCTCGAGCGCGTCGAGACGGCCGGCCAGGAGGTGAAGAAGAGCCGTTTCCGCGCCGTCGCCGGTCCTGTGTCGAGCGAGCAGGAAGCACGCGATTTCGTCCTGCGCCATGCCGAGCCTGCGGCGAATCACAATTGCTGGGCGTGGCGTGTCGGCCAGAACTATCGCTTTTCCGACGACGGTGAGCCGAGCGGCACGGCTGGCAAGCCGATCCTCCAGGTCATCGACGGCCAGGCCCTCGACCGCGTCGCCGTCGTGGTGACACGCTGGTTCGGCGGCATATTGCTCGGCAGCGGCGGGCTTGTGCGCGCCTATGGCGGAACGGCCGCACTTTGCCTCAAGGTAGCCGTCAAGGTACCGCTCGTCGCGACCGTCAAGGCGAGGGTGGGCTGTGCCTTCGGCGATCTCGCGACGGTCAAGGCGCGGTTGTCCGCCATGCCCGATGTCACGATCGACGAAACACATTTCGTCGACACCGGCGCCGACCTCGTCCTGTCGCTTCCGGAAGCGGATGCCGAGGCGATCCTGCGCCAGGTCGCCGATCTCACCAGTGGCCGCGCCGTGACGGCGGTGCTGCCCTGACCAGCTTCCAATCTGCGGCCGTATCGGCATAGATGGCCGCCGCGAAGTGGAGAGAACGGCATGAGCACACGCAGGACCATCGTTCCGGAGGCCTTGAAGGGCGTTTATGAGGGCTGGCACTTCGCGCCGGCGGTGATCTCGAAGGGCATGATCTATTGCTCGGGCATCATCGGCACCAGCGTCGACGGCGAGGCGCCTGGTAAGGCGGCGCTCGAAGGTGCGCGCTCCACGACGACGGTATCGGATGCAGGCCTTGCCGCATTGCAGGCGGTACGTGACCCCGAAGCTCAGTTCGCGACGGCCTTCGAAGCGCTGGATGCGATCCTGGCCGAAGTGGGCGCCGGCCTGGGCGACGTCGTCGAGATCACCACCTACCACGTCGATATCGGTCGCCACATGGAAGCCTTCGTCCGGGTGAAGGACCGATATCTGAAGGAACCCTATCCGGCCTGGACCGCGATCGGCGTCGCCGAACTCGTGGTGCCCGGCGGCCTGATGGAGATCCGCGCGATCGCCGCCCTGCCGGAGTAAGCTTCCACCGGCGGTTGGCAAGCTCGGCCGGTGGAGCGTGCGATCAGTTGCTCGCTGCCGGCAGATAGCGCAGGATCAGTTCCTCGACATGGTTGTTGCGGCTCCTGGCGGACTCGCCGCCCATCACCACGACCACCAGCCGGCGTCCGCCGTCGTTCACCGACGTGACGATGTTGAAACCCGAGGCCCGGACATAGCCGGTCTTGATGCCGTCGACGCCGCGCACCCGGCCGATCAGGTCGTTGTGGCCGCGTATCGTCCTGCCGCGGAAGACGAAGTCCTGCTCGCCGAAATAGTGATAATGGTGGGGGAAGCGCTGGCGTAGCGCCATGCCGAGCACGGCCATGTCGCGCGCGGTGGTGCTCTGGCCGTTGTCGGGCAGGCCCGAAGCGTTGCGGAAGACAGTGGCGCGCATGCCGATGATGCGCGCCTTGGAGGTCATGGTGGCCGCGAAAGCGTCCTCGGTGCCGCCGAGATATTCCGCCACCGCTACCGCCACGTCGTTGGCCGACTTGGTGGCGAGCGCATGGATGGCAGATTCGACGTCGATCGTATCGCCGCGACGGAAACCGATCTTGCTCGGCGGTTGCGAGCGCGCATGGTCGGAGATCGGGATCTCCGTCGTCTTCGACACCCGGCCTGCATCCATCGCCTCGAACAGCAGATAGAGCGTCATCATCTTGGTGAGCGAGGCCGGAAAGCGTGCTTCCTCGGCTCCCGACTGGTAGAGCATGCGGCCATTCCTGGCGTCGACGACGATCGCCGCATAACGCGTCGAGGCGAGCGGCGTTGGCTGCTGGGCAATCGGCTCCAGCTCCGTCGTCGTACAACCGGCGACGGCGAGGGCAAGAAACAGGAAGACGGCAGCCCGTCGGGAGAGAAGATCGAAACGCGCGCTCGGCAAGGATGCTACCTGGATATTGACGGTCGTATTGTGCTTATACGCGGCAACTTTCCCGAAGCTATCGCGATATCGCCGGAATTGTCGTTCCGGAGCGTGAAGAAAGTGTTTTCCTGTGAAGAATGTCCTCTAATACCGCCGGAACGTCCCGAAATGGAAACGCTGGCTGCTCCCCCAGGGCGTGACGTGCTCATGGCGGCGGGATGTCGCCAGTTCGAACTCGTCGCCGAGCACCGCGGCGAGGCTGTCGGCGTCGTGGCGGGCCACGGGCAGGCCACTGCATCGCTCGGGGCCGTCGGGCGCAAAGGTTCCGATGATGGCGGCTCCACCGGATCTCAGAGCCTTTCGCAGCACCGCCACATAGGCCTTCTGGTCGGCAGGGTCCGTCAGGAAGTGGAAGGCCGCCCGGTCGTGCCAGACGTCGTAAGTTCGCTGCGGCGACCAGCGGGTGACGTCGCTCACCACCCAGTCGACCCTGCCGCTCGGCCCGAGCCTCTCCCGCGCCTTGTCGAGTGCGGCGGCCGACAGGTCGAGCACGGTCACATGGGCCTGGCCTGCGGACACCAGTGCATCGACCAGCGACGAAGCGCCCCCACCGACGTCGATGACCGCCGCCTCCGGGCCGAAGCCGGCCTGACGGATCAACTCGACCGAAAGGCTGGGCGTGTCCTCATACCACGATACGTCGCGATCGCCCTTAGTCCGGTAGACGGTGTCCCAGTGGGTCGTCCGTTCGTCGCTCATGGAAGCCTCCTTGCCGGTGCCTGTTCTCGCGGCTATCGCAGCCGGCTCGATCGTCGGATGCACCCGCCTATTTGTCGACGCCGCCCCAGATCGCCTCGGCCGTCCGCACCAACAGGTCGAGCTTCCGTTTCTGGTCGTCCTCGGTGATCTTGTTGCCTTCTTCCGTCGAGGCGAAGCCGCATTGCGGAGCGATGCCGAGTTGCCCGATATCGGCGAATTTTGAGGCCGCGTCGAATTTCCGCTTGAGATCGTCGAGCTTTTCCAGGTCACCGACCTTGGTGGTGATGAAACCCGGCAGCACCCGCTTGTTACCCTTGGGCAGCAGCCTCAGCGGCTCGAGGCCTCCGGCCCGCTCGCTGTCATATTCCATGAAATAGACGTCGATGCCGGTCTCATTGAACACGGCGTCGGCTGCGGGGTCATAGGCGCCTTCCGCCACCCAGGTGGACTGGAAGTTGCCGCGGCACATATGCATGGCGATCAGCATGTCGTCGGGCCGCGCGGCGATCGCATCATGCATCACGCTGGCGTATTTCGAGATCAGCCAGTCGGGGTCGGTGCCTTCGGCCGCCTTCTGCGCGCGGATCTTCGGATCGCACAGATAGGCGAAGAAGATGTCGTCCATCTGCAGATAGCGGCATCCGACGTCATAGAAGGCCTTCACCGCCTTGGCATAGGTTTTCGCCAGATCGTCGAACAGAGCCTCGACGTCGTCCCGATATGCCTTCGGGTGGATGTCGTCCTTGGCCGTCCGGAAGTGACAACAGCTCGGCCCCGGGATCGAGATCTTCGGCGTCAGCTCGGTCACCGAGGCCAGATATCGGTAATGCTCGAGCATCGGATGGTCGTCCGGGAAATCCAGCCGATCGGTAATGGTGGGGAAGATCGGCCGGAGCTTGGCGCCGTGGAACTGCACACCTTCGTCACGCTCGACCAGCTCGAAGCCGGTCAGGGCGCCCATGAAGTCGTAGTGCCAGAAGGAGCGCCGCACCTCACCGTCGGTGACGGCGAGCAGGCCGGCATTCTGCTGCATGCGCACAGCGTCGCGGACGGCCTCGTCCTCGATCGCCGAGAGTTCCTCCTTCTCGATCGACTTGTCTTCGAAGAAACGCTTGCGGGCCTGCTTCACTTTTTCCGGACGCAGCAGGCTGCCGACATGGTCGGCGCGATAGGGCGGCTTGGTGACGCTCGACATCGGCGTATTCCTCCTGTGCTTGCCGCTTTGCCCTTCACGTTCCCAGACGGTGGCGGCGATCTCGGCTTACCGCATCGGCGATGGACAAGGTACCGATTTTCCCACGCGCAACAGGTGGACGGCGACACCGTCGCTCAGCGGTCCAGCACGTCGCGAACCTTCCTGGCGAGCTGTTCCATGCTGAACGGCTTGGCGATGAAGTTCACGCCCTGGTCGAGCATTCCGTTGTGGGAGACGGCGTTGCGGGCGAAACCGGTCGTGAACAGGGTCTTCAAGGCAGGGTTTCCGATCACGGCCTGGTCGGCCAGCCTGCGGCCGCTCATCCCCGGCATCACGATGTCGGTGAACAGCAGCGAAACCGCAGGGTGTGCTTCCAGCCTGCGCAATGCCTCCGCCGCGTCTTCCGCCTGGATCACACGGTAGCCGAGCTCGCGCAGGGCGTCCACGGTCAGGGCCCGCACGCGTTCGTCGTCCTCGACGACCAGGATCGTCTCGCTCGGCTTGCGGGCGGGCTCGACCTTCTCGTCCACGGTTTCCGCTTCTTCCTCGCCGATCTGGCGCGGCAGGTAGATCTTGACGGTGGTTCCCTGGTCCGGCTCGGAATAGATCGCGACATGGCCGCGCGATTGCTTGACGAAGCCGAACACCTGGCTGAGGCCGAGCCCGGTGCCCTTGCCCGTGGGTTTGGTCGTGAAGAATGGATCGAAGGCCTTTGCCACGATTTCCGGAGGCATGCCGCTCCCGGTGTCCGTGACGGCGACCAGCACATACTGGCCCGCGGGCACTTCGGTGTGCTGTGACGCGTAACGCTGGTCGAGATCGGTATTGGCGGTCTCTATCGTCAGTTTGCCGCCTTCGGGCATGGCGTCGCGTGCGTTGACGGCGAGGTTGAGCACCGCGTTTTCCAACTGGCTGGGGTCGACATGTGTCTTCCAGAGACCGCCGGCGAGCACGGTCTCGATCTGGATGCTTTCGCCGAGAGCCCTGCGCAGCAGGTCCGACATGCCGGCCACGAGCCGGTTGGCATCGAGCGTCTGTGGGGTGAGCGGCTGCTGGCGCGAGAAGGCGA
>VFQN01001833.1_pt1 | contig 34415 bp, 55 predicted proteins | sample 3512371 | NCBI WGS metagenome assembly VFQN01 (sample SAMN10412370, study PRJNA504923) | tailings metagenome | isolation source: Replicate 2 from Balatoc abandoned mine | place: Philippines: Itogon, Benguet | collected 2017-08-28 | reverse complement strand
GGAATCTCGCCTGAGGTAGGATTCGAACCCGGGTTGGAAATCCCGGGAAAGTCGGTCTGCCACAGAGCCTGAGCCATACCTACGGATGCGCAAGAGCGCTGCACATCAGGGGAGCCCTGTGCATATCGTCACGTACAGCAACACCCCACAAGCATCGGCATGCACAAGTCACCTCGTGCACCCCGCCTGGTCCTCTGACACAACCTCTTCGCTCAGCGTGCCTGTCCATCGCCGCGAAAACACTCCCATGCGTAATGCCTGTTGGTGTTGCTTACGGCCAGCATTGACCTCCTGGGTGGACTCCCACCAAGCTACCTCCAGACAAAAGGACGCGCCAAACACCCTCGCCGCCTTCCCTGTGCCACCCATCCTCGGACCTCCTGATACCGCCAAACCGACTTGCTCCACAGCTCTAAGCTTCTTCCCACCACGCCGCGTTCACCGCCTGCCCTGCCGCATCCTCCGCAAGTGCCACGCCTGCCGAGGTACTCAAGATCCCAACCCCTGATGCAATGGCACACCGCCACGCAGCGCATACTGTCGCACGGCCCAACAGTGCAGAGGCTGCAGGCGGTGTGCCATCAGTGGCCGCGTCTCGTGATCCAGCGCCAGTGGCGGCCCGGCATCGCGCCAGTTGGAACCCTCACGCCTCCACACGGCCTGGTCCTTGCGACCACCTGACACTCGAAAGTGGATCCGCCTTCCAGCGCATCCGCCTTCCACCGCCTACGCAACATCTCTACACGCCGCCACATCCCGTGAACCACGCCTCACGTCCCACGCTCCGTACACAGTCTGGCCCTTGCGGCTCCTGACCCCCGGAAGTGCAACCGGCTCGGGCCGCTTATTAGGAAGCCTCCGCGAGGCGCCGCCCCGCCTCCGTGGACCAGGCCTTACGCCTCACGCACCGAACACGGTCTGGTCCTTGCGGCTCCTCTGCATTGCCCAAGGTGAACCCTCCCCTGGTCTAACGCCTCTCGCCGCCCGTCGTACCGCCGGGTTGGACCTCTCACGCCACAGACGTAGTCTGGTCCCTCCGAGCTCCTGACTTCTTGGGCCTCTTTGAACACCTCCACGAGCTGCCCTATCCTCCCCTGCCAGCCCTTGACAGCCCCCATCGGACTCTGCATTTCGCCTCACGCCGCGAACACGGTCTGGTCCTTGCGGCTCTTGGATTCGATGCTTCCCGGCTTGACCTTGGCCGCCTCGTGACGTGCCAGCTCGGGAGGCACAGGCGCCTTGGACTCCTCCAGCAGCCGCTTCAGGTCGTAGAACACGCCTGGCGGTAAAAAGGAGGTACAAAAGATTAAGTTACAAAAGAATATATTTACAAACACGGAATTTCAACGTACCGCATATCGTAGAACACGCCTGGGGGCAGGTACGTATTACTTCAGGCACAGAGATATTTTGCGCAGTTCAGCGCTGGAAGAGCACGCCATTGCAACCTACAAAGAGGCACTGCAGCCACACGCGTGAGCATGACTGGAGGCAAAGCCAAACAGTCCATAGACGGTAGTACCCACCCGTGTCGCCCAGCGTGAGGAAGGTGACGGCCACACCCTTGCGCCCGGCACGACCGGTACGGCCGATGCGGTGCGTGTAGTTCTCCACGTTGTTGGGCATGTCGTAGTTGATGACCAGCGCCACGTCCGGCACGTCGATACCGCGGCCCGCCACGTCCGTCGCGATGAGGCAGTTGTACGTGCCGTCCCTGTACGGCAGCAGCACGTACGAAAGTCAGCAGGCAGCCGGCAAACAGCAGGATGCCGGTACACCACACGCCTTGCCACAACACACTGCAGGCAAGCGGCGCAGGTGTCGTACACCTAAATTGCGTGCCACCCCCTCTCCTCCCTCGGCGGGGCCCGCACCCCACCTAACCCTTTAAACCACCGAGAACCCTGAGCGTCCGCCTCGTGCTGAACTCCGAGCCGCTTGCATGTCTCTACACATCATGCTCTGTCCTGCCCACCTGAATCCCTTGATGCCGGCCTCGCGCTGGTCCTGCGTCTTGCCTCCGTGCAGGATGGTGCAGCGGTAGCCGATCTCCTCCAGGTGCCTGGGAAGGGGCGGCGGGCCAGCAGTGGACACGCACATGGCTCAAGGTATTTTGCCAAGCTAATGACAAAAGCCGCAACGTTCTTGGACGGAACTTGGTCGTGGCGGCTCAAGGTAATACGAGCAGAGCTTAAGCAAGGATGAGGGCGTGCAGATGTTGTTTTAACGGTGGACAACCGCGTCGCGGTGCCCGGGTGAGTGTTTGTGGACCAGGCTTTAGGTGCACAGCAGGTGCGGGCACTGGTGAGGACCTGTACGGTACGGGGCGACGCGGTTCTGTCCGATGGCACGTTGACGCGCGCATGTGCACAGCGACAAGGTGGGGCTACTGGCCCCTTTGGTGGAGTCGACTCCCCGGCCGCATGCGTAGGATCCTCAGTCACGAGGAGTGCACTAAATGCGCGGACACGTGTGGTGAACCCCTACCTGGCTGGATAGCCCACATGGCCTAGTACCTAGCGCATGGCCCATGCCTCCCCGCCTGTAGAACCCTGCAGGCGTCAGTACCACCCCACCTGTGCACGTTGTCGCACTGGCGCTGTGTGTTGACGAACACGATGACGCGCTTCTCGTCCACTCGCTCCATCTCCTGCTCCAGCCTGGGAGGCACAGGGTAATCGGGCAACAGGAAACATGGTTCGAGACAGTGCGCAGGCGGCACGCAGGAGCGTTCGAGGGCAGGGTGCTGTTAGTTCTGGAGAGCAGAAAAGACCTAGGCGCTACGCCCCGCTAGGTGAGGTCGACTCAATGGTCTTGCCTTGTACAAAATACGCTCGCTCAATGTGTACAACAATCACAGCCGTGCCTCGCAATTCTACTCGGGCACACACGGAAACCCCAGTGCGCGTGAGTGCACGGAAACCCCAGTGCGCGTGAAGATGTACTGAGAAAGGTGGTAGATGCCCATGAGATGGCCGTCAACTCACAGTCTTGGCTTCTCGTTCTCCTTGGCCATCAGCACGCGCTGCGTCACGTTGTCCGTCACGCGGCCGGCGCGGCCAATGACCACCACCACCGGCCGACGCAGGTACCTGGTCACGGCAGGGAGGAATGTGTTCACGCAGGTAAGGACGGGTGCGGCGGAATGTAGGGTGAATGGAGAACGAGGAAGGGGGGCCGTGGGTGAAGGTCAGCGAGGTCACGGCAGTGTGCAGAATCACGAGTGACCGCCACCACGGGACCGCGCAGGTACCTGGCAGGATGCAGCGTGGGCTCAGGGTTAGCAGGAGCGGGTGTGGGGAAGGGCGAACAAGGGGCGATAAGGGTGCATGATGTGCAGGTGCTCGCCGCAACCACGAGGCGACACAGGCACCTGGCAGGGTAGGCAGGGACCATGGTGGGCGGGCCCCTAGGGCGAGTCGGTCAGGGTGGGAGTTCATTTGCGCAGGGTTGTGAGCGTGGGAATTGGCCTCCGTAGTTCCTTGTAAGCCGAGTGGATGCGGCTGCCACACCGCAGGCGGCATGCAGCATCCGACACGGGAACAAGGACTCAAGGAGCGCAAACGCAAAGCTAACCATACTCTTGTCGGAGAAATGAATACCACTTTGAGCGCTCACGCGTCACGCACAAGTACCCACTTTTTCGCGAGTCGCTCCACTGCTGGCGGCATGGTGGCGCTGAACATGTAGGTGGTGCGGTACACGCGGTTGGCCTCCAGCTCGCCGCCCTCCTCCTCAGGCTTGAGCGCGGCCTTGGGCATGGCGTCCAGCACGCCGATCACCTGCGGGAGTAGGGGGGACCAAGTACTAAGTACAGGTGAGGGTGACGAGCACGCAGAAGCGAGTCAGAGGCGGCCCAGCCACAACGGTATATGTCAACGTCTCGGCTGGTCCAGCACCACGTAGTTTTGCTTTCTTCATGTCCCTCCGGTTCACCCACACCCAGTGTGAACCCACACCCACCTGCGGCTCGAAGCCCAGGTCGATCATGCGGTCCGCCTCGTCCAGCACCACGTAGTTGCACTGGTTGAGCACCGCGTAGTGGCGCTCAATGCAGTCAATCAGGCGGCCGGGCGTCGCGATGACGATCTCGCAACCCTGGAGGGCAAATGATGGTGAGGGGGGAGTGGATTGGTGGTCACGGAGGAGCCCTAGATGATGCACATTGAGGAATGAAGGAATGGAGGGCGGAACAAAGGAGCGTGGGCGGGGGCTGGCAGGTGGCATGGAGTTGCGGTGGAAGCTAGTCAGGGTTCGGGTGTTTGAAGGTTCGGCATGCGGCGGTTGCCGGTTCATGTGCACGCAGATGGGGTCCACAGGGCACAAAAAGCGAGGTTGTGATCTAGTCCTGCAAGTGCACCACATCCAACCGACGCGCAAGGCCCACAGCTACCTACTTTTCCTAGCGGGTGCTGAAGGGAGCACGGGGCGTAAGCTGCAAGGGCCCGAATGACCCCCGCACAAGTGGCCAACCAACTCACCTTCCGCAGCTTGGACCCCTGCTCCTCGATGCTCTGCCCTCCCACCACACTGGTGATGCGGTACGTGGTGTAGTGCGCCAGCTTGGCCGTCTCCTCCTCGATCTGCTGCGCCAGCTCACGCGTGGGGGCCAGCACCTGGGGGAGCAGGGGGAGCATGGAACGAGTAAAAGAAGGGGACCAAACAAAGAATCGTGCATCGGGTCCGCACGTCTGGATAATGGGCAGGCCTCGGATTCACGCGTGAAGGCAAGCACCTGGGGGACAGGGGGAGAGGAGCGCGAGAGGATGCAGTGCGAAGTGGCAAAAACTGCGAGTATGGGGCTGATACCCCCAGGGGAGAGGGAAGTCGGCGTGGAGCGGCGTGATGGAGATGCGTGCGGGGCCTGATTGGGCATTTCAATCTTCGTTTCGAACGGCCACACACCGCGCCAACCTCTTTTCCGCTCCTACACATACTGCTGATATACGGCTCTGGTCTTAGACTGGTACATATACTGCTGATATACACCACATGTAGTGTGTATATGACTGTGCACGCACACCCACCACGGCGTACGGCCCGTCCGCCTCGTTCTCCTCCGTCATGGGCGGCTGCTTCATGATGTACGACAGCATGGGCAGCACGAAGGCCGCCGTCTTGCCGCTGCCCGTCTCAGCGATGCCGATCACGTCGCGCTGATGCAGGCCTGCGGGGGCGGGGGCAGGGAGACGAGGGAAGTGGAGTGGGCAGCAGGGTGGGCACGGTCATACGGTAAGTAATGTTGAGTTGCTGCTGCAGGCCTGCGGGAGACGAGGATGGCAGGACGTAAGTGATTACCTAGCTACTGGACAGTATTGCCCCGCCGCAGGCGGAGATGCGGGAACACCGTAGTAACAAGGTCAGGTGGTAGAACGGCATTTCAAAGGACTGCCGTTGGGCACTGATGTTCACGACAGTTGACCGCAGGGCACTGCATGCGGCGGGGAACACACGCTGCTGCAAACGCCGCAGCAGCGCATCACGCACTGTACCCACCCAGCGGAATGGCCGCCATCTGAATGGGCGACGGCTTCTTGTAGCCCACGCGCTCGATGGCCTGCAGCACAGGGGTCACAGGTCATATACGTCGGCAGTGCTTGGCATCGGGTGTCCGTTTCAGCCGCCTTAGGGCCGTCAGGCAATGCGCACCCGAAAGTCGCAATGTACTACTGCCCCCAGGTTGTGAGGCTACATGCATGTGGCTTAGATGCATGTGGCTTAGGGGCACGTTACCCCCCGCCACCTCCATGTTACGTGTCATGTGCTATGCATGTGCATGGTGCAGCAGGCGGGTGCACAGGGCGCTCAGCTCTCGGGTTTCAACTCTCGCGCGCCACGCTCTGCCGCGCCCGGCCACCCGCTATGCGGCGCCCAGAGGACCGGGCGCCGCGGCGGCCGGGCGCGGCGGCTGCGCCGTTCAGCTAAGATCATGCTTTGGTCATCATCGCGCCCTGATAACAGTGCTGCCTGTGTCTTTGGGCATTTACGTACGTGCAACAACGACTCTTGTACCACATACCGTAAGTGTGGCTCTGGGGTCCCGGGGCCGTACACGCTGTAATATGCCGTGCAGGAGTGTGCGGTATGCTCGTGGCTGCAGTTGTGCACCCGCTGGTGCGTCGGCGCTTCTTGCTGCAGCTCACTCAAATAATGCTGCTGCTTAACGATAACAAGCGCATGCGGCTGTGCCAGTGCTGCAGCTGCCCCCACCTTCTTGAGCGGCTCGGGCAGGCCCGCCTCCTCCCAGTTGCGGATGGGCAGCACGGTGTTGACGCCGCGGTAGCCGATGTTGAAGTCCTCGCGGAAGATGCGCCAGTCGCGCTCCGTCATGTCCGACAGCGCCTTCTCCGTCCAGTGCTTCTCAACCTGGGCGCCACACACGCGATGCAATAGGCAGTGCGTCAAGTAAAATTGATCCTCCCTTTTTGGTAAAAAGGGTTCCGCAGCGTCTCCCCAGATCGCATTTCCCACGGCCAGTGTCATCTTTGCTGCAGGTGACAAGGGAACTATGGAAGCATGTGACGATGTTGGGGTCAGGGGCAAAGACGCTGGCTTCACCGTGGCTGGTGGGTAATCCACGAGCTACAGTACCAAGCACACCCCAAGCTGGTAAGGGGTGCCGAAGGCCCCCCGGCGCCACCCACAAGCCGCCAACCATGAACCGCCAACCGCCTCACCCTCATGTCGAATCCGTCGTACTGGTCCGCCAACCGCTTGCGCTCGCGGTCGTGCTCGCGTGACGCGTGGCTCTCCTCGATGCCCGCAGCGGCGCGGCCCTTTCGGGGACGGGTATGGGGCATGGAACACGGGACAGGCGTTCCCGTCAGAAGGAGGCCCCACAAAAGGGTACGCACGGTTTGCTCTGCTGGCTGGCAAACCCATCATCGTCCGCAGCGTGCCCGCCGCCAGGGTGGCAGCTCGGAAGCTGACGTGCATGCCGGCCCCAGGCGCAGACGTCGGCGAACAACGTGCCAGTACGAAGCCACACACAAGCCGCACCCAGTGCATTAAACCCAAGCTGCCCTCCCTCTGCAGCATGTCGGGCTCTTGGACGGCAGCCGCCTCCTTGATTCGCGCTGCATGATGTCAAGCACATGCACAACTCGAGTCAGAACCCATTCGCTGCGCACCTTCCGCAGCATGTCCGCCTCCAGGGTGGCGGCCACCTTCTTCTGCTCGCGCCGGTCGATCCCGGCGCGCATGCCGCGGCCGAACATCAGCGCAGCCTCTGCGTGTGCCAAGGAGGGCAGCGCGGCCGGTAAGGGAGAGGCAAGAAGGCGTGGCAGGAGGGCAGCATAGGCGCCAGGAGGTTACTACCGGACATGAGGGTCCCCAATAGGACAGCACGAACCGCAAAGCGCAGTGTCATTTATGCGTGGGCAGGCAGGTCTGCGTTGGAGCGTCAGGGTGCAACTGAGGACGAGGGGGCAAGTGTGCCGGGCAAGCAGCGCGCAGGTGCCGTACCATAACGACTGCCGTACGTACCATGAAGGTTGTTGTACAGCGGGTTCAGGTCCTTGCTGGTGTCGTCCTTGGCGTCCCAATCGAAGTTGAACTTGAACTTTTCGCTGGGCCGGAGGATCTGAGGACGACAGGGAGGTCAGCAAAACGTTTTTCGGCTTCAGTGCTTCAGATACACATGCAGTAGGACGCAGGCGGCCCCTGGCATTCAGCAGTTGGACGCGTCTACCGGCACGGTCAACCCTGCAGCAGGGCCATCCACATGTGCCCCCACTCCCCATGCCCCAAGTGCTGTACCCTGCAACTCCTACTCCCTCCCACTGCCTCACCGGCTCCCGCTCGTCCACGTGTAGCACTCCCAGCACCGCATGGCCGTTGGCCTCTGCTTGCGCATCCCCTGCCCCATGCCCCTATCAAGCGAACGTCCACCGTGCACGGCACCATCACCCTCGTCGCCAGCCCGAGACACCCACGACTCCCTCACCCTCTTCTTAAGGTACTCCTGCCCCATACGCACACGGCTCCCTCACCCTCTTCTTGAGCTTCTCCTGCCCCAGGTACTGCTGCTTGATCATCTCCAGCTCGCGCTCCCGCTCCGCACTGGTGGGCTCCAGCGGGTTCGCGCCGGCCGCCCCCGGCGGCGGCGGCAGCGGCGTGCCTCCCCTCCTGCCCCGGTCGCCATCCCGCCCCCTGTCCCTGTCCCTGTCACGCTCCCTGTCCCGGTCCCGGTCCCGATCGTCCCTGCCTCTGTCCCTGTCGCGATCCCGGTCCCTGTCCCGGTCCCGATCCCTCCCGCGGTCGCGGTCTTTGTCACGGTCCCAGTCCCGGCCGGATGGCGGCGGCATGGGGGGCGGCGGCGGCAGCGAGGAGCCGCCGCCGCCGCCGCCGCCGCCTCCGGCACGTGCCGAGTCCATCTTGGCGTGCTGCGCGGCCTGCACGCCGGCGCGCTGCTGCTCCAGCTTTGCGAGGGCCAGGGCCTGGCGCTCGGCCTTGGTCAGGAAGCGGGGCTGCGGGCAAAAAGCAGGTACGGGAGGTCAAGCTTTGAACCGCTGGTGGTTGCAAGGGCCAGGTGAAGGGCCACGGTCTTCTGCTCGGCATTGGTGAGCAAGCGGGTGGCCATAAGGCAGAGGAAAATGGTGGATGGTTAATGTACGGGCCAGGGCAAGCAAGGGCGCTGGGTTGTAAGGATGTGATGCGGTGCGGCTATGGTGGAGGGGCTGAGGAGTGGATGGGAGCGAGAGCAAGGATGGCTCACGAGGCCGCTGGCAGGCTCGTGCTTGAGTGGTCACACCACGCGAGGACGAGGCGGCCGCGTCTGGCGCGCAACAAGCAAGGTGACACTGCATGCCGTGACATGGACAGTGGGTAGATGTGTGCGGGATGCTCATACGCATTATGCCGATCGGAAACGCATGCGTTTGTGTTCCATCAGGACGCAAAGGTGGTGTGCAATATGCTGCAAGATGGCTGTTCGGCATGCATCATGGTGGATGTGCGGTGGGTGCTGGGGCCAGCTCCGCACGGGGGCTGTGCTGCGGGGGCCGAAAACCCACCAGCGGGGTGCTGTGGGAGGGCAGTATCGGCGGCAGCCCGCGGGGCCTGCAGCGGGCCGGCCTTCTTCACCCTCCCGTGACAACTCCCATGCAGCGTCCCATGCCGTGTCACTGATTGACCCATCGATCGCATGGCGACGGAACTTGGCGCCCCCAACCCCAGCCAAGTGCAGAGCGCGGCGGGTGCACGCTGCATCCATGCATAAGCCGCGCCGGCGTGCCTGTCTTGGGACAGCTGAGGTAAAAGTCATAGGCTATATGGCAGAAGATGTGTCAGCTTACCTTGGACTCCTCCTCCTGCTGCTGCTTTTTCTTCTTGAGCAGCTCCTCCAGTGACAGGGGCTGCAGGCAGCGACCGGGCGGGCGTGCAACGTAATGAGTAGAGCATGTGCTGGCAACGCACTGTCTACCACACAAAGTACACTGCCAATCTGCCCTCATTCTTGTTATAAGGACCCGACGCACGGACTGCACCCGTCACACACTGTCTGCTTCGGTGGTGCAGCCATTTGCCTTGGTTACTCAGTGCAGGCCACAGCCGCCAAAACCCGCAACGCATTGCAGCAGAGCCCGCCAGCACACGACCTACAGTGCATCCGCCCCTGGTGCTGCGACTCACTTCGGCCTTCTTGGCTGCTCCGGGGGACATGGCCCTGGCGACATCGTTTGGCTCCTGCTTCACCACGCCGTCTGCCGCGCCCTTGGCGGCCTCCTCCTCCTCCTCCCGTTTAACCCTCGGGCTCGGGGACCTCCTCCGGCCCCCTTCCCGCCCCTCCCGCCCGCTCTTCTCGTCCCGGTCATCCCGGTCCTTGTCGCGCCTGTCCCGGTCCCTGTCCCGGTCCCCATCCCTGTCCCTGCCATCGCGCTCCTTGCGATCCCTGTCGGAACGTTCCCGGTCTTTGCCGTCCCGGTCCCGGTCCCGCTCCCGATCGCGCTCCCTGTCACGGTCACGGTCTTTGCGGTCCTTCTCGCGACGGCCATCGTCGTCGCCACGCCTGCGGTCGTCGTCACGCCTGTCCCGCTCGTCTTTGCGGTCGTCGCGTTCAGCCCTGCTGCGCTTGCTGCCACGATCTGGGCTCTTGGACCGGTCCCGCTTGCTGCTGCGCTCTGTCGCGCGCCCAGAGGGCGAGGGAGACCTAGGCATGGCTTACTGCCGGCGTGTCCTCGGCTCTACTGTGCCGGTGGCAGACCTGTACTGTCCTTAGACTTACAACATATTGGTTAGCTAGGTGCTAGTCACTAAAGGGGCAAGCGGGGCGCCAGGGTGCGACTGGCAGGGCAGTTTGGGCTTCGGAACGCTTGTATCGTATGGGTTCCTTATCTAGCAGCTGCCTATCTTCTGTACTTAGTGTCATGAACTAGCGTAGGACTTGACCGCGGCTCTGGAATCGACGCAGGTTCTCTAGGGCCCCACGGCAGCATTCCAGGCGTTGCAACAATACCTGCCCCAGACCAATTCGGCGCATACTTGCAACCTGAAAGGTTATAAAATTTGTTGTGTGTGCCTGGAGTTTGCCATGTCCACGTAGCTATAGGGTGTAAGCAGTATTCTTGGCCTGCTGGCAGCTCGTGCTGATGGAAGCAAGGCCGTTAGCCATTATTGTGCTTGGATAATTAGTTACAAGATGAGAGCTTGCGACAGGAGCATGAGCGCAGCTTCGTGCCTGCAGTTGAACGTGCCTGACTGCTGAGGTCATACACACGGCCTTCACATCGGGGCCGGCGCCATGCCGCGAGTCGAGTGCGCAATCTGCTATGAGAAAACACGAGATGTGGGGGAGCTGGATGCCTGCTTTCACAGGTGGGATTGCGTCGCGGTGGACTGGCCCACTGGTGTCCCACGCGGGCACAGCACACATCACACGGCCAGCTACCTCCAGTTACCTGCTGGCCTTCGTATACCACCCTGCCCTAAGGACACCTAAAAGTTCTTATCATCGGGGCCACTGTATAAGTCCTTGAGCCAGCAGCGGTCTTGCAGCGTGGCTCTTGTTGTGGGCCCCCTGTGGTGGCCAACTGGGTAGGTGCTGCAGCTGCAGCATCAGCCGCATCCGCAGCCTGTGCATCGCGTGCGTCCTCCAGCATACACGAGTACTCCGCGCCCTCAGCTTTTTACTCCCCCTCCCCTCCCCCCAGGTTCTGCTTTTCCTGCATCTCGCGATGGGCGGACACGGAGAACCGCTGCCCCATGTGCAAGGAGCGCTTTATCGTCATCACCCGGAAGCGCCTGCCAAAGGTGGGCCAAACACGTGCCATTCACGCCTTAAAAGCTTCCTGGTGTTCCACTCCCTGAGAGGGAACTGATTGTCCAGGCCAGCGCACATGAATTGGGCTTCTGCACGGACCGTCGCACGACCACTATCTTGGGGAGTCGCAACTAGGTTCGGCCAAAGCGCGCCCGCCCCGCTGCGCTACACAGGGCAAGGCCAACGCTCAAGACCCCGCCCACACGTCTGCCACTGATGCGAATGAGGCGAAGGAGGCTCACACGGCGGCGGCGGCGGCGGCGGGGCCGTCGGGGGCGGTCGGGGGCAGGGGCCACAAGCGCGGGCGGGAGGCGCTCGGACAGCCGCCTCCCATGGATGAGGGAGGGGGCGGCAGCAGCGGCGGCGAGGGGGAGGTGGCGGAGAGCGACGAGGACCCGGATGCAGGGGAGGGGCCCCGGAAGCGGCTATGCGGCGTGGTGGTGGAGACGCGTGTGGTGCAGGACAAGAAGCAGGTAGGGAGCGGGGAAGGCGCAGTGGGTGGGATGGGGGAGGGTGCCGGCGGGAGCAGCATGGGAGGGGCGACTGCCGGTGGCCAGGATAGCGGGCTCGGGGATCCTCCCAGCAGCATGCGTGTACGCCGCTGGCGTGGTGCGCCTTCCAAGCCCTGCACAACAGAAAACCTGCGTGACTGTCCTCATAAAAACAGGTATGTATGACCCTGTGTGGTTGTCCGCGTGACTGTTTATCCCTCGTGCCTGTTCCGCCCCGCAGCGCTGGCAGCCTGCCGACGTGATGGGCCTGGACCTGGACGCCCTGCGCTGCCGCGTGTGCCGCAGGGGGGACGACGACACCAGGCTGCTCATATGCGACGGTGAGGGGGGCAAGATGGCGTGTGCTCAAGTCAATAAAAGCTGAGGTCGGGTCGGGGGAGCCACGTGCCGACGTTCTTCTTTGGCGCAATGGCACTTGGACGAGAGTCCGTGCAAGTTGTGCACGAGCTTTGCGTGGGAGCCGGGTTTGACAGCCGTTCGTTCGCCGCCAGCGTGCCGGCGTGCCGACGTGAGGGCCGGCGGTAGAGGTTTATATACGCGTTTTGCTCACAGGACATGCTGCCTGGAAGGGGCTCAGGCATGACCAAGGGCGCGGTCCCAGACACACTGCGCCGCGCTCATGCGTTGAGTTCAGCTTGTGAGGTCGCGAATGTTGATGTGTATGTCGGCGTATGGTGGTGTGCCGCAGGCTGCGACAACGGCTACCACACCTACTGCGTCGGCCTGGAGGACATCCCCGACGGTGGGTTGGTGGGCGGCCGACGACGGGCTTTGAGTAGCAGAGAACAGTAGTGCCGGCCGAAAGCGGTGTTGGGGGAAAAGCTGAGGAGGGCTAAATGGGTGCTGCAGGTGTGTGCGCGCACTCGCTTGCTGCATGCAACGGGTGTGCGTGGGGTGTGGTTTGTTCCGAAAGCGACTGGGTCCCGGGCCCTGCCCCGCAGGCGAATGGTTTTGCCCCTCCTGCGAGGAACAGCGCTCGCAGATGCGGGCGGCGCGGGCCGGAAGCAGGAGCCGCAGGCGCGGTCGTGCAGCGCGGGGTGCGGCGGCAGGCTCTGCCGCAGCCACGGGGCGGCGGGGGCGCGGCAGGGGCCGGGCCGCGGGGCCGGCGAGCAGCCGCAGCCGCAGCCGTGGAGCAACAGGGAGAGGAAGGAGGGGCGCCGGGCGGGGGGCAGGGGCAGCCGCTCAGTCCGATTCGGACAGCGACGTTGTGATTGTGGAGTCGGGGGATGAGGGGGCGGGGAGGGGAAGGGGGAGCGGGAGGCCGCGGCGGGGGCGGCGGCGGGCCGGGGAAGGGGCGGAGGCGGAGGCGGGTGAGGGGTCGGAGGACGGCCGAGTTGACGACGGGGAGGAGGAGGGGGATGTATGGGGGGAGCACGGGCTTCGGGGCGGGGATGGGGACGCAGTGTGGGAGGAGGAGGAGGCTGCAGATGACAGCGGCGGCGGCGACAGCTCGGGTGACGACGGCGGCGTAACGCTAGCGGCGCTGAGGGCGCGGCTGGGTACGACGGCGAGGACGCGCGCCGCCGCCGCTGCGAGGATGGCGGCGGCGGCGGCAGCTGGCGGTCCCGACGGCGGCGCTGCTGGCCCGTCGGGCAGCGGGGCCGCCGGGGGACGAGGGCCTGCCAGGGGCCGAGCAGCGGCGGCGGGGGCAGGGGCTGGCGGGAGTGGCGATGCAGGGCCCAGCGCGGGTTGGGGTGGCGGCGGAGGAAGCGGAGCTGCTGATGACGGGCTGGACGGTGTGCCGCTGTCGCAGCGCCGCACGGTGGCGAGGGCGCGGCTGTACGCCGACCAGCAGCGCGTTGAGATGATGCGGCGGCAGTGGGAGGTGAGGGGGAAGGAAAGGAGGGATAAAGGGGAGGAAGGATAGGGGCTACCGGGAGGAGGGTGCAGGGTGCGGGAGGGTGGAAAGAGTGAAGGTAGTATGTTTGGGGCATGTGGCGGTGGTGTGGCGGCAGTGGGAGGTGAGGGGCGGCCTGGGGAGGTGTGAGGGCTACCTGTTAGCGCACATTGGAAGGGTAGGGCCACCGGGGGATACCGGGAGGTGACGGGGATTTGCTGGACGGCAAGGGAACGGAAAGGGGTGCGGCGACGGTGCGTTGACTGCTGTTTTTGCCCGGTTGCTGTACTGTACGACACAGGCGATGCGAAAGGAGGAGGACGACGCTGTATTTGGCCACTCGACACTAGCTGAGCAGTATAGGCGGCAGCAGCAGCAACAGCAGCGGCAGGGATTGGGGGCACCGGGCGGCAGCGGCTTCAGCGCTGCGGCCCAAAGCGCGCGGGACAGAGCCCTCGAGGCCTTTCGGGCACAGCGAGCCCGGGAGCGCGCGGAGGAGCGGGCGGCGGCGGCGACAGCTAGGGTGCCGACGGGGCCGCGGGGTGCGGTGGGACTCGGCGGCGGCGGCGGCGGCGGCGGTGGTGCCGGGCCGTCGATGCTGCGCCCGCCCGCCGGCGGGCGGGCGTTCAACACGGGCGCGTACGGCGGGACGTATGGACCGTGCGACGGTGAGGGGCATAGTGATGATCAAATGTGCGGCAAAGGTCGTACAGATGGGGGTGAGGAGGCGGTCGACGCCGCGTGGAGGGCGCTTGACCGGTTGCGTGGTGGCGCTGGCGGGGGAGGAGGGGCCGGGGGACGGCGGGACAGCGGCCGTACGGCGGCCGCCGCGGCGGCGGGGGCGGCTGCAATCGCGCGGTCGATTGGACGAGCAGGGGGCGCAGCAGCTGCGGGGGCGGGCAGCAGCGGCGCAGCTGCTAGGCCGGTGCCGGGCGCTGCTGGGTCTGCAGGCTACCTGGGCCGGGTGGTTCCCGCCCGGCCGGTGCGCATAACGGACATGATCCCAGAGCTGCTGCCCCGGGCGTCAAAGGCACAACCGCCCACCGCCGGGGGTTCGGGGGGCAGTGGCAGGGCAGAGTCGCAACCGCGAGCCTCCTCCGGGCCGTCGCCTGCGCTGCTGTTAGGAGGAGGCGGCGAGAGGTCAGGACCTGGCGGGAGAGGTGCAGGCGCTGGGTCAGCTCGTGCATCGGGGGGCCTGCAGGCGGGTTGTGGGTCGTGTGCCGTCGAGGCTGCGCGGCCGCATGCGGCCTCGAAGTCGGCCGGCGGCAACGAACCAGTTGTGGCCGCGCAGCAGCAGCGGCAGCAGCAGCAGCAGCAGGCACAATGCAACGAAGCCAAGGCGGAGGAGCAGAGCGAAAGCGCGGACATGCTTGCCTTCGTAGGGAGCACGGCCGGCGAGCAGCAGCCTGGTAGCAACCCACATGCGCACGCCCGAGCACACGGGCCGAGAAGCAGGGTATGCTGCGGCGGGGGTGAGGTGGGGAGTAGGGCGCCCGTGCCGGGCCATGACCGGGACCGGTGCTGTGGGGGCGTTGGGGCTCTGCCGCCGCGGGGTGCCGCTGGGGTTGCGCAACCGTCCTCGTGTTGCCCTGCGGCGCAGCTCATGCACGAGAGGGAGGGGGGGCAGCAGCGGCAGGAGCAGGAGCAAAATCAGCAGCAGCAGCAGCAGCAGCAGCACGAGCAACAGCAGGGGGCCCACGCCGAGGAGGCGGTACGCGAGCGGTTGCAAGTGGGGGACCACGGCCGGGAGCGGGCTAGTGGGGAGGAGAGGGTGAGGGAGCGGCGGCCGAGAGACGCTGAGCAACGGACGTCTGCCATGGGCGCGGTTGGGGAGGGCCAGCATGCGGGCGCAAACACCTCTGGTCCGCAGCCCCGCTCCCATCCCGATCCTGCGCACCACCGCCATCACCACAGCGGCCACGAGCGCCGGGCCGTGGGCCGGGAAGTGAAGGAGGCGGCGTGCCGGGCTATCAAAGACCTCATGGCGCCCCTGTTTGCTAGACACAACGCAAAGAGTAGTGAGGGGCGGCAGCAGAGGCAGGAGCAGGGACAGGGGGCGACAAGCAGCGATGGGGGCAGCTCTGGCGCCGGGGCCCAAAAGGGGGCACTTTTGGACAAGGAGGCGTTCAAAGAGGTGGCACGCGAAGGCACCAACGAGCTGTGCGCTGAGGTCGCCCGCATGGGGCTGCGTGGAGCGGACGCCGTGCGCGTGGTGTTACCTAGTAGGGAGGCAGCAACAGCAGCAGCAGCAGCAGCAGGGGAAGGAGCAGGCGCTGACGGTGGGGGCAGATGCGAGCTGGAGGACGGGGAGGTGTGCGACAGCGGGGGCGAGGTTGGTGGCACAGGGTCGCTTGCGGTGGATGTGCTAGTACGGGTGCTGGAGGGCAGGGGGCAGGGGCACCTGGTGGGGCTGGTGAGGGAGGCGGCCGCGGGGAGGGCGAGTAGGAGGGGGCAGGGGGGCGAGGGAGGCGCTGGTTGATACTTTGGGGTCGGCGGCTGTTCAGGATGGGTGATGCGTGCAGGATGAGTTGAGTGCGCGGGTTGAGAGGGAGCAAGCTAATGCATGAGGGGTAAATACATGTGTGTTGAGAGTGGCGCTTTCAGAGAATGCGATAACCGACACCTTAGCGTTCTGTTACGCCTTCCCGGTATTGTACGACAACAAGTTGGTTTGTTTTTACTGTACAGAGGTACCGTAGGACACATGTTATACAACTGTCTCACGTAGAGCACTACTGTTGGAGGGGTGCATGATGACTTGCTGCCGTGCAGTAGTGTACGGCACTGGCGGGTGTACTGCCTTGCGGTTGACCTGCGCGGCATGGTCCAGTGCCGGACGAATGTCCTGACACACGACAACCACGAGGACCATTTGCCACTCGAGTCTTGACTGTGGACGGCTGCTGTGATGCGTGCTACCGGCCAGCATGTGTACACGGTCACAACGGTCAGTGTGTGTAGGTTCGGAGGGCTGACATATACACATGCTCCGTATGTGTCGTGGCTGTATCGCACGGCTGGGTACCGTAGGGATGCCTGCACTGACACTATGTGGCTCGTACATGGGTCGTTGCACTTGCGGAGGGGAGAACTCTCGCCGTGTAACACCGACTGACTGACTATGTGGGGCTGCGGTAGCCCCCTTTCCGGCTAGTGGCTGTACTGCAACGAACCAAACCAAGCCAAGGCCGAATACGTGCTGGCGGCAGGCCTTCGCCGCCTCAATACCTTACACCTTACACGGTTCCTTCGCAATTACGCGCCCAACTTCAACACTTTGCGCTTACGCGGCGTTCCTTGACGGGCTTGACCTCATCCACCTCCACCTCCACGGCCACTGTGCAACGTGCACGGGCAGCAGCCAAGCAAGCTGCCAAGCAGCCAAGCAAATTGCAGTACGATGTGCCCAGTTCCGCCAAGCTGACTCCATCTCCACCATGCTATCACAGCAGCACGCACTGGCAGTTACACAACACGGCACGCTTTAGTCCTGGCGCATGCATGCGTTGTCATTCGGACCATGCACAGAGTGAGTCTGTGCCGCCTCTGTCCCGCTCTCCTGCACGAACACTGGAAAGCTCAGTAGCCCAGAGGACACGCGCATCAACATAGGAATTAGAGAACGGTCGTGCCTCTAAATGCAGTGATGCACGTGCGCGGGGCGCTCTACCTGTTGGTGATCACCAATGCTAATGCAACGCCAGGCAGCCCCCTTCCGACCCATGCACGCAGCCATCCATTAGCGGCTAACCCAGGAAAGCGGGAAGCAGCATGGGACATAGAAGCTCCTGGCATAGGAACACCATTTAAGTATGCGTGCCCCTCTGCGACACAGGACTTTGAGGCCTCACGAGAAACTTTTGTACTCGCATCCCTTTTAAGATTTCGCAATCGCCGCAGCGACGGTTAAACAAAGGCAACGGTCACGATAAGGAGTAGCAGGACACAATTTCTGCGCTGCTGGACGCACAAACCAGCAGCAGCAAGTCCACGGCGTCAGAAGGGACCAATGCCATGCAACAGCGCACAACCTGTCACACCGGGCCGTGCACTCCTCAAACAGTAACGGTATGAACACATTATTGACTCACGCAGGCAGTCAGCACAGCAATTCCACCCTCTTGCGATGCAGTACCCCAGCAACCCCCGAGTGCATGCAGTGCCACCCTCTCTGTGACAGTACTGACGTCACGTTGCATCTTCGGTGTTGTCAGGCCGCATGCGGCAGCCATGCTCGGCTGGACCTGCCTAGCCCAGTTCACGCTGCATCGGCTCAAAGCCACCTTGCGCCCACGGCCCCCGCGGGAGTATCGGGCAAAGCAACAGACGTCCACACACAGGCAGAGACAGCTACCTGCACATCCCCGCTGCCGTCCGCCGGGTCCCAGACCTAGACCCCGCTCTAACACCAGGCTCTAACACCGCCGCCACGCCGCCTCCTAACCCCCTGCGCCACCCTCCCCCCCCGCCCTTGTCCTTGCCCCTCGCACTAGAGCTTCCACTGCGCCTCTGCTGCGGCTGTAACGCCCCCCGCACCCTAGCGCTTGCACCATCCCTGTCTTCGGCCTGCACCACCAATTGTGTGGATGGCACTCGTACGCACACCAGTGCGGGCGCAGCCGCCGAAAAAAGCCTATGGGCAGGCCTGCAGGTGACCACGGAGGCGGTGACATCTTCCCCTCCGCGTCCCAACGTAGCATTCCGTCCTACAGTCAGTCGGCGCTTCTGCCTAGGCAGGACAGCGGCCTGAGCACCCGGCATGACTCCACCGCCAGGTCGGGACCCAGCTGCTGCACGCCAGGGACGTCCAAGGACGGCAGGGGACGACAGGGCCTTGCTGCGAGTGCGGGTTGAGCTGGTGCTGGTGCTGGTGCTGGCGCTGCGCATGCTGCTGCCCGTTTCGTAGCTGCTGTTTCCGCTCCTGCTGCTACGCCTCGTGGTGGGGGCCGAGGTGGCCACCCCGGTGCACCCCCTGCTGCTGCTCTTGGTGATGTGGGCGTGGGTGTGGGTGCTTGCCCTGCAGGTCCCTGTCCAGCAGGGCCAGCACTGCGTCCAGCCCCTGCCCCGCGGTGGAGGTGCGGCGGTACTCCTCGCCGCACACCTGCACGTCAGGGGGCGGCTGCCGCAGCCATGGCAGCTGCCCCTGCTGCCCCTGCTGCCACCCCCCAGCCAGTCCCTGGTCGTGGTGGTGCACGCTCAACACACCGTCCATGGGTACAACTCCTCCTCCTGCTGCTGCTGCTGCTGCTGCTGCTGCTCCTTGTGTTGGCGCCACGCGTGGGCTGGCCGCGCTGCTGTCCCCTGCCGCAGCCGTGCAGCCGCCTGCCACGTCGGCCTGCCCAGGCGGTCCCTGTCCTGCCGTACCCCCTGCCGCCGTGTCCCCTGAGGTACCAGCTCCGGCGGCTACCTGCCCAGGCGGTCCGCCACCTCCTGCCGCCACTGCGTTCCCCAGCCCCAGCCCCCGCTCCCCGGCCCCTGTCGCTGTGCCCCCCGCGACGGGCGCCCTGCCCACCCCGCTGCAGTCTCCGCACGGTGCCCTTGCCGCCGCTGCCTGGCCAGGCGGTGCCCCTCCTGCCGCTGCGTACCCCAGCCCGTGCACAGGCGGCCCCCCTGCCGGCTCCCCCAGCCCCTGACCTTGCCCCCGTTCCCCGGCCCCTGCCCCTGCCGCTGCATCCCCTGCGGTGGGCTCCCTGCTGGGGGGCAGGGCGGAGCCCACCGCCGCGGCCACAGCCGACAGCACCCCCGACCGTGAGGGCCACCGAGCAAGGCTGCCGGGCTGGCCGCCCGCCTCCAGCTCCTACATGGGCCGAGTGAAGGGCACGAAAGGGCCACCTGGTAAACCACACATGCATCAAGGCTATTCATCGCCACCTGCTGCACCAGCCCCGTTCACTGCTCGCAACCCACGACGCATCGCCCAATCTTTACTCACTTTCGTTCTCCCTGCACCGCTAACCGTCCGCAACCCCGCAACCCAAGATGAGCCCCCCCCCCTGCTGCACCCCCACGAGCGTAGCCCTCTGCCGTTCCCGACAACACAACCCACAAAACCACCACCTACTGCTTGTGCGATAACACAAGTCCTCTGTCCGTCCTCCGCCTGCAATGCCACACCACACCGCCCACCTGCTGCACCAGCATGAGCGTCTTGGCCACCTCCGCCGCCGCCGGCCGCCGCTGCGGGTCGGCCTCCCAGCACTGCTGCAGCAGCTGCCGCAGCCGCGGCGGGCAGCGGCCCTGCATCGCCGCCTCGTCCAGCGGCAGTCGCTTGTTGTGCAGGAAGGTGGCTACGCCGATGGCCACCTGGCTGTAGCCCGCCCAGGGCCGCCTGCAGGCCAGCATCTCCCACAGCAGCACGCCCAGCGCGTAGACGTCCTGGGGTTCAGAGGAAAACGAATCCCAAGAGGGTGGACCCGTAACGGACCGCGTTTGTTGTTGCTGGGCCGCAGATAAGGTAGAGGTTGTGGTGGCGGGCGGGAGGAAGGGAAAGCATGCAGACACCTAGGCGCGGGAGAGGCCACCTAAAGGGGGCGTGCGGAAGGGTGTCGGCACCACGTGAGTGCGGTGTGAACTGCGGCATATGAAAAGCGCAGTGGGGGCCCACACGCAGCGGGTGCGGGCCCAATGGCTCATGGCTCACCGCTTTGTGCGTGACGATTTCGTTGGCGGGGTTGTAGCACTCGGGCGCCAGGTAGGCAGGCTGGGGGAGGACATGGAGGTGCAGGAAGCCAGCAGTTGGTGGGAATGGGGAGGCGGTAGCAAGCGGGTAGGGAGGCGGCCATAAGGGTACCGTAGAGGCAGGGCGCCGGCCCGAGCGGGCACCACCGCGGCGCCGGCCGACGCCCTGGTACCGCTGTGGTACCGGTACCAGCACATGGGCCCGGCTTTCACGGCTGCCCGCTGAACAGCAACGCGATGTCCACGCGTGGCCTTGGGAACTGTGCGGTCTTTACCAAGCGTACGACAAAAGGTACGACAACGAGCAGATCTACGCCAGGCTCATGCAGCACCATGAGTGTGGGACTTGCACGCAGGGCCGCGATAAGCAGTGGGAACGCGGCATGGCTGGCGGTTGCATACCGATGGGTACTAAAGAGCAAGATAGGGTGGAGCAAGTCCCTGTTGGAGGTGTCACGGCCAGTACCGGCGTGTGCTCACCGTGCCCGCCTCCGGGCTCTTGGTGGCCACCACGGTGCAGCGCAGCCGCGCAAGCCCGAAGTCGGCCAGCTTGACCACGGGGCGGGGGCTGTGCGGGTCGCTCAGCAGCACGTTGGCGGGCTGGGGGGCCAAAAGGCGCAAAACCACAAGCAAGGTACACAATACACGGCTGTTGAAGGCGTTTGTGAGCAGGACGCGAGCTTGGGGATACTTTGATAGCGAAGTGGATGGGGCCTGCCTCCGTGTGCAAGCTTGTGCCGGGTAGAGGATGGTGCAAGGCGGAGCATGGAAGGACGTGTGGAGGCAGCAGCGCAGTGGTGCATGTGCCTGACATGGGCGGGCTTCCCTAGCATGATGGGTGAGGGGGAAGGGCTGCGGGACCACCTCATCCCTACCACCATGAAAACAACCGCAACCGCAACCGCAACCTAAACCACGCACCTTGAGGTCCCTGTGCACTATTGTGGGATGCAGGTACTCCAGACCACGAGCTATCTCGAGGCCAATGTACAGCACCTGCGGCCGTCAGACAGCGGGCCGTAACTGTTTGGCCAGAAACAAGGCGAAGTGCTGTTGTGGGCCTGAGCCCACGGACGCCGCTACTTTTGCAGCTGCCCGCAGCACTCAGCCACCCCCAGAGCACAGCAAGGGCAATCGGGAAACGGACAGCGACTCTGTGCGGCTGACCGGGTCACGTACAAAGCCGTCGTGAAGCACATTCGTAAGTGCTGGAGCATTTACACATTGCTGCCACGCACGCCGCCAGGCGCCGGCACCAGCCTGCACCGCACCTTGTCCAGCGGCATCGGCCCGCTGTCCTGCTCGCGCTGCTGCCGCTGCTGTTGCTGCTGCCGCTCCGGGCCCCCGCCGTACAGCAGGGCCTCCAGGGAGGCGTCCATCAGCTCCATGACCAGGCACAGCTTGGGCGGCGTGAGGCAGGCGGCCAGCAGCCGCACGATGTTGGGGTGGCAGCAGCGGCCGAGGACCTGCGGAGGGGTTGGGGAACAACGATGATGTACTGTGGACCAGTCCATATGCAGCACCTTGGTCCTGCAGTCGAGTTTTAATGAAAACATGAGGGTGGAGGAGAACATGCGTATGGGCAGCCGCACAAGCAGGGCACTTCTCAGGCTGGGCACGGGTGCGGCGGGCGACTCAGGTGTCAGGTCGCTCCTGGCCGGTTGTGCTCCGGTCTCCGCCGGGCACCGTGGAAGTTGCATGCCGTGCCTCGCAACACTGCGTTCAAGGTGTCAGAAGGTATGCGTACCCACACAAGGACGTCCCGTTTAGCTCGGCCCCAAGTACTAAGCACGCGCGCTGTGTCCGTACACCCACCTCCACCTCGTGCGTGAAGCTCTCCAGTAGCCGCTCGTCCAGGTGGCCCACCATGTGCATGTCCGCAACCACCTTAACCGCCACCGTACGGCCCTGATGCACAGGGCGGGCGGAAGCGAGCGGCTGAGCCGGTAAGGGTAGAAGTCCGGCGCAACAATGGCAGGTAGGGCAGGTACGGGGAGCAGCGTGCGCAAAGCAGCAGCCCGGCAGGGCCTGATGCTGCGCCTCCGGAACAACGTACAACGCGACAACGCGGCTGCTGCTACTGCTGCGCAAACGCCAAAGGGCGTATACCTGAAGCCCTGAGCCTGGGTGTGCGGCTCTAGGATGACGCGATCCCACCTGCCACGTGCCCTTGTGCACAGTGCCGTACGCCCCGGAGCCCAGCGGCCCCGGCAGCAGGTGCACCTCCTTGGTAGAGCCGCCGCCGCTGCCGCCGCCGTTACGAGCGCCGCTGCTGGCGCCCTCCGTCGTACTGCTGGCTGCCGTACTCGACACCGTACGGCTCTCGTCGTAATGCGCGATGCGGCGTACGGGCAGGCCGTGCTCGTCGCAGCCGTCCTCAACGCCGCACAGCTGGGCGTCCAAGTCGGTCCTGTGCAATGGAGGGGAAGGAAATACCATCAAGGGGCAGATGCAGAACTATTAGATTGGGCAGGTAGTAGAGAGAGTGAAGGAGGGTGCCGTTACACCTAAAGCAGCAGTTCCAGCATGACAGGTGGTCTTTGCCATGCACCTACGTCACTGTAGCACAGAAAGCACAGTCTTGTGCTAGGTAAACGGGCGATCTGCACACGAAACGGCCCAAAGGTTCCCTCTTGCAACCCCGCGCGCGCTGCTCGCTGGCCGTGCCAGCACCAGCGGCGTGCACCCGCGTAGGCCTTCTGGGCCGCGCCCGCCACCCCACACGACACGCGACACGTGCCAGCAGGCACGGCAACACCACGCCTGTGCGGTGCCGCCGCACCACACCGCTCGCACGCACCTGCACGGCGTGGACGGCGTGACCACCGTCGACAGCTGCTGTGTGCTGGTGGTACCATCCGTTGCCCCGGTGGAGCCTGGCCCGCGCTTGTGCCGGAAGTTGCCCCCCGCGCCGCCGCCGCTGCCGCCGCCTCCTTTGCGGTCGTCCTTCCCGTTGCCGCTGGTGCCGTTGCCGCTTGTATCGAAGCTAATCATGCTCGTGGGTGCCTCGGTGGACAAGGAGCCATCGAACAGACCCATGCCCCCGGGGGCTTTGACGGCGGACGCCAGGTGCCGAGCCGCCGCCCCGTTGTCGCTGCAGCAGCAATGCCAGCGGGGTCAGGAGCAGGGGAAGCACTGTTTCGTGTTTTGTAGTGAGGCTGACAAGTGGCATGGTGTCAAGGTCATGTCCGGCGGCCGACAAGTGAACATGAGGAACAAAAGGGTGTGTTGCTATCTGCTGCCCCAGGAAGGTCACACAACGGATGGGTGCATCACGGACCTGTAAGCCCTCGTTGCTACACCACAGGCCCCGGGCGCCGGCTGTGCAGCTGATGAGCAATGACCTCTACGACACAATCGACAGAACATTCCGCTGCAATCAAGCTGTCTGCAATTGGAAAGCAGCAACGCGCTCACCTGTCGTCCAATTGGAGGATCGAGGGCACATCAAGGACCATCTCTGCCGACTCGCCGGCCGCTGCGCCGCCCACGCCTGTCAGCTTGTGCAGTACGCCGCTGGGTGCGCCCGCCTGGCCGCCCGCCGCGCGGTCGCGGCGCCGCGCCGCCAGCAACACCACCAGGGACAGCAGCAGCACCACACCCGCCGTGCCTGCATCCCGTGCAAACAAGTTCAAGTTACATGCACACGGAAGACCAGGCATGGGGCGTAAAGCAACAGGTGCCATGCCAGGGCGCCACACCCTTACGGCAACCAGACGAGCATGCCGATCACAGACGTGTAACGCCTCTAGTAGTAGCGCCTCTCGGCACCAAGCCACCCACCTCCAACCACGCCGCCAATAATCGCCCCTACGGGTACCCCCGAGCCGCCGCCGCCGCCGGGCCCGCCGCCACCCGGCAGCCCCGTCCCTGGTGCGTTGCCGCCGCCGCCGCCAAGGCCTGCAGCAGGCCCCGAGCCGCCACTGATGCCAGTCGGGGACGGCAGCTCGGCCCCCGGTTGCGGGGAGGTCGCTGGCTGAGGCGTCCCAGCGTTGACAAGCTGCGGCGGCGCAGCAGGGAGGGTCGCGTGTGTGCGCGGAGGTGCAATCAGGGCGCACACCAGCAGTATCCGTAGCTGGATCGGGCTCGGCAACGAGGGTAGACGCCAACACGAGTATCAACGCTTATGTCCGGTTAAACAAAAGAAGCATTTGCAAACATGGTATGGGGCACTTTGGTGCACGCGGTAAGAGCAGTGCATGCCCTTGCACAACACAACGGAGGGTACCTCTGCACCACAACAGCACCCAGGCAGGACCCCAGCAGGACGGGACCCTCGAGACGCACCAGCGACACGAAGCAGGCCAGGGGCCCCAGCCTCTCTATGCAGCTGGCGGACAGCACGTTCTTGCACAGGGCCCTGCCGCGGGTGGCAGTAAGTTATGGGGCAGGACTACGGGTCAGTTGATACACGGTGGGATGCAGCAGGAAGCAGGAAGCCTCTGCAGGTGTTGATCCACAGCGCGACACGTGGTGCTACCATTTTATGGAGCGCTCACGCTGTCCCCAAAGAAGCTGCTGCGTTGGTGCAGGCCCGACCGCGCCCTCGCAACCGCCCTGCCACTGATGCCCACGCATGCGCTTTGCAAAAGCAAGGCAGGAGCTCACTGGGTGTTGAACTGGCGGATGATGTAGTTGGTGGGCACGGTTGCGTTGGTTGTGGTGTTGATGACGGCGGACGCCACGGTCGTGTCCACCAGCAGTACCTTGGCCGGCCAGCACAGCTTGGCGGGCGACAGGTCCGACACGTCGATGCCACGTGCCGCCGCCTCCGTGGCGTTGGTGCAGCCGTCCTGACACATGGCACAAAGCAAGCAAGCGGTAAAACATGCAAGTAGCCATGAGTGCAAGAGAGACGTGTGCACAACGCCCAACGTGGAGAGCGGGAAGGGCGGAACAGCTATGGCGAACATGTCGGCTACGGTATACATGCCGCATCCGTCACGACCTTTCCATGACCATGACCAAGTATTTCGCTCCGTGTTCCTACGTGGCTAAATCAGGCGCCATAGCTTGGCAATGACAGAGCGCAAGGACAGGCGAGCTCTACAACCTCGGGGTAGTTCAGGTTGTCTGGAAGCAGCAGACGTGGACTGCCGTACCTGTGGCGCATCGTACTCGACCACCTGCTCCCCGGATACCTCCTTGGGCCGGGCGATCATCCTGCATAGCAACAAAAGCAACCGCAGCAGCAGTCAGCGCTGCGCCAACACACCACCCCGCAATTATGGGCCAAGCCACGGCAAGGCTCAAGAGATGCTGCTGAGCACGGCAAGCGATCATTCTATGCCCTTGCGCCCCAATGCGCGCCCATGCTCACGCAAGGTAGGGAGCGCACGCTTTGACGTACGAGCCATCGTCCCTATTGTACGGCGCCACTACTTACTTGACTGCATCGGAGAAGTAGGGCTGTGGGTAGCAGGCCACCTGCAACGCAACAGCGTGGTACAGGTGGAAAAGAAAGTTCCTGTGGACACATATTTGAGTGGAAATTACGAAAAGGGCTGCATACAGAGGGCAAGGTGCCAGCCTGCAGAGGAGGCCAGGGCGCTGCCACCCCATATGCATACTAATGTTGCTCCCCGTAGGGGCTTTCCCGCCGAGCGCCCGGCGCCACACCCTGCCACATGACTGCCTGCCATGAACATCTGAGCCCCTGCAATCGGCTCATCGCCGAACTGTAGTGTGGGCCTCAGGGCCCATGCAGCTTGCAGCACCAGCGCACAAGGAGCGGAGCGGCCCTGCTCGCGATGCGCCTCAGGACCGCCCCTAGTGTAGCTTAAGCGGCCACGCCGGCTGCACTTCCTGACGACAACCCACAGCGCTGACTTACGCGTCCCCCGTGCTGGCGGTCCTGCTGCCTGGCGGTGCGGCTTAGGCGGCACGCTACGCGTCGCTCCCTTTCCTCTCCCCACAGATAGATGCTCTTCGGTCACCCCGCAGGCGCTGGATACGCGGTGACAGCAGCGGCGCATGTACCCGTGCGCTGCTTCAGCAGCTAACGGAGTACGGCCAACAGCAGGCAGTGTGGAGCGGGTGCCGCACCGCCCTAGCAGCAAGGCCTGCGTGCTCCGCGGCCTGGCCCCCGGTTGCAGCTGCCGCTGCTGTGGCGGCCGGCGAAACCTCCCTTGGTCCGCGCCTCTGTAGCTTCCAAGCTGCTGCCATCCCCCATTCCCCGCCAGCATGCAACGCCACCTGGTTTGGGAAGCTGCCGTTGCTGCTGCTGTTGCTACTGCAGAGGCAGAGGCAGCCGCTGCATGACCCATTGCAGCGGTTGCTGCGTGCCCGTGCTCGCCGCGTCCAGAACCCACCCAGTTGGTGCCACCCCGAGAGCAAGCTGGCACAACATCTTTGCTCCATACTGAGGTGCTGGCGGCGCAGCTCTGACCCACCGCCCCCTGTTCCGCGGCAGCCCCGGAGCTCCCCCCCGCGAAAACCCTACCTTCCCTGCCACCCTCGGTACGCCAGACCATGCTTAGTTCCCTCACCCCACCCAACAGCACTCCGAAACTGCACCCGCAACTGCGGCGCTGCCACGTCTCCACATATGCCCATCGTTCCCATGCGGCCCCAACCCCGGTCGCTGGTGTGCCCCTGCGCCCGCACCTGCATGAACGCCGCGCCCACCGTCTCCACGTACGCCGGCGGACCCGGAGGGGTGTCCGCTATGAGGTCGAACCCAGGCGCACGCGTGACCACGCCGCTGGTGCTGAAGCGGTCCAGATAAACGTCGCTAAAGCGCAGGTGCACGCCGTTGGCCAGACGCACCTACAGGGCATGGGGCGCGGGGGCGTGAGGTGCAGGGGTAAGGGGTGTGGAGGGCAGTCGCGGCAAGGCCAATGGCGGGGGTGCCCTCTCTCGGCCAAGGCTGGCAGTGGCTAGCCTGGCTACGGCACTGCTGCGCAAGTGTGACTACAGGTCTGCGGTGAATCTAGGGATGGTAGTTTGGGGTTGGAGCAGGGGCTGGGAAGAGGCGCGTGGAGCTGGTGCACAGGCTGTTCACGTGGCGGGGTAACGTCCAATACCAGAACCCAGTACCTCAGGCAGTGCGTTCGCGTCTTTCCCATTCGAGCGACAAGGCACAGAGACTAATACCAGAATTGTCTGCGCTTAATGCGCGCAGTGGGACACACCTTGTTGCGAAGAAAGCTGAGGTCGAGAATGGGCATGACTTCATTGCTGCCTTCAACGGTTTTATTGCTGTTGATTATTATGGGAAGCGTGTACCCTGTGAAGTCGGCATCAGCCACGCGTATGTGCACGTCCATGGTCGCCTTTGACACCGCTCCATTTGCAAGCGCAGCCACGAGCTCTGCCCCTGTGCTGACTGCAACTGTCACTTCAGAGGCGTAATTGGGCTGCTGCACTAGTCTTCGTCCGCCTGGGCGTGGAGCAGCCCCAACACAATGCGGGGCGCCCAAGTGTGGCAGCGTGAGCTGCAAAGCTAGCAGCAGGGCTGCTAAGCGCGACATGGGAAGGTCATCGCCAGATAACCCTTCGTGCACCCTTCGTTCTGATAGTATGACCCCAGGACGACACAGCGATAACTGCGAGGAGCGCTAGCGCGCCGGTGCTAACGGCAATCAGGCAAAACAGGTCCGACCATAACATGCTTTCGCAGTACAATATAACACAGCCAGTGTTGTACAGGTGATGCCTAGAAACATGAGTAAGCTTTACCGTCGGTCTCCCCTGCCTGGTTTAAAATGTACTAACACAGCGGTGGTATCTAGATGTTCCATTTTATCTTGCTTTGAGGTCACCTACCTCGACTGGGCGGTGCGACGTGGTCCGACCAAAGCAAGGGAGACCCTGGGAACATCCCTCGCCTGCCGCCATACCGTATGCCGAAGGGCCTGCTCTGGCAGCCTACGCACGCCCACCGATGTATATGGTTACAGATCCTTCGATACTGTGCTCTGCTTCCTTACCAACCTGCCCAGGCCTGCCATTAGTCCAGGGAACCATAGCGCAGCTTCATGTAAGTCTGTGTAAGTTCAACTCGGGGAGGGGCCCCCCACTGCCACAGCTGCTGTCGTCAACCGCCTGGACTGCAGCGCCTGCAGGTTATTGCAAGGTGCTGTGCCCATTGCAAGAACGACCATGGCGGTAGTGGCGGGAGGAGTGACTGCCGTGCAATACGTACGTACAGATTTAAAGCTTATCATTCGCCGACCGCCTATCACGTTTCTCCACCACCTCACCACGCAGATGCTCCTGTGCTCGCTTTTGGTATGGTATTGCACGCTACCGTATGTACATTCGTTTGTCACTCCTATTCCGCATGCTACAAGGCAATGTGCAGACGGTATTGTACGCAACATTGTGCGTATACTCTATTACCCTTCTCCAGATACAGTGCGGCTGCAGTGTCCATTCACTCCCTTCGCTCCGTGCGCACCCACCGGACCCTGCACCAAGCACCTACCCTTAACTCCACCCTTGCGCTCCTCCTGCACACTCATGTCAACTCAGAACTCTTCGCACACCTAGCCACAATTCTGTCATCCTACGCTGTACAATGCCCCATACTCTCTGGCCTACGCTCCCGTCTCCTACCCTATCGCCCTCTGACTGAGCCCCTCCCCGCTCCTGACCCTGCTGCCGGGCACACGCGGCCGCCCCCGCCCAGGCTGCCTGCCCCCCTCGGGCCCATCCACGATGCCCCCAGGCCCAGTAGCCGACCACCGGGCCGCTGGGCCCCCGCCGCCGCCGCCGCTGCCGCCGCACTTGCAGTCATGGCTGCAGCCGCTGCCGTCGCCGCAGCAGCAGTGGGCGCCGACTGCGCCGCTGCCGCTGCAGGACCAGCAGCAGAACTGCCGGCTGCTGCTGCACCGGGGCCCGCTGCAGCAGGAATAGCAGCCAACGCCACCGATGGCGCCGCATCTGCGGCATGCGCAACCGGAGCAGCAGCCGCATCACCGGGTGCTGCCACCGCCGCCGCCGCCCCAACCACCGCAGCCTCAGCGGCATTCCCTGGCGGGACTTGAGGGGACGGCAAGGCAGGCGCCGATGTACGTGCGATAGCGGGGGCAGGGGCCAAGCCATGGCAGGCAGGTGCCGCAGGGCTGGCGGTGGCAGGGGAGGTCGCCGGGGCTGCTGTGGCTGTGGCGACCCACGACGCCCCCAGGCCCAGTAATCGCCTGCCGGGCCGCGGTCGTACCGCCGCCGCCGTGGCAGCCGCAGTTGCGGCCACCCCCGCCCCGGCCGCCGCCGCCGCCGCTGCGATAGCAGGAACAGCACGAGCTATACCAGGCCCGTCGGTGGCAAGGCTGGTCCCAGGTTCCGGGGCTGTGCCGGGTGCAAGAATGGGCGCATGGAAGGCGCTGGGGCCGGTAGGCTGCCCTGGCCCCGTGTCGTTCGTCGACGCCGGCGCTTCTGGGCTCACCGAATGCCTCGTTCTTTGGTTGAGGCAAGCTGCAGGAAGTTGCGGTGCGTGTGCTGCTGGCGAGGCATCGCAGGGCTCCTGGGGTATCCCACACCGCATGACCGCTGCACAAGCGTTCATCCCCACCCTCGCCTCGGCGTCTCCTGCCGCGCCACCGCCCCCTGCTGCTGCCGCCGTAGAGGCACCTGCAAGCTGCATGCAGTTCCCAACGCTGCTACTGCACTGCACACACGCACCATCCGCGCCCCCTGCAACCCCCAAAGCCGGACCGCACAGCATCGCGCCTCCCACCACCAAGTGCCCCGCACCCGCCGCATGCCCTGTGCGCCCCGCCAGATTGCCACCAGCTGCATACGGCTGCAGCGCGGGGGAAGCTGTGTCTGGCTCCACGAGCGCAGTGCTGCCCGTGCCTGCGGCGCCGCTCGCCGCCAGTCCGCCTGGCTCCGCCGTCAGCCCCACTGCCGCCAGTTCCCCTGCTTGTGGCGCCTCCGCTGCTGCCGCCTCCGCTGTCGCGGCCTCGGCTGCCGCCGCTGCCTGCGCTGCCGCCAGGCGTGCGGCCCGACGCGCCGCCAGCCGCGCGATCCACTCGTCGGCCACCGACCTGGTGGGCGCTGGCGCCAGCCCCGCTGCCTCCCCTCCACCGCCCCCGCCCGCCGCCGCGCGCCTCCTGCCTCCTCCCGGGTCTTGCTCCGGTCCCACTAGCCGCCCTGGTGCCCGGCCCCGGGACGCCTGCCCCTGCCCCTGCGCCCGCCGGCTGCGGCTGTCATGCGCGCCAGGACCCCGCTGCCCTACCTCACCCTCCCAGCCACGCCCGTCCATGCCCCCGTACCGCCCGCCACGTGTCACTCCGACCTCGTCATCACTCCTGTACTCCTCCATGTCAGACCCTGAAGCTGAGTAAGACGATGAAGGTGATGAGGACGAGGATACGTGCTGACGGTACGTCGGTCGGCTGCCCGACGGCGACCTCCGCCGCCGCCGCCCGAGGCTGCCCATCCGACCCCGTCCACCCATGCCGCTGCCCCTGACCCTGCCCTCCGCACCCTCCTCCTCCTTCTCCTCCTCCTCATTCTCATCCTCACTGGCGTCTCCATGGCTGTCTGAAGGGCGGTGCTCAGGGCTGCGTGCCGCAGGCCTCCGCCCGCGTCCCCGCGGCCTCCCGCGCCGCCGCCGGCCCCGGCCGTGAAGCCCACCGGTGGCTGCGCCGCCCACGCCGACGCCGCCGCCGGGTGGCGGGCCGTCCAGCGACAGGGCTTCTCCCGCGACGGCGACCGTGTTGGGGCCGCTGGCGGCTGCGACCGCCAGCAGGACGCGTTGCTCCTCACAGCTAGGGCAGTACCACTCCTCTGTAGGGGGTATCAACAACACGGAGCACGCTGTGTGTGGAGGACCCAACTTGAAATACTGATTAGCGGATACTAGCGTCTTGCTTTGCGCGAGGGCTTTGTGTCAGCAAAAGATGCAGTCTAAGCTAGTGCCGTCGTATTCCATGGGCCAGGCAGTACATGGGTACGGTAATCCGCGAGGCAGAAGGATTACTACAGGCGGATGTGGGTATGGAGGTTAAGAGTGATTGGCGTTGTTGCTTGCGCCCGGCCGCTGGGCTCTCAGTTGCTCACCGTACGGGATTTGCTCCAGGCCCACGCAGTAGGTGTGGAAACCCAGGTCGCAGCCTGTACGCGAGCAGGGCGCGCATGTGATGTTGGGCACCCTTAACTCGAATCCCATGCTTATCGTTTGCCAACTGCCGTCCAAGCGGGGCACGGCCGCACCAACACGCCCAATGAGCGGACTGCCTTTCGCCCGCGGCTCTAAGCAGCAAGCAGAGCCCTCTCAGTTTGGCATCAATGCCGCAAGCGTGAATATACAGCTTTACGGAGTGCAGGGAGGCAGACAGTAACGGAGACAGGGACTGAGACAGAGACACGATAGCAGAGATTTGCGGAGCATTAGCACTCCTTACCGTCACAAATGAGCAGGTGCGCGTCGTCCTCCCCCGAGCCGCACAGCTCGCAGGCCAGGGTGTCCAGATTGAGGTGTGCAGCTTCCGGCGGCTCCCAGTACTGAACGCAAAGCGGCAGCAGAACAGGGTCGTGGCAGTAAGTAGGAGGACGCTGGCCCAGCACCGTCGCTTCCAAAATAGGGTTGCGCTGGCGGGGCGTGAGCATTGCGTCTGTGCAGGCGAGACACCCAAGTGCTTGCCGCTGTCAATTTTTCACACGCCCGCCGCTAATACCTTGCTGCTCCTAAGCCCCAGAAATCGGTACCCAGGGCGGGTAGCCGCTACCCAGCCTCCCCTGGCGCCGCCCGCTTCCCGCCCCGCCGCCCCGCCCCTCCCTACCTGCTTCTTGTCCTCCACCACACGCGTCTCCACCACCACGCCGCACAGCCGCCTGCGCGTGCCGCCGCCCTCCGCCCCCGCCGCCTGCAGCTCCCCACTCTCCCCGCCGCCGCGGACATCCCCTGCCTCCTCCCTTTCCTCCTCCCCGTCACCCCACCCGTCACCCTCCTCCCCATCTGTGCTGCTCTCACTGCCGCTCCCGCTGCTGACGGTTACAGGCTGCTCCCTGCACGCCAGACCCTCCCGCCGCACCCCGACGCCCTGGCCCTGCCCCGGCCTCTCACTGCAGGCGTGACACGCGTAGCCCCCAGCCTCCGCCTCCCTGTCCAAGTGCTCGCCTACAACAAGCCCCACCTCGCGCCCGGCCCAGCCTTCGGCAGGCGGTCCCTGCACCCGCTCCACACGCCGCTCTTCGGCAGCTGCTGCTGCTCTCGTGCCAGAGCCATAGCCAGCTCGCCCGGCAAAGCCGCTGCTCGTACCATCGGAGGCCTCAGCCGTGGCAGCAGCACCTGTGACAGCAGCGCTAGGACGGTGGATGGCATCCGCGTCGCATGGGGCACCCCGCGGTTGATGACCCGCGGGAGCTGCCTCAGCGGGTGATGGGGCGGACGCTGCCGCCGCCACGCCCACGAGTGTTGAGGCCGAGGCAGGGGCAGCAGCCCGCGCTGGGGCACTGCGTTCGTCCAGCAGCGCTGCTGTGCGCCGCGTCAGCCGCAGCGGCACCTGCCCCCGGGCCTGCAGGCGATCCTGCGCGGGGCGGCCCTGCCGTCCCCCTTGCCCCTGCCCCTGCCCCTGCTCCTGCTCCTGCCTCCGCCGCTGCGCCAGGCGCTCCAGGGCTAGCCGCCTCGCGGCCCGATCTGGGAGCAGCCCGTTGCCGTGCGCTTGCGCCTGCGGCGGCCCAGGGTGCGGCTGCGGCCCCTGGCCGCTGCTGCCGTTGGCCCCCGGCAACCGCCCGGGGCATGCCCCTGCTCGCTGCCCATCCTCGTCCCCCTGTGCCTCTCCGTCCATGCTGGTGCGGTCCTGACGCGTTGGGAGTGTGACAGCTGCCGCCTCCAGCAAGGCCTGCAGCTCCCTCCGCCGCCGCTTGGCAGGCGGCCCGCCGGCTGCTCCTTCCCCATAGCCCCCGGCCGCCGCCGCTGATGGCGCAACAGCTGCCAGGGTGCTGCCACCAGTTGCCCCCTTCCCTCCGTCGGCCGCTGATGTGCCTAGGGGTAGAGGCTCACCTGCCTCCGCCCCAGGCCCTGCTGTACTATACGGACCGCGAATTGCAGGAGCATCCCTAGGACGACGCCTCTGCGACGCGAAGGCGAGGCATGCCGGTGGCAGCACAACATGAGCTGCATGCTACCCGTAGTGCTTAATTGTGATTGGGAGTACTCAAATCTGTCAGCCTGCAGCTTCCAGTGACGGCTAGTGTGCAGGCAGCTAACCCACCTTGGGCAGGCGCCTCCGTGTGATGGCCGTGAACCGCTCCTTGCACATGGGGCAGCGGTTCTCCGTGTCCGCCCATCGCGAGATGCAGGGGAAGCAGAACCTGGAAGGCGAGCAAGCGCAGGGGTGTACCATGAATCGTCAGAAAGGAGGCCAAGAGGTGCCGAACGCTGTTGAGCGGTGGCTGGGAGACACGTGGCATGCCCGCCGAAAGCCCTCAGAGCCCAAAGAGCGAAACCTGCGCCTCGAAAGCAATTGCGCCACGTAACAGCAGGATTGAGCAAATTGCGGAAAGGTTTGCACGCGCGACACACATCGTAACTGTGAGCATGACAAGACCTAGCGTTGGGAGCTGCCTTGCCTGTGTACGCAGCCGTCAAGGTCTCCCACATCCCTTGTCCTTTCATAGCATATGCTGCATTCCGCTCGCATCCTGCAGCGGGCCCTTGACGGCTATCGCGGACTTCTGTTGGCTGCGGCGCAGAGCCTACGCAGAGCGCTCTTCTTCGACATTACAAATAACATGGGCGAATGTTATAATGATAAGATGAGGAACATTGCCCATAGACATGTCCTTCGGGTCTTCGGCTTGTTGCTGTGATGAACCCTTGTGTCATAGGCGACCAAAGAGGCAACTACTCGTAATGATCAAGGCTTTACCGTTGTGTACCAAATTGCTGCAGCAGGCATGCTTGTCTGGCTGACAACCGCAGCAGCGGCGGCAGCAGCAGCTACGGCAAAGGTCTTGGGCCGCAAGTCCTAGTGCTGCATGCCACAGGCAAAGCTGTCAGTGCGAGCCATGTGCGCAATTAAATCATGCAAATTGCCTTCTGAATGCCCTCGCCACTTCACCTTCCTGTCCTACAGGCGTCAGCATGCCGTGCGCTCAGCCTGAAGCACAATTTTTTTTTGACATTTTATGTTACATTCCAGGTGGTGTGGCCACACGATCCTTACTGGTCCCGACC